>Ga0209050_1001900_pt1 | contig 19998 bp, 17 predicted proteins | sample Araplavi_mTSA_r2_FD_184276 | JGI IMG/M metagenome (GOLD analysis project Ga0209050, IMG submission 184276) | Arabidopsis root microbial communities from North Carolina, USA - plate scrape MF_Cvi_mTSA_r2 (SPAdes) (version 2) | ecosystem: Host-associated > Plants > Roots > Endosphere | place: USA... | reverse complement strand
GCCTCGCGCAAGGCCATGTCCAATCTCATCGTCCACGGCGGCTCGCCCCTGAAGGGCCGCATCGTCCCCTCGGCCAACAAGAACGCCGTCCTGCCCATCCTCTGCGCGACGCTGCTCACCCGCGAGCCCGTCCGCCTCAACGGCGTCCCCGAGATCACCGACGTCAAGAAGATCCTCGAGGTCTTCCGCAAGCTCGGCAGCCGCGTCGCCGTGGACTTCAAGACCGGCGTCCTCGACCTCCACCACCAGGACACCCACTTCGACCCCGCCAAGGACCACCTCCCCGAGGAGATGCGCTCCTCCATCATGCTGGTCCCCGGCCTGATGGCCCGCTTCGGCGCCGCCCGCATCGAGGACGACGTCAAGGGCTGCACCCTCGGCGCCCGCGAGATCGACCCCCACGTCGAGGTCTTCGAGCGCTTCGGCGCCCGCGTCGACCGCGCCGCCGACGGCCTGCTCGTCCAGATCGACGGCCAGCTCCAGGCCAACGACCACTGGACCGACTACGCCTCCGTCACCACCACCGAAAACTTCGTCCTCTGCGCCGCGCTCGCCCACGGCACGTCGACGCTGATGAACGCCGCCAGCGAACCCCATGTCCAGGAGTTCTGCCAGTTCATGCAGATGCTGGGCGCGCGCCTGGAGGGCCTGGGCACCTCGCGCCTGACCATCCACGGGGTCAAGGAACTCGGCGGCGGCGAATTCACCTTCGCCGAGGACTTCCACGAAATCGTCACCTTCCTCGCCTTGGGCGCCATCACCGGCGGCGACGTGCGGGTCAAGAACTCCCATCCGGAACAGTTCCCGCTGATCGATCGCACCTTCGCCAAGTTCGGCGTGCAGATCGTCCACGAGGACGGCTGGTCGCACGCGGTCGTCGACGGCAAGCTCAAGGTCAAGGAGCCCTTCACCCGCAACATCCTGCAGAAGGTCGAGGCGGCGCCCTGGCCCTACCTGCCGGTGGACCTGCTGCCGATCTTCGTCGCGCTCGGCGTCAAGGCCGAGGGCAGCGTGATGTTCTGGAACAAGGTCTACGACGGCGCCATGGGCTGGACCACCGAGCTGTCCAAGTTCGGCGCCCACGCCTTCCTCTCGGACCCGCATCGCATGGTGACCTTCGGCGGCAAGCCGCTCAGCCCCGCCGAGGTCGAGAGCCCCTACATCATCCGCGTCGCGATCGCGCTGCTGATGGTCGCCGCCAGCATTCCCGGCAAGTCGATCATCCGCAACGCCGCCCCGGTCCGCCGCGCCCATCCGCAATTCGCCGAGAACATCACCCGCCTCGGCGCCAAGGTGGAATGGGTCGAGGGCGACTGAGCGCAGCCCTCGCGGCGCTCCTGCTGGCGGCCGGCGCGGCCGCCGCGCAGCCCGCCCGGCCCGTCCTGCGCTGGCTGGTGCAGGACATGCCACCGCATTTCAGCTATCGCGGCGGCAAGCCGCCGCAACGCGCCGAGGACCTCGGTCAGGGCGAGGTCGACGGCTTCCTGCGCCTGCTCATCGAGCGCATGCCGCAGTTCCGCCACGAATTCGTCGAGCTCAGCCTGCCGCGCTTCGAGCAGCAGGCGCGCCAGGGCGAGACGCTCTGCTCCGTGCTGCATGTGCGCACGCCCGAGCGCCTGCAGTGGCTGTACTTCACCACGCTGTACCCGCCGATGCTCTCGCGCCAGATCCACGTCATCGTGCGGCGCGAGGACCTGGCGCGCTTCGAATCCCATGGCCAGCCGCTGCAGCTCGCGGACCTGCTGCGGCGCACCGACCTCGTGGGCCTGCTGCCGCGCGACCGCAGCTTCGGGCCGCGCATCGACAAGCTGCTCGCGGCGGATCCGGATCGAGCCCCTCGCGCCATCGTCGCTGGCCGCGGCGGTCACCTGCTGCCGATGCTGCGCGCGCGGCGCATGGACTACACGCTCGAGTACCCGATGGCGGTCGACGACTTCAGCGCCAGCCATCCGGGCTCGCCGGAGCTCGCCAAACTGCCGCTGGCCGAGGGCCGCAGCACGCTGATGGCCACCGCGGGCTGCACCCGCTCTCCGGAGGGACGCCACGCCATCGAGGCGATGGACCAGGCGGTGCGCCAGCTCGCCGCCGATCCCCAGCGCGACGCCTGGATCAAGGCCTGGCGCAAGGGCCTGCCGATCGACGCCGAGGACCTGCAGCGCCTGAACCGCTTCCTCGACGAACGCGCCCGCGGTCCGGCGCAGATCGAGTAGCCGCGCGCATGGCTCGCCCGCCGAAGCTTGCGCTGCCGCTGCGTGATGGCGTCGCCGCCAGTGCGCTGGCCTGCCCGCCAGGCCCCTGGCTCCTCGTGCTGGACTATCTGGCCGAGCGCTTGCCGCTGGTCACGCGGGGCGACTGGGCCGCGCGCATGGCGCGGGGCGATGTGCTCGACGATGCCGGCGTCCCGCTGGCGCCGGTTGCGCCCTATCGCGCGCAAGGCAGGATCTATTACTGGCGCTGGCTGGACGACGAGCCGGAGGTGCCTTTCGCCGCGCGCATCATGCATCTGGACGAGCACCTGCTGGTGGCTGACAAGCCGCATTTCCTGCCGGTGACGCCCAAGGGCCGTTATGTGCGGCAAACGCTGCTGACGCGGCTGCGCCAGGAGACGGGGTTGGCCGATCTGAGTCCGATCCATCGGCTGGACCGCGAGACGGCCGGATTGACCTTGTTCTCCGTGCAGCCCGCGACGCGCGACGCCTACCAGCGTCTCTTCCGTGATCGCGATGTCGAGAAGGTGTACGAGGCGATCGCCCCTTGGCGGGAAGACGTCGGCAAGCGCCTGCCGTTCGAATACGCGAGCCGTCTCGAGGAGCACCCGATCGATTTCATGCAGATGCGCACCGTCGAGGGCGAGCCCAACGCGTTCACTCGCATCGCGCTGATCGAGCGCATGGCGGATGGTCGCGCGCGCTATGAGCTGCGCCCGCACACCGGTGTGAAGCACCAGTTGCGGGCGCAGCTGTGTGCCTTGGCGCTGCCCATCGTGAACGACCGGATTTATCCGGTGCTGGAGCCGGTCGAGCGCGAGGTGGACTTCACTCGTCCGCTGCAATTGCTGGCGCGAGAGATTGCCTTCACCGATCCGCTGTCTGGTCAGCCGAGGAGGTTCGTGACCTCGCTGCGTCTGTCCGATGCCACTGCGCCCTTGTAGGGCTGGCAGCGAGCGGATGTGGGCCCGGAACAGGGCGTGGGGTTCCCGGACGGGAGGCCCCATGCCCTGTGATGGGCCGCGCCTGGGCCTCCCGAAGTCGGAGCGTGCCCTCCCTCAGCCGCTCAAAGCTTCGAGTTTGCGCAGTGCCGCGAGCGTCGCCCGGCACGCTGACGCCAACTCCTTCCCTTTGACCGCCAGGTGTTCATGAAAGAACCCGTGATGGGTCGCATGTTCATGGAACGCGAGCGGTGTCAGCACTGCCGAGAACACCGGCACCCCGGTGTCGAGCTGAACTCGCATGAGTCCGTCGATGACGCGTGTGCGACGAAGTCGTGGCGATAGATGCCGCCGTCGACGACCAGCGCGCAGGCGAGCACGGCGTCGAACTGTCCGCTCTGCGCGAGCTTCATCGCGTGGAGCGGGATTTCGAATGCTCCGGGCACGTCGAAGGCGTCGACCTGGACGGGTCCGGTTGCTTCGAGTTCCTGGATGGCGGCCTCGCGGCATCGTCCGACGAGGTCGGCATGCCAGCTGGCGGAGACGATGGCCACGCGGGGCGTGGTTCGTTTGGCCGCGGGGTTGGCGGAGGGGGAGTGGAGGTTGGTCTGATTCATGTGGACCCTTTGCAAGGTGGAACGATGAATCAGGGCGCGCACGCACAGCGCGGCCGCGTGACGGCGCGTGCGCGAGCGCATGCGCCGGCGCGAGGCCGACGATGAACGCGATCTCTTTCATCCGGACTGTGACCGTCGGCCCTGGCTTCTCACCAGGTCTGCTGACCCCGGCGCCGCAGGGGCGGGTGCCGGGCGCTCGCGGGCTCCCGGGGTCGGCGGTCTGTCGACCGTGCCCCGGATACCGCCGGTGGGGACTTTCACCCCGCCCTGAGAACGCTGCCCGGCGCATTTGGAGGAACGCTCCGGGCGGGGCGGATTCTAGGGAATCGCCATGGCGGCTGCAGGGCGGGGATGGCATCCCCCTTTGGCGCCGGCAGGTGTTTTCCCCGCTTGGAGTTTCCCCGGGGAAACGGCCGGGCGCGGCTCGGCACAATGGTCCGCAGGTGATTCGATGGTGTTTCCCGCGACCGCGCTCGCAACCTCCGACATCCACCCATGACGCCAAAGGCCCTCCGCATCTCGGTCGGCGCCCGCTCGCTGCTGGCGCTGTTCGCGTCGGGACTGCTGCTGGTCGCGCTGTCGACCGGCTGGGATCTGCGCGAGACCTCGCAGCGCCGCTCCGCCGAAGCTGACGCGGAACTGAGCGCCATCCCCCTGCTGTATGCCGGGCCGCTGGCCTACAGCCTGCGGCAGCGGCCTCAGCAGCCCGAGGCGCTGCATGGGCTGCTGCATCACATCCTCACGCACCATCATCTGCGCCGCGTCGAGCTGCGCACGCCGGAAGGCGAGCAGTTCCGCGCGCTCTCCGACGACGACAGCGAGCCCGGCCAGAGCGCCGAGTTCTCGCTCGCCGACACCGGCGAGCTGATCGTGCAGGCGACCGCCGCCTCGATGGGCGAGCTGCTGCGGCGCGATCCGCTGCTGCGCTCGACGCTGATTCATCTGGTGCTGGCAACGGCGCTGGGCCTGCTCGCCGCGCTCGTGCTCGACCGCTGGCTGCTGCGGCAGATGCGGCGCCTGTCGGAGCAGGCGAGCCGCTTCGATCCGACCCTGCCGCCGCGCGTCCCGACTTGGCTCGACGACGACGAGCCGCGGCCGCGCGAGCTGCTGCAGCTGGAGCAGGCGCTCGATCATGTCCGCACCTCGCTCGGCGACGAGTTGCATCGCGAGCAGTCGCGCGGCCGCGAGTTGCGCGAGGAGGTCGCCCGCCAGCATCGCGCGCTGCAGCAGGCGGAGCGCTCGCTGGACGCGAAGCGGCGCGAGCTCGCGTCGATGGAGCGTCGCGACGCCTTGACGGGCATTGCCAATCGGAGGGAGTTCGATGCCGCGCTGCGCCGGGAGTTCAAGCGCGCGCAGCGGGATCAGGGGCGGCTGGCGCTCGCGATCCTCGATCTGGACCACTTGAAGCCGTTCAACGAGCGCCACGGTCGCGCCGCGGGCGACGAGGTGCTGCGCCGGCTCTCCCGGCTGCTGGCCGAGCATTTCCAGCGCGACACCGACATGGTCGCGCGGCTGGGTGGGGAGGAGTTCGCCGTGCTGCTGCCCGGCTTCGACGCCGAGTCGGCCCAAGGCTTGATGGAGGCGCTGAACGAGGCCTGGCGCGCCTTCGCGGTGCCGCACGGCGCCCTGCCGGATCACGCTTCGGGGGAGGGGATCGTGACGATCAGCGCGGGGCTGGCGGCCACGCAGCCCGGTCATCCGTATCTGAGCCCGCAAGCCTTGATGCAGGCCGCGGATGAGGCGCTCTACCTGGCCAAGCACATGGGACGCGACCGCCTCTGCCTCGCGTCCTGAGCGCGGCGCTCAGCGGCCGCGCGATTCGGCCTGCTGCAGCTGTTCCTCGACGCGGCGGGCGGCGCGCAGCATCAGCGTTTCGTCCAGCTGCGCCTGGGGAGCGATCGCCATCACCGTCTCGTCGACCGCTTCGGGCTTGTTCATCAGCGTCCACGCCACCAGCGAGATCGCACCCACCCCGCGGCGCTGCATGGCCTCCGGCATCAGCAGCTCGTGCTGGACCTGCACATGGAATCTGACGCTCGCGACGGCTGCGGGCGCCAGGCCCCAGCTCTCGCACAGCGCGGCCCCCAGCGCGTCATGGCTGACGCCGAAGGCGGTGTGCTCCAGTTGGACCAGTTCCTTGTCGCTGCCGGCGGCGCGCAGCATGGCCGGGTAGTGGCCAGGCGCGTGGCGGTAGAGCACCGCCTTGCCGCATTCCTCGAACAGGCCCGCCGAATGCGACGCCCAAGGGTCCACGCCCAGCATCTGGCCCATGCGGCCCATCAGCAGGCCGCGCTTGGCGGCGCGTGACCAGACGGGCTCGAGCTCCGCGGCGGGCGGGAAGGCGGCGCGCAGGCCCATTTCGAACGTGATGGCGGCGACCTCGCGCATGCCCAGGTAGGTCAGCGCCTGGTGCACCGTCTGCACGCGGCCGCGCAGGCCGTACAGCGACGAGTTGACCGCCTTCAGCACGGCGGCGGCCAGCGCCATGTCCGTCTCCACCAGCGCCGAGACGGCTTGCAGGTCGATGTCCTCGTCCGCCATCAGCAGCGAGAGCTTGACCAGCACTTCGGGCTGGGTGGGGATCTCGATATCCAGCGCACGCAGTTGAGGATCGACAGGCATGGTGAGCAACGATTGAGTTTGTCGGATGGTAGCCCGGGCGATGGCGCACCGGCATCCCGCCTTTGGCGGACAGCGGGTGACGAGATGTTCCGGGGGCGTTTGGCGTGCCCGGGGGGCGACGGACGGGCAGGCGCCGCCTCAGCGCAGGAAGGCGTCGTAGCCGGTCTTCAGGATGAGCAGCGACACCACCACGACGAACATGCCGCGCACGAAGCCGGCGCCCTTGGCCAGCGCCATGCGGGTGCCGACCAGGCTGCCGGCCACGTTCGCCACGGCCATGACGGCCGCGACGTGCCACCACACATGACCCTTGGCCGCGAACAGCACCAGCGCGGCGAAGTTGGTCGCGGTGTTCAGCAGCTTGGCGGTGGCCGAGGCATGCAGGAAATCGAAACCCAGCAGCCGCACGAACAGGAAGACGAAGAAGCTGCCGGTGCCCGGGCCGAAGAAGCCGTCGTAGAAGCCGATGGTCAGGCCGATCGCGCTGGCGATCAGCGTCTGGGTCGCGGGCTCGTGGCGCGGCGCGTGATGGCGGCCGAGGTCCTTCTTCGCCAGCGTGTAGAGCAGCACGCCCAGCAGGATGGCCGGCAGGGCCTTGCGCAGGCCGCTCGGGTCCACCTGCGTGACGGCCCAGGCGCCCGCGAAACTGCCGGCCAGCGCCGCCGCGGCGGCCGGCATCAGGGCGAGCCAGGGCAGGGTCACGCGCTTGGCGTATTGATGGGTGGCCCAGGCCGTCCCCCAGATGGCGGCCCCCTTGTTGGTGCCGAAGAGGGTGGCCGGCGCCGCGTTCGGATAGACGCTGAACAGCGCCGGCACCAGGATCAGCCCGCCGCCGCCGACGACGGCATCCACGAACCCGGCCAGCAGCGACGCCACGGCCGCGGTCAACAACTCGATCATCAGCAACGACTCGCAGGAGCGGCATTCCGGCCGCAGACACGGGCCGCGCATGCTCGCCAGGAGCTCATCGATCGGGGCCGCGAAAACAAAACGGGCACCTGAATCAGGTGCCCGCGAATTGTGACAGTGTCACCGAGATTCGTTGGTGTTGGTTTGATCTGTTTGTCTCCTCAGCCCCCGTAGGCAACCCCCATTTCGCCGGCTTGGGACCGGAGCGGGATGAGCGTCGCGTCGAGTGGGAGGGATGCTAGGACCCGGTTCCCATGCACGCACTTGGGGTTTTCACCCGGCGCATGCACCAACATGGATCGGTTAGCCGGCCCTCACTTGCGCAATAAACCCCCGTCGAAAACGATTTGCGCACAGCGCACGCTGCACGGTTCCGGTCATCGCGCGCAGCCCGCCCGGTGTGGCGTGGAGGTGTCATCTCCCTGAAACAAGGGGCAGGATCGCCAGCTTCGCGGGGCCGGCTTCGAACCGCTGGACGAATTCTTCGATGGAAACCGGGAACTTTCGGAGCCCCCGGCGCAATACGGTCATGCTGCGCCCCACGACTCCATCGATCGCGCCATGAGCTTCTGGAACCGACTGGCCGGCCGTGCCCGCTCGCTCTCCTCGCCTTCCGCGCCCAGGAGCGCTCGCGAAGACGCGTCCGAGGGCGCTGCCGGATCGCCTGCCGAGGCAGCCGCGGCGAGCCAAGCGCTGGTCCGGCGCCTGCGCGACGGGGATGCGAGCGCGCTGGAGCCGCTGTACCGCAGCGAATCACCCGGTGTCTTCCGCTACGCGCTGGCGCTGTGCGGTCAGCCCGACTGGGCGGCGGACGCGATGCAGGAAGCCTTTGTCCAGTTCGCTGGAAAGCCGGAGGGCTGGGACGCCGGGCGAGGAGCGCTCGGGGCTTACCTGGCCGGCATGGCACGTCACCACTTGCTGGCGCGCTGGCGCGATCTGCCGGTGGCGCATGAGGAGGACGACTCCGGCGAAGGCCTCCACGGCGAGCATGCCGAAGCCCCTGAGCAGCAACTCGTGCGCGCGCAGGACCAAGCACGTGTGTGGACGGCGCTTCAGGCACTGCCCTGGACCTTTCGTGAAGCCGTGGTGCTGGTCGACCTGCAGGAGCGCGCTTACGCCGAAGCCGCGCGCATCGCCGGCATCGAGCTCAACACCTTGCGCACGCGCCTGCATCGCGGCCGCGCTCGCCTGCTGGCCTCGCTGCAGGACGGCGAGCGTCCGTCCGCACCGGCCGGCGCCGCTCTTGAACGTTCTTCGAAGTCCGCATGATGAAGACCTCCGACGCATCCCCGCCCCGCACCGCGCGCCTGGCCGACTGGCTGTGGGCCGTGGCTCAGGACTTGCGGCAGCGCTCACCGTCGCCGGAGCGCGATGACGCGGCGCTGGCCGCGATGAGACGGCAATTCGCCGTGGCGCAGCGCGGCCGATCGTCGAGCCGCTGGCGCTGGGCGCTCGCAGGGCCGGCGCTCTGCGCCTCGGTGCTGGTCGCGTGCGTGTGGCTGCTGGGCTCGGCGCCCCCGGGCGAGTCTGGCGCGACGGTGCTCGGCAACACCGGCAGCAGTTTCATCGTGCTGGTGCCGGCCGAACGCTGGGCCGCCTATGAGAAGGCGGGCGCCGGCACTGCCTGGCTGGTGCCGGCGGAAGTCTCGCGCGAAAGGCTGGCGCTGCTCGGTCTCCCCTACGACCCCGCGGACGCCGCCGCGCCGGTGCGGGCGGAGCTGCTCGTGCATGCCTCGGGTGACGTGCTCGCGATGCGCGTGATCCCTTGATCGACCTCACTGCCCCGATCCACCCGCTTCCTCTCATTCGCATTGCCTCCCGCCTCTTCCCTGGAGACCGCCATGAAGACCTCACTCACCGCCGTCACTCTGGCGCTGGCCGCCGCCTCGGTCCACGCCCTGCCCGCCTCGCCGGATCCGGATCCGCGGCCGGCGCCGCAGCCGAAGCACTCGCCCCAGCCGGCGCCTCTGGCACCACCCTCGTTCGTCCCGCCCGTGCCGCCCACGCCGCCCACGCCGCCCGTGCCCGACATCTCGGCGCTGATCGCGGAATCGGGCGTCGCCAACCACCTGCTGATGTCCGAGCGGGTCGTCAAGGGCGCCCCCTACTGCGCGCAGGCGGTGCACGAAACCGTCCAGCCGCTGGCCGACGGCAACCGCATCGTTCACCAGCAGAGCGGCCAGATGTGCCGCGACGGCGAAGGGCGCACACGGCAGGAGGTGGAACGCCAAGGCCAGCGGCTTGTCTATCTCCGCGACCCGGTGAGCGGCGAGAACTGGCTGCTCGATCCCGAACGCAAGTCCGCGCGCTTTCTGGGCGGCGGCCGCGCTGGCGCCGAGGCCCAGCGCGAGTACGGCGAGCGCATGCGTGACTACAACGAGAAGATGCGCGAGTACAACGGCCGCGTCCGCGAGTACGCCAGCAAGATGCGCGAGTGGGCGCGCGAGCATGGCGAGCGCGTGAAGGAAGCCTTCAACGGCGGGGAGCCCGCGCCCAAGGTGGAAGCCCCGAAGCCTCCCGCGCCGCCAGCCGCGCCCCAGGCGCCGGCCGCCGTGGTGATCGCGCCGGGAGAAGCCGGTCAGGGCGTGCGAGTGATCCGGGTGGAAGCGCCGGTCGGCGACTTGGCCCCGATGCCGCCCATCCCAGCGGCGGTGGCGATGCGGATGGATCCGCTCTCGGTGTCGGGTGAGCGCGCCCAGAGCGAGACCTTGCCGCCCCGTGAGGTCGACGGACTGAAGCTCACGGGCACGCGCACCACCGCGACGATTCCTGCCGGCAAGATCGGCAATGAAAGACCGATCCTCGTGTCGCGCGAGGTCTGGGCCTCGCCCGAGCTGAAGGTCACCGTGAGCGTCCAGAACAAGGATCCACGCAGCGGCGAGCAGAACTATCAACTGCGCAACATCCGGCGCGGCGAGCCGGATGCCGCGCTGATGCGGGTGCCGGCGGACTTCTCGAAGACCGGCCTTCCCAAGCCGCGCGCGCCGAAGGAGGGCAAGGAAGGCAAGGAAGCCAAGGAAGGTTGAGCGGAACGCCGCCCTGTGGCGGGCGACGACAATGACCGCCCATGAGCGCGCCGCCGTCTTCCCCGCCCCCCAAGCTGATCCTGCAGACGCTGACGCGCGGTGACGGCCTGCTGGGCATGCGGCCGCACGGGAAGCTCGGGCCGCGCGGCGACCGCGTGTCGCTGCTGCGGCTCGAACGCTGGCCGGCCTCGCCGGCGGCCCTCGAGCAGTGGCAGACCTTGCCCTTGCACGCGGTGGACGCCGACATGATGCAGTGGCGCGACGCCTCATTCGGCCGCGGCCTGACGCCGTGCTGGACCCTGGAACAGGAGGATCTGTTCGCCGACTTCGCCGCCGACGAGGTGCCGCGGCTGCGCCAGCTCGGCTGGGAGGTCGAGGTCCTGCCCGGATTCGCGCACCACAGCGTGGCCATCGACGCCTGGTCGCTGGAGATGCAGCCCGAGGACGACACGCCCTACGACGTTCAGGCGGCGATCGCGCCGGGTCAAGGCGACCGCTTGCCGACGCTGGGGCTGTCGCGCCGCAAGGGCTCGTGGATGCTGAGCCTGGGCGTCACGGTGCAAGGACAGCGCGTGGACCTCGCGCCGATGATCTGGGACCTGCTGCGCAAGGATCGCCGCTGGCTCTATGCCGATGCGATCTCGAACATTGACGACGACGCCATCGTCAGCCTCAAGGCGCCGGGCGGCCGCCGGCTGCATTCGACGGCCGCCCCGTTGAAGCGGTTGATGCTCAATCTGCTGGACGTGCTGGTCGCCCAGCGCTCGCGCCGCGGCCCGGTGAAGCTGACGTCCTGGGAGGCCGCGCGATTGGCCGCGCTCGACGTGCCCGACAGCCGTTGGCAGGTCTATGGCGCCGACGAGCTGCGGACGATGTGGGAGCGCCTGCGCGATGCCGGCCCGCCTCCCGTGTTCGAGCCGCCGCAGGGCCTGGGCATCGTCCTGCGACCCTATCAATTGCAGGGCCTGGCCTGGCTGCAATACCTCGCTCGTCAGCAGCTCGGCGGCATCCTGGCTGACGACATGGGGCTGGGCAAGACCGCTCAGGCTCTGGCTCATCTGTGGGTGGAGAAGCAGGCAGGGCGGCTCACCGCGCCCGCGCTCGTGGTGGCCCCGACCTCGCTGATCTTCAATTGGACGAACGAAGCGGCACGGGTCGCGCCCGGACTGCGGGTGGCGACCTTGTCCGATCCCTCCGAGCGCGCGGACGTGCTCAAGCGCCTCGGCCAGATCGACCTGCTGCTGTGCAGCTACGGTCTCGCGTGGCGGGAGACGCGCGCGCTGGCCAAAGCGAAGTTCTCGGTGCTGGTGCTCGACGAGGCGCAGGCGGTGAAGAACCCGCGCTCGCGCGCCGCGCGGGCCTTGCGCCGTTTTCAGGCGGACCAGCGGCTCGTGCTCACCGGAACGCCGCTGGAGAACCACCTGGGGGAGCTCTGGACACAGTTCGACTTCCTGATGCCGGGTTACCTGGGCGAATCGCGCTCGTTCGCGCGGCACTGGCGCAAGCCGATCGAGCAGACCGGCGACGCCCGCCGCGCCCGCGAACTGGCGATGCGGGTCCGGCCCTTCATCCTGCGCCGGCTCAAGGAGGAGGTCGCCAAGGACCTGCCCCCGATGACGGTGCTGACCCAGCGCATCGCGCTGCAAGGGCGGCAGCGTCAGCTGTACGAAAGCGTCCGCATCGGTGCCGATCACCTGGTGCGCCGTCTGCTGAAGGAGTCGGAGATCTTTGGCTCCGGACTGATGTCGGTGCTGGACGCCATGCTCAAGCTGCGCCAGGTCTGTTGCGACCCGCGGCTGGTGCCGGGTGTCGACATCCCTGCCGGCATGGAGGCCGCCAAGCTCGAGTGGATCCGCGAGAAGGTGCCGGAGTTGATCGCCCAGGGGCGGACGATCCTGGTGTTCTCCCAGTTCACCGGCATGCTGGATCTGATCGAGGAGGCGATGACGCAGGCCAAGGTCCCGCTGATGAAGCTCACCGGCGAGACCCCTGAAGGACGGCGGGGGGAGGTGGTCCGGCGCTTCCAGGCGGGGGAGGCCCCCTTGATGCTGGTCAGCCTGAAGGCGGGGGGCGTCGGCCTGACGCTGACGGCCGCCGACACCGTGATCCAGGTCGATCCCTGGTGGAACCCGGCGGTGGACGCCCAGGCCCATGCGCGGGCGCATCGGATCGGGCAGACTCGGCCGGTGTTCGTGCACCAACTGGCCATCGAGGGCTCGATCGAGGAACGGATGCTCGAACTGCAGGCCCGGAAACGGGCGCTGGCCGATGGTCTGCTGGGCCGGGACGGCGGGGAGCGCCTGGAGAAGTTCAGCGCCGCCGAGATCGAGCGGCTGCTCGCGCCGCTTCAGTCCCCCGAGGACGACGAGGACTGAGGGCGGCCGCGGCGGCGGGCCCCGTCCCTGGCCGGGGCGGGCCCGCGTCGCGGATCAGCGCTTGCGGTCGAAGCGCAGGGCGCGGGCGACGCTGCGGCGGTCGCAGCCCAGGCTGGCGACCTCGAAGGCTTCGTGCTTGCGGCCCTTGTCGTGATTCGCCATCTCCGGCATCGGGAGGCGGCGCGGCTGGGATTCGGTACGGGTTTGGAACTTCATCATGGTCGGGGACCTTCTTGCCTGTCAGGGGCGTGAAGCGGGGGATGACCGCTTTGTGCCAGCTAACGCAGGCCGTTGGCGCTGCGTTGACAGCCTCCTCACAAATCTGAACAAAGCTCGCGCCATCGTCACGCATGCCGCACCAGCCTGGTGCATTGGACGTGTTGCGAACGCCATCGCGGCAAATCCAAGTCAGCTAAGCTCCGGCCCCATGTCCGCCACTTCCCCCTCGCCGACGGAGCCGGCCCCCGCGAAGACGGGTGCTTCCGACCTGCTGGTCGCCTGCTTGTGCGCCGCCTGGTGCCGGACCTGCGATACCTATCGCGATGACTTCGCGGCGCTGCGCCAGTCGCATCCCGAGGCGCGTTTCCTGTGGGTCGACATCGAGGACGATTCGGAGTTGGTCGACGACCTGGAGGTCGAGACCTTCCCGACGCTCCTGATCGGCCGCGGCGAGCGGCTTTGCTTCGTCGGCCCGGTGCTGCCGGGCCCGGCCGCGGCGCAGCGCCTGATCCAGGCCGCCGAGGAAAATCCCGCGATGTCCGCGGCCAGCCCGACCGCCCCCGCAGGGACCACGGCGGCCGCTCAAGCGCTGCTGTCGCGTCTGCGGCAGTCCTGCTGAACTTTTTCTTTCACCGCCGCCTTTGACGGCTCCTTCGATGAACGTCCAATTCAAGAACTCGGTGGCTCGCGCCACGCCCATCCTGGCGCTCGACCGCGCCGCCTATCAGGCCCTCGCCCCCAAGCTGCCCAAGCGCACGCAGCAGTGGCTCGCGACGCTGGGCTTCTCGGGCGCGCCGGACAGTTTCGCGCTGGTGCCCGGCGAGGACGGCAAGCTGGCCCAGGTCTTCGCCGGCGTGGCCAACGCGGCCCACCCGTTCGCGCTGTCGGCGCTGCCGCAAGCCCTCCCCGAGGGGGACTACACCCTCTCCCCCGAAGGTGTGCCCCTGCAGGACGAAGCCGCCGCGCTGTCGTGGGAACTGGGCTGCTACCAGTTTGATCTCTACAAGCCGCGCAAGCGCCAGCCGGCCCAGTTGCTGCTCAGGAACAGCGCAGACGGCCAGCGCGGCCTGGCGATCGCCACCGCGATGACGGCCGTGCGTGATCTGGTGAACACGCCGGCCGAGCACATGGGGCCGGCGGAGCTGTCCAAGGCGGCCGCCGTCGTCGCCAAGCAGCATGGCGCCAAGTTCAAGGAGATCGTCGGCGACGACCTGCTGAAGAAGAACTTCCCGGCGATCCACGCGGTCGGCCGCGCCAGCGACCGCGCCCCGCGCCTGGTCGAGCTGAACTGGGGCAGCGACAAGCATCCGCGCCTGACGCTGGTCGGCAAGGGCGTGTGCTTCGACACCGGCGGCCTGGACATCAAGCCGGCGGATGGCATGCGCCAGATGAAGAAGGACATGGGCGGCGCCGCCAATGCGCTGGGCCTGGCGACGCTGATCATGGCGCTCAAGCTGCCGGTGCGCCTGCAGGTGCTGATCCCGGCGGTGGAGAACGCGATCAGCGGCAACGCCTACCGGCCGGGCGACGTCATCAAGACGCGCGCGGGCCTGCACATCGAGATCGGCAACACCGACGCCGAAGGCCGCGTGATCCTGTGCGACGCGCTGGCCTATGCCACCGAGTCCAAGCCCGAGTTGATCATCGACCTGGCCACGCTGACCGGCGCCGCGCGCATCGCGCTGGGCGCGCAGTTGCCGGCGCTGTTCGCCAAGCACATGGACACGGCGCGCGACCTGGTCGATCTGGGCCTGAAGATGGACGACCCGATGTGGCACATGCCGCTGTGGGCGCCCTACAAGGAGGGCATCGCCTCGAGCCTGGCCGACATCGTGAACACCGGCCGCAGCGCGCTGGCCGGCGCGATCAACGCCGCGCTGTTCCTGGAGGCCTTCATCCCGGCGGAGCAGGACTGGCTGCACATCGACCTGTTCGCGTGGAACGACATCGCGCGGCCGGGCCGTCCGGTCGGCGGCGAAGCCCAGACCATCCGCACGCTGCTGGCCTATCTCGAAGAGCGTTTCGGCGCCTGATCATTCGCCGGCGCGCAGCCAGGCGGCGGCGCGCTCGGCGATCATCAGCGTCGGGGAGTTGGTGTTGCCGCTGGTGATCGACGGCATCACGCTCGCATCGATGACACGCAGGCCGCGGACGCCGCGCACCCGCAGCCGGCTGTCGACGACGGCATCGCCATCGTCCGCGCGTCCCATGCGGCAGGTGCCCACGGGATGGAAGATGGTCGTGGCGATGTCGCCCGCCAACCGGGCGAGTTCCTCATCGGTCTGGAACTGCACGCCCGGCTTGTATTCGCGAGGCCTGTAGCGGGCCAGCGCAGGCTGCTCGACGATGCGGCGGGTCAGCCGCAGGCTGCGAGCGGCGATCTCGCGGTCCTCGGCGGTGCTGAGGTAGTTGGGCGCGATCCGCGGCGCATCGGCTGCGTCGGCGCTGCGGATCGCGACCGTGCCCCGGCTGGTCGGGTTCAGATTGCAGACGCTCGCGGTGAAGGCGTTGAAGGCGTGCAGCGGCTCGCCGAAGGCCTCCAGTGACAGCGGCTGCACGTGGTACTGCAGATCGGGCCAGACCTTGTCCGGACCGCTGCGCGCGAACGCGCCCAATTGCGATGGCGCCATGCTCATGGGCCCGCTGCGGCGCAACGCGTATTCAAGCCCGATGCGCGCCTTGCCGAACCAGCTCGACGCGAGCGTATTGAGCGTGCTGACGCCCTCGACCTGGAACACCGCGCGGATCTGCAAATGGTCCTGCAGATTGGCGCCGACGCCCGGCAGGTCCTTCACGACGGGAATCCCGTGATGCTGGAGCAGCGGCGCCGGACCGAGGCCCGACAGCTGCAGCAGCTGCGGCGACCCGATCGCGCCCGCCGCCAGCAGGACCTGGCCCCCCTCGTTCACGCGGACTTCCTCCAGCCCTTGCGGCGTCCGCACGAGCACCCCGGCGCAGCGCGTCTCGCCGCCGGACTCGTCCAGCAGCAGGCGCTGCGCCTGGGCGCCGGTCCACATCTCGAAGTTGGGGCGGCGGTAGCAGACCGGCCGCAGGAAGGCCTTGGCGGTGTTCCAGCGCCAGCCGGCGCGCTGGTTGACCTCGAAGTAGCCGACCCCTTCGTTGTTGCCGCGATTGAAGTCGGGCGTCGCCGGGATGCCGGCCTCCTGCGCGGCCGACGCGAACGCGTCCAGAACCGCCCAGCGCAGCCGCTGCTTCTCGACGCGCCACTCCCCGCCATGCCCGTGCAGCGCCGGATCGAAGCCGGGCGGTCGCTCGGCCTGGCCGTCCAGGCGCCAATGGTCCTCGTGCTCACGGAAGAAGGGCAGCACCGCGTCCCAGCGCCAGGCCTCGTCGCCGGTGGCGGCGGCCCAGCCGTCGTAGTCGCGGGACTGGCCGCGCATGTAGATCATTCCGTTGATGCTGGAACAGCCGCCCAGCACCTTGCCGCGCGGGTAGCGCAGGCTGCGCCCGTTCAGGCCCGCGTCGGGCTCGGTCTTGAACAGCCAATCGGTGCGCGGATTCCCGATGCAATACAGGTAGCCGACGGGAATGTGGATCCAGTGATAGTCGTCGCGTCCGCCGGCCTCGAGCAGCAGCACCCGCCGCGCCGGATCGGCGCTGAGCCGGTTGGCCAGCAGGCAGCCAGCGGTGCCGGCGCCCACGATGATGTAGTCGAAGCGGCCAGCGGCCGCTTCGCGTGGGTCCTTGGGATGGCCGCCGGGGTGGTCTCCGCCCATGTTGCTCGGTCCGTGATGGGTCATTGGAGACCCATGCTGACCGAGCCCCGCACGCCCGGCAACCGCGTTGTCACCGAGTGCCGGCGAGCTCCGGCTGCGGCAGATCCGCAGTGCGCCCCATCGGCGCGTACCAGTCGATCCGCCGCGTCAGCGCCATCACCGCCGCCAGCACCGCGAAGAGCAGCACCGCGCCAACCAGCAGAGCGGCCTTCTCGAGGTTGAGCAGCACGAACAGCGCCGCGTAGAGCACCGCCACCAGCGTGCCGAAGCCCAATCCCCGGCGCGCGGAGCCCAGCATCGCGCTGCCGTAGAAACTCAGCAGCGCGATCGCCGCGCCGGCCGCCAACCCATAGGACAGCGCGAAGCTCAGGTGCTCGGACAGGCTCAGCAGCAGCAGGAAGAACAGCGTCATCGCCAGGCCGACCAGCAGGTACTGCACCGGATGGACGCGGCGGCCGGACAGCAGCTCCAGCAGGCCGACGCTGACGAAGGTCAGCACGATGAACATCAGGCCGTACTTGATCGCGCGGTCGCTCATCACGTAGGGGTTCACGGGGTCGATCATCGAGAAGGCCAGCGTGTCGGCGACGGTGCCGGACTTGCCCTCCCGGCCGGGCGCCGGGTTCGGCGCATAGGTCGGACCGTCGAGCGGCTCACGCTCGATGCCTGGCAGCGCGAACCCGGCGAGCACGTCGCGCGGCGCCGTGGTCGCGAGTTCCGTGACCTGCCATTGCGCCTCGAAGCCGTTTTCATCGATGCGCTTGGACATGGGCAGGAAGCGTCCGCCGAAGCTCGGATGCGGCCAGTTCGAGCGCAGCCGCACCTGCGTCGCGGATGCGGCGGGGACCACGCCGAAGTCCGTCATGCCGATCAGGTTGATCGCGATGTCGAGGGACAAGGGCTGATCCAGCGCCTGGTCCGGCAGCGCCGCGTGGAAACCGTGCGCATAGCTCTCGTGGCGCGTGCCAGGCTCGACCGCGAGCGTCTGGGCGCCGCGCTTGAGCGTGACCGCGCGCAGCCCCCGGGCATCGCTGACGGCAAGCATGACGCGCGGATCTTCACAGCTCAGCTTGCCCTTGTGCTCCGCGATCGGCGTCAGTGCGGCCAGCGACGCCCACCTTGCCTTCAGCGCGACCTCGCCGCCGTAGCCGTTCACCTTGAACAGGCCGCGCTCGCGCTGCTCCTGGTCCAGCGTGCCGTCGACCCTGAGCTCGGTGGGCACGGCCGACAGCACGAAGTCGCGCCGTTCGGCCGTGCGCGTGAGGTCCTTGCCGGTGCCGCTCACGTTCTCCCATTCCTCCGAGCAGCTGCGCTGCAGCACCGGTCCGAGCAGCACCTGCGGCCCCGCCTGCGCGGCCGCGACACCGGCCTCCGCCGCGCGCTGGCGCTGCTGGCGCTCGTCGACCAGCCAGCCGATCCGCATCAGCACCATCAACAGCAGCAGCGTCACGCCGCCCAGGATCACGAGCTTCCACCACAGCGCCTTGACTTGCATCCTTCCTCTCCTTGCCCTTCGGCAGTTCAGCGAAGGCGGCAGTCTCGGAAGCGGCGGTGAGATCAGGACGAAGTTTGTGAGGCGCCGGTGAAGTCGGGGAATTCCAGCCGCACGCGCAGGCCCGGCGCCGCGGGCTCGAAGCGCAGCTCGCCGCGATGCAGCTCCGCGATCTGGCGCACGATCGCCAGCCCCAGGCCCGAGCCCTTGCGCAGGCTGCCCGGCCGGGCCGTCGAGAAGAAGCGCTCGCCCAACTGCGCGAAGGCCGATGGCGGCACGCCAGGGCCTTGGTCGCGCAGCTCGAAGAAGGCGCGAGGCCGCCCCTGCGACCCGGACGGCGCGTCGACGCCGACCTGCAGCTCCAGCGCCGAGCCGGCCGGCGCGAAGTCCGCCGCATTGGTCAGCAGGTTGCTGATCGCCAGCATCAACATCTCGGCATCGGCCTGCAGACGCACCGGATCGCGCCGCTGCCAGCGCACCGTCAACGCCTGCTGCTGCAACCGGTCGTCCAGCTGGGCGAGCACCTCGTCCACGGTCTCGGCGAGGGCCACCGGCCGCGGATGCTCGGGCCCGCGCCGCAGTTCCAGCGTCGACAGCGCCAGCAGCCGCTCGACCAGTTCGGTCATGCGCTCGCTCTGCGACACCACCTGCGCGGCGAAGCGCTGCCGGTCCGCCGCGGGGAGCTCGTCCTGCAACAGCTCGCCGGCGCCGCGCAGCGCGGCCAGCGGGCTCTTGAGCTCATGCGTGAGCGCCCGGGCCATGTGCTCCAGACGCTCCCGGCCATCGAGGCGCTCGCGCATCGCGTCCATCGCCGAGGCGAGATCGCCCAGTTCGCCCGGCACCTTGGGCGGCGCCTGGCGCTGGCCCAGTTGCACTTCCTGCGCGTAGCGCCGCAGCCGCCGCACCGTGAGGATCATCCACACCGTCACCGCCACGCCGACCGCCAGCGACACCGCCAGCAGCGAGAGCCCGGCGATCCAGATGCGGCGCTCGGCGCGCGAGATGATCTGCTGCACGGCGGCCGCCGGTTTCGCCACGGTCACCACGCCGATCGTGCGGCCGCCGGAGCGCACCGGCGCCGCCACGTACATGACGGGACTGCCCTTGGCGTCCTTGCCGTTGCCCAGGTCGCCGGCATTGCCGTAGGGATTGAGCGGCTCCAGCGTCGAGCGCGCGCCGTACTGGCCGCGCAGCGTGCGGGCCACGTCGTTCCAGCCCGAGTAGTCCTGACCGACCGCCGGCGCCGGGCCGGTGTCCAGCACCACCCGCCCGGCCGCGTCGGTCACGTAGATGCGGAAGTCCAGCGTGCGCTTGCGGGCGCTGAGGATGCGCGCGTCGATCGGCCGCTCGCTGTAGTCCTGCACCCGCTGCGCGAAACGGGTGCCGGTCAGGTCGCCTCCAGGCGGCATCGCGGCGAGCTCGTCGCGCGCCAGTTCGGCCACCAGGTTGGCGGTGTCGACCATCATGTCCTCCATCACCTCGCGCACGCTGGGCTTGAACTCGCCCAGCACGACGCGCAGCAGGATGAAGGCGCTCAGCCCGGCCACCAGGAAGAAGCCGAGGAACAGCCGCAGGCCCAGGCGCATCCGCCGTCACTCCAGCGAGTAGCCCATGCCGCGATGCGTGCGGATGGGGTCCAACTCCGGCCGCACCTGGCGCAGCTTGGCGCGCAGCGTCTTGATGTGGGTGTCGACGGTGCGGTCGCCGCTGTCGGCGTCCAGGCCCCAGACGGCGTCGAGCAGGCTCTCGCGGCTGTGGATGCGGCCCGGCGCCTTCAGCAGGCGCAGCAGCAGGCCGAGTTCGCGGCGCGTCAGCGGCAGCAGCTCGCCGTGGAAGCGCACGCGCGAGCCCTC
>Ga0209050_1001899_pt1 | contig 20012 bp, 17 predicted proteins | sample Araplavi_mTSA_r2_FD_184276 | JGI IMG/M metagenome (GOLD analysis project Ga0209050, IMG submission 184276) | Arabidopsis root microbial communities from North Carolina, USA - plate scrape MF_Cvi_mTSA_r2 (SPAdes) (version 2) | ecosystem: Host-associated > Plants > Roots > Endosphere | place: USA... | reverse complement strand
CAACTTCCGTTCGGAACGCTCCAGCAGCGGGTGGAGCAGTCGTGGCGGACAGACCAGGAATCCCTATGTGTTGGATCGCAATCCATGCGGTTCCAGTTCGGGATCCGGAACGGCCGCGGCCGCCAACTTGTGCGCCATCGCCATCGGCACCGAGACCAACGGTTCCATTGCCTGCCCTTCATCCCTCAACGGCATCGTGGGCATCAAGCCAACGGTCGGGCTATGGAGTCGATCGGGGATCATTCCTATTTCCAGCACGCAGGATACCGCCGGACCCATGGCACGCACCGTAAGGGATGCCGCGATCCTGTTGGGCGCTTTATGCGGGGTTGATGCCGCCGACAATGCTACTGCCGCAAGCCAGGACAAATTCCACACCGACTACACGCCCTATCTGGACGCCAAGGGCCTCCAGGGCAAACGCATCGGTGTTGAAAAAACACTATTGAAAGACCACGAAGCGGTCGACGCCCTTTTTCAAAATGCGATCGACCTGATGAAGCAGGCCGGCGCCACCATCGTGGAAGTAGATGTACGTTCCCAAATGAAAGACCTGGGACCGGCAGGTTACAATGTTTTGAAGTACGAATTCAAACATGGCCTCAATCAGTACCTGGCTACCGCACCGGCTGCAAAAGTGAAAGATCTGAAAGCGCTCATTGCTTTCAACCGCGAGCACGAACAGGAGGCGATGCCATTTTTCAAACAAGAAATATTAGAGGCCTCCGAAGCCCTCGGCGACCTCGACAGTCCCGAGTACAAGGAATCCGTGAAGAAAACACTGACCCTCGCCCGGACCGCCATCGACAACGCGCTGCGCGAACATAAATTGGACGCCGTCTGCGGACCGGCCAATGGTCCTGCGTGGTGTACGGACCTCGTGAACGGCGATGCCTTCAATGGCTATGGTGCCTACAGCACCGCAGCCCGGGCAGGCTATCCGCACATCACGGTCCCCATGGGCGCCGTGGAGGGCCTGCCCGTTGGCATCAATTTTTTCAGCACCGCTTTCGCGGAGCCGGTTCTCATCACCATCGCTTTTGCCTACGAGCAATTGTCACACAAACGGACGGTCCCTACTTTTCTGGCCACCTTCGCCCCCGGTAAATGACCATCCTCATCTCGCATTTTTTTTATTTTACTGTGGAGATTTTTCAGCACACCGTTTCCGAACTTCGCAACATCCACAGTGTGTTGCGACAGGCACGTGGGCCAAATCGGCATTTTTCATAAGCATTCAGGTCTTCCGCGTTCGCGAAGAAATTGGCACGCGTTTATCAGGACGTTCTTCAAAAATGGATGTCTTACCAAATACCTGAACGTCATGAAAAATATTAAGCCTATACTATCCCTGTTTGCCGGCATGTTCCTGATGAGCATTTCCGTTTCGTTTGCACAAGTCACCAACGACACCACCCAAGTGGTCCGTGAAGGCAACCCGCAAATTGCGGAGCCGCAGTTGGAACAAAGTACGAACTACACCAAAGACATGGTGAAGATCAAGGCCACCGACGTGCCCAAGCCCGTACAGCAAGCCTTGCAAAGTACAGAATATAAAGGTTGGGAAAATGCCGCCCTCTATCGCAGCAAATCCAGCGACATGTACCTGGTGGAAATGAAAGATGGCGACAAGACCAAGACCTATCGGTTCGACCGCAATGGCAAACCCATAAAAGAATAAGTGGGTCACCCCAATGTTTTTGTTTTAAGCGACTCACAAGAAAGGAAGTAACTGATCGGTTCCTCGGAAGGGCTCCTTCTCACTCCTCCAGGATCATACAGAATCAGTTTCTTCAGCCCACACTGCACTGCAGACCTTCCCGCCGGAAGCACAGCATGCGGGGTGGGCACTTTCATTTTATACCGGCCCTGTAGACTCCCTACCAAATCAATTTTATTTTAAATACATTGTGGTTCTACCATCCTGAACCCTACTGTATGCGCATGAAAAAACTCTGTTACCTCCTCCTGCTTGTCACGACCACCACCTTTGCCCAGCAAGGCCTGGTGAAAGAAAGTCTGAAAGTGAAAAGTGCCACGCTCGGCAAAGACGTGGAGTATAATATTTACCTGCCGGCCGACTATGACAAATCCAACCGGCAATATCCCGTGCTCTACCTGCTCCACGGCTATGGCGATGATGAAACGGGATGGACGCAGTTTGGCGAGGCCCAGATCATCGCCGACAGACTCCAGGGCGAAGTAGCCCCCATGATCATCGTGATGCCCGACGCGGGCGTGAGTTGGTACATCAACAGTTATGATGGCAAAGTGAAGTACGAGGACTTTTTTATCAAAGAATTTATTCCCTATATCGACGCCAACTATCGCACACGTCCCACAAAACAATACCGCGCGGTGGCCGGCTTGTCGATGGGTGGCTACGGCACCCTCATCATGGCCACCAAGCATCCCGAGCTGTTCTCTTCTGCCGCACCACTAAGCTCCGGGGTTTTCACCGACGAAGAAATCATCAATGGCGATCCCAACATGTGGAACAATGTGATGGGTAATCTCTATGGCAAGAAAGACCTCACCGGCAAGGACCGCCTGACCGATCACTACAACAAGAACTCCATCCTCAAGATCATCGAAACCGGAAATGCCGACGAATTAAAAAAAGTCCGCTTCTACATTGACTGCGGTGATAAAGACTTTCTCATCAAGGGCAATATGGCGCTCCACGCCGCCCTCATCGACAAAAAGATCCCCCACGAATTCCGCGTCCGCGAAGGCGTCCACAACTGGACCTACTGGAGGACGGCTTTACCCGAAGTACTAAAATTCATCAGCGTAAGCTTCCACCAGCAATAATGAATTAAGCCGAAGGCGCAAAGTCCAATCTTTGCGCCTTCTTGGCCTGCCGCCGATGCTTTAGCGAAGGCGTGCGCCCTTTGCGACTTTGTGGTTTGAACATATCCCCGAAACAAAACGCACCAAATCTACTGACACACTGCTGACACACCCCGTGGCTTTCTTTACTTAAAATTCCAACACCATGGCCAAGCAAAAAGAAATCCATCAACTCGCCAGCGTCACCAGCGAAGCCTTAAAGAACGCCACCGGCAAAAGCTGGACCTCCTGGATCAATGCCCTCGACCGCAAAAAAGCCGACGCCCTATCCCACCCCGAAATCGTAAAGCTCCTGGTACCCAAAATCGAAAGCCCCTGGTGGCGCCAAAAGATCGCCCTCGGCTTCCGCGAAGCAAAGGGCAAACGCATCACCGGCCAGGTTGGCGGCGGTTTCCAGATCGGAGTCCGACGCGCGTTCCCGATGTCGAAAGACGACGCCTGGGATTTTCTTCTTTCGCCCGAAGCGATGAAGCTTTGGCTTGGCAAAACGTTGGCCTTGGATGGTCCGAGGCCCTACCAGGTGAAGAAAGGCCTCACGGCCGAGTTGAGAGTGTTCAAACCGGGCTCTCACCTCCGCATGGCCTGGCACCCCGACGCATGGATCTCTCCCTCCCTGTTGCAGGTGAGGGTGGTCGCCAGTGGAAAAAAGACTGCGCTGAGTTTTCACCACGAGGGATTGCCTGGTGAAACGGCGCGGGAAGAAATGAAAGTCCATTGGACCTCCGTACTCGACAAATTGGAAAAGCTTTTCGAGACGCGATGACACCACCGCAGCCAATTTCTTTTACCGGGAAATCAACTAACTTAGCCGGCAAAAATCCGAAGCGATTGAGCCACTTTAATTTCTTCATGGCGCTCGTGCTGGCTGTATTGTATGCGTTGGCGCGTGTGCAGCCTACAGAAGAAAATTATCTTTGGCTGCTGCCCTTCCTGATCCCGGGCGTGTTGGCCGTCAACCTTTTGCTGCTCCTGTGGTCGTTGGTCCGGCGTAAACTTTCAGGTGTGTACTATCTGGTGGCTTTGGGCATTGGCGCCCCTTATCTGGCGGGCACGCTTCCCTGGAAAGGTATTTTCCGTCGAACACCTCCATCCGCCCAAAGCTTTTCCGTGCTCAATTACAACGTTTCGCTTACCGGTTTTCCATACGTGCAGGACTGGGCTTTCTATGCGCCCCCGCCGCTGGCCTTTCAACTGAAAAATTGGATCCTCCAGCAAAATGCCGACGTACAATGCTACCAGGAGTTCATGACCTTCGATGGCGATAAAAATTTTGACATGCTTCGTTATTTTAAAGAGAAGGGCTATCAATACTATTTTTCCGCCGACATCAAGCAACCGCATTATCCCGTGGTGGGGGTCCTCCTTGTCACCAAATTTCCGATCGTAAAGACGGGCGACGTGGCGGTGAGCGAGAACGGGTTTAATCGCATGGCGTTTGCAGACGTCGTGACCGGCACAGACACCGTGCGCATCATCGGGGTGCACCTCCAATCGATGGGGTTAAAAAAATATGACCCCAGCCGGGCGTGGGATCTGCCCTCGGCCTTCGCGAAAGTGGGTCTCATCCTAAACCAACTGAAAACCGGCATGCAAGACCGTCGCGTTCAGATCGAAAAGCTTTCGGCGTTCATCCAACATTCACCCCACCCGGTGATCTGTGTCGGCGATTTCAACGACCTCCCCTATTCATACGCCTACCAGGCCCTGAAAAAAAATCTCGACAACACCTTCGAGGAGGCCGGCAGCGGATTTGGGTTCACCTACAACGGCAACACCCTGCGCACACTGCGCATCGACAACCAGTTCCATTCCCATCGCGTGCAAGCCCTGCAATTCAAGACCCTAAACACGGTGGGCTACACCGACCATTTCCCTTTGCAGGGAACCTACAGCATCACCCCCTTGCAACCATGAGAAAGGAACTGGCCAAGCGCGAAGGCGAGCGAAAAAAATTCACGGCGGTATTCGTACGCCTGGGAAAGAAATTGAATTACAAAGGCTATTCGGAAGAAACGATCTTGCTCCAGCAGGTAAAGGATGCCGAGTCCCAGCACACGGTCACCGATCACGTGTGGTTCAGCTTTACGAAAGGCTTTCAGCAACTCACGCTATCGGAGGGCGCCCTGATCGAATTTGAGGCGCGGGTAAAAGAATACACAAAGGGCTATGTGAATCGACGGTATGGCATCGACCAGAGCAAGCGCGACTATCGGTTAAGTCACCCCACAAAAATAAAAGTGGTACAAAAGTAAGTACCCGCCGGACGGGGCGGGTACTTTACTTCAGAAAGAAAATGTTCAACGGGTCTAACGCAAATCTGCTGTGTTAGTATACACCGCGCGCACATCGTCGCGATGGAAAGCTTCGTTAAGCGCATTAACGATTTGCGCAATGTATTCCTTTTTATTGCTTACCACGGCATTCTTCTCGCCCTCGGCGGTGGCAATGCGCACGGCATAGCGCTCGCGCACAATGGCCATCACGATCAAACCGAAGATCAACAAGCCGCCACCGATCCACAATGCCAGATAGTTGGCCGTGTAGTAGGTGCCGTCGATTTGGGTGTCGGCAATCAGGGTGTTGGGAATGAGCTTAAACATTCCGAACAAACCCAACAGGATGCCGATGCCCGCCAGCAGGATCCCCGGGAGGCGTTCCGGCTGGATGGTGAAGAGGCCGTGTTTAGTAATCCCGTTTAGTCTATACGACATGTTCTTAACTTGAAAGGTCGAATCCGTAACCGTGATGCCACGGCCATCGGTGTAAAGCACTTTGTCAGGTATCATAATGGTTAGTTTTTTAATGAATGAGATTTAGATCTTTCGCTTTCCTGCTATCAGAATGATCACGCCGGCTGCCAGTAATATGCCGCCGGTGATCGGCGACCAGTATACAGGAGTCTTTTCTTCTTTATTGATCTCTACGGGACCCAAATCGACCACTTTTTTCTTGGTCACAATGTTGAATCCTGTAAACACGGTCATGACAAGTCCCAGGGCGAGTAGCGCAATTCCTAAAGTCTTCATATATTTTTTTGGTTTGTGCAGAAAACGTAGCAATTAACCCGCCACCCGCTTTTCCGGAAGAATTCGACGGTTTTGATCTTTTTTATTGTGTACTTAACTCCACACTCGTCCACAATGGAGCAACCTAAGTCAACGTCCCCGCACATTTTCTTTCTGTTGTATAACCACGACATCGGTCAGCACAAAACCGATGTGACAACACTTGCTCCTCTAGGGTTAGAAAACCCGTGGCCCGACAAAACTTAATAATACCCGTCGGGTTGTTAGAACGGATAGCAATAAAAGGGGCGTACACACTATCTTTATGCGAAGCTGCAGACATGAAAAAAATACTCAACCTCATCCATTTACCGATCAACTACCTACGCGAAAAATTATCGCAGCGACAGTTCTTTGTGCTGTCTGCCATTCTCGTCGGACTTTCATCCGGGCTGGCGGCCGTCATTTTGAAGTATATCGTCCATTCCATCGAGGCGTTCGTCACCTATTACAGCAACTACTACGAACGCTTCTTCCTGTTTGCCATCTTCCCTATTGTGGGCATTCTCCTCACGGTGGCCTACGTCTGCTATGCGCTAAAAAACAAATTCAAAAAGGGAAGCGCCGAAATCGTGTATACCATTGCCAAAAAGTCCAGCAACATCGAGCCTCAACAAATGTATTCACACCTGGTCACCAGCGCGCTCACCGTTGGTTTCGGGGGGTCAACCGGGTTGGAGTCGCCCATGGTCAGCACCGGCGCTGCGATCGGCTCGAACTATGCGCAGACCTATAGCCTTTCGTATAAGGATCGCACCATCCTGCTTGCTTGTGGCGCCTCGGCCGGCATCGCGGCGGCGTTCAATTCACCCATTGCCGGCGTGCTCTTTGCCGTGGAGGTTTTGCTGGCCGACATCAGCGCCACCGCCTTCATCCCGCTCATCATCTCTGCGGCCTGCGGCGCTTTGCTATCCAAGATCATCCTCAAACAAGGCGTGGTGCTCACCTTTTCGTTGCAGCAGCCCTTCAACTATCACAACATGCCGCACTATGTGCTGCTGGGCATCCTGGCGGGCTTTATTTCGCTCTACTACGCCCGGGCCTTCACCTGGATCGAAGGAAAAATGAAAGGCATCGCCAACCGCTGGATCAGGGTGGTCACGGGCGGGCTGTTGCTTTTTGCGCTGCTCATACTCTTCCCGCCACTCTTTGGCGAAGGTTATGAGACCATCAAAGTCCTCGCCTCCCTGCGCCCTTCCGAACTCACCAACGCCTCGTTGCTGCGAAACTTTATCCACAGCGATGGGGAGATCCTGGTTTTCCTGGGCGCCCTCATGTTTCTCAAAACCCTGGCCGCCGGCATCACCATCGGCAGCGGCGGCAATGGCGGCAGCTTTGGCCCCTCCCTGTTTGTGGGGGCTTATATGGGCTATATCTTTTCACGCATCGTCAACCTCATCGGCTTTGCGCATATACCGGAAGTGAACTTCACGTTGGTGGGGATGGCGGGGATCCTCAGCGGCGTTTTTTATGCCCCGCTCACCGCCATCTTTCTTATCGCCGAGATCACCGGGGGCTACGGCCTCATGATCCCGCTCATGATCGTGTCGGCCCTTAGCATCACCGTGGCGCATTATTTCGAACCGCTTTCGATGGAAGGCAAAAAGCTGTCTTCCATGCTCGACATCTCCGTCGAGAATCGCGACAAATTTTTGCTCAGTAAACTCGATCTTGGTTCGCTCATCGAAACCAACTTCTCGGCGTTGAAGCCCAATGACAATCTGCAGTCGCTCATCAAGGTCATCTCCACCTCCAATCGCAACACGTTCCCGGTGGTCGACGAGAAAAATGAGTTGCAGGGGATCATTCATATGGATCATGTGCGGAGCATCATCTTCAGTCCGGAAAAGCATGAAAAGACCGTAATGAAGGATCTGATGACAAAACCGGCCGCGGTTATAATGACCACGGAGAATCTTCACAGCGTGCTGAAAAAATTCGACGATACAAACCAGTGGAATTTGCCGGTGGTGGATAACAAGCAATATCTCGGGTTTGTGTCGAAATCTAATGTGTTGACGAAATACAGATCGGAATTATTAAAGTCGGTGTGAGAATTCGCCCAGGAAAAATTTCATATGACGCGCCCGTACCGGTAACCCCTCCGGGGCGGAATCCACGGCAAACAAAATAGCCCCCAGTTTTCCTGGGGGCTAGGGTGGGAGAAGCCTTTTCAGGCTTTAGTATATTCTAAGCTTGGTGATGCGGTTATTGATTGCTCCCCTTCTTCACGGTGAACTTTGACAGCACGGCGTTGCGGTCGATTTTGCCGGCGTTGAAATCTTTCAGGGCCGATGCTTTCAGGGTGTATTCCAGCGAGGAAGGAATATCGCATTTGTTGCAGCGGGTGATCTTCACTTGAAACACCAGCACCTCGTCGTCTTTCAAGCTCTTCAGGGTGCGGCCGTATTCGACGATGTTGTCTTTTAATTCGGTTTCGAATTTCGGATAGAGCTCCTTTGCTTTTTTGTCGCGGGTGGCCTGATCCACGTCGTTCAGACCCAGCGTGGGCATGATGTAGCGGCGGCTGTCGCGCTCGCGTTCAATGCCGCTGTAGGCTTGCATGTAGTAGATCACGCCGAAGTCTTTGAGGCGTTCGAAATAGATGTTGTCTTCGGTGAAATAGGTCTTCGACAAATCGGGACTATAGAGGCGGCTAAAGATGCTCGACAACAGTTCCAGGTCCGGAGCCACTTCTTCCACGGTCTCGGTGTTCACTACTTTCAATTTGGCCAGGGCCTGCTCGCGGGTGATCTTGCCGGTCCGGAAGGCGGTAATGTCCGACTTCAGGCCTTCTACGGAAAGATGCGTGCGATTGGGCGCGTTAAAGAATTGGCCCACCCAAACACGCGGGTTGTTGCCCTGGTTGGAGACCACCACACGCTCGGTGGGTTGCAATTGTGCGATCATGTCGCCATAGTCGAGGATAAACGTCTTGGCGGCCTCGATCACTTTTGCGTTGTAGGCATCGCGCACGCTGTCCATATCGTTGTTGCGCTTTTTGGTCTCTTTCGTGATCAGTTTAAATCTTTCCTTATCGTCCGGGTCCGGGGGCATGACCGGGGCATCTTCCTCCTCCAAAGCATTTTCATCGCCAACATAATTGTTATCTACGTTCAGGTCATTACCATATACTTGCACACCCGGGGGATTGTTACCGCTGCCGTAATAGGTGATCGTGGTGCTGCCGTTGCCATCCATCCACACCATGGGTGTTGTGTAGTCGGCCGGCAAGGTAAAGGTCACCCCATAGCCCGACTGGTAGCTGCCTTTCACTTCCAATGGGAAATACGTGCGCTGATTGCTGAGTTGTTGTTTTATGAGCGTGCTCAGCACGTTCTCGGCCACGGCGATGTCGCGCTGCATGCGCTCCTCGTCAAACTTCTGGGCCCAGGCGGGGGTCAGCATCGCCATCATCATCAGGCTCACTACCCCTGCATACCATCTACTTTTCATATGTGTTGCCATTGCGTTCATTCTCGTTAATCGTTGTCGTTCAAAATTCTTAGTTCGCCAGACCGACGCTGCTCCGCGTATTCACCTTGCTGATAATGCTGGTCAAGATCTGTTCGGTCTCTTTTCTAAACACGTCGTTGTTCTGTTGAAGGCTGTTGATCTGTGTCCGCACCACCTGCAGATCATCGTTGCGTTGTTGTTGTAAATATTTGGCGAAGTCCACCAAAAGACCTTCCACATATTGTTTCTGTTCGTTGGCGCTCAGCTGGAAGTAGCTCTTCACCATTTTTGCGTTCTCGGTTTGCATCGAGGCCACAAACTCGCGCACTTGCGCTTCGGAAGCCGTAGAAGCTTGTTGCACCAGCTTGTCGATCTTGTCCGAGTTCAACGCCAGGCTTTGGTTGATGGACGCGTTCAATTTCTTTTGCGTTTCGTCCAGGCTGGCTTGCAGGGTGGCGTTGTTTTGTTGCAGCGACTGGTTGATCATGTCCTGCACTTGCTCCGGTGTCAGCGTGGCCACAGCGGGTTGCGTCACGGGCGATACCGTCTTCACTTCGGGCACATCACCAAAGCTGATGCGCAGTTCTTGTTGCTGATACCGAATGCTAAGCCCCGAAAATTTGGCCACGAGGATCACCATCAGCAACGATGCGGCAATGCCCATGATGGTCTTCATGTAGGGCGCCTGCCAGAACCGTTGCGAGGGGTGTTCACCCACAAAAATGGGCGGGGCAATCACTTCCTTGTCCTCCACCTGGGCCAACATCCGGCGCAGGCCGCTCATTTTTTCAAGCTCCCCGCGGGCCGTGGGATTTTCCAGGAGGTATTGCTCCAGCTTTTCGCGCTTGTCGTCTTCCAGCTCGCCATACAGGTAAGCCATCAGATCCTGTTCACTGGGTTTATAGCTCATAGCCTATGGTATCTTTGTTGATATTCTTTCGTTCCAAAATTTTGCGCAGGCCGTCCAGTCCGTAATACATGCGCGACTTCACCGTGTTCTCCGAAATGTTCAGCACCTCCGCGATCTCCCTGAACTTCAGACCCTCATACTCCTTCATGATCACCACCTCGCGCTGCTCCACGTTCAGCTCGTGCAAGGCCTGCTGCAACACATCCGACAATTCGGTTTGCTGAAGCTGGCGCTCGGGGTTGTCAAACCGCTGCGATGAAGTCTCCCACGCCGGCGAATCCTCCGCCTCGCGATTCCAGACCACATCAAAAGAAAGGGACCGGTTCCCTTTCCGTTTACGGGCCTCCTCGCGGCAGTAGTTCACGGCAATCTTATAGAGCCACGACTTAAAACGGGCGTTGTCTTGCAGGCTTGGCAGGCTGCGGCACATGGAAATAAAGGTCTTTTGCGACACTTCCATGGCCATGTCGTGGTCCATAAAGAACTTATAACCAAAGTTATAGATCCGCTTATACCAAAGTTGCACCAGCTTGCCTTGCGCAGCCTGGTCCCCCTCCTTCGCGCGGGCCAGAAGGGTGTCAGAGTGCATCATGGCAATGTCCAGTAAAGTCTCGGTCACAGATCAGGAATTTCAGGTTATTATCGTTCGATGCCATAAAGATGGGGACCTCCACCAAAAAGTTTTAGCCCCCCGCACAATATTTTGGCGGCCCCCGTCGGAAGCCTCCGGGCCGGGCTATCCGTTCCAAGTCCTCGCCCCCACCCCCTTGCCCACCCTTCGCTGTGGGCTTTCCACTACTATCCCTGGCCGGGGCGTTCCCCCAAGATACAGGCTTTCCCCAAGAGCCAGGTTTTATGCCATGTCCCACCCAAATCCTAGGTCCACCCCCCTAAAAACTCCCACCCCACTAATCAAGCCTCCCTCAAAAACACACTCAAAAAACCAATTATTCTCCCCACACCAACAAATTACCGCCAACCCTTAACTTTGCGGCCGCATGAAAAAAATTATCGCGTGGCTCATCCGCTATGTGCCCCGGAAATACCTCCAACGGGTCAGCGGCGTGGGATTAAAAGCCGTCAGTCTGTTCTACATCGGAAACAACGTCACTTGCCCCGTCTGCAGCCGGGGGTTCCGCCAATTCCTTCCTTACGGCCGCATCAACCCGCGCCCGAATGCGCTGTGCCCGAATTGCCTGTCGCTGGAACGTCACCGGCTCATTTGGCTTTACCTGCAACAAAAGACCACATTTTTCACGGCGTCCCATCACGTGCTCCACATCGCCCCCGAAGCCTGCTTCATCAAACGCTTCGAAGCCCTACACGGCGACCGCTATATCACGGCCGACATTGAGTCGCCTCTCGCTAAGGTGAAGATGGATATCCATCAGATTCCTTTTCCTGACAACACGTTCACGGTGGTGCTCTGCAACCATGTGTTGGAGCATGTGGCCGACGATATCAAGGCCATGAGCGAAATTCATCGCGTGCTGAAGCCGGGAGGATTTGCCATTATGCAGATCCCGTTTTTTAATCCTGTTCCGGATGTCACTTTCGAAGATCCTACCATCACCGATAAACGCGAGCGCGAAAAGATCTTTGGGCAAGATGATCATGTGCGGAAGTATGGACATGATTATAGTCAGCGCATTGCCCGCGCGGGGCTCATGCCTGTTGCTGATGAGTTTGTGAATCAGCTTCCCGACGATGTTCGTAAGAAATATGGGTTGGTGAAAGGGGAAACGATTTATGTAGGGTTTAAGGCGTAGATGGGCGTTGCCCCTTTTATATTCACATTACTCCTGAGGTTTTTCTCGTCGTGTACGGCGATAGTCTGTATCGTGTTTGATGCTCGCGATGCATTTCATAGCTCCGCTCCCGGGCCGCGGGGACCCCGCTGACGCATGCTGGAATGCTGTGTGGGTCTGTGGGTGGGTGTGATCATTAATTTTTATTCACGGCGGGTGAGCATCCCAAAAACGAACAAACCTTGTCGATACAGAACACTCCGGTTGGGGGGTATGCCCTGGATTTGAATCGCTACGTGATATTTTCTCTGGCATCATTTTTCATTGTGTCGTTGTGACCAACCGCCTTGCCTATGCATGTCAATGCTATACTCATGGCCCTGCGCCAGCTTCGGAAAAATCCGTTGACGGGACTGTTTACCCTGGGCGGACTTGCGATCGGCATCACGACCTTCACGCTGCTGTTGTTTTATGTCCGGAAGGAAAGCCGCTATGACCGTTATCACCAGGATGCGGATCAGCTCTACCGCATCGTCAACCAATATCGCATCGGCACCGATCACCAAACCACCGCGTGGATTTCACCCGCGCTTACCACGTTTGCTCAGGAAAAACTTCCTGAGGTAGCCGAAATGGTGAGGCTGTTCCGCTATCGCTCGCCCTCGGTGATCGTAGAGGAACAAACCGGCAAAAGTTTCTCTGAAGAATCCAGCCTGTGGGCCGATGCCAATGTGTTCCGGGTTTTCACTTTCCGTTTCATCAAGGGCAATCCGGCGCAAGCGCTCACGCGGCCGAACACGATGGTCATCACGGCATCCGCAGCAAAGAAATATTTTGGCGACGCTGATCCTATCGGCAGGTCGCTGAACGATCTTACCATGGGCGCCATTTTCGAGATCACCGCCGTCGTGGACGACATGCCCGCCACATCGCACTTCCACGCCGACTTTCTCTGTTCGCTGTCAACGCTTCCCAAACTGTGGGGTGAAACCATCTTATCAAACTGGAACAATAGTTTTCTTTACACCTATGTGCGCCTCGCCAATGGCGCTACGGCCACGGCGACCGAGGCGAAACTCAACGCCGTGCTGGCCACCAACACGTCGTCCACTGCCGATGCATCCTCCCATTTTTCGCTGCAGCCCGTGCCCGACATTCATTTGAAGTCTCATGTGCTCAATGAATGGCAGGCCAACTCCGACGTCCGCTACATCTACATCCTCACCTTAGTGGGCATACTCATCCTGCTGGTCTCCACCATCAACTATGTCAACCTCTGGATCGCCCGCGCAGAGCAGCGCACACGCGAGATCGGCATCCGCAAGGCCATCGGCAGCAGCAAGCTGCAATTGGGTTGGCAGTTCGTCATTGAAAGTCTTGTGCAGGTAGTTCTGGCGTTGATCCTCAGCATGGCGCTGGCCCCAGCCATCGGACCTCAGATGGAATCGGCCTTTGGTGAGCCTGTTTCGTGGCTGCCGCCCGCAAATGTGACGACCTGGGTCGCGATCGGTGTGGCCATCGCGCTCTTCATGACGATAGTGATGCTCTATCCCATCCGCATCATTTCAAAGATCCAACCGGCGTGGGCCATCAAAGGCACGGTCGTGAAGCTCCAGCAGGGATTTGGTTTGTGGCAAGGATTGGTGGCCTTCCAGGTGCTGGCAACCACCATGCTCATCACCGGCACGCTGCTCGTGCAGCGGCAGCTCTCCTTCCTCGAACAAACTCCCATCGGCTACGACGCCGGTCATCTCCTCAACATCGCGCAACTTTCCAACACCGCGCTGCGCGAGCAACTAAAAAATCAATTATTACAATACCCTCACGTCAAGGCAGTGAGCGGCGTATCGCACCAGGTTGGCGGATTGCTCTATCAATCGGGATATACGGTATACAAAAAAAATGAACCGGAAATCGTGCTCTGGCAGCGTATGCACACCGACCACGACTTTTGCAAAACCTATGGCGTCCCCATCATTGCCGGCCGCGATTTTTCAAGAGCCGTCGCCTCCGACACCGCCAACTTCATCCTCAACGAAGCCGCATGCCGTCAATTGAGCGTTTCCCCCAGCGAGGCCGTAGGTTTGGAAATCATGGGCGAGAACAATGTACGGGGCAAGATCGTCGGCGTTATGAAAGACTTTCACTTCAAAACCCTCCACACCGCCATCGAGCCCCTCATCGCACACATTGTTCCCGATCGTATACGCATGCTATCGGTCAACATCGACCATGACGATCGCGCAGCCACGCTGGCGTGGATCGCCGCGAAATGGAAAACACTTGAGCCGGCCGTCCCCTTCCTGTACACCGCCCTCGATGATTTCAACGCCCGCAATTATTCCCTGGAGCATCGGTTTGGGAAATTGATCCTGTTCTTTACCGCCGTGGTGTTCCTTCTCTCTGTGGGTGGTCTCATCAGTTTGAATATTTATGTGGTCAACCTCAAACGAAAAGAAATCGGGATCCGAAAAATATTGGGTGCGGATATTCAGGGTGTGTTGTTTACTTTATCGCGAAGGTTTGTATTGCTCACCGTGGTCAGCGCCATGCTATCCGTGCCTTTTAGTTGGTATATCCTCAGCGCCTGGCTCAATGGTTTTGCTTATCGCGTAGACATCACGCCGGGGTTGTTTGTTTCTGCGGGGGTGATTACGTTCGCGCTGTCAATGCTTTCTATCGCGCTGCCTTCTATTCGGGCGGCCTTGAAGAATCCAGCGGAGGCGTTAAAAACAGAGTGACCTGTTTTAGTATGGCCATTACATGTTTCGCGCTCGTCGCCCGAACCTCGTTCGTGCTTACGTCCACCGTCTTCATCGTGCGTTAAGATAGACGGCACTGTGCGTTTGTGTTCGCGATGTATTTCATAGCTCCGGTCCCGGGCCACGGAGGCCGCATGCGAACAAAACCCATATCGTTAAAAATTTCTTCCTATTCTTTCAGGGTCTTCGATACATAGGTTCGCGCCTTTAAAGATTCGAACTGCAACAATAAAACCGCCTCCATAAAGACTAGAACACTAGGGCCTGGCGACGATTGGAAGCTGAAAGACGCCACGAGGTTCATTTTCAGATTCTGTTGAACCGAAAACGTTTGAATGAAACTTGAACGCTTTGCTGGGTAGCTTGAACGACTTTCGAATTTGTAATCGTCCCGGTGAAATTTTGTCTTGCAGGTCGTGCCCGTACCGGGTTACAAAAAGGTAACTGAAACACAGCTGTACACACACTACTTTTTAAAACAGTTTTCGTATACATCGGTTGAATTTGAACAACTGTTTAATGTAGCGACTTTATGAATTCTTTTACCCTATGCGCCAGTGTTGTACTGAGCTTTCTGCTTTTGTTTACGGCTCATGTACATGCCCAGTCCACAGCACCAAGCAAATTATTCCGGTTCTATGAAGACAACGATTTTCTAAACGTCACGGGCCATGGAACAGACCGCGCCTATACCAACGGCACGCGCATGGACCTCTTCTACCAACGTAAAAGGCAGCATCATTTTTTTCTTGATAAACTGCTTCCCAAAGCGGGGGAAGGCAGTGTCGACGTATACGGCTGGAGCGTGGTGCAACTGATGGTGACGCCCAACAACATCAGCACCCCGGAATATCAACCCGGCGACTATGCCTACGCCGGCGCGCTATTTGCCATCCGTTCTTATTATTCATTCAATCCCACGAAGAAGTTCAGCTACCAGACGGAACTCGTCGCGGGCGTGCGTGGGCCGGCAGCGTTGGCCCAACAAACGCAAACCGCCATGCACAAGCTGATCCATTATCAAAAGCCGATGGGCTGGGATAACCAGCTTGACACGCAACCGCTGCTCAACGTTAACTTCACGGCCGAAAAAAATCTGCTTTCATGGCGTAACGTCGTCGAGATCAATGCAGGCGCCCAAGTCCGGGTGGGCAGTATGATGGATGCACTGGCCCTTTACCCCATGCTGCGGGTCGGGCGCATGGCCCCCTACTTTAATGGATACCTGAGTCAGTACAGCGCGTTTGTGCGGAACAATAAACAGGTAAGAACGCAATACTATTTTGTGTTCAAGCCGATCAACACGTTTGTGGTCCACAACGCGTTATTGAAAGGCGACCGCGAACATTATCCCCCATCCGCGACCGGTCGCGCCGACAACACATCCGAGCGCATTGCCCACCGGGTTATGGATTTGCAATTTGGAGTGGTTCTCTCCCATGGAAACTTTAGTGTTTCTTACCTGCAAACCTACAGCACGACGTATCGAAAAGGACTCTACAAACACACCGTCGGCACGCTAGCGCTCCATTTCCTTTGGTGAAAAAAGGAATTGAGAATTGTGCTGGCTTCCATTCGGGCGGCTTTGACGAATCCTGCTGAGGCTTTGAAAACAGAGTGATCTTCCAACACCTCCTTTTCTTTCGTTTGCCTTTTCTGCATAAAGTTTATCGAGTATCATGAGCACCTTGGAAATGCTTGGTGAGTTCACCATTTGTTCCATAAAAACAAGTTTATCCCGACCTTCCGCCAAATCCCAGCGGTCAAATTTTACATCAATACCATCAGATGTTAATCGGGTAGCTAGGCTAAGTACTTTTTCGATATGGGGAGTAGATGACCAACTGTAAGAAATGAAAACTTGGGGAGCAGTCTGTTTTTCGCCTTTCATAACGGTTTATGTATTTCGCCAATCAAGATAGCGAATTATAAAACTTCCCATTTTGGCTATCTAACTAAATATCTAGTTTCAAAGGACTTATATAATTTTGTCGCCATGTTAAGCGAAGGCAAACGGCGAGTTAACGAAAGAATGTTATGGGACACGAACTGAACACGGTGCCAATTTTTTTATTCCTTCTAAAACCTACATCTAAAAGTCCGAAAAGAGTTTTTTAATAAAGTCGTCAAAATCTTTTGCTAGCCATGCGGCGTCTTCCCGCGACATGCCAATAAATGGCATTTCATACAACGCTCCTGTTTGTTTATCCACGGCATAAGAAGTAGCTCCTCCATCGGATCCGATGATGAAGAATCCGGGAGCATATTCTTCTACCGAATAGTCCTCGTTGAGAGTGAATAAGTCTTCTATTGGCCAAAGTATGAGGTAAGCGTTATTCAGAAAACCTTCCGCTCCGTTTGAACTCCGGATAAATCTCTCGTATCCTGCCGGCAAAGTAAACTCAACGCGTGATAAGAATATTTCCATGGCATCTGGAAGCGGCGGGGGATTCATCGTCAGGGGCATGGCTCAATTTAACAGATTGATTCTGAAGTAAACAAAAAAAACTGGGCAATACGCCACCGCATAGTCTCCGCCTCGGGGCTATGCGGACTTCAAGGGCATAACACTATCAGTGTTTGCCGGTTTTCGTTTTATCTCGTGCTTAGCATATCCGGTCTCATCGCTTTCGAAATTCGGGATATCTTGAACTACTGGCGTAGGTTTTAAAAACACTCCTGCCTGCGACATGACGTGGCGCATGACGTACCTCCTGCCCGCTAAACAAAAAAAGCCGGGCGCAAACCCGGCTTTTCATTTTATATGCTTTAAGAAAAATTATCCCAATTTCTCCAACACATCCATCACTTCTCTCACTGCTTTACGGCTGGATTCCATCAACGCTTTTTCTTCATTATTCAAATCAAGCTCGATGATTCTCTCCACACCGTTCTTGCCCAACACTACGGGCACGCCCAGGTAGCAATCTTTGATGCCGTATTCGCCTTCCAGTTTGATACAAACCGGGAACACACGACGCTGATCTTTCACGATGGCTTCCACCATTTGTGCGGCAGCACTTCCAGGAGCATACCATGCCGAAGTACCCATGAGTTTCACGAGTTCGCCACCACCAACTTTGGTTCTTTCCAAAATGGCGTTGAGTTTATCTTTATCGATCAATTCCGTTACAGGGATACCAGCAACCGTGGTGTAGCGGGGCAGCGGCACCATGGTGTCGCCGTGGCCGCCCAACAGGATGGCTTGGATATCTTTAGGAGAAACGTTCAAGGCTTCAGCCAGGAACGCGCGGTAGCGTGCGGTGTCCAGGATGCCGGCCATACCCATGATGCGGGTGCGGGGCAGACGCGAGGTGAGGTGCGCCTGGTAGGTCATCACATCCAACGGGTTGGATACTACGATGACGATGGCGTTGGGAGAATAACGGATAATATTTTCCGTTACCGACTTCACGATGCCGGCGTTAGTCCCGATAAGATCATCGCGGCTCATGCCCGGTTTGCGGGGAAGGCCCGAGGTGATCACCACCACATCCGAGTTAGCGGATTTGGAATAGTCATTGGTGGCACCTACCGTGCGGCTGTCATACAGGTCGATGGGTGCTTTCTGCCAGATATCAAGAGACTTGCCTTCGGCCAAACCTTCCTTGATGTCCACCAACACGATTTCGTTGGCCACTTCGCGGTAGGCCAGCACATCGGCACATGTAGCGCCCACATTGCCAGCGCCAACTACAGTTACTTTCATTGTTAGAATATGTTTAAAGTTATGTTTAAGAAATGATGCTCTTTCTCCAGGGCCTTTCTGAATAGGCGCGGCAAGTTATACATAAGGCAGGATTTTGGAAATATTTTCTTGCAAAAGGCAGGGCGCCCAACCGGCGGGCCCTACGCGTGGGAGACCTGTCCCGGGACGCCAGGGATGATTGACAAACAGACGGTTATAAAGCACACGACACATCCACACACACCGTGCACCATCCCCGATCAAGGCTGTGTCACGCTCGGGGTTTTTCCACGTGATCGGTCAGGACTAACCGCAGGGCGCGTTGGGTTTGGGGGGTCACTTTGAAGCGGTCGTCAATCCGGTGTCCTACCACCCAGGCAATCTGTCCGGCCGACTCCAGCACTGTGATCGTCTCTTTATCGGCTACGCTCAGCTTCTTGTCGATAAAAAAATCACTCAACTTCTTTTTGTGGTCCATGCCCAGCGGATGAAAAAAATCGCCCGCCCGCCACTTGCGCCACACCAGGGGAAATTGCAAGTGCGCAGCGTCCAGCACCGCTTCGCGTGGATCGTTCCCCCGCACCGCCGGGGCCGTGTTTTCCAGGCTCAGCTCCCACGGTCCCAGGGCATGGCGCCCGGCCACGGTGGCAATGTGCTGCTCGTTCCAATCCTGGCTGCGGGGTGTGATAAAAATATTTTCGCGGTCCACCACCAGCAAGAATGCCGGCGCTAAAAATTTTTTGCCGGGCTGACCATTCAAGGCATGGATGATCTCCCGCGCTTGCTCATAGTTGAACCCATAGGTTTTTATAAAGCGCCACAACAGCGCGTTCACTTGTGCTCCCTGATGCAGTGCCTTTTTATCGATCGCGATTTTATCCGTTGTTCGCGTGATGTTTTTTGTACACCAGGCATCAAACGCATCGTGAAGAATGGCCAGTTCGCCTTGTATTTTTTCGATGCCGTTCTGCCAGGTGGTTTCGAGCGACGGGTTCAGCTCTTTGAGTTGAGGAATGATCTTGTGACGGATAAAATTTCGCTGGTAGTCGTCGGTCAGGTTGCTCTTGTCCTCACGCCATTTCAACCGATGCTCGGCCGCATATTTTTCTACTTGCGCGCGGGTGGCAAACAACAGCGGGCGGATCACGCGGCCGTTCTTCACCGGGATGCCCGCCATGCCATCTGTGGCGGCGCCACGGGTGATGTTCAGCAGGATGGTCTCCATCGAGTCGTCGAAATGGTGACCCGTAGCCAGGGCTTTGTAGTGGTGAATTTCCAACAGGTCGTCAAACCAGGCGTAGCGCAACTCGCGGGCGGCCATTTGCGTGGAGAGGCCGTTCTCCCAGGCATAGGCTTCTGTTTCGAAGCGGTGTACAAACACGGGAACATTCAGCGCCTTGCAGGCTTGCACGACAAAATCCTCGTCGCCGTCAGCATCTTTGCCCCGCAGTTGAAAATTGCAGTGTGCGACACCGACGGTGTAGCCGGCGGCCGTGAACAGGTGGAGCATGGCCATGGAATCTACCCCCC
>Ga0209050_1001897_pt1 | contig 20029 bp, 20 predicted proteins | sample Araplavi_mTSA_r2_FD_184276 | JGI IMG/M metagenome (GOLD analysis project Ga0209050, IMG submission 184276) | Arabidopsis root microbial communities from North Carolina, USA - plate scrape MF_Cvi_mTSA_r2 (SPAdes) (version 2) | ecosystem: Host-associated > Plants > Roots > Endosphere | place: USA... | reverse complement strand
GTCGTGGTATTCGATATATTGGTCGAAGCCTAGCGACCAGGGGCAGCGGATTTTTTCTTGTGTGGCCATGGGTGTTGTTTGGAATAGGGTTAAGTTTGGTGATCGACAATCAAAACTATTGAAAAGCTTCGGCGGGCAAACAAAGTTGACGCAAAGCATTTATCCAACTGAAAAAAATTATCGCTTATGAAACATATTGTTGCTCTTCTTTTTATCACCTTCTTATATACGGCCTCGCTGGCACAAAGTGTCGACTTTGATAAGAAGTTTAAGGAATTGAATATCGAATGGCTGACACCCACCAAGCCGATCGCCAATTACGTGAAGGCGGTGCGCACCGGCAACCTGCTTTTTGTTTCGGGGCAAGGACCTGCAAAGGCGGATGGCACCTATATGCTTGGCAAAGTGGGGAAAGACCTGACCATTGAACAAGGCTATGCGGCGGCCCGTCAAACGGCGATCGGTGTACTCTCAACCTTGAAAGCAGAGCTGGGTGATTTGAATAAGGTCAAGCGTATCGTAAAGGTGAATGGTTGGGTGAATTGCACACCGGAATTTGCGGACCAGCCAAAAGTGGTGAACGGGTTTTCCGATTTGATGGTAGCCGTGTTTGGCGAACAAAAGGGAAAGCATGCCCGCGCTGCCATGGGGGTGAATGCCTTGCCCAACGGTCATTGAAGTAGAAGTAGTCGTGGAGGTGGAGTAGTGTTTCGCCGCAATCCCTAATTCTTCATGCGCTCATACACCGTGTAGTGTGCGCCATCCATGCCCATCGCTTCATAGACTTTCATCGCCCGCGCGTTGGATTTGTCAACGTACAACCGGAGCCCGATAATGTCCGGGTCTGTGCTCAGGATGCTGAGCAGGTTGTCGAACATCAATTTGAACACGCCTTTTTTGCGGTGGGTTTCTTTTACATACACCGACTGTATCCACCACACCATGCCGTTGCGCCAGTCGCTCCATTCGAATGTGATCATGTGGCAGCCGATCACCTCGGCGTTTTCTTTTGCCACAAAATAGAAGCCCTTGTTAGGATCCGCGAAAAGCGCCCGTAACCCTTTGCGCAGCACGTCGCCGTCGAGTGTTACGCCTTCGGATTCGAAGGCGAGTCTTTGCTGAAAATCAATCAAGGTATCGATGTCCTGAACCGTGGCTTTCTGGATGTGGATCATGATGAAGGTTTTCCGGTTTATGCCAGCGCTTGTTTGATGTCGTTGATCAGGTCTTCCGTTTCCTCGATGCCCACCGAGAGGCGTACGAGGTTGTCGGTCACGCCGATGGCCTTGCGGGTGGCGGCGTCCATTTTGCTGTGCGAGGTTTTGACCGGCGAGGTGATGGTCGACTCCACGCCGCCCAGACTGATGGCCCGCTTGATGAGTTTGAGTCTGCTCATAAAGCGGTGTGCATCGGGGTTCACCTCAAAGGAGAGCATGCCGCCGAAACCGCCGGGCATTTGTGTCTTGGCCAGGGCATGTCCGGGGTGCGAGGCCAGGCCGGGGTAATAGACTTTTCCGATGTGCGGATCGGCGGTGAGAAACTCGGCGATGGCTTGTGCGTTGAGATTTTGTTGGCGAACGCGCAACACGATGGTCTTCAGGCTTCGTTCGACCAGCCAGCAGGTGTGGGCATCCAACGAGCCGCCATAGTTGATGGCGCTCTTCCAGATCTGTTGGGCCAGCGCTTTGGAGGTGAGCACGGCCCCGCAGCAAATGTCGCTGTGGCCGCCGATGTATTTGGTTCCGCTGTGCGCCACCATGTCGATACCCAGGTCGATGGGATTTTGGTTGACGGGTGAGGCAAACGTGTTGTCGATCAAGGTGAGGATGCCGTGTTTGCGGGCGATGTCGGCCACGGCCTTGATATCGGTCAGCGTCAGGGTTGGGTTGGACGGTGTTTCGATGTAGATCAGTTTCGTTTCCGGGCGGATGGCCTTTTCGAAATTAGCCGCCACCTGGCCGTCCACCAGGGTATAGTCCATGCCATAGCGGGGAAGTTCGGTGATCACGGCGTGGAAGGTGCCCCCGTAGAGGTCGTTCTGAAAAATGGCATGGTCGCCTTTTTTCATGACGGCAAAAATGGCGGTCATAATCGCGGCCATCCCCGAACTGAAGATGATGCCGTCTTCGGCGTTTTCCAGGGCTGCCAGCTTCTCGGCTACGTTCTTTTGGTTCGGGGTGTTGAAATAACGTGGGTAAAGCGATGTGGGCACCCCTTCGTAATCGTATGCAGAAGAAGGGTAGACGGGTGTTACCGTGCCGTTGAATTGGGGGTCGCCGGGCGAGCCCGCGTGAACGCTTTGCGTGAGTTTGGAAGAGCTGTGCATGGTTGTGTCGTAGGCGACAAATATAGACGGGAGCAGGAGAGCAAAAAATCCCGTTAAAAAAAAATCCCTATTTTGAGGCGTAATTTAACCTTAACCCATTACCCTCAATTTTTATGGCAGACGAATTTAAACCTAATGTTGGCCGCGGTATTTCACAAAGTGAAGCCGAGGCGATGATCAAAAAGTACGACGACCAACTCCGTGCCGACAAGGGCACAGACACGAAGTCGGTTTTTTTTGGAAAGGATGCGATAAACGAAATTCTTGAGCAAGCCGGCGAGGAATGTGCAGGGATCAGTTTTTTCCTGGCGATGAGGTATAGTGAGTACGCTGGAAAAGACGTAGTCGATCTCGTGATGGTAGGCACCAAAGAAGATGGAACATTGCTGTGGAAGGAAGCCACCGCATTGACCGACGGTGCGTATGACAATTCGGCACTCTGTCCTCCTTATTGCCCGAAATGACCATTGAAAAATTTTTGATGATCGTCACGATCATCATGGCACTAAACGCCCTCACGGCATTGCTCTCCTTCTTGTTTTACAGAAGGAGAGCGGTGCAAATCAAGCTATTGGGTTGGTATTTTTTGCTTCCCGTCTTGGGTTTTTACAGCACGGACTTGTATCATGCCAAAGGGATGGAGATGAATATTCCCAGCAACATATTGCTCTTCGTTTCTTTTATCCTCATTAGTCGTATCTACTACATCCAATTTCAGAAACAGCACACCCGGATTTTTATCGTGGTCAATGTTCTCTTTATGATTTTTGGACTCTTCAACATCTTTTTTATTCAGAAGATGTATTTCAATTCTTACACGGCGTCGATTTCAAATTTTGTTACCATTGTCTATTGCGTTGTGTACTTCTACCGGTTGTTGACCGATCTGCCGGAGCAGCACCTGCAGCGGGTTCCCATGTTTTGGATCAGCACGGGCCTTCTGGTACAGAGCGCAGGAGCTTTCTTTCTCTATCTGTTCACGGCATATCTTACTAAATTTTTCTTCAACGATGTTTTGATCTATTGGACCTTTCACAACTTACTACAAATTCTCGAACTGGTGGTTATCATCATTGGCGTGAGCGTTGATCTCAAAAATTCGATAGCCACTTCACGTCAAGGGTATTCGACCTTTTCATCCAAAGAGAATTCGCTCCGTTGACCCATGCCTTGAAACTTGTATTTTGGCCTCGCATCGTTTGCCTGCGGAGCGGTGGGAACTTGTGATGCCTTGTTGCCGCGTATTCAATGGCCATTGCGACTTGTTGTTCCCAAATTCATAATCTGCAAACCCTCTATCCAATGCCTTCATGACCCTGGAAAACTTCCTGCTGATCACACAAATTATGACCGCGTTGGGTGGGTTGATTGCCATCCTCTCTTTCTTGTTCTTTGCTAAGCGTTCATTGCAAATAAAACTGGTGGGTCTGAATTTTCTATACCAGGTCCTTGTGTATCTCAGTATAGGCGTGTTTGATTTGCGTGGCATGCAAGTAAATATTCCCAACAACATCCAAATGCTGGTGACATTCCTCACGATTACGGGCGTTTATTACCTGGAATTTAAGAAGCGACAGACGGGGATTTTTGTGACGCTGTGCATCCTGTTTACAATTTTCTGGGGAATTAATATCTTCCTCATTCAGAAAACTTATTTCAATTCGTATACCACCGCGGTTTCCAACTTTATTGTGATGGGCTATTGTATCGTATATTTTTACAGGCTCATGATCGATTTGCCCGCGCGTCACCTGCAGCAGCTTCCGTTATTCTGGATCAGCGCGGGCGTTCTGATGCAAGGCGCGGCGGCATCCTTCCTCTATATTTTCACGGATTATCTAACCCGATTTTTTTTCAATGACGTGCTGGTGTATTGGACCATTCATAACTCGGTCGTGATCCTGGAACTCCTCATCATCACGGTTGGCATATCCGTCGATCTCCGGAATACGCTTCTGCTGCGCAAAGACCTTGCTAGCGATGCCGTCAGGGGTATGCTGCCGCGTTAGGTCGGAAAGTTTTCGCTGTAAGTTTATTTAACCCCGAACGTGTATCGCCCGCGTAGAATTTGCCGGAATGTTTCGTGCAAAAAAGTTTCTGCTGGTGTGACGTTTTTAATTTTTTCTACCGCGATTAGCGTTCGGTTTTGGATACACGAAAGCGCAAAAGATACCGGTGCACACGCTCATCGCCGAAATGTGTTTGTGGGATTTCTTGAAAATTTCAGTATGATCTATTGATTTACTGGACTTTTCCTGACAATTTCACCGCTGACATTTTTTTCAGACATTCCTCAGGTTATGGATGGATCCCCAGGATATCAGGTTGCCCTCATCATAGCCGTAGGCACGGTAGCCATGTTATTGCTCTCCGTTGCGATCATCATGTTCATGGTGTTCTATCAAAAGAAGATGATCCAGGAACAGATGAAGCACCAGCAGTTGGAGTTGGATTATCAGCAAAAAATGATGGAGGCCGCGCTCGAATCGCAGGAGAACGAACGCCGCCGCGTGGCAGGCGATCTCCACGACAGCATCGGCGGCATGCTCTCCACCATTCGCGTGGGCCTCTCCACGCTGGCGCGCCAGATTCCCGATCCCGAAAGTATCGAGCAACCCAAACAGATGCTGGACGATACCATCGCTTCGGTGCGACAGATCAGCCGCGACCTCATGCCGTCTACGCTGGAGAAATTTGGCCTGGTGCAGGCCGTGCGCGAGATCTGCGACCGTTTTCAGGCAACCTCCCTGCTACCGGTCGTTTTCCACGAGGAAGGCGATGTGCCCGCCCTCGATCCCAAAAAGGAGTTGATGATCTTCCGCATCATCCAGGAGTTGATCAACAACGCCATCAAGCATTCGCAGGCTACCGGTATCCAGGTGAGCATATTCTCCATCCAAAACCTGCGTATCGAAGTGGAAGACGACGGCGTAGGCTTCGAGATCGAGGTGCAGCGCAACGTGACCCATAGTGGTAAAGGCCTCGGCCTGTTCAACATCGAGAACCGCGTACGGCTCCTGAACGCCCAACTCGATTTCGAACCGCATCGCAAGAAAGGAAGCAAGATCACCCTGACGATACCGCATGAAGCCCTCGTATAAAGTTTATATCGCCGATGACCATACCCTTTTTCGCAAGGCGATGGTAAACTTATTGCGAACTTTCGAGCGCGTGCGCGAAGTGAAGGATGCGGAAAACGGCAAAGAATTGCTCACGCTCATCAAATACGAAGCCCCGGATGTAGTCATCGTCGATCTGCAAATGCCGGTGATGGACGGCGCCGAAACGAGTGAGCAGATCATTCAAAAATTTCCGGAAATAAAGATCATCATCCTCACCATGCACGACAGCAACAAATTCATCCTTCATATGATGGAGATGGGTGTGCATGCCTTCTTGTTAAAAAATACCGAACCCGACGAGCTGGAAAAAGCGATCTACTCGGTGGTGGAAAAAGATTTTTATCACAACGATCTTGTGGCCTCCGTGCTGCGGAAAAACGTGAAGGATCGCAAAACCGGGCAGCGCCCCGTGTTCCAGCAAGCCGAGCTTACCGACCGCGAAAAAGAAATCCTGCTGCTGATCTGCCGTGAGCTCACCATGAAAGAGATCGGCCAACGCCTGTTCCTCAGCGAAAATACGGTGCGCAATCACCGGGTAAACATCATGGACAAGGTGGGGGTCAATAACATCGTCGGGCTGGTAAAATATGCCTACGAAACCGGGTTGATCACCTGATTTCCGGAAAGCGGGGAGTAGTACAATTGTACTATTTTTCTAGTATCTTTTTACTACCAGTATCCAGGGATGCCAAAACCCGAAAAGTCGTTTTTTGTTATCATTTTGGCACCTTTTTTCATTGCACCACCAACACCGCAAATCGCCGCTTCCCCCGGTTTTTCTAAAGGTTCAAATTCTTGAGCGACCTTTCATAAAAGGTATCAGGAAAGCTAAATGTTTTTAACACCACATATACAGACAATGAAAATCCTTGTGGTCCACAGGCAGAAAACTATCGTTAGCCAAATAAAGTCGGTGCTTAGCAATTGCAATCCCGTTGTTCTTCACACAGAATCTGGTTTGGATGGGCTCCTAACCTCGCGAATCGAACATTTCGATCTGATAATCTGCGGCACCGACCTGCCTGTGGTCACAGGTTTTGAACTTGTGCGCTCCGTGCGCACCAATTCCGTGAACCGAAACACCCCCGTAATTTTCCTGTCCGACGAAGTAGACGAAAAAACCCAACACCTCGGCAACGCCCTGGGTGTAGCCGCCATGCTCGTCATGACGGAAGTGGACAACCGGCTGGCCGGCATCGTGAGCGACCAGGTGCGACCCGAGCCGGACAAAAAATGGAACGATCTCCTGTCAAACTCCAGGATGAATTGATCGACGGCCTCCTCCCAAAAAAATTCTCCCGTTTTCTGCATTTCATCCAAACCCTGTAAGGCCCTCTCTCCCTACATTGGATAATTGCTTTTGAAAAATGTAGTTGGTAATCTGAACATCTCTCACCGGGCTTGTCCCGGGAGAGGTTTGTTTTTTTGGGGGATTCGGGCGAAAGGGCAGGACAGCGTAGCGCCAACACGGCAAAAAAAATTCAATCCCGCTTTTTATCTCCCGCCAAATCCGAAAAAAGGCTATTGAAAACCGACAGAATAAGACTGAACGCCAACGCCCACCAAAAACCGTCCACCCTAAAGCCATCGATGAGCGAGTCCACCAACAGGATCATCAGGGCGTTGATCACCAGCAGAAAAAGACCCAGCGTGATTACGGTGATGGGAATGGTGAGGACGACCAGGATTGGTTTGATAATAAAATTGACGATCGCCAGCACGGCGGCCACCAGCAAAGCATAGCCGTAATGTTCTACGTGGACGCCCGGAAGCAGGTAGGCGGTGAGCAAAACGGCCAATCCGGACAATAGAAAACGTACAATTCCACTCATTTTCGCGTTATTAAAATTTGATTCAATTTCTGCTTTTAGGTTCAATTGTCAAATTTTAACTTACACCCGCATGTACGCCATTGTTGACATAGAGACCACGGGAGGCTACGCAGAAAACCATCGTATCACGGAGGTTGCCATCTATCACCACGACGGTATCCAGATCACGGATGCCTACCACACCCTTGTCAACCCCGGAAGGAACATCCCCTACTACATCACGGGTCTCACCGGCATCAGCACCGAAATGGTGCTGGACTCACCTACCTTCCAGGAAGTAGCCGAAGAAATTTTCCTGCGTCTTGACGGCAAGATCTTCGTGGCGCACAACGCCCATTTCGACTATTCCTTTTTGAAAAAAGAGCTGGAGCAGGCCGGCTACAACTGGCAGTCCAAAAAGCTGTGTACGGTGCGTCTCAGCCGGAAGATCATCCCCGGTCTGCGCTCCTACAGTCTGGGCAGCCTGGCGGAAAGCCTGGGCATTGAAATTATGAACCGCCACCGGGCCGGGGGCGATGCGGCCGCCACCGTGAAAGTTTTCGACCAGCTACTGCGACGCGATCACGACGGCTTCATCGTAAAAACATTGAAGCGCAATTCCGGCGAAACCATCCTGCCGCCCAACTTGCCCAAAGAAGAATTCGACCGGCTTCCAGCGTTGCCGGGGGTATATTATTTCCAAAATGCCCGCGGCCACGTGATCTATGTGGGAAAGGCTTTGAACATCAAGAAAAGGATCGCCGGTCATTTCACAGGCGATGCCCGCGAATGGAGCCGCTCCAAGATCAGGAACGAGATCCATCACATCAACTACGAACTAACGGGCAACGAATTGATCGCCCTCATCCTCGAGTCGCAGGAGATCCGGCGCTTGTGGCCGAAGTACAATCAGGCTCAGAAATTCAAGGCCGAAGAGTGGGGCATCTTCGAATACGAAGACCGCAATGGCTACCGTCGTTTTTCCGTGAACGTGGTGAACCGCGACGCGCGTCCCCTCACACGCTTCCGAACAAAGGGAGATGCCTGGAATTTCCTCTGGCAAAAAGTGCGTGAATTCGATCTTTGCCCCAAACTTAGCGGACTACAAGTGGCCAAAGGCTTGTGCTTTGACTACCAGGCGGGCGAATGTCACGGAGCCTGTATGGGCGTGGAGTCGGCTAAGAAATACAACAAGCGCATTGTGAAGTGCATCCAATCCTTCCAGGAAGACGGCGAGTCCGTGGCCATCATTGGCAAAGGAAGAAACATCGAGGAGCAATCGCTGGTGTTGGTGGAGCGGGGAGCCTACGTAGGTTTTGGCTTCTTCGACCGCCAGGCCTCTATCTCCGACCTGGAATCGGCCAAGAACTATGTGAAACGAAGTGTGGAAACGCCCACCGTAAAAAATCTCATCCACTCCTATATCACCAATCCAAGGGGAGCTGAGGTGGTGGTTTTATAAATTTGTTGCTGGCAGAGCCTTTATTGGTGTTGTTCGCTGAATCCAACAGCTTCCACCCACCTCTCCACATCCCACCCCGACCCTCCGCAAAACATTTTCCCCGAAAAAATCCCTCCCATCGCATTTTTAAAGGGCATTTTTTTAGAATTGCCTTATTTTTGATTTTTTAAAACAAAAAGAATTCCCAATGGAAGCCCTGGCCATCGAAAAGCACGAAGAACATAAGGAAAAAGTAAAGCAGGTATACGCCGAAATGGCCAAGGTGGTGGTGGGCCAGGAATACATGGTGAACCGCCTCCTCATTGGTTTATTCACCAACGGCCACGTATTGCTGGAAGGCGTACCCGGTCTGGCCAAAACGCTTACCGTAAGTACCCTTGCGCAAGTGTTGCACCTGGATTTTCAGCGCATCCAATTCACCCCCGACTTGCTTCCCTCCGACCTGGTGGGTACGATGATCTACAACCAGAAAGACGGCAAGTTCGATGTAAAAAAAGGGCCCATTTTCGCCAACATCATTTTGGCCGATGAGATCAACCGCTCGCCCGCCAAAGTGCAGTCGGCTTTGCTCGAGGCCATGCAGGAGAAACAAGTGACCATCGGCGAGACCACGTTCAAGCTCGACCGTCCCTTTCTTGTACTGGCCACCCAAAACCCGGTGGACCAGGAAGGCACCTACCCGCTGCCCGAGGCCCAGGTCGATCGCTTTATGATGAAAGTATTCGTGGACTATCCCACCAAGGATCAGGAGATCGAGATCATGCGCCGTATCTCCAACATGCAATTTGATTACAAGGTGAGTACCATCCTGAGCAAGGAAGATATTTTCTCCGTGCGCGACCAGGTGAACAAAGTAAAGATCTCCGAGTCGCTGGAGCGTTACATCATCGAACTGGTGTATGCCACACGCTTCCCGCTGGAGTATAAGCTAAACGAACAGGCGCAGTATATACAATTCGGAGCCAGTCCCCGCGCCAGCATCAACCTGAATCTATCGGCCAAAGCGTTGGCCTATATGGAAGGCCGCGACTACGTGTTGCCGGAAGACATTAAGGAGGTGGCCCGCGACGTGATGAACCATCGCATCATCCTCAACTACGAAGCCGAAGCCGACAACGTGCGCACGGCCGATGTGATCAAGGCCATCCTGAACAAAGTGCCCATCACGAAATAAATTTTCCAGATCTTCATAACATCCTTAGCCGTGACATGTCACGGCTATTTTTTTTTTCGGCGGCACGCGTCGGCGTTATCTTTTTGCTTCGATCCAAACCAAATTGAATTTCGGTCAACGAGGGGGCTACGTTGCTTTTGTTTTATTATGGTGACGTTATGCACATTAAAAAAAGTTGTAATAATTGTTAAGCCGGTATATTCGAAAACAGCTGATTATCACGTGACAGCCCAAAACAGCTGAATTTTGTGGGTTTGAACACGGGGTTGGTGTTATTTCCCTCTTAACAATTTGGTAATAAACCCGTCCCCGTCAGGTAATATTAAGACCTCACCTTTGCGACAAATTACTGCTATATGCTGCGAAGAATACTACTCCCCATATCCTTCCTGATCATTTCATTTACGGCCTGGGCCCAAAACGGGACCATCGGCGGTGTTGTCACAGATGCCAAGAGCGGCGAAGCCATTGTTGGAGCAAACGTTATCATCCAAGGCACGCAGGTAGGTGCGGTTACGGACATAGAGGGAAAATTCACGATTGCTAACGTGAAGCCCGGCACATATACATTGGCCATTTCATTCATCACCTATAAAGCCAACATCGTCAACGATGTGGTGGTTGAGGGTGCAAAGCGCACCGACCTCAAAGTGCCCATGCAGGAAGACGATGCCACAGAACTGACAGAAATTGTGGTGGCGGCGACGCGTGAAATTAACAACGACGTTTCGCTTATTAATGCTATTAAAGAAAGCAAGCTTGTGGTGAGCGGTATCTCCGCGGAACAAATTGTAAAACTGCCGGACAATGATGCCGCGCAAATCATGAAACGTGTTCCGGGCATCACCATCGTGGACAACCGTTTTGTGATGGTGAGAGGGGTGCCCGATCGCTACAACCAGGTGATGATCAACGGCGCGATCGCACCGAGCACGGAAGTTGACAAACGAACTTTCTCTTTCGATCTTATTCCCAGCGGTGCCATCGATCAATTGTTGATCTATAAATCCGCCACGCCGGATCTGCCGGGCGATTTTGCCGGGGGTGTCATCCAGGTGAAGACAAAACAAACTACTTCCGATGAATACATCAGCTTTGGATTGAATTTCGGCTACCGCGCCAACACCTCGTTCAAGGATTTTAATGAGTCGGCAAAAAGTCCCACCGACTGGCTCGGGTTTGACAATGGCTTCCGGTCGTTGCCCGATGGATTCCCTTCCTCGGATGCGCTCAAAGCTACAGGACAAACATCGACCCTTCGCGAACAAGCGGGCAAGTCGCTCACGAACCATTTTGACTACACAACTTCCAAAGCCCCGGTGGACTATGGGTTTAATTTCGGCTTTGCCCGCAACGTGTCCCTGGGGCGCGTGCAGGCCAGCACACTCACCGCGTTGAACTACTCCACCAACTATCAATATTATAAAGCGAGCTTTAACCGCTACACGACCTTTGATACCGATCCGGAAACGCCGTCTACTTTTCAAAACGATTTCCGCGACAGCAACTATAGCCACGAAACGAAGATCAGTCTCATTCACAACTGGTTGTTCAATCTGAGCGATAGAAACAAAGTTGAATTCAAAAACCTCCTCGTACAGATCGGTGATAACAAAACCACGTTGCGCGAAGGGCATGACTATTCGCAGCTTCCCGGCCTGTGGAACAACAATTCTTATTACTACCTCAGCCGTTTTATCTATTCAGGCCAGCTGGAAGGCGTGTATTCGCTCCAAGACAACTCCGCGAAATTCAGCTGGATGTTGGGCATGAACTATGTTGACCGGAGCGAACCGGACTACCGAAAATTCAGAAGAAATTTTGACGAATCGCGAAATGAGTTTCGCATGATACTGCCCCCCAGCGCCAACCTGTTTGATGCGAACCGTTATTATTCAGGCTTGACCGACAATGGCTATCAACATGGATTGACCTTTGAGAAAAAATTTGGAAGCGCCGACGAAAAAAGAACCCCCGTGCTGAGGGCAGGCTACTTGCTGGACTATAAGAAACGCGCGTTCAATGCCCGCTATGTTTCCTATCTGTACCCTTCGAATTTCGATGGCGGATACGGCAATGAACTTTCGTATCAACCGATAAACACGATCTTCTCGCAACAGAATTTATTCAGCAACAATACAGACGGCACGATCACCCCGGGCTTTGCCATCCAGGACGGAACGCTGCCGACGTTCAGCTACCACGGCAAGACCATGGTCTATGCCGGGTTCGTAACCGGAAACATTCCGGTGGGAAGGTTTGACATCGGTGCCGGCATCCGCGTAGAGCACTTTGATCAGGAGTTGAACGCAGGCGATGGCTCGAACGTGAGTAATGTGAAGACCTCTGCCCTGCCGTCGGCAAACATCGCCTATAACTTGTCGGAGCGTTCTTTGATCCGGCTGGCGTACAGCAAAACCGTGAACCGTCCGGAATTCCGTGAAATTGCGCCGTTCTTATTTTATCAGTTCGAGTATAACCTCAACATCAACGGCAAGCCCAGCTTGAAGACAGCGACCATCGACAACGTAGACCTTCGCTGGGAAATGTATCCGAACCCCGGTGAGATGGTGAGCTTTGGCGGTTTCTACAAAAACTTTAAAGACCCCATTGAGTTCATACAAGAGAATGCGTCGGGAAACATCCAGTTCAGTTATCAGAACGCACCCAAGGCATACACTGCGGGTGTCGAATTGGAAGTTAGAAAATCGTTCGCCAGCCTGGGCGTGTCAAAATTCCTGCGCAATCTTTCGGTGAACCTCAACAGCTCATTGATCAAGAGCGAAGTGGACATGGGTCCGGACGTTACCTTCCAGAAAAGAAGAAGACCCCTGCAGGGACAATCCCCTTATGTGGTGAACTCGGGTTTGTATTATAACGATCCAGATCTGGGCTACTCGATCAATTTGGCCTACAACATCATTGGCAACAGAATTATGGCTGTGGGTAGTGTTATCGCTCCTTCCTGGATCGAAAGACCTCGCAATGCCGTGGACCTGCAAGTGTCGAAGTCGTTTAAGAATGCTATGGAGGTTAAGCTGAACGTTCAAAACTTGTTAAATGCGAAATACCGTGTTTATCAAGACAACGACGAAAATCAGAAGATCGATGAAAAAATAGACGATCCCATCCAGGTGTACCAGACCTCGCAGCTTTTCACGTTGTCGTGGTCATGGAAGTTCATGAAAAAATAAACGGCGTCGACAGCACCGTTAATGTAAAAGAGGCTCCGGCCTCTTTTATTTTTTAATGTTAAATGTTAACCGCGGGGAAACAACACGTAACGATTTGTTAAAATGGGTTTAACACCCGTTGAACATGGTCCGCCTACCTTTGAGCCATTCAATTCGAACCATTCTTAAATCTGACACCATGAAAAAAATCTTAGGACTTTTCCTTTTTTCTGCGATGTTGGGATTCGTCGCTTGTAATAATGACGATCCGTCGACCCCAACAGCCCCCACCGTTAGCTTAAGCACATCCACTGCACAAGACGTGCCTGGCGCAAATGTTACCGTGAAAGCCACTGTGACTGCTCCCGGAGGTGGAAAATCGCTGCTCGTTACGGGTGGCTCAACACAAACCATCGACCTCGCCGGCGCTACTAGCGTGGATAAAGACGTGGTCATTGCCATTCCCGCCTCTGCCGTAGTAGGCTCTACCATCGTGGTAGTTTTCTCGGTATCGGACAACTCCAATCAGAATTCTGCTCCTGCAACTTTTACCATTACTGTGGGTAACCCGGTCATCACATTGCAAGGTAATATCACGGCCAGCCAATCGCTGGATGCCGCGAAAGCTTATTTGCTTGTGGGCCAGGTGTTTGTGAAGAGTGGTGCCGTGTTAACGGTTCCTGCCGGAACGGTTATCAAAGGTGACAAAGCTTCCAAAGCTGCACTGGTCGTTGAGCCCGGTGGACAACTCGTTTGTAACGGAACCGCCGAAAAGCCTGTAGTATTCACGTCGGCACAGCCTGCAAACGGCCGTGACCGTGGCGACTGGGCCGGTATACTTCTTTTGGGAAGTGCATGGGTGAACCAGGACACGAAGCCTAGCATCGAAGGTATCTCGCCTTCTGTTCTCTACGGTTCGTCGAAAGCTGAAAACGCAACGCCTGCGACCAATGCTGACCAAAGCAGCGGAACATTGAACTATGTTAGAATTGAATATGCCGGTATCGAACTTACGCCGAACAACGAAACCAATGGTTTGACCATGGGCGCCGTGGGTAACGGTACAACCATCGATCACGTACAGTCTTCTTATGGTGGCGACGACAGCTTCGAATGGTTCGGTGGTACGGTAAATGCGAAACACCTTGTTTCTTTCAGCACATGGGATGACGATTTGGATACCGACTTCGGTTACCGTGGAAATGTTCAGTTCGCGCTGGTAGTGCGCTATCCTTTCTATGCTGACCAATCGGGTTCCAACGCCTTTGAAAGCGATAACCAAGGTAATGCCAATGCTACCAATGGTTGCGACTTCACCTTTGCAAGCGGTCAAGTAACCGGTGGTTCCACCGAAGGCTGTACACAAGTGGTGTTCTCTAACGTGACCGTGCTCGGTCCTAAAGATGTGAACTCCCGCACGATCTCCGGAAGCTTCCAAAACACAATGCACATTCGCAGAAGAACCAACATTTCGATCTTTAACTCTTACCTCTCTGGGTTCACTACCGGTCTCCGCATAGATGACGATGCAACGATCGCAGCATACAACAGCGGATATGGTAAACTGAAGAACAACGTTTTGTTGGTAACAACCTACAAAGAAGTAGGAACCACATCCGGTGAAATCGGATCGGTATATTCGACCAACACCGGATCAGGCGCCAGCGCCGGCGATGCAACACCGGTGAAGGCCATCTGGACGAACGTTGACAACGACAACATCGTCGATCACCCGGCCTCCGCTGCAGTACAGTGGGCAGCCGTTGCCGGAACACCGGCAGGTTCCGTACTGCCTCCTTATGCAGGCTACGGTGTATTGCTCGCTAATTATTGGGGTGGTGGCGCTGTTGGAGCGTATCCTACTAACCCTGATTTCACGATCGGTTCGGGAACACTTGCTACCGGCGCCGACTATGGTGATGCCAAGTTTGGATCCTTCTTCGACAAGACACCTACCTATATCGGTGCCTTCGGATCGAGCGACTGGACCGACAGCTGGACTGAATTCCAGCCCGGCGTAAAAGCGTACTAATCGCTTCGATAGCGTAAATAGGATAGAGAATTATTGTAAAAAGACTTACCCCTACTGTGGGTAAGTCTTTTTAATTTTACACCCATTCCATACTGACTATGAAGTACAACCATTTGATATTGTCTGCCGTGATCTTCTTGTTTTTTTCATGTGGCAAGAAAGCGAGCTACAATCCCGATGATCACCTGACGGCTGCAACGAAAGACGAAGTGATGACCAAAGTGATCCGCTACCTGGCCAAGCCACCGGAAAACACTTCTGACGGCGAGAAATTCGACAAGCAATACGACGAATACTACCTCGACAAAATGAGCCGCGCAAAGCTGGAGTTCTACTACCCCGCAAATGGAGAGACCTACTTCTTGATTTCTCAGCAAGCGCCAAGCCTCTACGGAAAACGCCACGCTACGGGTGGAAAATTCAAACTGAACGACAAGGGCGAGCTAGTGGAGTATGAAGAAATTTTCAGAACCTGGAAAATGATGCCCGACACGTTGGTTCGCCGGGGCGGCATGCTGTTCGATCGCATGGTGAAAGGCGAATCACTGGAGCCCTATTGGACGAAGAACAGCAACGGCGAGGAGTATGTTGAGTTTCCGGATCCTAATGTTTACTATGATAAGGCGGAGCGCAAGTGGAAGACGAAGGCTTAGTCGCACCCTTCGGAAGCCAGCGGACGCGAAAATAAATGCCAAATAATCCTAAATTAGGGTGCAAGTCGATCACGCTAATCCATCGCGAACTGTGCACAGTATCCTCATCACCGGCGCATCCGGCCTCATTGGCTCCAGACTCACCCACATGTTACACGGGCGGGGTCATCGCGTGGCGCATTTAGGCAGGGCAAAGCGTGATGGCATCGCCCGGTCTTTCGCCTGGGACATCGACAGACGCTACATCGAACGGGGTGCCCTCCAGGACGTTGACACCATCATCCACCTGGCCGGTGCCGGCATCGCCGACAAACCCTGGACCAAAGAACGCAAACGTGAGATCCTCGAAAGCCGCACGCAATCGACCCAGCTGCTTTACGACGAGTTGAAAAAAGGCGGCCACTCCGTAAAAACCGTCATCTCGGCCACCGCCATTGGCTACTATGGCTTCAAAGACGAAGAGACCACCCATACCGAAGACGAGCCCCCGGGCGACGATTTCCTCGCGCAGGTTACGCGGCGTTGGGAACAGGAGGTAGATGCATTTCAGAAGTTGAATATCCGTGTGGTGCGCGTCCGCATCGGCATAGTCCTTAGCGCAGACGGCGGCGTGCTAAAGGAGATCTTGCGCCCGATAGAATGGTATGCCGGCGCGCCCCTGGGGTCGGGAAACCAATACGTGAGTTGGATCCACCTCGACGATCTTTGCAACATCTTCATCATGGCCGTCGAGAACAATGCCTTGGAGGGCGCCTACAATGCCGTGGCGTCCCATCCGGTGACGAACCGGGAACTCACAAAGGCCATCGCAGCCGCGGTGCGCAAGCCGATCATTTTTCCGGCCATCCCATCGTTTATTTTGAAACTGCTTTTAGGTGAAATGGCGGACCTGGTTTTGCGTGGAAGCAAAGTATCGAACGAAAAAATCCGCAGCGCCGGATACAAGTTTGCCTATGAGCATGTGGACGACGCCTTGGTGAATTTGCTTCAAAAGAACGGCGCGGCAAAAAAGGCAGTCAAAAGCATGGGAAAGTGACCGGACGTGGTCGCACGCTCACAGTTCCGCGCCGGCATAAAATTGTTGGAACCGGTCTAAGGCCGCACTGCCACGCCGATCTTTGAATCGGCGGTGCCATAGTACAAAAGCCACCGGTCGTGGAAATAGACCATGCCCTCCAGAAAACATACTTGATTTACTTGCCCGGTGATCTCATAGGGCCTGTCGGGCCGGATGAAATTCTTTTCCAGCCGGTCTGTTACTTGCGTTGGATTGTTCCTGGCAAACAAAACCTGCCCGCCGCAATAGGCGCCCTTCGCCAGCGTGCTATCGCCTTGCGTGTTGTGATTCATGCCGTTGTAAAGCAGCACGATGCCTGCGTCTGTGAGCAAGGCATAGGGTCCGCTCTCCACGAGAAAACTATCGAAATATCCTTTGCGCGGTTGAAGCACGGATTTTAGTTTCCCATTCTCTAATACAGGTGTCCAATGGAGGAGGTCGGTTGAGGTGGCGATAAACAAATCGGTGTCGCCAAAATACATCCAAAACTTCCCGTTCACTTTTGTGGCCACGATCTTCGACCCTTCGCGCCGCGCCACAATAGCGCCGGATTTGCTCCAGGTATTTTTGTGCCTGCCCTGCAACACCGTTCCTTGCTTTGACCAATGGATCAGGTCGGGCGATGTGGCCAGCAATAGCCTTGCCGTTGTGCCGTCGAAGCCGGTGTAGGTCATGATGTATTGACCTTCTTCCGATTCCACTACGCGGGGATCTTCGATGCCGCCTTCCCACTCATAGCGTTGCAGGCTGTCGTTGTCGGGATAAAGAACGGGCGCCTGCATCTTGGAGAAATGCAGACCGTCATCGCTTGTGGCCAGGCCGATGCGCGACGTGCCGGCGAAGCGCCCCACGGTGTCTTCGGCCCGGAACAGGAGGTAGACTTTGTTTTCGCGAACCACCGCCACGGGATTGAAAACATCTTTGATTTCCCACGCCACGGGCTTCCCCAACACGGGGCAGTGGAAGATATTCTCTCCCGGCTGCAGGACGGGATTGATACTGTCCACTTTTTCGAAAGGTACCAGCGCCCACGTCGTTCCGGTGGTGGCCGTTGATTTTGGTTGGCATCCATACAGGACGATGCATGCGCCGACTGCAAGAGAAAAGTAGAAGACGCTTGTTTTTCGTTTCATCCTTGTATATTCGTTTTTTATGTACAAGGTATACGTATGAAAACGAAAAAGAAAACTGCAGAGGTATCGTTAAGTCCCGAGGCGCTGGAAGAAGAGCAACGCATCCGCAGGGCTTTCAAAGACAAGGATTGGGCGGAGATCAAGGGATCCAACAGTTGGATGATCTTCAAGGTGATGTCGGAGTTTGTGGAGGGCCTCGAGAAGTTGGCCAAGATCGGTCCCTGTGTCACCATTTTTGGATCGGCCCGGGTAAAACCCAGCAATCCGTATTATAAAATGGCCGACGAGATCGCCTATCAACTGGTGCAACATGGCTATGGTGTCATCACCGGCGGTGGCCCGGGTATCATGGAGGCCGGTAATCGTGGCGCCAACCGCGCCAAGGGAAAATCCGTGGGCCTCAACATCTACTTGCCCCACGAACAAAAAGGAAATATCTATATCGACGCCGATAAGCTGATCACGTTCGATTATTTCTTTGTGCGAAAGGTCATGTTCATGAAATACTCACAAGGCTTCATTGTCATGCCCGGCGGCTTTGGCACCCTGGATGAACTGACGGAAGCATTGACGCTGATCCAAACCAAAAAGATCGGGAGGTTTCCCATCGTGCTGGTAGGCAAAAGTTTTTGGAAGGGTCTGCTGGACTGGTGGAAGAAAGTGCTGGTCACCGACAAGATGATCAACGAAGAAGATCTCGATCTGTTTAACCTGGTCGACACCCCCGAGGAGGCCGTTCGCGTGATCGACGACTTCTACTCTAAGTACTTGTTGTCGCCAAACTTTTAAGCAGGCCAGCACGCGTCACACACGAAATAGAAAACTTGAAGGGGAATGGACCTTGATACCGCGGTCACGTTCCGGAATGCCGTATGAAAAGGTTATGCAAAGTGATCGTTAGAAATTTAACCAGATAGCCATGCCTTTACCTGACTACGACGCGGGCGTCATCACCCAGCAGCTCCACGCCGCCGCGCAATCAAAACGCGTGTGCAGCATACGGTTGTTCAAGGAGACCGGATCCAGGGTGGTTCATCCCTATGGGGTTTGTCGTACGAAGCAGAACAAGATCGTGATCGTGTGCTGGCAGGAATATGGCTACAGCGCCAAAAGCACAGGTCCCGGATACCGGAACCTGATGCTGATGGAGTGCTCTAGTGTGAAAGTATTGCCCCGGCCGTTTTTTGTGCGCAACGATTTTGATCCCGCCGATCCTTTATACGCCGAGTGGGTTTTTCATATCTGAAGGCCTACTTAAATTTTTCTTTCTTCACCGTGGGCCAATTCGCGTTTGCCTTTGTGATGTTCCCCGCCGGATCTTTTTTCCAACGCACTTGCACGTCCTTGTCATAATTCAAATACAGCTTGCCGTCAATAACGGACCAGGCATCGGGCGAGGTTGGCGCTTTGTATCCGTTGGCCATGCCCCACGCACAATAACCACCGAACTGTGGTGCAAATTTTTCGGGGTTTGCTTTAAAGTCACTGAGATTTTGTGCGGAAGAAAAAAGCCAGGTTGCGTCTTTCCAGGTGTAGCTGAATTCTTTTTTTCCCTGCACAGGTTTTGACTCCTTGAAGTACGCCACGGGGTCGTACCCTTGAATAGCCGCTTCTGATTTCGAAAACACTTCTTGTCCAAATGCCGGAGCAAGCAACAGCATCAGGATAAAACCGGTCATGAATGATTTCATAATTTTTGAATGAATTTTTCTTCAAAGAAATTCGATCCAAAACAAAAACGATGTCGCCTGCATGACATCACCGTTGATTCACCAGCATATCTTTTTTTAATAGCGAACAAAAAATACCAGCGATTCGAAAACAAACGAGACGTTCAGCCGTTTAAAGTTCTTCTTTTGGCAATTGAATCTGGTCGGAATAAAATTTCATCCGCGTATGCATACGGTCCAGCGGAATTATTTTCTCGATGAGCGAAAATTTGTGATTGATGAATACTTCGAGGTAGAAATTACCGAGCAAGTATAAATTTATTTTATAGCCGTAATAGCGAATGGCCATCACAAAAGTGCCTTTTTCATAGAGCGTACTGATCTTATCCTCCAGCGTCAACTCATCAAATTCAGTA
>Ga0209050_1001895_pt1 | contig 20032 bp, 20 predicted proteins | sample Araplavi_mTSA_r2_FD_184276 | JGI IMG/M metagenome (GOLD analysis project Ga0209050, IMG submission 184276) | Arabidopsis root microbial communities from North Carolina, USA - plate scrape MF_Cvi_mTSA_r2 (SPAdes) (version 2) | ecosystem: Host-associated > Plants > Roots > Endosphere | place: USA... | reverse complement strand
CCTTGACCTCGACCGGGCGCTCGCTCCAGGGCAGGCTTGAGTACTCCGTGCGTTTGTCGCGCTGGACTTCATCAATACCGGCCAGGTTCTGCTGCGCGCGGCCATGGGACTGCACGTTCATGAACGGGTTGAGCCCGGCGAAACCGTAGCTCAGCCAGTCCTTGGTCACGCTGTCCGGCAGATTGCCGAGGGCGAACACATTGACCACGTTGGCACCGACACCCGCCACCACGGCCACCGCGCCCAGCGGGATTTCATAGATCTCCCGCCAGGGTTGGTACGGCGTATAGCGGTCATAGTGACGCGTGACTTCGTACTCGGTGACTTCGAAAGTCTTCTGCTCGTGGATTTTCACCCGCCGTTGCGGCAGCTCAAGCACCTTGGGCTCACCGACATCGATCTGCAGGCTGTGATCGAGCAATTTGCGCTCGACCCGTTCCTCGTGCTCGCTGCGTTGTGACATGTGGTTGGCACAGCCGCTGACCAGCAGGGTGCCGCACAAGGCGGCACCGCCGAGGCCTAAGGTGTTTCGCTTGAACATGACGTCTCTATATCTGCTATCAGCGGCGGATGCGGGCCTGAAGGAAGGACAGCACGTCGGCGACCGGCAGCGCTTGTGCGTCGGCCTCGGTACGGCTCTTGTATTCCAGGTTGCCTTCGGCCAGGCCGCGGTCGCTGACCACGATCCGGTGTGGAATGCCGATCAGTTCCATGTCCGCGAACTTGATGCCCGGGCTGGTTTTCTTGTCACGGTCGTCCAGCAGCACTTCGAAGCCGGCAGCGGTCAGTTCCGCGTACAGCTTGTCGGTGGCTTCGCGAACCTGCTCGGTTTCGTAGCGCAGCGGCACCAGGGCAATCTGGAACGGCGCAAGCGTGTCGCTCCAGATGATCCCGTTTTCGTCGTTGTTCTGCTCGATGGCAGCCGCCACCACGCGGGACACGCCAATGCCGTAGCAGCCCATTTCCAGGGTGACCGGCTTGCCGTTCTCGCCCAGTACTTCGCACTTCATCGCTTTGCTGTACTTGTTGCCCAGCTGGAAGATATGCCCGACTTCGATGCCGCGCTTGATTTCCAGGGTGCCTTTGCCGTCCGGGCTCGGGTCACCGGCCACGACGTTGCGCAGGTCGGCAACGGTCGGAACAGGCAGGTCGCGCTCCCAGTTCACGCCGAAGTAGTGTTTGTCGTCGATGTTGGCACCGATGCCGAAGTCGCTCATCAGTTCGACCGAGCGGTCGATGATGATTGGCAGTGGCAGGTTCAGCGGGCCAAGGGAGCCGGCGCCGGCGCCAATGGCTTCGCGCAGTTCGCTTTCCGAGGCCATGACCAGAGGGCTGGCCACGCCTGGCTGGTTGGCGGCCTTGATTTCGTTCAGCTCATGGTCGCCACGGATGATCAGGGCGATCAGCTTGCCTTTTTCTTCGGCGTGCACCACGAGGGTCTTGATGGTTTTCTCGATCGGCAGGTTGAAGCCTTCGACCAGTTGCGCAATGGTCTTGGCGTTCGGGGTGTCGACCAGACGCAGTTGTTCGGTCGCAGCGGCGCGCGAGGTTTCCCGTGGCACGGCTTCGGCTTTCTCGATGTTCGCGGCGTAGTCGGAGCCGTTGCTGAAGACGATGTCGTCTTCGCCGGACTCGGCCAGCACGTGGAACTCGTGGGAGCCGGCACCGCCGATGGAGCCGTTGTCGGCTTCAACAGGGCGGAACTTCAGGCCCAGACGGGTGAACACGTTGCAGTAGGCCTGGTGCATGCGGTCGTAGGTGACCTGCAGCGAAGGCTGGTCAGCGTGGAACGAGTAGGCGTCCTTCATGATGAATTCGCGGCCGCGCATCAAGCCGAAGCGTGGGCGGATTTCGTCACGGAATTTGGTCTGGATCTGGTACAGGTTGATCGGCAGCTGCTTGTAGCTGCTCAACTCGTTGCGCATCAGATCGGTGATGACTTCTTCGTGGGTCGGGCCGGCGCAGAAGTCGCGGCCGTGGCGATCCTTGAAGCGCAGCAATTCAGGGCCGTACTCTTCCCAGCGCCCGGATTCCTGCCACAGCTCGGCCGGTTGCGTGCTCGGCATCAACACTTCGAGAGAGCCGGCGGCGTTCATTTCTTCACGAACGACGGCTTCGACCTTGCGCATTACTCGCAAGCCCATCGGCAGCCAGGTGTACAGGCCCGAGGCAAGTTTGCGGATCATGCCGGCGCGCAGCATCAGCTGGTGGCTGATCACGACCGCGTCGGAAGGCGTTTCTTTTTGTGTGGCGAGCAAAAATTGACTGGTGCGCATGGTTGGCCGTTATCGATTGCTGATGACGAGAAATGACGGAGCATTGTACGGGCGAGATCCGCTGGCGTACAGGCGTGCGGTCGGTGGTGTGGCAGGAGGGCGCGATTCACTCGGCCCTCTGCGATTATTCCTGCGTAAAAAACCTACGATTCTTCGGCAACCGGGGTCTGGAGCGGTTCCGGGGTGGGTGTCGGACCTGCGCGGCGGTTCTCCTGGAACCAGTGCAGGGCGATCAGCAGCAGGGTCGGGACGCCCAGCAGGGCGGTAATCAGGAAGAAATCGTGATAACCGAACTTCTCCACCATGACCCCTGAGTAGCCGCCGATCAGGCGCGGCAGCAACAGCATGATCGAGCTGAGCAGGGCGTACTGGGTGGCGGAGAACTTGAGGTTGGTCAGGCTCGACAGATAGGCCACGAAGGCCGAGGTGGCCAGGCCTGAACTGAAGTTGTCCAGGGAGATGGTCAGTACCAGCATGTTCAGGTTGGGACCCATGTCGGCGAGCATCAGGAACAGGATGTTGGTCGCCGCGGATGCGAGGCCGCCGATGAACAGGATCGGCAGGATGCCGAAACGCACGATCAGCAGGCCGCCCATGCCGGCGCCGACCAGGGTCATGATCAGGCCGAAGATCTTGCTCACGCTGGCGATCTGGTCCTTGGTGAAGCCCTGGTCTATATAGAACACGTTGGCCATCACACCCATGACCGTATCGGACATTCGATAGGTGGCGATCAGGCCGAGCAACAGCAGCGCTTGCCAGCGGTATCGCAGGATGAAGTCGTTGACCGGCGTCAGCACCGGCGCCAGGCCGCGACGGCCCATGGCCGAAAGGCACAGGGCGGTCAGCGTGATGTAGAGGATGGCCCGCAGGAATGCGCGGTCTTCGAGCAGCAGGTCGAGCAGGCTCACGCCTTCGAACAGTACGCTGGCGAAGTCGGTGTTGTAGAGCTGGGTGAACATGGCAGGCACGGACACCAGCAAAATGATCAGCACGAACACCGAGGCCAGCTGATGCATGAAGCTGTAGCGCCCGGCCTGCAGTTGTGTGCGCAACGGCACGGGTGGTTCGCGCATGAACAGGGATGTCAGCAGTGCCGGGACCATCAGCGCGCCGAACAGGATGTAAGTGCCGGCCCAGGCCGAATGCTTGTAGTTGAAGCCGGTGGAGCCAAAGCCTTCGGCGAAATACAGCGCGCCTGCGGTCGCCAGCAGCGCAGCGACCCGGTAACCGGACATGTAGCTGGCGGCCAGGGCGGCCTGGCGATTGTCTTCGGCGATTTCCAGGCGATAGGCGTCTACTGCAATGTCTTGCGTCGCTGATGCGAAAGCGACGACCACGGCAATGGCGATCAGCCAGGACAGATGCTTTTGCGGGTCGCAGAAACCCATCCCGATCAGGCCCAGGATGACCAGTGCCTGGGACAATACGAGCCAGGATCGTCGTCGGCCGAGTTTGCCGAGCAATGGCAGTCGCCATTGGTCGAGCAAGGGCGACCAGACCCATTTGAAGGCATAGGCCAGGCCGATCAGGCTTGCATAGCCAATGGTTTCACGCGCCACGCCGGCTTCACGGAGCCAGACCGAAAGAGTCGAAAACACCAGCATGTAGGGCAGGCCGGCGGCGAAGCCAAGCAGCAACAGCACAAGTGTCGAGGGGCTGGCATAAGCGGCGAGCGCGGCGCGCCAGGTTTTACGGGGCATGGGCTGGAGTCTGCCTCAAGAAATACGGAAACAAAGCGCGCACTCTAACCGCTGTGCTCTACCGGACGCCAGCCATGGCGCTGAATATCAACACGATTATTCAGGACACTGATGCCCTCCATGCGTAATCGTGCGCGCTGCTCATCGCCTGAAGGGCTGCCGACCGGCAGGCTGATACGCCCGTTTGCGCCCAGAACACGATGCCAGGGTAGCTTGCTGTCGCTCGGCAATTGGCTGAGTGTGCGGCCTACCCAGCGAGCAGCGCGACCCAATCCTGCAAGCTCGGCCAACTGGCCGTAGCTGACGACTTTGCCCTCGGGAACTTGTGCCAGAGTCAGATACAGCGCCGTGCGTCGGATTTGCGCTGCGCTCTCGGGTTCATCGGTTGGATCGGTCACGTCCGTCAGTCCTGAAGAAGTCTGCTTTACCGTCTGTAGAGTAATTCCTGCACGGGCGCTTGAGAAATGAACTCAACAGAAATAGCTGGGTCAGTCCTTGTCAGGGCCTTATTCCTACGGATAATGCCGATTTTTTTTCGCAATCCCGAGCCCGTATTTTGCTTATGTTGTCCAGATCCCTGCTATGTCTCGCTGTCCTTGGCGCCTCCACTCCCTTGCTAGCCGATACCGTGTGGTTGAAGAACGGTGACAAGCTCAGTGGCAAGATCACGCTGTTCGATGGCGGCAAGCTGCTGATCCAGACGGAGTATGCCGGTGCGGTAACGATCGACTGGAAGCAGGTCAAGACCCTGGACAGTGATCAGGAGTTGCTGGTCAAGCAGGATGCCTACACGGGCGAGAAAGCCAAGTCGCTGAAAGCGGCGGACGCCGGCAAGGTCACGTTGGCCAATGGCGAGGCACCGAAGACGGTTGAACTGGCAAGCATTCAGCAGATTCTCAAGCCAAAACCGGTGGTCGAGGATCTGGTGTGGAAAGGCAATGTCGATGTCGCGCTGGATTATCAGCGGGCGGAAAACGACACCGATGACTACGACGTCGATTTCAAGACCACTGCGCGCCACGGTCGCTGGCGGCATACCGCCGAAGGCGAATACAACCGCGAGTTCCAGGACGACGTGGTGACCACGGACAACTGGCGGGCCGAGTACTCCATCGACCGGTTCCTGACCGAGCAATGGTTCTGGCAGGGGCGCCTGGTGTACAAGCGCGACAAGGTCGAAGACCTTTCCCGTCAACGCACCGTTGGTACGGGTCCTGGTTATCAGTTCTGGGATAACGAACTCGGAGCGTTCTCCCTGGGCTCGCTGGTCAACCGCACGGACTATGAGTTCGCCGATGGCAGCAAGGAAAATTTCTACGCCCTGGCCATGACGTGGGACTACAACCGCTACCTGATCGGCAAGCGTGTCGAGTTCTTCACCAATGGTGAGGTCGGCAAGCCGCTGTCGGGTGTGGCGGACTACGCACTCGATGCCGAGATGGGGTTGCGCTACAAGGTGACTGACTGGGCTTCGCTGAACCTGAAGGCGGAGCGGGACATCATCAGCGGCACCGACGATGCGGATCTGGACAAGACACGTTACACCGCAGGGTTTGGCGTGACCTGGTAAGACGCTAAAAGATCGCAGCCTGTAGGAGCTGCCGCAGGCTGCGATCTTTTTTACCTGTGAAAAACACACAGGCACAAAAAAGCCCCGCTGTTGAGGGCGGGGCTTTTTACTAAAGCAAGTACAAGTTAGATAACTTGAACTTCTTCAGCTTGCATGCCTTTCTGACCGCGGGTAGCGATGAAAGAAACCTGTTGGCCTTCTTTCAGGCTTTTGAAGCCGTCGGACTGGATAGCTTTGAAGTGAACGAACAGGTCGTCACCGGATTGTGGGGTGATGAAGCCGAAGCCTTTTTCATCGTTGAACCACTTAACGGTACCGGTTTGGCGATTAGACATGGTGTAACTCCTTGAACAAAGATAACTGCGACTCAGGAAGAACCCTGGCCGAGACTGAGTGCAAAGAGCAGGAAAAATTCTTGTAGATGGTTGGATCGAAATTCAACATATCGTGTAGAGATTCTCAGTGACACAAGCAGCACAGTGACGCCACCTTAACCCTTTTTCCGAGACGTGCCAATGCTTCTTGCGAAGGTTTCTCTGTTTTAAGGATCGGCGGTGTGACGGTTCGTCGCCAACGCGCGTAATTCCTGCCTGTTCGGCGAGAATTGCACCCCGGACTTTGAACCCGGCGGCGCGCCCGGTAAGATGCCGGACAGAATTTTTCGACCTCGCAATTCAGGACACCCGCCATGAGCATCAAATCGGACAAGTGGATTCGCCGCATGGCGCAGGAACACGGCATGATCGAGCCTTTCGTCGAGCGCCAGATGCGCGGCAGCGACGATAGCCGTGTGATCTCCTACGGCGTGTCGAGCTACGGCTACGACGTGCGTTGCACCAATCATTTCAAGGTGTTCACCAACATCAATTCGGCCATCGTCGACCCGAAAAACTTCGATGCCGGCAGCTTCGTCGATATCCACAGCGACGTGTGCATCATTCCGCCGAACTCCTTCGCCCTGGCCAGCACCGTCGAATATTTCCGCATTCCGCGCAATGTATTGACCATTTGCCTGGGTAAAAGCACCTACGCGCGCTGCGGCATCATCGTCAACGTCACGCCGCTCGAGCCTGAGTGGGAAGGTCACGTGACCCTGGAGTTCTCCAACACCACCAATCTGCCGGCGAAAATCTACGCCAACGAAGGCGTGGCACAGATGCTGTTCCTCGAGTCGGACGAAGAGTGTGAAGTGTCCTACAAGGACCGTGGCGGCAAGTATCAGGGCCAGCGTGGCGTGACCCTGCCGCGCACCTGAGTCAACCGTCCGACAAATGTCGGGAATTCCTGGGCGGGCGTACACTCTATGGAGTGTACTGTTCCGATCCGCGCAAGGCGGGTCGGGCCATCGTCCAGGAGCGCCGAATGAAGATCGATCCGCGAATCAGTGCCGAACTGGCAAGGCTTGAACCCAATCAGGTTGGCGTTCTGGCCTGGTCGTTGTTGGCACATCCGCCCGTCAGCACGGCAGGGGGCATTCCCGGCCAGCCTGATCCTGATACCCCGAACGAACAGCCCAACGAGCCAGGTGAGCCTACCCTGCCGGATGAGCCACCGCCTGCGCCTGTTGCCTGATTTTCGATGTCCGCCATTTATGGTCGGTGAACGGGGGTGGTTGTCTTCAACAAGCAGGCCTGCGTCTGTTGTTGCCGTTCACGAACCTGGCGTCTGAGTCAGCCTGAACATATTCGGAAGTAACTGTGTCTGTCGTCGAAACCAATCGACGGGTATGGCCGTGGTTCTATCTGTGAGGCGCGTGCCCTGTGGCCGTTGGCAAAGGGGGCGCGAGTCAGTTATGGACGAATATGAAAAGGAACATTCAGATGAGTACAAATCGATCGGGGCATATGAGTGCCGAGGTCATCACGACAGACGGCTCCACACAGTTTCGCGTAACGGATGGACTCAATTTTTATCCGACGTTGAATGCGCATTGCATTGAGGCGGATAACGGTCAGGGGGCAGCGTTTTTAGTGTACTTGCCGATAGGCATCCAGAGTGGCAGCTTCAGCTTGGAGCTCAGCGGGACAACTCCCAAGGTCATCCATGTGACCGGTAACTCGGAGGCTGAGCTTTATCCAGGAACGCTCGAGTTGACGGTGGGAGGTGACGCGGAGTTTGCCGGACGCTTCAGCGGGACGGACGCTAATGGTCTGCAAGTGAGTAATGGCAGTTTCAGGTTGGAAAACCAAGCGGGGGCATAACGGTTGATGGATGGTGGAAGCCGGGCAAGCCGGCTTCCACTCTTGCTGCCGGTGGTTATTTCAGGTTGCCACTGAGGAACTGCTTCAACCGCTCGCTTTTCGGGTTACCCAGCACGTCTTCCGGCGCGCCTTCTTCCTCCACCAGGCCCTGGTGCAGAAACAGCACCTGGCTCGACACTTTGCGGGCAAAGCTCATTTCGTGGGTCACCATGATCATGGTCCGGCCCTCTTCGGCCAGGCCCTGGATCACCTTGAGCACTTCGCCCACCAGTTCCGGGTCCAGCGCCGAGGTCGGTTCGTCGAACAGCATGACTTCCGGTTCCATGGCCAGTGCGCGTGCAATCGCCACCCGTTGTTGCTGGCCGCCGGATAGGAACGCCGGGTATTGGTCCGCCACACGGGAGGCCAGCCCTACCTTGTCGAGGTAGCGTCGGGCGCGGTCCTCTGCTTCCTTCCTGTCGCAGCCCAGCACCCGGCGCGGCGCCATGGTGATGTTTTCCAGCACCGTCATGTGGCTCCACAGGTTGAAGTGCTGGAACACCATGGCCAGGCGGGTGCGAATCCGCTGAAGTTCATTGGCATCGGCCACGTGCATGCCGTGGCGATCCTTGATCATGCGGATGTTCTGCCCGTCGAGGCTCATGGCGCCGTCGTTGGGTTGTTCCAGGAAGTTGATGCAACGCAGAAAGGTACTTTTACCCGAGCCGCTGGCGCCGATCAGGCTGATGACGTCGCCGGTCTTGGCCTTGAGCGAAACACCTTTGAGGACTTCATGGTCGCCATAGCTTTTATGCAGGCCTTCGATGGTCAATTTGTACATGGGGCGTGCATCCTCAAGGCGAAAGTAGATAGCCGCTGCGATAGGCTTCGGTGCCCGCGACGTGGGCGATCACCATGCCGGCAGTGGCCATGCGACGCAGCGAGCGGGCGTACATCAGCCCGGCGGCGCAGCAGTGGACGGGAGTGACGCGATCATTGATCGGATCAATGACCTCGGCGATCAGTTGCCCGGCTTCCAGGTATTGCCCCGGCAGCGCGATGAACACCAGCAGCCCGCCGGCAGGCGTGGCCACTGGCTCTACACCGGCCAGCGGTGTCGCCGGATAGGGCAGGTCGGGCAGGGGCGCAGGTTCACCGGCGATTGCACCGAAATGGATCAGGTAGTCGATCAGCGCCTGGCAATCGCGGCTCGCCAGCGGGTGGTTGACATCGCCCTGACCGCGCAATTCGACGGTCACCGAAAAACTGCCCGGTGGAATGTCGAAGTGTTCGCCGAAGCGCTCTTTCAACTGCCACCACAGCAGGGTAAAGCATTCATCGAACGACTGACCGCCAGAGTCCGTCGCCAGCAGGCTGGCTTCGGCGCCGATGTAACGGGCCAGCGGCTCGACCTGCGGCCAGGCATCCGGGGTGGTGTACAGATGCGCGACCGCTTCGAAGTCGCAATGCAGGTCGAGCACCATGTCGGCGTCACAGGCCAGTCGTTGCAGGGTCAGGCGCTGGGATTGCAGTTGGGTATCGGCAGACTGCCGGGCCAGCGCTTCGCGCAGGCTGCTGCGGATCAGTTGCTGGTTGCGCTGCGGATCGTCACCGAGCTTGCCCTCGATCGCGTTGCCGACTTCTTCACTGAGGTCGACGAACCAGCGGTTGAAGTTCTGGCCGCTTTCCAGCTCGTAGCGGCCCAGCGGCACATCCATCAGCACCTGTTCCAGGCCCACCGGGTTGGCGATGGGCACGAGCACGATTTCGCTGCGCAGGCGACCGGCGGCTTCCAGCTCTGCCAGGCGTTGCTTGAGGTGCCAGGCCACCAGCATGCCGGGCATTTCGTCCGCGTGCAGGGAGGCCTGGATGTAGATCTTGCCGTTGGCCGGTTGTGGGCCGAAGTGAAAACTGTGGATCTGTCGTGCGGTCCCCGGCAGCGGGGCCAGCAGGTCATGTTTCTGGTGGCGCATCTGTTGTTCCTGAAGCAGGTTGAGACCTAGTGGGTCGGCCCGAGGAAGGCCAGCCATCGGCGTTCGGCAAGGCGGAACAGGCCGACCAGCGCAAAAGTGACGGTCAGGTAGATCAGCGCGGCGATGCCGAACGACTGGAAGGTCAGGAAGGTTGCCGAGTTGGCGTCCCGTGCGACTTTCAGGATGTCCGGGATGGTCGCGGTGAAGGCCACGGTGGTCGAGTGCAGCATCAGAATCACTTCGTTGCTGTAGTACGGCAACGAGCGACGCAGGGCCGACGGCATGATCACGTAGGCATACAGCTTCCAGCCTGTCAGGCCGTAAGCCTTGGCCGCTTCCACTTCACCATGGGCCATGCTGCGGATTGCCCCGGCGAAAATCTCCGTGGTGTAGGCGCAGGTGTTCAGGGCGAAGGCCAGGATCGTGCAGTTCATCGCATCGCGAAAGAATGCGTCCAGTACTGGCTGGGCCCGAATGGCGGCCAGGCTGTAGATCCCGGTGTAACAGATCAGCAACTGGATATAGAGCGGCGTGCCACGGAACAGGTAGGTATAGAACTGCACCGGCCAACGGATGTAGAAGTGCGGCGATACACGGGCGATGGACAGCGGGATCGACACGAGAAAACCGAAGAAGATCGACGCGCTGAGCAGCCACATGGTCATGGCCAGGCCGGTGATGTTGTTGCCGTCGCTATAGAGGAAGGGTTTCCAGTATTCCTGCAGAAGTTCGATCATCGTACGGCCTCCCGGGTACCGGCGGAGTAACGACGCTCAAGCCAGCGCAAAATGAAGTTGGACGCGCTGGTGATCACCAGGTAGATCAATGCGGCAAGCACCAGGAAGTAAAACAGCTGATAGGTGCTTTTACCGGCGTCCTGGGCAGCCTTGACCAGGTCGGCAAGGCCGATGATCGACACCAGGGCGGTGGCCTTGAGCATCACCATCCAGTTGTTGCCGATCCCCGGCAGGGCATAACGCATCATCTGCGGAAACACCACGATCCAGAAACGCTGGCCGCGCTTGAGGCCATAGGCGGTGGCCGCTTCGACCTGGCCCCGCGGGACGGCGAGGATCGCACCACGGAAGGTTTCGGTGAAATACGCCCCGTAGATGAAGCCCAGGGTGATGACCCCGGCACTGAACGGGTTGATCTCGATGTATTCCCATTCCATGTAATCGGTAAAGGAGGTCAGCCAGGTTTGCAGGCTGTAGAAGATCAACAGCATCAGGACCAGGTCCGGAACGCCGCGAATGAGGGTGGTGTAGAGCTGGGCAGGCACGCGCATCAGTTTGACTTTTGACAGCTTGGCGCTGGCCCCGAGCAGCCCGAGCAACACGGCCACCAACAGCGACAACGCCGACAACTTGATCGTCATCCAGGTGCCTTGCATCAGCAGCGGACCGAAGCCCTTGAGGCTGAAGGCAGAGAGCCCCAGATTTTCTAATAGGTTTTCGAACATAAATCAGCAACCTGATCGGATGAAAAAAGCGCCCATCGCGAGATGGGCGCCGGGCATTATTTGCCGCTGTACAGATTCAGATCGCCAAAGTGTTTCTTCTGAATGGTGGCGTAGGTGCCATCATCGTGTAACGCTTTGATACCTTTATCCAAAAGTGCTTTCAGCTCGGTGTTACCTTTCTTAATGCCGATGGCTGTCTTGGCTGGCAGCAAAGCGTTGTCGACCGGCTTGCTGACGTCGTAGTCGGCGCCCTGTGGCGACTTCAGGAAGCCCAGTTCGGCTTGCAGCATGTCCTGGATCCCTGCATCGAGACGACCGGAAGTCAAATCGGCGTAGACCTGATCCTGGTTGGCGTAGGCCTGGGTTTTCACGCCGGCCTTGTCCAGAACGGCTTTGGCATAGGCTTCCTGAATGGTGCCTTGTTCGTAGCCGACGGTCTTGCCCTTGAGCGAGGCGACGTCTTCAGTCACGCCAGAACCTTTCTTGAACACGTAGGCGGTTGGGCCGGAGAACAGCTCGCTGGAGAAGTCGATGACTTTTTCACGGGCTTCGGTAACGGTCATCGACGAGATCACGCCGTCGAATTTGTTGGCTTTGAGGCCAGGGATCATGCCATCGAAGTCACTTTCGACCCACTTGCACTTGACCTTCAGTTCAGCGCAGATCGCGTTCCCCAGATCGATGTCGAAGCCTACCAGGCTGCCATCGGCCGCTTTCGACTCGAACGGTGCGTAGGAAGGGTCAACGCCGAAACGCAGTTCTTTGTATTCTTTCGCCATGGCGGAGCCAGCAGCCATGCACAATGCCAGTGCAGAAAGGGTCAGCAATGCTTTTTTCATTATTCAATCCCTAAAACCAATATGAGCGCTCGTGGCGCAGAATTATTGTTACTGGAAAGCGTAAGACCTGTTGAAAGTAGCAATTTCCGAACCAGAGTGCCGAACAAGCGTTTTAAAAGGTGTCTGGAAATAGCCGGAGACAGATTTATGCACGAAAACGGGCGCAGGGAAATGGCCGCACCAGTTCGACTCAAAAAGAAAAATATTTGAGGAGGGATAGAGGGGTTAGCTGAGCAGATTTTGCAGGGTCGTCAAACTGTCGGCTTCGTCGACCGGCTTATCCTTGCGCCAACGCAACATACGCGGAAAGCGCACGGCAATGCCACTCTTGTGGCGACGGGAGAGGGCGATTCCCTCAAAGCCCAATTCAAACACCAGGCTGGGCTGGACGCTGCTCACTGGGCCGAATTTTTCCACAGTGGTCTTGCGCACGATGCTGTCGACCTGGCGGATTTCGTCATCGCTGAGCCCTGAGTAAGCTTTGGCAATCGGCACCAGGGTGCGTTCACTGGCCTCTGGCGGGCCGTCCCAGACGGCGAACGTATAGTCGCTGTAGAGACTGGCCCGACGCCCTTGCCCCCGTTGCGCATAGATCAGCACGGCATCAACGCTGAACGGGTCGACTTTCCATTTCCACCATACGCCCATGTCCCTGGTCCGGCCGACGCCGTACAGGGTATCGCGCGGCTTGAGCATCAGGCCTTCGACACCGAGGGCGCGGGATGCCTCGCGCTGGCGGGCGAGGTCGAGCCAGGTGTCGCCGGTCAACAAAGGCGAGAGGCGCAACCGTGGGTTGGCGCAGTTACTGGCAACCCGTTCCAGTTGTGCACGACGCTCGGCCTGAGGTCGGTTGCGCCAGTCTTCTCCCTGCCATTCGAGCAAATCGAAGGCGAGCAGCACTACCGGCACTTCATCGAGGATTTTCCTGTCAAGGGTCTTGCGACCGATTCGTTGTTGCAGGAGGGCGAAGGGTTGCACTGCGGGTTCAAAAGCCTTTTCGGCGCCGGTTGGCGCAGACTTCCAGGCGACGATCTCGCCGTCGATCACTGTCCCGTCGGGAAGGCCCGGAATCAAACTGTCCAGTTCAGGGAAGCGTTCGGTGACCAACTCTTCACCCCGCGACCAGATCCACAGTCGCCCGCTGCGCTTGATCACCTGGGCGCGAATGCCATCCCATTTCCATTCCACCTGCCAGTGCCGTGCAGGACCGAGCAACACTTCGAATTGTTCCACGGGCGACGACAAGGCATGGGCGAGAAAAAACGGGTAGGGCTGGCCGCCACGCTGGGCATGCTCATCCGGGGATTCGGCGGCGATCAGTTTCAGGTAGCTGGCGGCGCTGGGACGGTGGGCCTGATCGGTGTAGCCCACCAACCGCTGCGCCACGCGTTTGCTGTCGAGACCGGCCATGGCTGCCAGGGCGCGGGTGACCAGTAATTTGGACACCCCGACGCGAAAGCTGCCGGTGATCAGTTTGATGCAGACCATCAGGCTTACCCGATCCAGTTGCGCCCACAGCTGCGGTAGCCTTTGCGCGAGGGATTGCGGTGTTTCGCCGCGCAGTGGCAGCAGCTTGTCCTCCACCCACGTGGCCAGCCCGTCGGTTGAACGGTGCGGCGCTTGCGGCAAGACCAGCGAAATGGTTTCCGCGAGGTCACCGACGGCCTGGTAACTCTCTTCGAACAGCCATTGCGGCAAACCGGAAAGCGCCACCGCGAGCTCGCGCAGTACCCGCACAGGTACCAATTGCCGGGGACGTCCTCCCGACAGAAAGTACACCGCCCATGCGGCATCTTCCGGTGCAGCCTCGGCGAAGTAGTTTTGCATCGCCGCCAGTTTCGCATTGTTCGATGTCGAGGCGTCGAGCCTGGCATACAGCTCAGCGAATGCTTTCATGGCAGCACCTCGGCGAGTTCGGCCTCGGCGAGGGCGGGGTCTTCTTCGTCTTCACCGTATCGGGTATCGAACGCCATGGCATCAAGCCCCTGCTCGCGCAGATAGCGTACCAGTGCGCCGCTCGATCCATGGGTCACCATGACTCGTTCGGCACCGGTCTGTTCGATGGCCCACAGCAAACCTGGCCAGTCGGCGTGGTCGGACAGGACGAAACCTCGGTCTACACCGAGCCGCCGACGTGTTCCGCGCAAACGCATCCAGCCACTGGCGAAACCATCGCTGTAATCGACAAAGCGACGCATCCAGCTGCTGTTCGCCGCCGAAGGTGGCACGAGCACCAGCGCCTTGCGCATCATCGGGTCGCTCTTTTTGATGTCGGCGGCATCAATCGTGGGCGGTAAATGAACCCCCGCTTCGCGGTAGATCCGGTTGATGGGTTGCACGGCGCCATGCACGAGAATGGGGCCCAGTCGTGCGTCGATGCCATGGAGAATGCGCTGGGCCTTGCCGAGAGAATGACAGAACAGCACGCTGGTTTTTTCGACAGCCGCGTTGGCTTGCCACCATTGATTGATCTCGGCAAACACCTGTAGCTGAGGTTGCCAGCGGTAGATCGGCAGGCCAAAGGTCGACTCGGTGATGAAGGTGTCGCAGCGTACCGGTTCAAACGCTGCACAAGTGCCGTCGGGCTCGGTCTTGTAGTCCCCGGAGGCCACCCAGACTTCTCCACCGTATTCCAGTCGTACCTGTGCCGAGCCGAGTACGTGGCCGGCGGGATGAAAACTGAGGAACACGCCGTGATGCAGCAGGCGTTCGCCGTAGCGCAGGGTTTGCAGGTTGATGTCCTGGCCCAGTCGCACGCGCAAAATGGCCTCGCCGGGCGCTGCCGCCAGGTAGTGCAGATTGCCGGCGCGAGCATGGTCACCGTGGGCGTGGGTAATCACGGCACGTTCGACCGGTCGCCACGGATCGATATAGAAGTCGCCGGCGGGGCAGTACAAACCTTCGGGACGCGAGATAACAAGGTCCATGGCGTTGCCAGAGTGAGAGGACTTGTTAGTTATGAGGTTGGCGCGGGGCGAGAAGTTCTATCGGGCTTATGGGCGGATGAAATACGAGTGTGGGAGCGGGCTTGCTCGCGAAGACGATTGAACAATCAACACTTTTTTTGAATGTTCAATCGCCTTCGTCGGAACGCCGCCCGGAGCAAGCCCGCTCCCACAGGGATCAGCGTTACTTGCCGGGCGTCAGCGTCAGTCGATTCTTGCCATAGGCATTGTCGAAGTTCTGCGGCTGCATCGGCAGGCTCATGTACTGGCCCTTGAGCCAGGGTTCGATGCTGTTGAGGTAGTTCGCACTGGCCGGATTGCCTGACTGACCGGTACCGTTCTGCGCCATCAGCGGTTCGGACTGGCCGAAGTCGACGATAAAGCGCATGGCGGGCGCCAGCGTGGTGTTGAAGTCCTGGCCCCAGGCGAACGCGGCGGTGTTGAGTGTGGTGTGATCGCCACCGGCCGGCAGTGGACCGCGTACTGTCTGGCCGCTGCTGTTCTTCCACTCATAGCGGTGCAGTTTGCCCCACTGCCAGACTCTGTGATCGCCGCCCAATTGACTGTCGCCGGCGCTGATCGCTGCGGCGAGGCTGCGCGCGAGGATCGCCGGTTTGTCTTCTTTCTGCGCGGTGCGCACGTCATCCCAGAACGGGCTGTCCTCACGCCCGAGCAAGTGATCGGCCTGGGCCGCGTAGGACAACTTGCCATCGGCGACAAAGGCCTTCCACGCCGGGCTGCTTTCCGGGCCCAGTTCATCGAGGAAGATCTGCCGGGTGCTTTCCTGCAGGAACAGTTCGTAGATGGCCGCATCGGTGGACGTCGGGCTGAGCTTGCCATCGAACGCCATCAAGCGGCTGTAGGCTTCGTGTGCCTTGGCGCGATCGGCCGCCGGCAAGGCGTCGATGGCTTGTTTGAGTGGCTGGGCCATGCCCGGCGCTTCGAACATTTTCTTCAGCTTGGCCGCGAAGGTCGTGGTCTGGTCGTACTGCATGGCGATCAGGCTGCGGCTGTCGTGTTTGCCGGCGCCGGCCAGTTCGGCCAAGCGCTCGCCGCGCTCCGGTGCGGCCCAGGAGTTGGACAACTGCATGCCGTAGCCATGAGGAATGACCCGCTGGTTGGCGGTGCCGAGCCAGCCTTGGGCCGGGTCCTGGTCGTACGGGTGCAACATCGGGTCGGCATAACCGTCCCAGTCGTAGCGACCTTCCCAACCCGGCGAGGGCAGCAGGCCTTCGCCTTCGCGGCGGTTCGGGTAGCGGCCGGTGACTTGCCAGCCGATGTGGTTCGCGTCGGCAAACACCAGGTTCAGTGCGATGGCGCGGATTTCGCGACTGGCATCCGACGCCCTCTCGGCGCTCTGGGCGCGGGAGAGGTCGAAGAACGCGTCCAGGGACTTGTCGTCGGTGAAGTTCGGCATCTGCAAGGCCAGGCCGAAACCATTGGCCAGCGTGGTGCCCTGGGCGCTGTTGAGCAGCGGGCCATGGCGGGTTTCGTACACCGCCTCGCGAATCGGCCGCTGGCCTTTGACGAAATAGGTTTCGTTGCGCACGATCGCCGGCTGCCACTTCCCGGCGTTTTCGTAGGTAAGCCCGTTGCCCTGGCGCTTGATCTTCTCCAGGAACAGGTCCTGGTTGTCGCCCATCACGGACGCCATGCTCCACGCCACTTTACCGTTGAAACCACCAAGCACCATCGGCAGGCCCGGGATGGTCACGCCGGACGCCTGATACTTCGGTGCGCGAATCTGCACGTAACTGAACAATGAAGGCACGCCCAGCGGGCCATGACTGTCACTGGCCAACAGGCTCTTGCCGCTGCGGCTGCGTTGCGCGGCGATGGCCCAGTTGTTCGACGAGGTGGCGCCCAGCAGGTTCAGGTCCGACAGTTGTTCCGTGGCTTTGCTGAGTTCGGCCAGACCCGGTACTTGCCCGTTGAGCTTGAGGCCCTGGAGCTTTTCGCTCTCGGCGACCGGCAGTTTTTCGTCGGGGGCGGACGGCGTCAGCCACGCCAGTTTGTCGGTGGTGACGGTCTGGGCCAGTACCAGTGAGGAAATTTCTTCCGGCAGATTGGTCGACTGGCTGAAGTTCAGCAGGCAGAAAATCAGCGCCGAATCTTCCGGCTGCCAGTATTCAGGCTGGTAGCCGGTGGCCGCGAGGTCCGCCGGCAGTTTGTCGCGGTAGCGGAACAGGTAGGCATTGACGCCCCGCGCATAGACTTCGAAGAAACGCTTGAGGCGCGGTGAAGAGGCCTTGTACAACTCGCCGGCACTTTTCTTCAGGTTGACCGCCCGCATGTAACGGTCGGCATCCAGCAGATCCGCACCGTGCATCTCGGCCAATCGACCCTGGGCCAGCAGGCGCAGGGTGACCATCTGCGTGATGCGGTCGCTGGCATGCACGTAACCGAGGGTGAACAGCGCGTCGTGGAAACTGTTGCTTTCAATCAGCGGCATGCCCATGGCATTGCGGCGCACCGAAACGTTCTGCGCCAGGCCCTTGAGCGGCTGCACGCCGGAGGTCGGCGGGAGGGTGTCCTGGGCGTTGAAGTTCTGACAACCGGTCAGGCTCAAGACGCCCGCCACTGCTGCGGCAACGCCGAACCGGGGTAGAAAATGAGTAAGGGCTGGCGAGGCCATGGCAAAGCTCCTGCGGGGGTAGAGGCGGTGGGGCGCAATAAAGGCGCTACGTTAGTGAGCAGGCGATGGCCGCGCAAGCGGGGTAAGAGGTTATTTCAGGATTTGTCAAAGATCGGCGTATCTCCGTAGGAGCTGCCGAAGGCTGCGATCTTTTGACTCCCAAGGGTGGCTTGCCAGCCGTTACCGGTGATGTTGAAGTGCGACACGGTCAACAATCCTGGAGAAAAGTCGGCATGGAGCTCAAGGCAAACGCGGCACTGATCATCATCGATCAACAAAAAGGCATCCTTCACCCCAGGCTTGGCCGCAGGAATAATCCCCATGCCGAAGAGCGCATGCTGGAATTGCTCGCTCATTGGCGCCGCACCGCTCGGCCGGTGATCAATGTGCAGCACCTGTCCCGCTCGGAGGACTCGGTGTTCTGGCCGCAGCAGTCGGGAGTGGAGTTTCAGGAGCGATTCGCGCCAATGGCCGGTGAACGCTTGATCCAGAAGCAGGTGCCGGATGCGTTCTGTGCAACGGGTCTGGAGACGCAGTTGCGCGAGGCGGGGATCGGGCAGTTGATCATCGTGGGCGTCGCGACCCACAACTCGGTGGAGTCCACGGCGCGCACCGCGGGCAACCTGGGATTTGATACCTGGGTGGCCGAGGATGCGTGCTTTACGTTCGACAAGGCTGATTTTTTCGGCCATGCCCATAGCGCCGAAGAGGTGCATGCGATGTCGCTGGGGAATCTGCACGGCGAGTATGCGACGGTGGTCAGCAGTGCGCAGATCCTGTCGGCCGACTAAGTATCTGTCCAATTACTGTGGGAGCGAGCTTGCTCGCGATGGCGTCAGGTCTGTCGACCTCTATGTTGAATGTGATACTGCCATCGCGAGCAAGCTCGCTCCCACATGGGTCTGCATTCACAGGACCGTTGTCTGGCGCAGATCGAATGTAGGAGCAGCCTGCTCGCGATGGCGATTCAATTGGCGAAATCGATATCCGCCCGAAGCATCAAGCGCCGTGGCACTTCTTGAATTTCTTGCCGTTGCCGCATGGGCACGGATCGTTGCGGCCGACGTCTTTCAGGGCATTGCGCACCGGTTCCTGGTGGGCGTGGCCGCAGTTCGGACCGTGGACATGGCCGTGGTCGTGATCATGGTGGTGATGGTCATGATCGTGATCGTGATCGTGGTTGCAGTCAGGGCCGTGGACATGGGGTTGCTGGGTCATCGGTGTTGCTCCGGAATTAAATCGGCGGCGATTATCACGCCATTGCGCGCCAGGTGCACGTAGTGGGCGATGAATATACCGGTTTCCAGTTCACCTTCCAGACGATAGGGAATGGGTTGGTCGGTTTTTTTCAGCAGTTTGGCCAGATCCCGGACCTTGGACCACAGGTTGGTGCGGATCGGCACCTTGAAGTAGGCACTGTGCCTGGGGCTGATGGTGAACCAGTGTTCGTACTCGCCGTCGGCCAGCAGTATGTCACCCAGGTGAACGCGGTACTCCAGGCTGCGCACCGTCAGGTCGCTGTCGTTGGGGTTGTCGATGCGAAAATGCAGGAGGAATTTCTGCTCCAGCAGTTTGGCGCTGACCACCTCGACCTTCACCAGATGGACCTCGGGGTCCGGCAAGTCGTCGTCGAACCACGACGCACAGCCGCCGAGTCCCAGTGTCAGGAACACGGTGAGCAGACAGCGTGTGCCGCGGCGGATGATCATCGTGGTGGTTCTCCCTTGAGTCCCAGTCTAGACCCAAAGGATCGCAGCCTTCGACAGCTCCTGCGTGATGGACCGTCATTCCATGGACTGGCTGCTGAAGTATCCCGCACAACATTTCTTGAACTTCTGTCCACTGGCGCATGGGCAGGGGTCATTGCGCCCGAGTTTGAGTTGCACGGTCGGGTCGATGAAATACCAGCGCCCGGTGTTCTGTACGAACGATGAGCGCTCTCGATGACTGTGCTCGCCACCGCTGTCGTGCCACCGCGCGGTGAAGGTCACGAAAGCGTGTTCAGGCTGGCCACCCAGCACTTCGGAACTTTCCACCTCAAGGCCCAGCCAGGTACTTTGCGCACTCCAGTCGCTGATCGATTGACGGTCCAGGCCGGCCTGTTGGGCGGGCAGGGTGGTGGCCACCAGATAGTCGACCAACCCCAGCACGTAGGCGCTGTAGCGCGAGCGCATCAAGGCTTCGGCGCATGGCGCCGGGTGTCCGGCATGGTAGTGACCGCAGCAGGCGTCAAGCAGGGTGCCGCTGCCGCAAGGGCAAATGGATGTACTCATTGCTTTACCACCAGTATTTCCCAAAGTTTTCCGGATTGGCCCAGAAACGCGAATTGAGCCAGTCAGGGACTTGTTTGTATTCAAGCAGATCGTAGGTAAACAGGGTCAATACCTGTTCATCCCGTTGAAAGCGTTCGCTGGCTTGCAGGGCCAGGGAGAAAAAATCTGTTTCCTGC
>Ga0209050_1001894_pt1 | contig 20039 bp, 8 predicted proteins | sample Araplavi_mTSA_r2_FD_184276 | JGI IMG/M metagenome (GOLD analysis project Ga0209050, IMG submission 184276) | Arabidopsis root microbial communities from North Carolina, USA - plate scrape MF_Cvi_mTSA_r2 (SPAdes) (version 2) | ecosystem: Host-associated > Plants > Roots > Endosphere | place: USA... | reverse complement strand
AACACGGGTTCTATTCCTGGTCAGGCATTTAACACCGGTGGTCTTGGACGGCTTCCCCTGATAACGGCTCCGAACGTGGGCGCCTACAATGCAGATGGATCCTACAGCACCGACGGTGGTAACATCGGCAAGATGAGCAACACGGAACAATCCGGTTTCTATAACCCCGTGATCGTTCTGAACAACGACTATTTCACATCGACCAACAACCAGATCAACGGAAGTGTGTACGGTAGTTTGGAAGTGGTGAAAGGCCTTACGCTGAAAACGGCGTATAGCATCAACAATTTTACCATAGAAGATAAGAGCTATCAGTCGCCCCTGAACGGCGACGGTTTCACACCCAAAGGCTCGGTAACGAATACTATGCGTACCAATAAGCGTTGGGATTGGCAGAACACCGCGCAATATGATTTCGATCTGAATGATGCGCATTATTTTTCCGTCCTGGTAGGCGGTGAAGAGCAGTACACAAACGTCGATCGTTGGGGTACCAACCGGACAACGTCGTCGGATATTTATTTCGATACGTTCCAGGGCAATTTTGCCAACATCATCCCCACCAACAACTTCCAGTCCGAGAACTTCCTGCTCTCGTACTTCGGTCGGGTGAACTACGATTTCAAGAAGAAATACTTTGCCACGTTCAACGCCCGTCGTGATGGCTACTCAGCGTTTGCAGAGGGCAATAAATACGGTAACTTCTATGGAGGTTCTGTCGGTTATACCATCTCCGAAGAATCTTTCTGGAGAGATGCTTCGTTCTCCAGTGTCTTGAATTTCTTTAAGATCAAGGCAAGCTACGGTCTTGTGGGTAACAACCAGGGTATCGACGATTTTGTATCGCAGGATTTGTATAGCTCGGGCCTGTATGGCGCAGCGTATACGATCAATTATAACCAGGTGGGAGCGAAAACGCTTTCGTGGGAAACCAGCAAAAAGACCGACATCGGTTTCAATTTTGGATTGTTCCAGGATCGGATCCAGGGTGAATTCGTTTATTACAATAACAAGATCGATGGTCTGATCTTGGCGGTGCCCCAGTCCCCTTCAAAGGGCATTCCCAACCCCACGACGGCAAACCAGAATCTGCTGTATGCCAACATTGGATCGATGGAGAATAAGGGTGTCGAGATCAGCTTGAAAGCCACGGCCCTTCAACGCGGCGATTTCACCTGGACGATCAATGCCAACGTCACGACACTGCACAACAAAGTGACGGCGTTGGATTCGGATCTATCCAAGATCATCTCGGCGACGGGTGGTCTCGAATCGGCCAATATCACACAAGTAGGCCAACCCGTTGGTTCTATCCTGGCAGTACCCACAGAAGGTGTTAACCCCGAAAACGGTCAGCGCATCTTTGTGAAAGCCGACGGTACGCGCGTTCAATACAATCACGCCGCGCCTTCCGCCTCCCGCTGGACAAAAGTTTCTGACGGAACGGCGACCAGCGCACCTTCGTCTATCACCGATGGACAAACCTACGGCCCCACCTTGCCCACCTGGTATGGCGGTTTCGACAACACCTTTAAATACAAGAGCTTTGACTTGGGTGTTTTCGTACAGTTCTCGGGTGGCAACTACATCTACAACGGAACGAAGGCAGGCTTGAGAGACATGCGCTTCTGGAACAACAGCACCGATGTATTGGATCGTTGGACGCCCGAACACACGAGCGGAACCATTCCCCGCGTAGTGTATACCGACAACGTTTCGAACGGTTCTTCTTTCCCGATCTCTGAAAACGTAGAAAAAGGCGACTTCCTGAGAGTGCGGAACATTTCGTTGGGCTACACCCTGAACAAGGACCTGATCAGCAAGCTTAAAATGACCAATGCAAGAATCTATGCACAAGTGCAAAACGCTTTCTTGCTGACGAACTATAAAGGCAGCGATCCGGAGATCTCCACAAACGGTAACAGCAATCTTACCCCTGGTATTGATCGCAACTCGGTTGGACAAGCGCGTACGTTTACCGTTGGTCTGAACATCGGTTTCTAATCCCAAATTTTTGATGATCATGAAAAAGAATAAACTATCGATATTTATTTTCTGCACCGTGATGCTGGGAGGCGTGTTCTCCTGCGATACGGATAAGCTGAATCTCAATTCGGCAACAAGCTTCCCCGCCTCGGTGGTATTTGATACCCCCACGCGCGTGGAACAACAAGTGAACGGTCTGTATGATGTGGTGAAGGCTGGCGACTTTATGGGCAGCCGCTACCTGGTCTACAGCGACATCCGCGGCGAGGAGTTTATCAACCGCCTCACCAATGGTGTTACGGGTCTGCAAACCTGGAACCATACCTTGGTGGAATCGACCAATGAGGTGAACAACTTGTGGAGGGCTGCGTACCAAGCCATCAACCAGGTGAATGTTTTCCTGGACGGTCTTGACAAAAACGCCAGCAAATTTGTTCCACCAACTTTCCCTGCCACGTTTGCGACAACAACCGTCGACCAATATCGTGCGGAAGCCCTGTTGTTGCGAGGCATGTCCTATTACTACTTGCTCCAGTTGTATGCCCGGCCTTATGTGGAAGGTAATGGCTCCAATCTTGGCGTTCCCTTGCGCCTGGTAGCTGAGCAAGGTTTCGAAAATAACGCGTTGGCCCGAGCAACAGTAGCGGAGGTCTATACACAAATATTGGCCGACCTCGATTTTGCTGAGCAAAAATTGCCACTGGTGCCTGCCGCTGCAAACCGCGGTCACCGCAATGTGGCCATCGCTTTCAAAACAAGAGTGTATTTGGCCATGCAACGCTGGACCGATGTGATCACCGAGGCGAACAAGATCGTTCCGGCAACCGCTCCTTTTAAGGCGGCTACCGGTGTAGAGAACCAACTCGCCACAACCTTCGCCTCCATCTTCACAGCGCCTTACAACACGAATGAAAGCCTGCTTTCATTCCCGTTCACCACGCTGGACCCTCCTGGCACCCAAAATCAATTGGGCTACTACTACCTGCCCGCTTCGGCCGGCACGCCCAGCACCAACACTGGTAACGGTGAGTACTACCTGAACCGCAAAGGCATTCTTGGCGACACCGCTACGCTTGCTGTAACCGACGACAGAAGAAAAATGACCACCAAAGTGATCATTAAGAACGCAGCCGGCGTAAAAACCGACTCCACGTATTACCTCACGAAGTATTCGTCCGCATCGCCCTATACCGATAGCTCCCCGGCTATGCGCTATGCTGAGGTGCTGCTGAATTTGTCTGAAGCCATCGTCCGTTCTACGAACACGGTAGACGCGCACGCACTGGATTTGTTGAATGCGGTACGGACACGCTCCAAAGGAGTTGCCTATGCTACTTTCGCTGACTCGAATGCGATGATCGCCGCATTGTTAAAAGAAAGACGTGCAGAGTTCCTCGGCGAAGGTCTCCGCTCTTCTGATTGCATGCGTCTTGACCTGCCCATCCCGGGCAAGTCGACCATCCCTGCTGTTAATCCTTCGGACCCGAATTATGTATGGCCTATGCCTTCATCTGAAGTAGCAACCAATTCTCTTTTAGTGAAGAACTAAACAGCCGTTTATTTGAAATGTGGAAAGCTCCCGGAATTTTTTCCGGGAGCTTTTTTTTGTCCTGCTTCTTCTTTCTTCATCCCCCGGGCTACCAGGCAAATCCTTAAAAAGGTACCCCCCTTGTTAAAAACAATCCCGCGCTTCGCCTTTTAGGGCAACATTTGGAAAAATATTTTTTTATTTTTTTTGTCGATAGGGTAAAAATTAACCCACTTTGAAAGTATTTCAATCGTATTCAGAATTTTTTGCTTCATTTTTTACCCTGTACATTATAAAAATGACTGCTTCTGAACCGAGTACGGTATTTTCTTTTGCCAAATGCTCCCCTAAATTGGGTACCATAATTCAGTAACCAACCTAAACCGAAAACCTATGAAGAAAATTCTACTAACGTGTTTCACGTTAGTTTTTGCGCTATCAGTGATGGCGCAGGAGCGAACAGTTTCAGGGAAGGTGACCTCCGCCGAAGACGGGTCAACCTTGCCTGGAGTAAACGTGATTGTGAAGGGTACCGTCAATGGATCCGTGACCAACGCCGAGGGCGCCTACAGCGTTACCGTGTCGGGTAACAATGCCATCCTGGTCTTTTCATTTATCGGCCTAACGACGGCCGAGGTACCCGTGGGCGATCAAAGCACCGTTGACATTCAGCTTTCATCCGACATCACCCAGCTCTCTGAGGTGGTCGTCACCGGCGTGGGTGTCGCCACCGACAAGCGGAAACTGGCGATCGCGGTTGAATCGGTAGGCTCGAAGGATTTCCCGGCCGCACCAACCGCTTCGATTGACCAGGCGCTGGTAGGCAAAATCGCCGGTGCGCAGATCAGCAGTACCAACGGTACGCCTGGAGCCGAAACGAACATCGTCTTGCGCGGCATCAACACCATCAACCGCGGTACGTCGCCGATCTACCTCGTAGACGGCGTCCAGGTGGGCGCCACCAGCCTTAACACCATCGATCTGAATGCTATCGATCACGTGGAAGTTGTTCAAGGTGCAGCGTCTGCAACCATCTACGGGGCGCAAGGTGCCAACGGTGTTATCCAAATGTTTACCAAAAAGGGAAGAGATGGAAAGGTGCACGTGGATTTCTCCAGCAGTGTGGCCAACAACACCTATCTCAACGTCGGCGATCTTCGCAAAGCCCGCTATCACGCATTTGTCACCGACGGCGAAAACAATGTTATCGGCACGTCGGGCAATCCGTTGACATTGGACCCCACAACGTTGGTGTATAGCGAGAACGTGCAGTACAATCCGTTGAGTACAACCAGCGTGTTGAACAAGCCTTACGATAAGAACCTGCAATACTATGATCACTTTGCGTTCTTTTTTAAACCGGCCAATACCTACAACAACAGCGTAACGGTTTCCGGCGGCAAGGAGAAAACCGATTTCCTCTTCACGGTCTCCAACAACAAACAGGAAAGCAACATCATCGAGAACGGCGGCGTATCGCGCACGAACCTTTCGGTCAATTTCGGAACAGAAATCGCGAAGGGTCTGACCTTCCGCAGCATTACCATGCTGGCCTACACCAAGAACACGATCAAGACGCCGGACAGAAATATCATCTACAGCATCAACAACGCGCGACCCTTTGCCAACTTCGAGCAGTTGGATACCGACGGTGATGTGGGCGCCTATTTCGGCGACGCGGTGGGGGTGAACCATTTTAACCCGCTCTACTATCAGCGCAACACCAACGTGAAAGACAACAAGCAGGACTTCTTTCAGAATTTCAACCTGAACTACAAGTTGCCCAAATTTGTAGAGTTGGATCTTAAATACGGGTTGAACTATCAGCACCAGGAGCAGCGCACCGTTTACGCCAACCAAACGGCCAACAACAACGCGACGGCTACACAATCGTGGGTATCGAACTTCGCACCGGATGCGAAAGGCGAGATCGATGACTATTTCTTCAATAAAACATTTCAAAACTTCCTCGGTACGGCGATCATCAGTTTCGATTTCAAGGAAGATTTCAACTCGAACCTTCCCATCAAAACCGTGACGCAGGTGGCGTATGATGTTCGGAAGACAAACAACAAGCAATACCTGAGCTACGGACTGGGCCTTCCTACCTACAGCCCGTTCACGGCCAGCCAGGCCACAACGTTTGTCGTTCCTGCAGCCGATATCGTGACGCGTTCGAAGACCGACCCCGTGTACTATGGTGGTGATTACACCGAGCCTTTCTTTACCTACGGATACCTGGTCAACCAGCGTGTTGAATTTGGCGAGATCGCCGGTGTATCGGGAGGGTTCAGAAGCGATTACTCTTCTTCCTTCGGAAGAGGTTCCAAACCATTTACGTTCCCTCGTGGCGATGCTTATTTCAGACTGTCGTCGCTTAACTTCTGGAAAGACGGTGCCTTGGGCGGTGCCGTTCCCGACTTCAAAATTCGCGCCGCGTATGGCGAAGCCGGTATTCAGCCGAAGCCGTTCGATCGTTATCCTACGCTGGGCACCAAGAGCCTGGGTACCTCCAATTCCTTCTACATCCCCTCGGCCCAACCGAATCCCGACCTCAACGTGGAAGTGTCTAAAGAACTTGAAATCGGAACGGACTTTGGTGTCACGGTATTGCAGGGAACAAATTGGTTCAACGATATCGGCGTGTCGATGTCCTATTGGAAAAGAAGTACCAACAATGCGATCTATGATGTGAACGTTGCCCCCTCTGCCGGTCTGGGAACATTGAGAGATAACGCTTTCTCGATCGAGTCAAGAGGGTTCCAGGCGGCTTTGAATTTTGCCATTTTCCAAAACAGCAATTTAACCTGGAACTTGACCACAAACTTCAGCAAGCAAACCTCCGAGATCACGGCGACCAACGGCCAGGAGATCGTGGTGCTGTCTAGCGCCGGAAGTACGAACTATGTGTTGAAGCCCGGAGAAAAGATCGGCCAGTTGTACGGACGCGTCGCCCTGCACCACGTTGATGACAAGGCGCCCGACGGTACGTTCTTTATCCCGGAGGCACAGCAAGCCAACTACACAGTGGCCAGCAACGGCTTTGTGGTGAACACAGCAACCAAGCAACCGGTGTTCTCCAGCGGTCTGTACAGCTTTGGCGATCCCAATCCGAAATTCAACGTGTCGTTTATCAACAACATGACCTACAAGAATTTCCTCACGTTCGTCTTCCAATTCGATTGGGTTCAGGGAAGTCACTTGTATAACCAAACCAAGGAGTGGATGTATCGCGATGGTATCCACAGCGACTACGAAAAGCCGATCACGATCAATGGCGAAACCGGCGCTTACACGGCATTCTACCGCGGTGTTTATGCACAAGGTCAGGCTAACGGAACGAAGGATTATTTCTATGAAGATGCTTCGTTTGTTCGCCTGAGAAACGTTTCCGTAGGTATCGATCTGAACAAAGTGCTTCACATCAATTCCATGCGCAAGCTTCAGCTCATGCTCACCGGCCGCAACCTGTTAACCTTCACGAACTATACGGGCATGGATCCGGAAGTGAGTTCCGGAACAGCAAACTCGGCGTTCGATCGCGGCGTGGATCACAACACGATGCCGAACTACAAATCGTATCAAGTAGGTTTGAATTTTGGATTTTAAACCATGAAAAATCGTATGAAAAAGATATTTATATACATACTCACTATTTCGCTTGTCGGGGCATCGGTTTCCTGCAAAGACGATCTGGATATTCAGAACCCGAACCAACCGGGATTGGGAAGCGCATCGAGCGAGTCGGGAATAGTTTCCCTGGCGCAGGGTGGCGTCTATGTCAACGGATTCAAGGAATTGAAATACTATGATGGTGTGCCGGGATATTTCTGGACAGGTGCCATGGGATTTCACGAACTGATGGGCGACATCATTGGCGAAGAAGCGGCTAACATTTACGGAAACCAGATCGGTTGCCCGCAATACGTTATCCTGGACAATGGCACAAAGGTGCTGAATCCCAATTCACCCAATACGCAATTGGGACTGCTCCGCCTGATCAATGTCAACGCAAATGCTGGACAAAACACGTTGTTCTACGAATGGGCCTATATGTATGCCATGAACAACGCCATGAACAACGTGCTGGCATTGGTGGAAAGCGTGGAGTTTACAGACCCCGTCGAAACAAAGAAAAGCGTGGTCAAGGCATGGGCCTACTGGTGGAAAGGTTATGCCTACTCCAGGATCGGATCAACCTACTATGCGGGGTTGATCAACAACGACGTCAATAAGACCAATGGCGACTATGTTACCAAGGAAGCCATCATCGCGGAATCCAATTCAAATTTTGATCTGGCCGCGGCACAACTTGCCGGTTTGAGCGATGACGATGCCTATCGCACAGTTGTTGGTGAGTTGATCCCGAGTTTTAACCAGGTTGGAAAGGGTGGCGTGCCGACCCCCGCGATGTGGACACGAGGCATCAACACCATGAAAGCCCGGAATATTTTAGTGAATACACCGGTTGCCGATATGACCGCCACCCAATGGGCGGAAATAATAACGTTGACAAATAACGGTCTAGCGGCCGGCGACATGGTGTTCACAGGACGTTCAAACGACAACGGTGACTTCATTTCGGCCACCAGCGGTGCGATCGCTCCGAAGTCGACCGGTAATCCGGGAAGCGGGATCACCTATAAGATCAGCGAGCGCCTCATCCAGGAATTCAAACCAGGCGATCAGCGACTGGCCAATAATTTTGAGCAGTTGGCTGCACCATGGAGAGGGGAGTCGTCGCGCGGAAATGTGTTCAACACGCGCTACCAGATGTTAAATGGAGGCGATGGCATTGCAGGCACGATCATCATGAGTAGCCGCGAAACGGGTGAGTATGAATTGTACCTGGCCTCTACCTACGAAGAGAACCTTTTGATGAGCGCCGAAGCGAAGATAAATACATCGGACATTGAAGGGGGCCTGGCGCTGATCGACAAAATCCGCACCGAACAGGGAGCGGGGTTGGCGGCAGTTGCAGGAACCGGCCTGACGATCGGCGATGCGAAAGAAGAACTTCGCCGGGAGCGGAGGATCGTTATGGCGTTCAGAGGTCTTTCTTTTTATGATGCCAGACGTTGGGGTGTCACCAAAGACATCACCGCAGGCGGCGGAAGAACCGGCGCCGTGGTGATAGACAATGCCGGTGTGGTAAGCACCAATGCTACCATTAACTACAGCTACCTGGATTACTGGGATGTGCCGGATAACGAATTGACCTATAATCCGCCTTCAGCAGAAAGCGTTCCGGTAAAAAATCCGGCGGGGCTATAATTCACCGATTTATCCACTCTCTATATAATAAAGGGGCTGCCGGCTAACGGCGGTCCCTTTTTACATTGATTTCTGTTTACCCGATAAAATGTGAATAACGCAACATAAGGCGGGATTTGACCTTTGCCATTGAAAATACCGCAAAAAAAACGAGTTGCGGTATTTCCTTTTGTGCTTTACTACCTTAAATTGGGTCCGGATATTATACAATAACCTAAACCTAAACCTATGAAGAAGTATCTACTAACGTGGTGCGCGTTAGCTTTTGCGCTGTTTTCCTTTGCGCAGGAGCGGGCGATCACCGGTAGGGTCTCGTCCTCCGAAGACGGATCGGCCCTCCCCGGTGTAAACGTGGTGGTCAAAGGAACCACAAATGGAACGGTTACCGATACCGACGGTAACTATAAATTAACAGTCCCCTCCGGAGATGCCAGCCTGGTGTTTTCCTTTATCGGCCTCCTCACGCAAGAAGTGCCCATTGGCGACAGAACAACTTTAGATGTTCAACTTACCTTAGATGTCAAGCAACTTTCCGAAGTCGTTGTTACCGCTCAGGGTATCGAGCGCGAACGCAAAGCCCTGGGGTATGCGTCGACCACCATCTCTTCGGCAGACCTTGCCAACAAGCCTGAAACGGATGTAGGGCGGGCGTTGCAAGGAAGAACCCCTGGTCTTCAAATCCTGAACTCTTCGGGTATGGCCGGCTCCGGTTCCAAGATCAACATCCGCGGTATCAGCTCGGTGAACGGAAACACCCAACCCCTGTGGGTTGTCGATGGTATTCCGATCAACACATCGACCAACGATTCCAATACGGATTTCCGCGACGGTAACATTGCTCCTTCGCGCTTTATCGACATCGATCCCAACAACATTGCCAGCATTAACATCCTGAGAGGTTTGAGCGCCACTACCTTGTATGGTTCGCTGGGAAGAAATGGTGTGATCCTGGTAACAACCAAATCCGGTTCCAGCAGCAAGCAGCAACAAAAATTTGAAGCGAGTGTGAGCCAATCTTATTTTGTGATCCAGGCTATTGTGCCGGAGTATCAAAATAAATGGGCTAACGGTTTTGATGGTGACTATGGTGAATTCTTTAGCAACTGGGGAAGCTTGTTTTCCAACAACGTAGCCGTGGGAAGACACCCTTACTACGAACACCGCGCACTTTTCCCCGATCATCCGGAATTTGCTGATGCCACCGGCTATGTTCCCAAAGCAGCGCCAAACAACGTCAAAGATTTCTTCAAAAATGGTTCCTCGTCCAACACGTCATTGAACCTCGGCTTCAAAGGTGAAAGCTCCAGCTTGAACTTGAACTATAGCCACTTGGACGAAAGTGGTTATATCGAGAACAACAACATGAAGCGCGACAACCTGGCGCTCGGCGGAACGGCCAACCTGACCAAAAAACTCTCCATCACCAGCACCTTCAATTTTGTGCGGACAGAGATCAAGAGCCCTCCGACAGGTGCCGGCACAGGTAGTAACTCCACCGGTGGACCTTCCGTGTTTGCCAACTTGTTCTATGTGCCACGCAACATCGATTTGATGAACTGGCCCTACGAGAATCCCACAACACACGCCAGTGTGTACTACCGCAACGGTAACGACGTTACCAACCCTCGCTGGTTGCTGTACAACTCTCAGCAAACCTCGAAGACAAACCGCTTCTTTGCCAATGTGAGCTTAAACTATGAACTCACCAACTGGTTGAAAGCAAGCTACCGTTTGGGCTTGGATACGTATTCTGAAAAACAAACCTATTGGCTGAACAAAGGTTCGGTGGGCTATCCTACGGAAGCACAACTTTTGTCGAATGGTCTCTATCGCTCCGTTAACTTCCTCAATACGATCGTGGATCACACCTTCATGTTGAGCCTCAACAAAGAGATCGCTACCGATCTTGACCTGACCGGTGTGGTAGGTTTCAACGCCCGCACGGATACCAACGATCAGTCCGGTTTGGAAAGCTCCGGACAAGTGGTGTATGGTTTGATTGAGCACCGTAACTTCTCCAACACCACATCGCGCGACTTCAGAGGTAACAACCTGAACAGGACCATGCGCAGAACCTGGGCAGGAGCTTATTTCGATATGGGATTGGGTTACAAAGATTTCTTGTATGTGAACCTGACGGGCCGCAACGATTGGTCTACCACGCTTGAAAAAGCAAACCGTTCCCTGTTCTATCCCGGTGCCAGCTTGTCCTTCATCCCTACGACGGCCTTCCCCGATTTCGCATCCGGAGTTTTGGAATTCCTGAAACTGAGAGCAGCCTATGGTACTTCGGCAAACTTCCCCGAACCGTATAACACCCGCCCTTACCTGTCCATCAACGCCCAGGCTTCCCAGGACGTGCAAGGTGTCGTCTCCACACAAGGAACGCCTACCGTTCTGGCCAACAAGAACCTGAAGCCTGAGTTGCTGACGGAAATTGAATTCGGATTGGAAGCCCAATTGCTGGACAACCTGGCCAAGGTCGATCTCTCTTACTATAACAGACAAGCAAAAGATCAGATCCTGAATCGCTCGCTCGACCCTTCAACCGGTTATCAAACCACCTTGATCAACGCAGGCTCTATCCGCAACAAGGGTATTGAACTTGGCTTGACGATCAGCCCCTTCCGCAAAGGAGATTTCAAATGGGATGTTCGTGTGAACTACACCAAGAACATCTCGAAGGTGGAAAGCTTGCCCGAAGGATCGAAAGAAATCCTCATCAGTGGATTTACCAACCTGGGTAACTTCGCAATTGAAGGACAGCCCTTCAACGTAATCCAGGGTAACTATACGGAAAGAAATGACAAAGGTGAGTATCTCGTTGACGAAAACGGCAACTGGGTAATCTCCAATGACATCAAGGTCATTGCGAACCCGAACCCCAAATGGTTGGGATCTTTGATCAGTGATATGAACTACAAAGGCATCAACTTCGGATTCCAGTGGGACTACGTGAGTGGCGGCCAGGTTTATTCCTATACAGCAGCTACCATGATTGGCCGCGGTGTGGCCAAGGACTTGGAAGCCTTCAATCCGGGTCTTCCCCTCATTCTTCCGGGTGTGAAACAATCGGACGGAACGCCTAACGATCTTCCGGTAACCACTTCCGGTATGTTCTTTGGAAACTCCATCATCGGTGGATCAGCCAACGACAGAGGTGTTTTTGATGCGACGCGCATACGCTTGAGAGAAGTTAAATTGGGCTACTCCTTCCCGGCTTCCGTCACTAGTAAATTGGGCGTGCGGGGAATCAACCTTTCTTTCCTGGGCAGCAACCTTTGGTTCCGTGCTATCAATGCACCTAAATACTCCAGAGCAGATTTCGATCGCACCGCGTTCGGTGTGAGCAATGGTGCAGGCTTCGACTTCCTGGGAGGCCCTTCGGCCAGACGTTATGGTGTTAACCTTCGGATAACTTTATAAGCGACGAACAATGAAAAAGATATATAAATATTTCACACTAACCCTGATCCTGTTCGCCATGTCTTGTAACATGGACAGAGATCTGGATAACCCGAACGAGGCATCAACCAGTCAGGCCAACGTCGATCTGTTGATGAATAAGATCCAATTGGATTTTGCTGCGTTCTATTCCCTGGTATCCGGTAATGATATTTCGGGTGTTACAGGAACCAACGTAGGGGTCAATCAGGTCGTCCGCATGACGGCGATGATCAGTGGTTCGACATATGAAAGAGCACTGATCTCCCAGAATTTCGACCAAATGTGGACCCGCGCATATCAGGATGTTCTGATCAACATCGAAACGCTGCTTCCGATGGCAAAAGAAGGAAACTTCATGGTGCATGCGGGTTCCGCCAAGGTGCTGAAGGCCTACATTTATCTAACGCTTGTGGATGTTTTTGGCGATGTTCCGAAAACAGAAGCGCTGCAGGGAACAACCGGTGTGTTTAATCCGAAAGCAGACCCGGGAGCCCAGATATATTCGGAAGCGATCGCGCTCCTGGATGAAGCACAAACGGATCTGGCAGCAGACGGTAACGGTCTGGATAGGGATATCTACTACGGTGGTGATGTTGACAAATGGATCACGCTGGCCAATTCGCTAAAGCTGAAAGCCTGGATGAATATTTCCACTGATCCCGCACGCAAGGCAGAAGCGACGACGGCGATCTCTGCGCTGTTGGCAGAAGACGACCTTATCGATACCGATGCGGAAGAGTTTACCTACAAATACGGAACAGCAGACATCCCTGCCCGCTCCCGCCATCCTCAGTATCGCCAGTTCTATACACCGGCCGAAGGTAACGGCACCGGCTACCTTGGAAATTATTTCCTGTGGGAAATCTTTGAAGGAAAAGGAATCGAAGATCCCCGCTGGAGATATTACTTCTTCCGCCAGGTTGGATCAATCGACCAGGCATTGGCCATCGACGGAGAATCTGTTCCTTGTGTGTTAAATCCCAAACCCCTCCACTATGGAGCCGAAACTCCGTTCTGCGTATTTGAGCCAGGCTTCTTCGGACGCGATCATGGTGACGCCAGCGGAACACCTCCGGACGGAACGGTGAAGACCGTAGTGGGTGTATACCCGGCGGGTGGATTGGTAGATACCAACGTAAACTATACGAATCCTGACGATGACCTGCCGGGCGACGGTGTTGGCGCCGAATTTTCGCAGGCGGTTGTTCAAGGCATGGGTGGAAACGGAAAAGGAATCGAGCCGATTGTCATGTCCTTCCACGTCGATTTCATCAAGGCTGAAGCAGCCCTCCGTCTGGGCATTGGCACACCGGATGATGCCAAGGAATATATGGTGCAAGGTATCACGAAGTCGATCAATCGCGTGAAAGCTATGGGCGCGTCTTTGGGTCAAACGGTTCCCGAATCGTTGGTGACACCCACGCTGAGCTACACCATTCTTGTAGGTAACCTCTATGATGCATCGGCCGATAAACTTGACGTGGTGATGAAGGAATACTATCTCGCGCTGTTTGGAAACGGCCTTGAGGCTTATAACCTCTATCGCAGAACCAGCTCGCCGAAGAATATTCAGCCCATGTTGGCCCAAAACGGTGGAAAGTTTGCCATGTCGCTTATCTATCCGGCGATCTATGCCAACCTAAACGGGTCGGTAACACAAAAAGCAGATGGAACAGTGAAAGTTTTCTGGGATAAAAATCCCGATGACCTTAAATAAACGAACAGAACTATGAAATCAACTATAAATAAATTATCGCTGTTCATCGGCATCGCATGTTTGGCGGCATGCGCGGATGACTCCCTGGACCCGTTTCGTCTGAAGGAACAAACCAAAGGGTCGATTCTGGCGCTCAGAGGGGATTCGTTTGCTGCATTGAACGACAACGGTTGCTCTAACACGTTCTTCCAAAATAAGATCGTCGGCGACGAGACTTTCGTGATGGATGTTGAATACCTGTCGGAAGACCCAACGTCACTGCAAGAGATCCAGGTGTATGCTCACTATCAACGACCTGATCCTGACAATGCCGGCGAGTTCCTGGCCGATACGCGTGCCAAAGTCACAACGTTCCCCGGATCAGCGTTATCGTCAAGCGGTGGTGGCAATCCGACAGGCGTTTTGACTGTCCAGCTTGCTGCCATTCTTACGGCCGTGGGAAATCCTACCATCGAGGACAACGATCTTATAAATATCGAATCGGATCTCCTCCTGACGAATGGAACAGTTGTGTTTTCCACGTCGGTAGTGAACGTTGGTTTGTATCAAAGCGGTATTTTCTACCCTGCTCAAACCCTGTTGTATTGTCACGACGATATCGACGGATTCTATCCCTCGCCGAAATTCACTTTGCGCGTAGGAACACCGTTGATGGCCGCTGCAAAAGATACGCTGAACATCACCTATGCATCGGAAATCGGCACGGCTCCTACAGCAGTGCTGGCTCCTGGAAGCGTGGGTACGTTGGGCCCTGTAGTAGCTGACCCCGATGATGACTCCGGTTCTAAATTCTATGCGATTTATACAGCGGGCGCCGGTTATACCGGACCTATCTCCATTACCGTGGCAGGTGCTGTAAATGGTGGCACGGGTGCAACCAGTGGGTTGGCTCAAAAATCACCGAAGACGGCAACGATCGAAGTCGATAATACCGAGCCTCAGCTGATGGATGGTCCCGTGATCGAGAACCTGGCAAACGCTGCAGCAGGAAGCCGCATTGGTCGCGACCAATACGTGAGCATCACGCTAAACTTCCAGGAAGCGCTGGATGCCGGCGAACCTTTGTTGATCTCTGTGTCCGGTCAGAATCTGGATGCCATAGACGAAGCGAAAATGACGCTTTCTCCTAACGGAAAATCGGCGACCTACGTCTATACATACAAGGATTCGGACGACGGTACTGAAGTTACACACGGCGATCTCGATATTGATGTGACCGGTGGTGCCGATTTGGCCGGCAACGCATTTGCAGGTACTTCTTTCACCATCCTGAACGATGTTGGAGAACCCGCAGTGCCGGTGATCACCCTCGGCGCTCCCTACGACTACGGCAATGACATCAAATGGTCGGCCACCACGAGCACAGGTGCAAACAACCCTGGAGGCTCAACCTCTGGCACGATCTATTATGCCGCCGTGCCTTCGGGTAGCGATGCTCCCGGGCAAGCCACGACCACCATCAAAGGCGTGGTAGTCAATGCAGGATTCGACTGGGGTACAGACGAACCCAGCGAAGTCGGAAGCTTCAGCGTGAGCAACGGAGCATCAGGATCGACATTCAGTAAATTTATCTCCAACGGCGATTATGACGTCTACTTCTATTTTGTTAACGCGACGGGCAACGTGAGTAAAAACACGGGTGCTAAAGCTGTTCACATGGAATAAGTTGCTGGCATAAAAATTTAAAAAAGGCTGCTCTTCAAGGGCAGCCTTTTTTAATCCTTCGCATCGATCAATTTTCTGTTTATGTTATGAGGATATTGCTTTTTGTGGCCGATAGCGCCCCTTGGAAATGTTGCCTGGCTTTCTTCATGCTTGCCGTTCAACTCCACGGCTTTTCTCAAGGTCCTGTACTGAGAGGAACCATTTCAGAGCATGACAAACCCATGCCCGGTGTTACGGTATACCTGGAGCAATTAAATATCGGCACGGTGTCCGACTCCCTGGGGAACTATTCTATTTCCATACCCTCGGGAACGTATTGGACAAAGTTCTCATTCACCGGCTACAAGACCGTTCGCGTCAAGCTCACGGTTCATCAACCGCAACATTTCGATGTGGTCATGGAGGAAGACATCACACAATTGGATGAAATGGTGGTGAATGCACAAGCCGAAGATCACAATGTTGCCAGCGTAGACATGGGCGTGAGCACGTTGACGATGAAGACCCTGTCGAAGATGCCGGCGTTTATAGGGGAAGTGGATATCATTAAAAGTATGTTGTTGTTGCCCGGCGTCACCACGGTGGGAGAAGGAACCTCGGGGATAAACGTTCGCGGTGGTAACTCCGATCAGAATCTGATTTTGCTGGATGGCATGCCCATCTTTAATCCTTCACATTTAATGGGCATGTTCTCGGTGTTCAATCCCGACATGGCCAAAGACATTTCACTATACCGCGGCGGCGTACCCGCCCAGTTCGGTGGACGCGCTTCTTCCGTTTTGGACATCAGCGTGAGAAGCCCCTCCACGAAGAAAAGTTTTCAAGGCGGAATCGGGTTAGTAGCCAATCGGTTTTTGTTTGAGACACCGATCATCAAAGATCGGCTGTCATTGATCATCGGTACGCGCTTTTCATTTTCCGATTACCTTTTTAAAGTCCTGAAGAGTTCAAGTCTACGGAACACCAAGGCAAATTTTTATGACATCACCGGGCGGCTGGAATACTTGAAAGGGGATGACCGGATCTACCTGACGGCCTACAACTCGACCGATGTCTTTAAACTTCCTTCCGACTCGATCTCCACAGGAAACATACCGCCGGCCACCGACTATCGCTGGAAAAGCAACACCGCCACGTTAGGATGGGTACATAAGTTTGCTTCCAACCTGTCTTTGAAATCCGCCTTGGTCTATAGCAAGTATAATTCCGTAATCTCCAGTCACGAAGTTCCGAACGACTATGATTTTAAATCGAACATCACCTATAAATCCATCAAATCCGATTTGTCGTGGCAAAAGAATGCACACCAGGCCATGGGTGGCATTGAATTGGCGCAATACAAAGTAAATCCCGGCACGCTGATTCCTTTATCGGATCAAACCGATCTATCCCTGCCCCCGCTTCAACCCGAGCAGGGAACGGAGATGGCGGTGTTTGGATCGGACGAAGTGCGTCTGCAACGGTGGCTTACCATGCAAGCGGGCCTTCGCTATTCGTATTATTTCAATACGGGCCCTTCCACCGTGTACGCGTATACACCCGGAAGCGAGCGCGACATAAAATACATAACAGACACCCTTCAATACTCCAAACACGAGCGCATCGCCAGCTATGGCGGTCTTGAACCGCGCCTCGCATTCAATTTGCGTTTAGGAGCAAAATCGTCCATAAAGATCGGCTATAGCCGCTTGCGTCAATACCTGCAACGCGTCACAAATACAACGGCATCGCTACCCACGGATCGTTGGCAACTCAGCAACACGTATATTAAGCCGATCATATCCGATCAATTTTCAGTTGGTTACTTCCGCAATTTTTCTCAGAACAAATACGAAGCGTCCGTGGAGGTATACAGCAAGAACATTCAAAACATCAGCGACTACAAAGGCGGTGCCGATCTATTGCTGACACCGTTGCCTGAAACCGTGATCCTGCAAGGAAAAGGCAAGGCCTATGGATTGGAATTTCAGTTAAAGAAAAATGTGGGCCGGCTTACGGGGTGGTTGAACTACACCTATTCGCAAACGATGATCCTGATCCAATCCACAAACCCCGACGAGCAAGTGAACAACGGGAAGTGGTATCCGGCCAACTACAATCGCCCTCATAGTTTGAATTTGGTGTTGAACTACAGCCCGAATAAAAAGGGTATCACCTATGCGGCTAATTTTACGTTCAGCTCCGGCCGTCCGACAACGTATGCTTACAATCGGTATTACATGGGCTTTCTGCAGGTCTCCAATTTCATCGACCGAAACCAGGATGTCATACCCAACTATCACCGGCTTGATCTCTCCATGACCGTCGACCCGATGCGTGCGGCCAACAAACGCTTTCATGGAAGTTGGGTGTTTAGCCTTTACAACGTATACGCACGAAAGAACGCTTACTCCATCTTCACGAAAACCAACGGCATACAATCGGCCATCGTTTCGTCGGACGCCTATAAGCTTTCGATCTTCGCGACGATCATCCCTTCGATCACTTACAATTTTAAGTTCTGAATATGAGGCTGACGATTTTCAAAATAAAGACCAGGCTCATCACCGTTTCCTCCGGCCTCCTGATGCTGGTGTTGAACAACTGCGTTACCCCTTTTGAGCCCGAACGCCGGACCATAGAAAAGCTGCTGGTCGTTAGTGGATCGATCACCGATGGCCCGGGGCCGCACTTTATCAGCGTGAACTATACACCACCCTTTTCCGATATCAAACAGAAGTCATATCTCTATCCCAACAATGCCCGCGTATTTCTCCAGGACGACACCGGGTATGAAGAAGAACTGACCCCAACGACTTACGGCACTTACAAAACAGCCGATGATACAAAGGGGGTTCCGGGCAGGACCTATCATGTCACGATCGTATTGGAAAACGGAACGCGCTATGAATCCCGTCCTGAACTGATGGCGCCTGTTCCGTCTATTGACACCCTGTTTGCGGAATTCAAGCCGCTTCCCTCGACGGACGTGCCCGGTAAATTTTCGGTCTACCTCGAGACCACAGACCCCCCGGAGACAAGCAATTATTATTGGTGGAATTGGGAGCATTACGAAACATTGCCCTATTGCAAGATCGTGGCGCTGCCCGGCGGAGGAAGACTTGCCTATCCGTGCTGTAATCCCTGTTGGAGGATCACGTTTTGCGATGGATGTTTTTCGCTTACGTCCGATTACCTGAGCAACGGCAAACGCTTAAGAAGACAACACATCACGGACGTGCCCTACGATTCCAAGGATCCCTATTACATCATGGTGAAACAACAATCCATTTCAGAGGGCGCCTTTAAATTCTGGTCCGCTGTCTATGATCAATTGAACAACACCGGAGGGGTGTTTGATAAATCTCCGGCCACCATCCAGGGCAATGTGTTCAACGTTAGCGATCCGACAGAACAGGTCCTGGGCTATTTTATGGCAGCCAGTGTTGTGCAGCGATATTTTTATGTCGATCGCAATGTCGATGTACTGCTGATCCGCAGGCCATTCAATCCCTATTCGATTGCAGAAACGTGCGTCAACTGCGAGAATCAAGTTGGTCGCACGAATACTATGCCTCCCGGATGGATAAATTGAACATGCAGGACCGAACGGGATAAAGTGTTTTGGCTGAACAAAATTCCATTGTTTAGGGGTGAACTCTCCCCTTTGTGGGCTAGATTTGCCGCCTTATACTGCTGCCCATGAATGATAGACTGATTTCTGCCGCCAAAGGACTTGCCACCGACCACACCCCCATCTGGCTGATGCGCCAGGCCGGCCGCATCCTGCCGGAATACAGAAAAGTAAGGGAAACCGCGAAAGACTTTAAAACCCTTGTAAAAACCCCCGAGCTGGCCACGGAGGTAACCATACAGCCCGTCGATATCCTGGGCGTAGACGCAGCCATCATTTTTTCCGATATCCTTGTCATCCCCGAGGCTATGGGCCTCAACTATGAAATGGAGGAGAACAAAGGTCCTGTCTTTCCGAAGCGGATCACCTCGGAAGCCGATCTCGCATCGCTGCACATCGCGCAAGCCGAAGAACTTCAGTACGTATTGGACGCTATCCGTCTCACCAAAAAAGAGCTTCAAGGCAAAGTGCCGCTGATTGGATTTGCCGGTGCACCGTGGACGATCTTCTCCTACATGATCGAAGGCAAAGGCAGCAAAACATTTAGCCACGCAAAAAAAATGCTCTACACCCAGCCCGCGTTCTCACACCGCCTGCTGGACATGATCGCCCAAAGCACCATCCACTACCTGAAGGCCCAGATCAAAGCCGGCGCCGACATCGTACAGATCTTTGACTCCTGGGCGGGAATATTATCGCCGGATCAATACGCTGAATTTTCCCTGAAATACATCTCAAAAATCTGTGACGCCCTTGGAAACGACGTTCCCAAAATTGTCTTCGCCAAGGGAGCCTTCTTCGCCCGCGCC
>Ga0209050_1001891_pt1 | contig 20081 bp, 17 predicted proteins | sample Araplavi_mTSA_r2_FD_184276 | JGI IMG/M metagenome (GOLD analysis project Ga0209050, IMG submission 184276) | Arabidopsis root microbial communities from North Carolina, USA - plate scrape MF_Cvi_mTSA_r2 (SPAdes) (version 2) | ecosystem: Host-associated > Plants > Roots > Endosphere | place: USA... | reverse complement strand
CCGCTCGGCAAAAAGCGCGTACAACTCCGCCTTCGGTAGCGAACGCCCACTGCCTTTGTAGCCCCCGGTCTCCATCGCGAAACTGCCCTCCGGCAGCCGAAACGAAGCCGTGCTTTGCTCGAAGAAATTTAGAAAGGCGAGTGCCGTGCCGAGCAGCGCCACCGGCCGTGGATCAGCCAGCGCCGCTTCCAGCGCCGCAAAATCGATCTGCCCCTCCGCCGTCAAAACCCACGTCTGCGGTTCAGCGCATTCCGCTGCCAGTGTGCCGAACATATGGCTCAGCGAAGAGTGCGGCGCCTCCTCCGGCCGCAGTGCAAAAATCACCTGCCGCCAGCGCGGGAAATTCTGTGCCCGCCAGCCCGCCAGTAGCGCTGTCTCGTAAAGCTCGGTATCGGCAAAGTGATGCTCCCCTCGCGTCTCCCCGGTTGTCCCGCTGGTCCGAAAGGTTTTCCCAATGCGCTCCGCCGGCACGCAGGAAAGCCGCGCCCGCTTGAAAGCACTCTGCGGCACTGCGGGGATTTCCTTCCAACGGCGCGGCTCCGGCCGAGTTGCACAAAAGCGCGCATAAGGCTCATTCCATTGGCGCTGAAAGGCATACGCACGCAGCGCCAGCGTTTCGAATTCCTCTTCGCTCAAGTCGGAACGCAACGCCGCCGAAATCTCGGCTTTCAACAGATCGTACGTAGACAGCAGATCGGGCATGCGGCGCGCCCGCACTTAGCAGCCCCGCCGCCATCCTGCCAGCGATGCCGCATAAAAAACCGCAGATGACGCGGAGAAAGACCACAGATGACGCAGATGACTCAGATTGAAAAACAGAGAGCCGCCCCAGTTCCCCATCGGTGCCGTCTGCGTCATCTGTGGTTATTCCTCATCTGTGTCATTTCCGGCCCAAAGCGCGTCGCGCAGCCCGCTGGTCCGCTCCACTTGCTGACGAATGGCCGTCCGCAGCGTGGCTGCTTCGTACCAAAGCTCCACGTGATCACGCGCCCGGGTCAGCCCGGTATAGATCAGTTCTCGCGTCAGCACCGGTGCAGGCCGATCCGGCAAAAGGAAAAGCACCCGCCGAAACTCCGAGCCCTGACTCTTGTGAACCGTCATGGCGAAGACCGTTTCATGCGCCGGCAACCGGCCAGGATTAAAGCTGCGTACGCCCCCCGCTTCATCCGGAAACCAGACCCGCAGCCCACCCTCAGGATTCGCGGGATCAGGCAACAAAATGCCCGTGTCGCCGTTGAACAAACCGAGCTGGTAGTCGTTGCGGGTGATGATGATCGGGCGTCCCGGATAGTGCGGTTGGCGGGCGTCGATCAACCCCGCTTCGTCGAGCAGGCTCTCCAGCAGGGTATTCACCTGGACCACACCAAACGGCCCCGTCCGCAGTGCGCAGAGCAGTCGAAAATCGTTCAGCCGCGACAACACCTTCATCGGGTCACGATCCGCCAGGAGCTCCCGAAACTCAGGCAGACCCCGCGCGCGTAACGCCGAGCGCAATTGATCCCCCCGGGGCAGCAGCGTAGCGCCGAAATCGGTGGATCTTTCGCCGAGGCTGGCCAGGACTGCAGTATCGTCGCCCGCATTTACCTGCTGGCTGATCCGATGAATCCCGCTCCCTTCCTCAAACCGGTAGTTTTTGCGCAGCGCGACGATGTGGGTCGCGATCGGCGCAGCTGGGAGTGGATGCAAACCGCGCCCGCAAAGATCCCCGAGCACATTGCCCGCTTCGACCGCCGCGAGCTGGTCGCGATCCCCGAGCAGAATCAACCGGGCCTGAGCTGGCAACGATAGGATCAGCCGGGCCATCAGCGCGAGATCGGTCATCGACGCTTCGTCCAGGATGACCACGTCGACGGGCAGGGGATGATCGGCGTTGTGCCGAAAATCGGGGGCGTTGGGGATGACGCCCAGCAGCCGGTGAATCGTGGTCGCTTCCCGCGGCAGCAACGCTCCGAGTCCGGCAAAAGCTGGATTCGTATCCACCATCCGCTGGATCGATTCTTTCATCCGCGCTGCCGCTTTGCCCGTCGGCGCGGCGAGGGCGATGCGGGGCGGATGGCCGACCGGAAACTGCGCGTGCAGCAAGGCGAGCACCACCGCGATCGTGTGCGTTTTGCCCGTTCCCGGCCCGCCCGTGATCACACAAAAAGCCCGCTCTACCGCCGTGCGAGCCGCCCGGGCCTGATCACTTACTGGATCGGCGGAAAAGAATTTCCGCAGGCCTTCGGCGAGGATAGCTTGATCGCAGGACGGATGCTGCCTCAGCCGCTGGCGGATCGCAGCAGCGGTTTGCGTTTCGTAGGCGTGGTAGCGGCGCAGGTAGAGGCGTCCGGCGTCGTCGAGGATGAGCGGAGTAAAATCGCCCGGGCGGCCGACGCAGCGGGTCTGGCGGAGCGCTTCGGCGGTGACGCCTTCGAGTTCGCTGAGCGGGATGCAGGTGTGGCCGAGACGGCGCCAGGCGCTGACCGCTTCGGCGGCGCGGCGCAGGGCTTCGGGGCGCGGTTCCGGTTCGTGGGCGAGCAGTTCTTCCGCAAAGAGGCGATCGAGCGGTTCGAGGACGATCGGTTCACTCATGGGGTGAAGAGTTGGTCGAGGGCTTGGAGCGCGGTCTCGGATGGGCGGGTGCGGTAGACGCCGAGTTCCGGGCGGGCGGCATCGAGGCCGCGAAGGAAGAAATAAGCGACGCCGCCGAAATGCGTGGCGTAGTCGTAATCGGGCAGGCGTACGCGCAGGTAACGATGCAACGCGAGAGTGTAGAGCTGGTATTGCAGACCGTAGTGCGAGGCGTGCATGGCTTCCTGCAACGCTTCGGGGGTGTAGGCGTCGGTGGTGGAGCCGTGCCAGTTGCTCTTCCAGTCGATGATGAAAAAGCGGCCGTCGATCGCGGCGACGAGGTCGATGTAACCTTTGAGCAGGCCGCGGCGCGGATCGAACTCCAGTCCAGCGCCGTCGTCGCCGAGCGCGGCGGAAAGGTCAGGGGCGGAGAAGGAGGCGGCGCCGAGGACGAATTCCAATTCGCACAAGCGCTGGCGGGCGGGCAGTCCGCGCAGCTTTGCGCCATCGCCGAGGTCGCTATCGAGAGTGCGCTCCACGGTGGCGACGACGGCGGGAATGTGTTCCGCGGCGAGGCCGAATGCTTCGAGCTTTTGGGTGACGACGGGGGCGATGGTGCGCTCGTCGGCGAAGTCGATCTCCTCGAAGATTTCGTGGAGACAGGTGCCGGCTTTGCGGCCGCGGGGGAAAGCATGGATGCCGGTGAGTGGCTCGGGTTCGACGGGGCGCAGCGGGGCGGAGTCGTGGTCGGGGCGCTCGGCTTCACCGTGTTCGGCGAGGCTGGAGAAACTGGAGATGAGCCACGAGCGATCGATGTGGCTGTGAAACCGGCGTGGGGCGAGGGGCTGGTCGGGCGCGGCTTTGGGTGGGATGGGGATACCGGGAACGGTGGGCAGCGATTCCACGGCGATGGTACCGGCGGAGGCGGCGGCGATGGTTTCCAGGTCGCGGCGCATGTCGGCGGCGCTGAGTCCCTTGATGTATTCCGCGAGCGCGGTGCGGCCGGAGAAGCCGTGGCGGGCGTGGAGCAGCCAGGCGAGGGCGGAGCCGCTCTGGCGGTTGAAGCGGCCCCAGACGACGACGCAATGCCGGCGGGCGCGGGTGAGGGCCACGTAGAGCAGGCGGAGGTCTTCGGCGAGCGATTCGTCACTCGCGCGCTCGGCGTGGGCGTCCTGTTCCTCGGAGCCGAAATCGAGAATCAGTCCGCCGTCTTCGGCGTGCGCGCGGATGGGGAGTTTGGTGGTGGGATCGCGTCCTTTCCAGAGGCTGGGGCAGAAGACGATTTCGAATTCGAGGCCTTTGCTTTTGTGCAGGGTCAGGACCTGCACGGCAGCTTCGTCGCGTTCGAGCCGGAGTTCGTACTCGGGTTTCACATCGCCGCGTCCGCCGGTCTGGCGATCGAACCAGGCGAGCAGGCCTTCGAGGCCGAGCCGTTGATCGACGGCGGCGGCGTGCAGAACTTCGGCGAGGTGGAGGAGATTGGTCAGCTGGCGTTCGCCGTCGGGCCGCATGAGCAGGGCGCGGCGGAGTTGCTCGGCGCGCATGACTTCGCGGAACATCGGCATGAAACCGCGCTGTTGCCAGAGAGCGTGGGCGGTCTGGAAAAGTTGCAGCTGCGTTTCCCAGGCGGCCTGATCGGTATCGAGCCGATGCAGGTCCGCGGCATTCAGCCCGAGCAGACCGCTGCCCAGGGCCGCGCGCACGAGCGATTCACGGGCGGGGGCGGCGATGGCCGCGAGCAGGATACGCAGTTCGGTGGCTTCCGCCGAAGCGAAGACCGAGTCGCCGCTCTGGATCGCAGCGGGAATGCCGAGGGCGCTGAGCGCGTCGCGGATGGGAATGGCTTCCGAGTTTTCCCGGACGAGGATGGCGAAATCACCGGGTTTGAGCCGGGCCTCGCCGATGCGGGAATCGGCGGCGAGCAGGCGGGCGATTTCGGCGGCGACGGCTCCGGGGAGCGTGCGTTTGGCTTCTTCCGCGGTGAGATCCTTGTCCGCTTCGGCTTCCCAAAACCAAAAGCGCAGAGGCGTCGGGCGCTGGCCGTCAATGCGCAGCGGCTCCTGCTCGGCTTTGCCCTGGGCGAAGACGGGAGCGAAACGAATGTCCTCGAATGCGAAGGGACGGGCGTGGGTGCCGAAGAGATGATTCACCGCGGCGACGAGACCGTGCTCGGAGCGGTGATTGGCCGGGAGATCGTAACGCTCGGTCGCCTTTCGCGAGGCCGCGAGATAGCTGAAGATATCGGCGCCGCGGAAAGAATAGATGGCCTGCTTCGGATCGCCGATGAGGACGAGGCGGGTTTCGCCGGTGCCGAAGACTTGCTCGAAGATGTCGGCTTGGACGCCGTCGGTGTCCTGGAATTCGTCGATCAGGGCGGCACCAAACCGGGCGCGCAGCCGGGCGGCGAGAGCGGCCCCATTGGCGCTGTGCAGCGCGGCGTGGAGCCGGGTGAGAAGATCGGTGAAGGAGAGCTGATTGCGCTGGCGCCGGCGGCGTTCGCCCTCGAGCCGTCCCCACTCCGCGCAGGTGCTGCGCAGGTTGCTCAGCCAGCGGTCGCGGGCGACGGAGAACACTTCGCAGGCGTCGAAGAAAGGGTGGCTGGGAGCGCCGGGACCTTTTTTGCGGACCTTTTCCAGCAGGGCACTGGTGGCGAAAAGGCCGAGCGCTTCGATCCCGGCGGGATGCGGGTTTTCTTCGGTGAGCGCGCGATCAATGGCGGCCAGGGCGGGGGCCATGGCTTCGGGGTCGTTGTAGGGTTTGTTGGCCCAGTCGCTGGCGTCGGCAAAGATGCGGCCGACGCGATCCTTCCACGCGGGCCACTGGCTGCGGAGGGACTGCCAGGCGGCGAGCAGGTCCTGCTGGGTCTGGGCACTTGGCGGCGGAGCGAGCCGGGCAAGGGGTTGATTGGCCGAGTCGCGCAGCACCGTGGCAAAGGCTTCCGGATTCAGCCCGGCGCTGCGAGCGAGTGGAGCGAGGCAGGGTTCGGCGACGTAGAAGGTGCGGCGCCAAAAATCCTCGGCGAGTTCGCGGCGCAGGCCGGCGTCGTCGGTGAGCAATTCGGCGTCGAACAATTCCCCGCTCTCCAACGCGTGTTCACGCAGGGCCGAGTGGCAGAAGCCATGAATGGTCGTGATGGTCGCTTCATCGAAACTGCGCAGCGCGGATTCCAGGCGGTGGCGGCTGGGAGCCAGGCGGTCGGCGCATTCCGCGCGCAAGGTTTCGAGATAGGAAAACGGTTCGCTGGCGCGCCCGGCGAAAATTTCCACGGCTTCGTGCAACCGGGTGCGAATACGGCCGCGCAGTTCGGCGGTGGCGGCTTCGGTAAAGGTGGTGACCAGGATTTGCCGGGGCGTGAGGCCTTCGAGGACCAGGCGGATGAAAAGGCCGGTGATGGCGAACGTCTTGCCGGTGCCGGCGCTGGCTTCGATGAGTGTGCGCCCGGCAGGCACGGAGGAATAAACGATGTCGAAATCGTGGCGCGTGCTCATGGCAGCTCGCCCTCCAGGTGCGCGAAGAGCGGCTCGTAAATCGCCGTGGTCGTGGCCAGCCAGGCTTCGTTCAGCCAATCATCGAGATGGCCGAAACAGCGTTCATTCCAGGCATCGCGTTCGTAGTGTTTGTCGGTCAGCCATTCCTTGCGCACAGCGTCGAGCGGGGTGGTCCGCTCTTTGCCGGGACGCCACAGGCGTTTGGCGTAACTGAGGCCCGTTTGCGGGAAGAAGGAGAGAGGGAGATCGGCGCCCTGGGTAAAGAGGAACGCGAGCTGTTCGAGTTGAACGGCAGGCTTTTCGACCGGGCGAAAAGCGAGCATACCGTCGGTGGTGAGCAGACGCGTGACCTTGGGAGCCGGGGAATCCGGGGCGAGATTCCAGGCGAGATGCGTGAGCCAGGCTCGGAGTAGGTCTTTCGCTTTGGTTTTCCAGGCGCGCATGAGCACGCAGCCGGTCGGATACACGCCATGCAGGACGATGCTGAGCGGGCCGTCTGGCAGCGGGTGCGCGAACGCGAGGGGCGGCTGCACTCCGCTGGCGGCGGCGGCGCGCATGGCGGCGACGAGAGGGCTGACTTCGTGTTCCAGCCGGGCGAGTTCGGCCGAGGCTTCGTGGCCGAGGGGCAATTGACCGCTGGCGGTGAGCAACGCGCGGACAGCAGCGGGATTCGGATCGGCCAAGGCACGCTCGGCGACGATCTGCTGTAAGCGGACGGCGGTGAGGGTATCGAGGCTGAACGGTTCGGATTCCTCGGGAATTTCGCTCTCCTCCGGCAGGCGCCAGCGCAGCCGCTGAGTGAGGAAATACCGCGCGGGATGCTGGAAAAAGCGGATGAGCGCATCGAGCTCGAGCCCCGGCCGATCGTCTTCCGAAGCGGGGAGCGCGGTGGCGGCAAAGGCGGTGAGCGGCTGGGGAGCGACGCGGGGCAGACAGTTCTCGGCGGAGTAGCTGAAGAGCGTGGGCCCGCCCTCGTAGTAGCGTGGGCTGAAGGGCTGGAGCGCGTGCTGGGTGGTGATACGCTTCGCGGTTTCTTTCCCGAGGAAATCGAGCAGCTCGGCGACGATGACGCTGGGCGGTTCCTCTTTGTGCGTCTGCGGGCTCAGGCCGGGGTAGCTGAGGTAGAGGGTGTCCCGTGCGGAGACGAGCATCTCGAGGAACAGGAAACGATCGTCGTCGCGCCGGGTGCGATCGAGGGGCTGCGGGCGCAGCGCGGTGAGATCGAAACCGGCGGGAGTATCGCGCCGCGGGAAATCGGCCGACCCCAAACCGAGCAGCGCGATCACCCGAAAAGGGATACTGCGCATCGGCTTCAGGGCACTGAAAGTGACGTGACCGCCGAGGAAACCGGCGCCCGAATCCGTATCCTCCAAAATGCCGGCGAAGTGGGAGCGGACGAGATCGAAACCGAGCGGAGCCTGGTAGTCGGCCTGAGCGGCGGCTTCGGCAAAAGCGGAGATGGCCGTGGAGAGCTGGCGATATTCGGTGGCGAAATCGTCGGAGGCGGCAAAAAAATCCTCCAGCGCACTGCGCAACAGACGCGCCCAATCGGCGGGAGGACGATCCCGGCGGATTTGCTCGGCGAAGGCGAAGAGGTGTTCGCAGAAATCGGCGAAGCCGCCGAGGAGAGTGGCATCGGCGCCCTCGATCTCGCGCACAGGGAGCACGTCATCGAAGAGCCGGTCGTCGCGTTCGCCGCCGAGCGCGTAGCCGAGGAGCAGGCGGCTGAGGCCCGCGCGCCACGTATTCTGCGGGAGTGGCGGCAGGCCCTCCCTTTCGCGGTGAGCGGCGTCGATGCCCCAGCGAATGGCCGCGCTTTTGACCCAGTGCTGGATTCTGGCGAGGTCGGCGGCGGCGAGGCCGAAACGCTGGTGAATCGCCGGCACTTCGAGCAGGTCGAGCACGGCGGGCGCGGGGAAACGGCCGGGGGCGACTTCGAGCAGGCGGAGAAAGGCGTCGGCGAGTCCGCTCTCGGTGCGGGCGGTGCGGTCAGCGATGCGGAAGGGAATGCTGACGCGTTCGGTTTCGGGTGAGCCGAAGACGGCCTCGATGTAGGGCGTGTAAGTCGCGGCGTCGGGCACGGCGACGAGGATGTCGCGGGGCTCCAGGCCGGGGAGGGTTTGGAGCAGATCGAGGAGTTGATCGTGCAACACTTCCACCTCGCGCATGGGGCCGTGGCAGCAGTGGAGTTGGATGCTGCGATCTTCCGCGGCCGGTGGCGTCGGCGGATCGGACTCCAGGTCGAGCATGTTTTGCTGGAGCGTGTGGAGCAGGGTGCCGGTGCCGGGTTCGGGGTAGTCTTCCGAAGCGTCGGTCGCGTCGAGGGCGAGCAGGGCGTCGTGAAATTCGCGACCGACTTTGCCGAGCGAGGCGAGCAGCGGATGGCCGGTTTCCAGGTCGCTGACGTCGCGCCCCTTAGCTCGCAGCTTGTCGCGCTCCTTGAGCGAGCGGAGATCGCTCCAGTAGTGCTGGGTGGGAGTGAGGAGGAAGAGGTGGACCTCGCGGGCCTGGCCGAGCAGTTCCACCAGGCGGAGGAAAAGTGGGGGGAGACTGGAGATGCCGAAGATGGCGATGCGCTCAGGCAAGCCGGAGATGGCCCGGCCCGATTCGAGGGCCTTTTCCAGCGCGGCGATGCGGGCCGGTGGGGAGGCTTCGGCGCAACCGGCGGTCAGGCGCTTCCAGAGCCGGGGCTGCCAGGTATCGGGCCATTCCGAGGCGCGGCCGCGGGTGAGCAGCTTGGGCCGATGTCCGATGTAGCGGTCAAAGGCCGCGGCGATCCGGTGAGCGAGCTGCCATTGTTTAAGGCCCGGGTTTTCTTCCGCCGCCACGTAGTGGGCGAGGGTCTCGGCGTCATCGCTCGCGAGCAGGGCGGGGAGTTCGCGGAGTACGCGCCAAGGCAGGACTTCGCGGGTGAAGAGCGCGGCCTTTTCGCTGGGCCCAAGTGCGGTGTCGCAGACCCGGCCGAGCAGCTCCGCCGGGAAAGGGAACTCGATATTCATGGCCACGCCGAGATGCTCGGCGAGCCGGTGCTGGAGCCAGCGGCGCAGGCCGAGGCTTTGCACCACGACCAGTTCCGGCGCGAGTGGATCGCCGAGCGGCTGGCCGAGCAAAGACGCGAGGGTGCCCGCGAGATTCTCGAGCCGATTGCTGCGATGAAGGTGAAGCATTCGCGAGGGAACTCCGTACGCCGCGGACGACGCCTAGAGCCAGCCCTTTCGCTTGAAGAACCAGACCTGGAAGACGGCGATGCCGCCCATGATGAGGAGGCAGACGAAGTAACCCCACCACTCGTGCAGCTCGGGCATGTGCTCGAAGTTCATCCCGTAGACCCCGGCCACAAAGGTGAGCGGGATGAAGATCGCGCTGATGACGGTGAGCACGCGCATGATCTCATTCGTCCGCTGCGAGATGGCGCTGAGATAGATTTCCAGCAGGCCGGCGGCGATGTCGCGATAACTCTCGATCAGGTCGATGATGCGCACCGCGTGATCGTGGGCGTCGCGGAGGAAGACCTTGGTTTCGTCGGTGATCAGCCCGCTGCTGTCGTGGAGCATGGAAGCGAGCAGATCGCGCTCCGGCCAGACGGCACGCCGGATGTGGACCAGGGTGCGGCGGTACTCGTGCAAGCGGCTGACGCAGCCTTTGTTTGGCCGGGTGAGGAGTTCGTCTTCGAGCTCTTCCAGCGCTTCGCCGATGCACTCGAGGATGGGGAAGAGGTGATCGATGACGGAATCAAGCAGCGCGTAGGCGAGGTAGTCGGCCCCGAGTTTGCGGATGTAACCACGACCCGCGCGGAGGCGCTGGCGGACGGGCTCGAAGATATCCATCTCCGGATTTTCCTGAATGCTGATCAGGATGCCTTTGCCGAGGAAAATGCTGATCTGCTCGCCGCACATCCGGCTGTCCGCGTCGTCGCGGTAGATCATGGAGGCAACGATAAAGACGTGGTGATCGTAACCCTCGATTTTCGGCCGCTGGCCGGTATTCATCACGTCCTCGAGTGCGAGAGGGTGAAGGTGATATTTCTCGCCGAGTTTGCGCAGGACTTCGACGTCGCCGAGGCCGTCGAGTTCGATCCAGCGGATCTTGCCGTCGTCCAGACCCGGTTCGGGCAATTGGTCGATGGAACAGGCGGTTTTTTCGACGATCGAATCGCGGTCGTACTCGACGATGCGGATGACGGGCGGGCAGGCATCCGCCGCATCAACCGGGATCAATGTGGCCGGAGCGGTGCCGGGCAGCGGAAGGCGGGTCTTAAACACGGGTTTCGGAAGTGTAGCCCGTGAGTTGGGGAGTCGCGATTATTTCATCGCAACGAACGCCACGGTTCCTCCTGGGCCAGTTCGACCGTGACGGGGCCGGTGGTTTTAGCCGGCGAAAGGATGGCAGTGAAGGTGCAATCGGCGTCGCTTTCGTTGTAGCACCCATGCACCACACCTTTGGGAATGTACGCGATATCGCCGGTGCGCAAGATGCGGCGTTCGCGGTCGATCCACTGTTCCATTTCGCCGGAGAGCACGTGGATGATTTCATCCATCTCCGGGTGGCAGTGAAACGAATGGGCATGACCCGGAATGATGGTGGCCCGGACGAAGACGAGCGAGTCGGAAATTTCCGAACCCGGCTTGAGGTACCAGTAGTGGGTTTTGCCCTCGAGCTTTTCGACTTCGGCGGCGGAGGCGGGGATGAAAAAGGGTGAGGCGTCGGCCATGGGAGTGGGGGTGCATGAGCCTGAGCGCGCGAGGGGGAGCAAGGGGAAAGCGAAGCGGGGTGGAGGGGCGATGGGTAGAGGTGTGTTTTTTTAGGGAGGGGTGGGCGAGGGACCACGAAGACACGAAGGGCACGAAAGGGGAGGGCCTTCCCCCTGCTGTTTTCCTTCGTGTTTTCGTGGCTTCGTGGTGAAGCAGACTCGGAGCGAGCGCCGGTTTACACCTTGAGTTTTTCTTCCCAGCCGGGGCGGTAGTCGCGGCGCCAGAGAGGGGGGCGGTGGTGGGGCGGGCGGTTTTGGGGGCGACGTCGAGGGTGCCGGTGGTGCGCCAGGCGATATTGCCGAGGAGGACAGCCCTTCAGCACATCCGAGAGACCATTGTTTTCATCAACCGCTCAACGGTCCGAGCAAGGATGGACGTGCAGGACTGGTTTGCCCGGATCGTGCCCGAGGTCACGGTCCAGCGACCGCGAGCCAACTCGCACGTTCGCGGATCAAATTCGGGGGAACTCGGATCCCACAGCCCGGGCGTCGGAATAAACATCCCCTCAAACGCCTTTTTGCTCCGCGGAAAATAAACGGTGAACGGGCCTTCCTCCAGTTGCGTCGCTCCTTCACCGAGCAGGTAAGGGATTTCGAACGGATCGCACCATTCGACACGGGGCTGCAGCATCACGTTTCTCCTTTTCTCGCAATGGTCGGGCCGGAGAGATTCGAACTCTCGACCTCTTGAACCCCATTCAAGCGTTCTACCAAGCTGAACTACGGCCCGACATTTTTGCGAGGGCGGGCAACGTAGTCAGGCCGGGCGGTTAGCAAAGCGGATTTTTTACGAATTTGCGTTTTCCCTCGGGGCTGAGCTTCGCATGTTGGCTGAATGAACATCGAAAAAGTCGCCGTCATCGGCGCCAGTGGGTATTCCGGCGAAGAACTCGTGCGGCTGCTTTCGCGGCATCCGCAGGTGGAACTGTGCGCCTTGACCTCCCGCCAGGCAGCCGGCCAGCCGCTTTCCGCCGTGTACCCGAAGTTCGCGGGCACTCGCTACGGCGACTTGAAGTTCATCGATTCCACCGTCGAGGCGGTCATCGCCAGCGGCGCCCGCTTCGTTTTCCTGGCGCTGCCGCACGGCGTGGCCACCGAATTCGCCCGGCCCCTGGTCGCGGCGGGTCTGCGGGTGCTGGATCTGAGTGCCGATTTCCGAACCAAGGACGTCGCGGTGTACAAGGAATTCTACGGCGAGGAACATCACGCGCCGGAACTCGCGGCGCTGAGTGTGTACGGCATGCCGGAAATTCACCGGAAGAAAATCCGCGAAGCCCAGCTCATCGCCTGCCCGGGTTGCTACCCGACCAGCATGATCATCCCGCTCGTGCCACTGCTCCAGCGCGGGCTGCTCGATCCAAATTCCATCGTGGTCAGCAGCATGAGCGGCGTGAGCGGCGCCGGTCGGAATGCCAAGGTCGATTACCTCTTTGTGGAGTGCAACGAAAGCGTGCGTGCCTACAGCGTGCCGAAGCATCGGCATCTCAGTGAGGTCGAGCAGGAACTCTCCTCGGCGGCCGGACAGAAGGTGACGATCAATTTTACCCCGCACCTCATCCCGGTGAACCGCGGCATTCACACCACGATCTTTTGCCAACCCGCCGCGGGCATCGAGCCGTGGCACATCGAAAACGCCTATCGGGAATCGTACGGGCAGGAGCCATTTGTGCGGCTGCTGACCGGCGGCGCGCTGCCGGACACGAAGAATGTGACCTTCACCAATTTCCTCGATCTCGCCTGGCGGCACGATCCGCGCACGGGCCGGCTGATCCTGCTCAGTGCGGAGGATAATCTGGTGAAAGGCGCCTCCGGCCAGGGGATCCAGTGTCTGAACCTGATGTGCGGGTGGCCCGAAACCACTGGACTTTTGTAGGTAAAAAATTTTCGGAAAGACGCTCGTCCTCGGGCCCGAAATCCGTTCTGCTCCTCCCCCGCTCGTTTCCGTCTTGCCCATGTCTTACACCGAAATCTCCGGCGGCGTGACCGCTCCGAAAGGCTTCCTGGCCGGCAGTGCCTACTGTGGCATCAAAGCCAGCAATCCCGACCGCCCGGATATCGCGCTCATTTACAGCACCGAACCGTGCCAGGCCGCCGGCACCTTCACGACCAATCGTGTGAAGGCCGCGCCCGTGCGCGTATCGATGATGAATCTGCGTTCGCCCGACGTCCGCGCCATGCTGGCAAATGCCGGCAACGCCAATGCCTGCACCGGTATCAAGGGCATCGAGAACGCGAAACGCATGGCCAGTGCCGCCGCGAGCGCGCTCAGCCTGCGCGAACGCCAGGTGCTGGTCTGCTCGACCGGCCGCATCGGGGTACAGCTCCCCATCGACAAGATGGTGGCGACGATTTCCGAGCTGCCTGGAAAATGCAGCCCCGACGCCGAAGGCAGCCTCGCCGCCGCCCATGCGATCATGACCAGCGATACCAAGGTGAAGGAAATCGCGGTCGAAATCGAGATCGACGGCAAGCCCGTCCGCATCGGCGGCATCGCCAAAGGCGCCGGCATGATCGATCCGAACATGGCCACGATGCTCTGTTTCGTGACCACGGATGCGGTGATCGACAAAAAGCTGCTCCAGCGTGCGCTCAGCGTCTCCGTCGAGCAAAGCTTCAACCGCATCACTGTCGATGGCGACATGAGCACGAACGACACGGTGCTGATGCTAGCGAACGGCCAGGCCGGTCACAAGCCGCTCTCCTACAGCTCGACTGCGTTTAAAAGCTTCCAGAAGGCCCTCGATCACATCACGAAAAATCTCGCCCGCATGATCGTCGAGGACGGCGAGGGCGTGACGAAATTCGTGGAAGTCCACGTGCACGGCGGCGCCACGCACACCGACGCACGCCGCGCCGCGGAAGCGGTCGCCAATTCCAATCTCGTGAAGTGCGCCTGGTTCGGCAACGATCCCAACTGGGGCCGCATCATGGACGCCGTCGGCTACTGCGGCGCCAAGATCCGCGAAGAGCTCGTGGACATCTATTACGATGGCGTGCTCGCAGTGAAAGGCGGCATGGCCAGTAAGACGCCGCCGGGCAAACTCCAGGAGATCGTCAGCGCGCAGCGTTTTGCCATCACCATCGATCTGCACCTCGGCTCCGCCGAGTACAGCGTGTACACGACCGATCTCAGCGTGGATTACGTAAAGCTCAACATGGGTGAATAATCGGCCCACGCCGGTTGCGGATTCCATCCGTCCGGCGTAGGACCCGCGGGCCCTGTTTTTGATGAAATCTCAGAATCCTCACACCCAACGCGCCGAGTCGCTGATCGAAGCTCTCCCCTTCATCCAGCGCTTCCGTGGCCAGCTTTTTGTCATCAAATATGGCGGCGCAGCCATGGAGGATGACCACGTCGTCGAGCGCTTCCTAAAGGATGTCGTTTTCCTCGAAGCCGTCGGCATCAATCCCGTCATCATTCACGGCGGAGGCAAAGCCATCACCTCGCGTATGCGCGAGATCGGTCAGAAAGCCCGCTTCGTGAATGGCCTCCGGGTCACCGACGATCAAGCCATCCACATCGTCGAAGACGTCCTCGACAACCAGATCAATCCCGACATCGCCAAAACGATCAACAACTTCGGCGGACGAGCCGTCGGCGTGCATGGCAAGACCGTCCTCGTCGGCAAAAAATTGCCCCCGCAGACCGAGGGGAAGGAAACCGTCGACCTCGGTTTCGTCGGCGAAGTCATTGATGTGAAGCTCAAGCCGATCCTCGATGCGGTCGCCGAGGAAACCGTCCCCGTCATTTCCCCGCTCGCCCGCGATGCTGAAGGCTGCGTGCTGAATATCAACGCCGACATCGCCGCCGGCACCCTCGCCGGAAAGCTGAAAGCCGAGAAATTCATCTACCTCTCGGATGTGCCCGGCATCATGCGCGACCCGACGATGCGCGACTCGCTCATTCCGACGGTCTCCCGCGCTGAGATCGAGCACCTGCGCGAGGACGAAATCATCACCGGCGGGATGATCCCGAAAGTCGAAAGCGCCCTGCACGCCCTCGCCCTCGGCGTGAAGAAAGTGCACTTCATCGACGGCCGAACCCCGCACTCGTTGCTGCTGGAAATCTTCACCAACAGCGGCATCGGCACAGAAATCATCCCGTAAAACGCCTCGCAACCCGCTCAACCAGAGGAAGAAACGCCCGCACAGTTGCCAGGCGCGTTTCCGGGGTCAGAATGGTTGAGCTGGGTTTCCAGCACGCCGCGCGGCGGCGTTTCGCTTTTTCTTTTTCCACGCCTTGCGCAAGGGGGAGGGAGCGGTACTGTCCGCGCCCATTTTTTCATGGCCACCGTTCTACCATCACGTCCACGTCAGGCAAATCAGCGCCACAATTTTGCGATTGTGGTGAGCACGTATCACGAAGCTTATGCCCGTGGATTGGTGGAGCACACCCAGCGCGAAGTCGAGCAGCTCGCGCCAGGCTCGCAGGTGGAAGTTTTCAAAGTGCCGGGCTCGTTTGAAATCCCGCTCATGGTCCAGGCCGTCGCCGACACGGGAGAATTCGAAGCCATCATGGCTTTTGGCGTCCTCATGGAAGGCCAGACCGCACACGCCACGCTCATCAGTACCGCCGTCACCGAAGCGCTCATGGGCATCGGGCTCGAGACGCGCACGCCTGTCATTCACGAAGTCCTCGTCGTCACCAGCGAAGAGCAGGCCCACGCCCGCTGCATCGGCGATGAAATCAACCGCGGCACCGAAGCCGCCCGCGTCGCGGTGAAAATGGCCCACGCCATGAGCCGTTTCCCCCGCCGCACCAACAATCCCGCTGGCCGATGAACAAAGCTCCCGGCAAACGCCGCCACGGTCGCGAACTCGCAATCCAATTTCTCTTCGTCTACGACCACAATCGCGGTCCGCTCGATCAGACCCTCCACGGCTTCCTCTGCTTCCAGCGCGAGAACGGCGAGCTGCTCTTCTCCAACGAACCCGCGCGCGAATTCGGCGAAAAGCTGATCCGCGGAGTCATCGAGCACTGGAACGTGCTGGACGAGCACATCAAGGAAGCGACGGCCAATTTCAATCTCCAGCGCATCGGCGGCATCGAACGCGCCGTGCTGCGCCTCGGCATTTACGAGATGTTCCACTGCCTCGACGTGCCGCCGGTGGTGGCGATCAATGAGGCGGTCGACCTCGCGAAAAAATTCGTCGGCGACGATGCCGGCCGCTTTGTGAATGGCGTGCTCGACCGCATCCGCCACTCGCTCAAACGCCCCGCCCGCACCGCGGCGAGCCCGGTGGATTTTCTCGATCAGCAAATGAATCGCGCCTCACGAGAACTGGGCGAAACCGCCACTCCGAGCACGTCTAGCTCGACTCAGCCGCCGCCGGTAGAGTAATGCGCGGCCATGGCTCTCGGCTTTTTTAAATCGATCATCCAAAAATTCACCGGCCGGCCGGTGGATTGGGATGAACTCGAAGAAGCGCTGATCCGCTCGGACCTCGGCGTACCGATGACCCAGCGCATCCTCAGCGCCCTCCAAGCGCGCACAGAAAAACTCACCGCCGAGAGCGTCGTCGCCGTCGCTCGCGAGGAGATCATGAAGGTGCTCCCTCGCGACCACCTCATGCTGCGCCCACTGGCTTCAAAACCGAAGGTGGTGCTCGTCGTCGGCGTGAATGGTACGGGCAAAACCACTTCCTCAGCGAAGCTCGCCGGCTTTCTCAAAAGCAAAGGCCACAGCGTCATTCTCGCCGCGGCGGATACTTTCCGCGCCGCGGCCATCGAGCAGCTCGGCGTGTGGGCGGAGCGCCTCGGCGTGCCGATCGTGCAGGGGCAATACAACGGCGACCCCGCGGCAGTTTGTTTCGAGGCCTATCAACGGGCCGATCGCGAGAATATCGAGTTTGTCCTCTGCGACACCGCCGGCCGTCTCCACACCAAGACGAACCTCATGGGCGAACTCGCCAAGGTGAAACGCATCCTCGCCAAGTGCGATCCCGCTGCGCCGCACGAATGCCTGCTCGTCGTCGATGCCACCACGGGCTCGAATGCGCTGATGCAGGCCCGCGAATTTCACCAAGCCGTGAACCTCACTGGTATCATCGTGACCAAGCTCGATGGATCGGGCAAAGGTGGCTGTATTATCGCCATCCAAAACGAACTCGGCATCCCGACGCGCTTCATCGGCACGGGTGAAAAACTCGAAAACATCGCCTTTTTTGAGAGCCGGCAGTTCGTGGATCAGATGCTTTAACGCCTGCCAACGAGGCAGTTCGGTTGCAAATGCCCGGATTCCCACAGATTTCCGCGCCCTAGCTTGATTCCAACGCCCCGCTTTGCTCAGACTTTGGGGCGAATGAAAACACTGACCCTGCTTCTCGCTATCGTCACCACCGTCGCGTTCACCGGCTGCTGCACCGGCATCGTGGAACGCAAGGTTCCCGCCAAGAGCTGCTGCTCTTCGGACGGCAAGTGCGAAGTGAAAAAGCACAAGCACTAGACCTCATGCTCCAGGGCTGGTTTCGGCTAGCTCAGGAAATCCAAGGCCTCGCGCGATCCCACGATCGCGCGAGGTTTTTTCTTTCCGGCGAAGCCTACCCCGCGAGCTTGGCTTCGAGATAGGTTCGTGCGCGATTGACCTCGGCGGTGACCGCACCCGGGCCGCCTTCGGCGATCGCGACACCGCGCGGATAGGGGTGCATGAAAATGCACGTCCACCCGGTGTAATCGATCTCGCGAAGGGCGCCGACCAGCGGGCCAAAATCGAGGGGGCCGCGCCCGGGCATTTGTTGCAATTCGTCTTCCTTCGGTTGCTGGCCACTCCCTTTGCCGTGCTGCCAGGCGTAAAAGACGAAGAGCTGTTTCCCGCACTCGCGGATCAGCGCGGCGAGGGAGGGTTCATCCTGCTCGAGATGATACGGCGCGAGCGCGATCCCCAGCGCGGGTGATGGCGCGTACTCCACCAGCCAGCGCACACTGTCCGGCGATTCCATCAGCCCATTGGCGTGATTCTCGATCGCGATCTGCGCACCGAGGCTTTCCGCCACCGCGCAGTGCGGCTTCATTTCTTCGGCGAACTTTTTGATCGCGGCTTTGAGATCTTCGCCTTTCAAGCCCTTGGGACCGTGACCTCCGCAGACAAACGTTTTCGCGCCGAATTGACCGGCCCACTTCATTTCGTCGGCGAGGCGGAGCGGGCCGAGATCGTAGCGTGTGATGCAGCCCAGCTTCACACTATGCCTGGCGAGCAGTGCACCGAAGGCTTCGTTTCCCAGTTCCTTCGCCTGTTCGCGCTGATCGCCATGCGGGAGCGGCCAGAGATCGAGATGCGTCGCTCCAGTCTTCGCGACTTCCGGCAGCAGATCGGTCAGCTTGGTTTTCCCGAAGAGGGAGGAACTGAGCAAATAGCGGAAGCGGAAGTCATCGGCAGCCAGGGCGGTGGCCGCAGCGGTGCCCGCGAGGGTGTGGAGGAAATGGCGGCGGGAAGGCATAGGGAGAGCACAGCGTTTAACACCCGGGCCAGTCCCTGCAAAGCCGTGCGTCTTTGCTTCATCTTTCCCTTCTTGCGTCGCCGCAGGCGCTCCGGTAACCCGCGCACAGCAACCCACACCTACATGAAATCATTGTCATTCCTGTGCTCCGCCGTCTTCGCGACTGTCGCCCTCACCACCGGTGTCCGCGCCGAGGAAGATGGCCCCATCGCGAAGTCGATGAAGTACACGCACAAAGCTCCCAAGGGCGAAAAGAAGATCAGCGAAAAAATCATCGAAGGCACCGCCAGCGAAGAAGAGATCAAGAAGACCCTCGAGCTGTACAAAGCCGCACTCGACGAAAAGCCGCCGAAAGGTGAACAGGCCGCCTACAAAGAAAAGATGACCAAGCTCATCGCCGCCACCGAAGACGTGGCCGCCAAGAAAGACGGCGCCGCCGCCGAATACAAAACCGCGGTGAACTGCAAAGCCTGCCACAACGACCACAAGGGCGACTAGTCCGCTCCATTTTTCCCAAAGCAAACCCGGCCGGTGGGTTTTTCCCCGTCGGCCGGGTTTTCTATTTTACAGCCGCCACCGCCGCAGGGGCGTTTGAGGCAAAAGGTTTCAGGCTTTCGACGAAGAAGAGTTCGCAAGCACCATTGCCGGTGTCATCGCGACGATGGGAGGAGCGCCAGCGAAACTGGTCCGGCCCGGTGGCATTGACGAGCCAGCCCTGCATCTCGATGAGTTCGCCAGTACGCAGATGGCTCACGGCGTGAGACACGGCGTCATTCGCTGCGATCACGTGATTGTTTGCTCCGCTGCATTGCAGCTCGCCTTGGGGCAACGGAGGGGCGCCGCGCCACTCGTAGAAAAAGAAGCGATTGCTCATGCTCACCCCGAGTTGGTCGAGCACGGCCTGATCACTCATCCGGCCCCAAGCCACGGCTACGTCGATCGGCACCAAATCGGCTCCGGGGCCGCTGCGATAACGCTTCGTGCCCAGCACTCGTCCGCGCAGCGTGTAGCGGGCAAAGGCGGTGAGCTGAAATCCATTCACTTCGCCCAGCGCACGCTCAGGGACGTCCTCCTGCAATGGCACGGTCGGCACCAACACTCCCGGCGCGTACCGGATCGGCCGATTGCTCCACCACCACCAGACCGCGAGAGTCAGAAGGAGAAGCAGAAGGGTGCGGCCAATGGGCAGGCGGTGCATTTGCCCAGAATAAAGAGCAGTGCGGGTGCCAGCCAGCACTTCCCCCACAGCCACCAAAACAGGCTCGCCTGGAGGCCGTTGCCGCCCGAGAAAGGCACTCTCTCCATGCTGCGCCCGTCCGCTGGTCTTTTCCTCTTCACTTGCGCACTGGGTCTCCTTTCCGGCTGCGGGCGCCGGGAAACGATCGTGATGCCGCGCCGCTCGACCCAGCGCTTCGAAGTCCGCGGGGTCGTGCAAAAGCTTCGCCCGGAAAAACCATCGGCGGTCATCGCCCACGAAATTATCCCCGGTTACATGGAGGCCATGACGATGGAATTCTCCGCCGTCGATGCCCTCGAACTCCGTGGCTTGAAACCGGGCGACCTCGTCGCTTTCCGGCTGGTTGTCACCGACACCCGGAGCGTGATCGATCACGTTACGAAGATCGGCGAAGGCTCCGCACCCGCGCCATCTTCCGGAAACTCCCCCTCGCCTCAAATTGAAACCCCGCTCCCGGATTGCCGCCTCGTCGATTCGCAAGGCACGGCCTTTCAGCTCCACGACCTGCGCGGCCAGACCCTTGTGCTCAGCTTCTTTTTCACTCGCTGCCCGCTGCCCGATTTCTGCCCGCGAACTATGAACCAGCTCGCGGCGGTGCGGGAGAAAATGAGCACGGAAA
>Ga0209050_1001890_pt1 | contig 20091 bp, 16 predicted proteins | sample Araplavi_mTSA_r2_FD_184276 | JGI IMG/M metagenome (GOLD analysis project Ga0209050, IMG submission 184276) | Arabidopsis root microbial communities from North Carolina, USA - plate scrape MF_Cvi_mTSA_r2 (SPAdes) (version 2) | ecosystem: Host-associated > Plants > Roots > Endosphere | place: USA... | reverse complement strand
CCCGAACAGGACCGTGAAACGACTCTGCGCCGATGATAGTGCTGCAACCAGTGTGAAAGTAGGTTATCGTCAGGCTCTTATTAGAAAAGCCCGCTAGGCATGTGCCAGCGGGCTTTTTGCTTTTTCAGTTCCTAGAACTGGAAACGCACACCGGCGGTGACCAGTGTCGCGTCGCTTTGTGTCAGGCGCGTCGCTTCCAGCTGGGCAGACACTGTTCGATTGAACGCGTAACGCACCCCGATGCCAATGATGGGATCCGTTTCGTGCTTGTCCTCCAGGTAGGTTCGGTTCGCTACCAGGGTGGTTTGGCCCACGCCCAGGCGCCCGTAAGCACTCAGGGAATCGCCCAGTGGTGCAGACCCCAGTACAGCGACACCGTAATGCCGGTCCGGATAATAGCCCGCGTCGGCCAGCACTCCACGGAACGGATTCAGGCTGAGGCTACGGGTATAGACTTGAAAATCGAGGTTGGCGTTGGCCTGGTAGCCAATCGCGGCACCGAAGCTGACATCATTACTGTCATCCGCATATTTGGACGATACGGAAGCGCGACCGGCTGACAGGTCGACGTAAACGCCCGTTTGGGCAAAGGCAGGCACGGCCAGCGCAAGCAGGCCGATTGCTAAAAGTCGCATTAAATTTCCTCTAAATTAGTTCAACGCTGCGAAGTTATATTTTTCATAACTGCGCGAACGGATACTACAGGGAAATTTTCAATACGACAATCTTGCCTGGCTCAGGCGCCTGTATGCAGCGTCAATGTGAACTCAACGCCGCCAGCTACATTGCGCGCCGCGACGGTGCCGCCCATTTTGGCCATATAGGTTTTCACGACGAACAGGCCCTGCCCGCGGTTGGCGCCTTCCTCCTGGCCCGACACGCCGTATTCGAACACTTTGTCGATCAGCTCCGGGGCGATCGATTCGCCTTCGTTGCGGATTGCGAGGCTGGCAGTACGCCCGTCCGTGGCGAGCGTCATATTGATCGGTGTGCCCGCAGTGCGGTGGCGGTTGGCGTTGTTCAGGATGTGGGTCACCACATCTTCCAGGGAGTAGGGATCGGCGCGAACCAGCGTCGGTGAGCTGCCTTCATAGCGCACATCGGGAATGCCGACACAGGGGGCGTTGGCCGCGACATCACCCAGGAAGGCATCGAGGTCCAGCGTTTCAAGCTGCAGCGTGGTGGACTGGAAAGCCTCGCTGGGCGAGGCTTGTCCGTACAGTACCCGCACCGCTTGCTGCATGCGGTGGATATAGCGCCCGCTGGGGTCATGCTCGCCATCGTGCAGCGCCATCAGCGATTGCAGCGGCGACATGATCTCGTGGCCGACTGCATGCCACATATCACGTTCCTGTTCGGCGCGAATCGCTTCCTTCTCAACATCTTCGCGTACGCGCCGCAGCAGGTCGTGCAGGCAGTTGGCCAGCACGCCGAGTTCGTCGCGGCCGCGCAGGTCCGACAAGTCGAATTCATCCAGTGCACCCGCAGTCTTGACTGAGCGCGCGACTTTGTCGGCACGTTTGGTCAGGATGCTGATCGGGCGGATGATACCTGCCTCCACCACCAGCCATGCCACCAGCAGCGCGCCCAAAATGGCGCCCACGAACCACGACACGCGAGTGGCCACGACGCTCAACGTATCGCTGACGCTGCGGGCGTCGCCGCTCAACTCGATCTCGAAATTGCCGAGCGGCGTAGGCACGCTGGTACGCGTTTGCAGTGCCTTGACGGTCGTGTCGACCGGCAGGTGGCGCACCAGGGTAAGCAGGGCGTGCCAGCTTTGGTCGCTGTTGCTGCTGGCCGCTGACAGCGACAGCACTTCCTTGCCCTGGGCAGTGCGAATGCGCAGGGTTTCGCCCGGGAGCAGCAGCGACTGCAGGTCATGCAGGGAGAACAAGGGTGTTGGCTGGTCGCGCGCTGTGTCGAACAGGGCAGGTCCGCCGCCCGGCGGAAGTACAGCCACGCTGACATTGATATTGGCCAGGTCTTCCGGAGGCCAGGCGGGCCGGGACTTGGCGAACAGGGCGTCCTGCAACACGCCGACCGGCAGCCGCACAGAGAAGAAGGAGCTGTGCACGCAATCCGGTGTGCCCTCAGGAGCGCACACCGGGCTTTGCCAGATCCAGCCGCGGAAATCTTTTACGGGGCGGGCGCGCGGCTGGCCGGCATCGGCAGCGGTATAGCCGGTCAGGCGGCCGCGTATGCCGCCGTTAGTCGGGTCGCCGGTTTGTTCGAAAGGTGCGATCCAGTGGTATTCCTGTCCGCGCAGGTTCACTTTAACCTCGACGCGATGTGCCTGGTCGATCGATTCTTCGCGCATTGGGTGCGCTGCAAGCGGCGGACTATTGAACGTTCCTGCCACATAGACAAAGCCACCGGCCCATGGGTTGCTGCCTATGCCGGCGCACAGCGTGCCTTTGTCGCCATACTGCGCGGCACAGCCGGCCATGGCGATCGCCTGCTGGACCTTGGTCTGGTCGTCGAAGTCCAGGGCGGGATAAGGCAGCAGCACCGGATGCAGGCCGGGGTTTCGGCCCGCAGCGGGATTCAGCAGCGCGAGCTGGCCGGTCGGATGGCGCAGCGTGGCAGCGATCTGCTCGCGCGTCTTGTAGAAGGAATTCTCGTAAGCCTGGTAGCTGAGCTGTTTTTCCTGCTGCAGCACGGAGACCGCCAGGGCCACCGTGGCGATGGCCAGCAGCGGAAAGGCCATGCGCAGGACAATGCGCAGGCGGTAAGGCGTCAGCAGGGAGAAGGGATTCATGCGTGGTCGGTCCAGCGGAAGCCGCGCATCGGGATGTTCTCGATGCATTCGAAGGCCGGATCGATTTCACGGAAGGCGTCGCGGATGGTGCTCACATGCTTGCGGATATTGTCGCGGTTGCGGCCGCTCTTCACCACTTCGAACAGGTCTTCATAGGACACCACCTGGCCGCGCCGCTCAAACAGGGCCGCCAGGATACGCTGCGCGGTCAGCGGCAGGTTGATGCGCTGGCCGCGCCAGGTGGGTGTGCGCTGGCGCAACGGGTCCATGGCCAGCTCGCTGGCCGGAGCGGCTGGCTTGCTGTCCTTGGCGGCGCGCAGGATTTCCAGGAAGGTGTCGATGAAGTCCGCTTCCTCGAAGGTGGTCTTTTGCAGGTAATCCCAGGCATCCAGCGCCTTCATGATCGAGCGGTAGATGGCGGCCGGCATGGCCGACACCACCAGCACCGGCGTTGCATGGCGCTTGTTGATGGCGTTGATGATGGCGACGCCGGCATGGCGTTCGCGACCCAGTTCAATGTCCAGCACCACCACGTCGTAGCGTTCGCGGGCGATGGCTGCTTCGGCGTCGTCGCGGTTGAACCACTGGTCGACCTGGATGCCGGGCCGGGCCGCGGCAATCCAGCCGGCGAGCTGGTTGCTGGTGGGGAGATCGTCTTCAATGATAGCTACACGGGTCATGCGGGAAGTATTACCGAAAAGCCGGCCCGGCGGCGTGAATTTTTCTTCACAAGCCGGAAAGGAGTGGGTGGGCGGCAGCATTGAATGTTCGCGGCAGGTGGCCGGAAGATTGCTGTACCGGCGCCGTGCCGGGCCAACCAACCAGAAAGGCAATCATCATGAACAACCGGATCAGTACGATGCTGCAGGCGATTCGCTCGACGCTCGGCCGTGCTGCCAGCAGCATTCATTTCCCTACCGGCGCCCGCAAGGGCGTCGTGCTGCTCGCCGTAACCGGCGCCGCTGCTTACGGCTTGTACCAGTTCCCTCCGATGCGCACGGTTGGCCGCGGCGAAGTGGCGGTGCGTACCAATCACCTGACCGGCGATACTTCGATTGTGCGTGAAGGCCTGGCGCTGGACCTGCCCGGCATCCATGAATTGCGCCTGCTGTCGCTGCGCGACCAGACCTACCGCCCTGCCGCTGCCGGCGAAACTCCGTTCCAGTCCGGTGAGGGCTTGTCGCTGGGCCTGGACATGTCGGTGCGTTATGGGCTGGACCAGGCGCGCCTGGCCCAATTTGCCTCCAAGCTGCCGGCCGATATCTCGCGCGACGTGGTTGCGCCAGACGTGGAAGGGGTGATCTACAAGATCCTGACGCGCTACACCGTGCGTGAGATCTTCTCTTCCAAGCGTGCCGAAATCCAGCAGTCCATCGAGGCCGAATTGAAGCCCAAGCTGGCAGCCGACGGCCTGGTACTGCGCAGCGTTACCATCGGCAAGGTCGTGCTGCCGGAAGACTTCAAGGCCGGCATGGAGAAACTGCTGGCCGAAGAGCTGGCGTCCGAAAAAATGCGCTACACCCTTGAGTTGAAAGAAAAGCAGGTGCGCCAGACCGCACTGGAAGCCGAAGCGGAAAAGGTGGCGCGTGAAAAAGCCGCCGAAGCTGCCGCCGCCGAACAGGTGATCGCGGCCAGGGCCCAGGAAGAAGCCATGCGCCATGTGCTTCCGTTCAAGGAAAAACAGGTGAAGCAGCGCGAACTCGAGGCGGAAGCCGAAAAGACCGCCCGCATCAAGACGTCGGAAGGCAATGCCCAGGCCCGCATTATCGAAGCGGCCGGCGAAGCCGATTCGCGCCGCAAGCTGGCGGACGCAGAAGCCTATCGCCAGGAACTGGTGGGCAAGATCGCCAGCGCCCAGATGGAGCGCGACGGCGAGCTGCTGAGCAAGCATCCGCTGCTGATCCAGAAGACCATGGCCGACAAGCTGTCCGACAAGGTGTCAGTCATCATTGCGCCGCCGCCGGCAGATGGCGGTTTCATTGGTTCGACGCTGGTCGGTGCTCCGAAGACTGTGCACACCGAGCGCATCGCCGCCAACTCGGGAGAATAAGCATGCCAGTCTCGATGCTTGCCGCCAGCGTGGCCCTGGCCATCGTCACCCAGGACCAGCTGCCTTTGCGTGCGGCGCCGCGTGAATCGGCCCAGGCCCAGGCCGTGCTGTGGCAGGGCGATGCGCTGGAAGTGCGTGCCACCCGCGGCGATTTCCTGCAGGTGTACGACCATCGCCGCGAACGGGCCGGTTATGTTCGCGCAACACGCGTGCGGCAAGTCGATTTGCAGCCTGCAGCGGCGCCGGAACTGCTGGCAGTGATGCGCTTCCTGCGCGATACGCCGGGCGCGGAAGCGCTCGGCATCAGCTACGGCGCTGCCTACCTGAAGGCCGCTGCGCCGCAAGCGATAGATGCCGAACCTTTCGATGCCATCGGCAGCATGGCCGAGCGGCTGGCGGCGCGCGCTTCTTCCAAACTGGCGCCGCAGGCCGAGACTGCCCTGGCGGCCCACCTGGAAGTTGTCGCCAGCTACGGCGTGGCGATGCGCAGCTACGAGAACGACGGCAAGGTGCGGGTGTGCTACGACGGCGATGCTTTCCGCCGCGTGCTGGCGGTGGCGGCAAGCGCCGAACAACGCTACCGTGCGGCGCTAGCCCTGAGCAATGGCGCCTGCATCAATCCGGCGTTGGGCGTGGTGCAGCGCGCCGAACATGACCTCTGGCGTGCCGAATTGCTGGACTCGGTCGACCTGGCCCGACTGCCTGAACACATGAAGAATCGCATCCATATGCGGCGCGCGGCCGTCTGGTCGAGTGTCGCCTTCCAGCGTGCCCGCAAGGGCGAGGAAGCGTCGCAGGCGGCCGGCCGCGCCGAACAGGCGCTGGCGGCGGTCAACCAATCCGAGCTCGCGGACGAGGACAAGGCCGCCTATGCGGAAGCTGGGGTGCGCTTCGGGGCGGTGCGCTGGGCATTGGAGCCGGTGCCGGCGCCCGGCAAGGTAGCGTCCCAGATTGCGGTCGCTGCGGCGCCGGGCCGGCCTGGCGAAACCTGCGTCACCCTGCAGGGCGGCGGCAAGCAGCTCGCGAGCCGTTGCACCTGGGGCGTGGTGTGGATGGCTTCCGCGCGCGTTCATCCACAGGGTACCGCGCTGGCGCTTGCGGTGCAGCCCTTGGACGGCTGGCGCGAAATGTGGCTGTTCCGCCGCCAGGGAGAAGGCTGGGTGGTGGATGTGCTGCCGCCTGCGTCCAGCGATCCGGACATCGGATATGCGGAATTCGCGGGTTGGGTACCCGGCACCGCGAGGATGCTGGCGGCCCGGGAAGTGCGTGCAGAAGGCAAATTCCGCCGCAGCTTCGAGCTGCTGGACATGGCCACGCTGGCGACGGAACGCGGCGCCGACAGGCCGGAATCGCTGTCCACTTTCTACAAGTGGCAGGACCCGGCCTGGAAGCGCCAGACTGTCAGCTTGCGCTGATTATTGCGGACGGTAAGTTACCTTCAGGTTGTAGTTCCCTGCGGTGTAGCCGTTCAGCATGACGTAGACATCGCCGTTGGCCGTCACGCTGGTGCTGCAGGTTTCGGTCGCGGTGGAGCCGTCCGACTTGCAGCTGTAGCTGCTGGTGGTCGGCACCGAGCCCTTGCGCACGTACAGGTCGATGTCGCCGGTGCCGGTGGTTTCGGCCTTGAAGGTGCCGACGCCGGCCTTGAACGGGCCGAAGGTCTTCTTCTGGTTGAGCGTCAGGCTGCCGGTGAAGGTTTGCACGGTGTCCGGTTGAACGATGACGGGGCCGTCGCTGCCCAGCTCCACCGCATAGGCGGCGGCCAGCTTGGCGAACTTCAGCGCGTGGTCGGCCTGGTTGCCGGAGTTGGCGTAAGTGTCGTTGGCGGTATGGATGTAGGGATTATCTTCACCCATCAGCGTCTCGAACGGTATCGAGGCCGGGAAGCCCTGGTTCTGCCAGGAGGCATGGTCGGAACAGGCGTAGCCGCAGGAGCTGTAGCCCACCGTGACGGTTGGCAGGTAGTTCGACATCAACGAGGCCAGGAAGTTGTTCTGCTGGCTGTCCGTGTAGTCGGTGTAGATCCAGACATCCTTGGCCGAGCCGCGGTAGTTGGTCATATCGAGCTGGATCACGCCGACGACGTTGATGTTGTTGGCCTTGAAGTTGGCCGCAATATCCTTGGAGCCGAGCAGGCCGGCTTCCTCGGCGGCATAGCCCATGATCTTGATGGTGCGGCGCGGCTTGTAGCCCGATGCGATCATGGCGCGCACCGCCTCGGTCAGGCTGGCAATGCCGGAGGCATCGTCGTCGGCGCCCGGCGAGCGCGAAGTTTCGCCATTGCCGCTCATGTTGATGCTGTCCAGGTGGCCGCCCATGACGATCACCTCGGAACCATTGTCGGTACCATTGATGGTCATGATGACGGACTTCTGGTTGTAGCCCGAGTGCGTGAACTGGGCCACGCTGATGTCGCTGCGGCCGGCTGCCATGCTGGTCCACTTCTGCGCCAGCCAGTTGGAGGCATTGGCGCCGTTGGTGGTGCGGTAGTAGCGGTTCGCGAAGTTCGACATGTCGATGATGGTCTGCGCGATATTCGAGGCCTGCATCGTCGGCAGGATCGCGTTGACGGTGGTCTGGTTGTCGATGGCATAGCTTGGGCGGCTCACGGCCAGCGCAAGCGGCTGTATGGTGCCAGCCTTGGCCAGCGCCTGGCGGCCTTCCTGTTCGCTGGCATGCACGATGAAACCGCCGCAGCGCTTCAATTCCTTGTGGATGGCGGCCGACAGTTTCAGCATGGTTTCTTCATCGACCTGCACCAGGTGGACTTTCTCTTTGCCCTGGCCTTGCTTGCTCTGCTTCGCAACAGCTTGCGGCGCGGCGGCTTGCAACTTGGCGTAAGCGGCGTCGCCGAGAGTGATCCAGGTGGGGGCTGCATTTGCTGCGCTGGCTGCAAAGAGTCCTGCGGCCAGTACGACTGGGGTGAATCTCTTCATGTTCGCTCCTTTGCGCAAAAAAAAATGCACCCGGGGCGGGTGCATTTGTCAAAAATCTTAGCAGATTATTGGTTTCGCACGATTGTGTACCGATTTGATTTGCCTCAACTGTCGCAGAAATGCCGCGCACATCATGGAAGCGTGCACTTTTCTTCCGGGGAGGTAGACCATGAAAGCGCAACTGCTGGCCGCATGTGCGGCCATATTCCTGACTGCCTGCAGCGGCAAGGGCAGCAACGGCGGAACGCCAGCACCGCAATTCGCCGCGGAAGTCACCCGTACCAGCTACGGGGTGGCGCATATCCAGGCCAAGGATTTTGCGGGCGTCGGTTACGGCCTGGCCTATTCGTTCGCTGAAGACAATGTCTGCATGCTGGCCGACAGCTTCCTGACGGTGCGAGGGGAACGTTCGCGCTATTTCGGGCCTGACGCCCGCGCCACCAAACCCCTTAACGGCGAGTATGGCGCTGCGCTCGACTTCATGGACTTGCGCAATGAGGACAGTGACTTCTTTTTCAAAGGCTACCTGGATATCGGGAAGCTGCGCGATGGCTATGCCGCCGGTTCCAGCGAAATCCAGCACCTGCTGCGCGGCTATGCCGCCGGTTACAACCGCTACCTGCGGGAGCATGGCGCCCGCCTGCCCGCCGCGTGCAGGAATGCGGCCTGGGTCAAGCCGATCAGCGCCGACGACGTGATGCTGCTGATTGCGGAGAAGGCGCTGCATGCCACCGGCGAGGTATTCGCGGACGAAATCGTGGCGGCCGCACGCGACGTCAGCGGCAACGTGACCCTGGCGGCGCAGGGACCGCTGGACGCGCTACCTTCCAGCACGCCATTCAGCTTGCCCAGCCAGGGCTCGATGGCCAGCAACGCACTGGCAATCGGCAAGGAAGCCAGCAGCAACGGCCGCGGCATCCTGCTTGGCAACCCACACTACCCCTGGACCAGCACCGACCGCTTCTATCAATTGCACGTCACGGTGCCGGGCAGTTACGACGCCATGGGCGTGAGCCTGGGCGGCCTGCCGCTGGTGGTCATCGGCTTCAACAAGGACCTCGCCTGGACCCATACGGTAACCAAGGCCGTGCACTTCACGACTTTCCGGCTGCAGCGCGATGGCTCCGATCCCATGCGCTATATGGTGGACGGCGAGCCGCTATGGCTGGAAACCCGCACGGCGGCGATCGAGGTCCTGCAGCCTGATGGCAGTTTGCTGAAAAAGAGCAAGGCCTTCTATTTCAGCAAACTTGGCGCAGTCATGGCGTTGCCGGGCAGCCCGCAAGGGCAGGGCAGCTTGCTGGTGCTGGGCGATCCCAATCGCAATAACACGCGCTCGATGGAACAGTGGCTCGCCATGGGGCGTGCCACCAGCGTGCAGGACTTGCAAAAGCAGCTTGGGCGGCTGGTCGGCCTGCCCTGGGTGAATACGGTGGCGGCGGACCGGAACGGCGGTGCCTTGTACGCAGATGCCAGCGTCGTACCGCACCAGGGGGCCGATAAATTCGCCGGCAACTGCCTGCTGTCGTTGCAGTTGCTGATGTTTGACGGCTCGCGCTCTTCCTGCGCCTGGGGGCGCGATGACGACGGGACGCCGGACGGCATCTTCGGCGGCCCCAATTCACCAAGCATGCTGCGCACGGATTACGTTGCCAATTCCAACGACGGCTACTGGATTACCAATGCGCGGCAATTGCTGGTCGGGCCGGCCCCGCTCGGGTTTTCGCCATTGTATGGACCGGTGGGCGTAGCGCAGCACCTGCGTACGCGCAGCGGTTTTATCGGGATCGAGGAGATGCTGGCCCGGAACGGCCAAGTGGGGCCGCAGGATTTGCAGGCTTTAATGTTCGCCAACCGGATCTTGGCGGCGGAGCTGGTCTTGCCGGAGTTGCTGCCGGCCTGCATGGCCAGTCCGGATGCATTGCTGCTGCAGGCTTGCACTGCCCTGGCGCAATGGGACCGCAAGGCTGACCCCGAGAGCCGCGGTGCAGTGCTGTTCCGCGAATTCTGGAACAGTGCGGCCAAGCTGCCGGGAATCTGGTCGCAGGCGTTCGACGCGGCCGATCCCTTGCATTCACCGCGTGGCGTGGCGCCGGCCGCAACGCCGGCCATGCTGGCGGCGCTGAAGGATGCGGCGTTACGCCTGCAGCAGCTTGGCGTGCCGTTCGACGGGCGCCTGGCTGACTTCCAGGTGGAGCCGCGCAACGGCCGGCGCTTCCCCATCCACGGCGCGATAGGCGACATCGACGGCAGTTACAACTCCATCCATATGGCCGGTGAACTGGGGGCTTCGGGCTACGAACGCGTGACCTGGGGTACCAGCTATATCCACCTGGTCAGCTTCGATGAAAATGGGCCGCAGGCGCGCGGCCTGCTGGTCTACGGCCAGTCCACCGATCCGCGCTCGGCACACTATGCCGACCAGTTGCCCCTGTATGCCGAAAAGCGGCTGCCTTTGCTGCCTTTCACTGCCGCCGCCATTGCCGCCGACCCGGTGCGACGCGTCCGGCAATTGCGGGAATAGTGACGTAGTGCAACATGACGCTGGGCTTGCCAGTCACCGGGCATGGGCATACGATTGGCGCATGAGCTCACAGCGCACCCAGCCGCCGGCGCTGCTCTTCATAGAGGGCGACCTCACGATCCGGCGCGTGCAGGAAATGAAAGACGTGCTCCTGGCGCGTCTCGCCCAGTCACAGGCGCTGGAAGTGGACCTGGCGGACGTCACGGAGATCGATACCGCCGGCGCCCAGCTCCTGTTGATGGCGCGCCGTGCGGCGCAAGCCAGCCAGAAGGAATTGCGGCTGGTAGCGCCCAGCCCGGCCGTTATTGCCCTGTTCGAGCTGTTGCGCATCCGCTAGGAAGGCATCCCCATGAACCTGGACGAAGGCTTGCAGGCGTTTGTCACCGAGGCGGGGGAATTGCTGGCCGAGATGGAGGGCGGCTTGCTGAAGCTGGGCGATCCCGTCGCGCGCGAGGAAGCCGTCCATGCCATTTTCCGCGCCGTCCACACCATCAAGGGGACGGCGGGCCTGTTCGGGCTGGACTACATCGTGCTGTTTGCGCATGCGGTCGAAAGCGTGCTGCATGAGGTGCGTAACGAAACGCTTCCACTTGGCGATGAACTGGTGGCGCTGCTGCTGGAATGCGCCGACCAGTTGAATGCGATGGTGCGCGATGTCGAACGTGGCGGCCACGGCGACCTTGGCGAACAGTGTCGTCCACAGCTGGATGCCCTGCATGCCTACCTGGCGCCGGCGCCATTCCGGGCGCCGATGCAAGCTGCCTTGGGCGCCGCCGGCGACAGCGCTTGCTGGCTGGTCTCGCTGGAGTTTGGCCGCGACGTTTTCCGGCAGGGCATGGACCCGGCGTCCTTCATCGCCTATCTCGGCCGACTGGGGCGAATCGTGGCGCTGGCCACAGTGGACGGCGGCTTGCCGCCGCCTGGGCAGATGGATCCGCAAAGCTGCTATCTCGGCTTCGAGATCGTGCTGGAAACCTCGGCCAGCGCCGAAGACATCGGCAAGGTGTTCGAATTCCTGCATGACGAGTGCACTGTGCGCCTGCTGCCTCCTGGCAGCAGCAATGACGAATTCCAGCGACTGGCCGACACATTGCCGCTGCATGGCGGCGCCATTGCGGACGTGCTGCAGGCCAGCGCAATCGGGAGCGTGGTGCCGCCGCCAATCGTTGCGCCCCAATTGGAACCTGCCGGCGGCGCAGCGGCAGCCCGTCCGCGCGAAAGCCGCACCATTCGCGTCGATGCAGATCGCCTGGGGCAACTGATTACGCTGGTGGGGGAACTGATCACTGCCAGCGCGCGCACCCAGATGATCGGCAGCCGCTTCAAGGATACCGACCTGCAGGACAGCACTTCAGCGCTGGCCGGCCTGGTGGGGCAGGTACGAGACAGTGCGCTGCAACTGCGCATGGTGAAAATCGGCGCCACCTTCGGCCGCTTCCAGCGGGTAGTACACGATGTTGCGCGCGAAATCGGCAAAGACATCCGGCTGGTCCTGAGCGGCGAAGATGTGGAACTGGACAAGACGCTGGTGGAACGTATTGGCGACCCGTTGACCCACCTGGTGCGCAACGCCATCGACCACGGTATCGAGGCGCCGGAAGTGCGGCGCCAGCGCGGCAAGCCCCTGCAGGGCACCGTCGCACTGAACGCCTTCCACGACTCAGGCAGCATCGTGATCGAGGTCGGCGACGACGGCGGCGGCCTGCAGCGCGAGCGTATCATCGCCAGGGCGACTGAACGCGGCCTGCTTGGCCCGGACCACAAAGCCAGCGACAGCGAAGTGTTTGCGCTGATCTTCGAGCCCGGATTTTCCACCGCCAGCGAAGTGACCAGCCTGTCGGGGCGTGGCGTCGGCATGGATGTGGTCAAGCGCAATATCGAGGCGCTGCGCGGCAGCATCACCATCGATAGCGAAGCCGGCCGCGGCACCACGGTGCGCGTGCGTTTGCCGCTGACGCTGGCCATCATGGATTGCATGCTGGTGACGGTGGCCAGTTCGCGCTTCGCTATCCCGCTCGGCACCATAGAGGAATGCGTGGAATATGTCCCCGAAGGCCCGCGTGGCTTTGTCGACCTGCGCGGCGAGGTGCTGCCCACGGTGGCGCTGCGTGAGCTGTTCCGCCTGCATGGCGCAGTACCGCGCCGCGAAAGCGTGTTGGTGGTACGGCATGCCGGGCAGCGCGCGGGCCTGGTGGTCGATAGCTTGCAGGGGCAATGCCAGGCGGTGATCAAGCCGCTCAGCCCGGTATTCGGCGGCATCTCCTGCCTGAGCGGGTCGACAGTGCTGGGCAGCGGCGACGTGGCATTGATCCTGGACATACCGGCCCTGCTCAAGCAGCTGCAGGCAAGGCAGCCGGGAAACCTGGCGGCATAGGAGCGAAACGATGCGGCGGACACTTACGGTTGGGATGCGCCTTGGCTTGCTGGTCGGGGTGCTGGTACTGATGATGGCGGGGATCGGTTTCGCCGGCATGCGCGGCATGGAATTCAGCAATGCGCGCCTGAAGGCGACCTACGAAGACCGGACGGTGGCGCTGATCTACCTCGGCAAGGCCAATGAGTACACGCTGCGCACCCGGCACCGCATGGTGATGACAGCTGCCGCCAGCAGCCTGGCGGAAGTGGAGGCGGCCCAGCAGGGCGATGCCTCGCACCAGGAACTGATCCGCAAGAACTGGAACTCCTATATGGCCACCTCGCTGACGCAGGAAGAGCAGCAGTTGGCAGCCCAGTACACGGTGGCCTGGAACGCCTGGCAGGACGTGCGCAGTGCCATCATCCGGAAGGCGCGTGCCGGCAAGCATAAGGAAGCATTGGAGGACGCGCGGGGCGCGGACGCGCAGTTCCGGAACGTGCTGGCGGCCATGGGCAAGCTGATTGATTTGCAGGAGCGGGTGGCGCGGGAGGAATATGAGTCGGCCATGGCGCAAACTTCGGCCGCCATGCGCACCAACGCCTTGCTGCTGGGCGGAGGGCTGCTGGCGGGTATCGTGTTGTCGGCCTGGATGATCCGCGGGCTGCTGCGCCAGCTTGGCGGCGAGCCCGATTATGCTGCCCACATCGTGCAGGAGGTGGCGCAGGGTAACCTGGCAGTGCAGATCAAGCTCAGGAAGGGGGATCAGCGCAGCCTCCTGGTATCAATGAAACAGATGGTGGACAAGTTGTCCGGCGTCGCGTCGGAGGTCAGCAACGGTGCGCTGGCGCTGGCGGCGGCGTCGGAGGAGGTCAGCGCCACAGCCCAGTCCTTGTCGCAGGCGGCAAGCCAGCAAGCGGCCAGCGTCGAGGAAACCAGCGCCTCGGTGGAGGAGATGAGCGCCTCGATCGCGCAGAATACGGACAACGCACGCGTGACCGACGTCACCGCCTCGAAGGCGGCCGGCGAGGCTGGCGAAAGCGGCGATGCCGTGCGCAGCACGGTGAGCGCCATGCGCGATATCGCCAGGCGTATCGTGATCATCGACGATATCGCCTACCAGACCAATCTGCTGGCGCTGAATGCCGCCATCGAAGCGGCGCGTGCCGGCGAGCATGGGCGGGGCTTTGCCGTGGTGGCTGCGGAAGTGCGCAAGCTGGCCGAGCGCAGCCAGGTGGCGGCGCAGGAAATCGGCGACCTTGCCAGCGGCAGCGTGCAGTTGGCGGAGCGCGCAGGCGGCCTGCTCGACGCCATGGTGCCGGCCATCCAGCAGACATCGCAGCTGGTACAGGAAATTGCGGCCGCCTCGATGGAGCAGGCCTCCGGGGTGAGGCAGATCAATACGGCAATGGGCCAATTGAGCCAGACCACGCAGCACAATGCAGCCGGTGCGGAGGAGTTGGCATCGACTGCCGAAGAAATGAGCAGCCAGGCGGAGGAACTGCAGCAGATGATACGCTTCTTCCGGGTTGCACAGGACGAGGCGCCGCGCCGCAATGCCGAGACGAGGCCGCCGGCCAGCCCGCGTGCCTCGCAGCGCCGCCTGTCGCGGGTGCCGCCACTGGATGAAAGCAACTTCACAAGATTTTGAGGGACGGGCATGGAAGCAGAGCACCAGTACTTGAGTTTCCGCCTGGGCGAGGAAACCTTCGGGCTGGGGATACTTGCCGTTCGCGAGATCATCGAGTACGGTGGCATGACCGACGTGCCGATGATGCCGCCGTGCGTGCGCGGCGTGATCAACCTGCGCGGCGCCGTGGTGCCGGTGCTGGACCTGGCTGCGCGCTTTGGGCGCGCTCCCGCCACGATAGGGCGGCGCAGCTGCATCGTCATCGTTGAAAGCGGGATGCCGCCGGAACAGCAGGTGCTCGGCTTGCTGGTCGATGCAGTCCATGCTGTGCTCGACATCGATGCCGCGCAGATCGAGCCGCCGCCCAGTTTCGGCGCCGGCCTGCGCAACGATTTCATCGCCGGCATCGGCAAGGTCGATGGAAAATTCGTTATCCTGGTCAAACTGGAATCGGTGCTGAATGTGCCCGAAATCGCCGCCATGGCGGGAGATATGAATTGATGCAGCCAGTTGCTCCCCTGACGGACTGCGAGTTCGTGCAATTCCAGCGCTTCATCCACGAAGCAGCCGGGATTTCGCTGTCGGACGCCAAAAAGCCGCTGGTGTCCGGGCGCCTTGCAAAACGCCTGCACCAACTGCAGTTCAACAGCTATGGCTCGTATTTCGAGTTGATCGCCAGCGGCACTGCGCCGGAAGAAACCCAGATTGCAATCGACCTGCTGACCACCAACGAAACGTACTTCTTCCGCGAGGCCCGCCATTTCGATCACCTGCGCTCCGTGCTGAAAGAGCGAAAGCGTGGCGGCACGCCGTTCCGGGCCTGGAGCGCGGCCTGCTCCACAGGGGAGGAGCCGTATTCGATCGCCATGGTGCTGGCCGACCTGCTGCCGCCGCAGGGATGGGAAGTGCTGGCTTCCGACATCAGCGCGCGCGTGCTGGAGACGGCGCGCCAGGGGCATTATCCGATGACGCGCGCTGGCCACGTGCCGCTGGAATACCTGCGCCGCTTCTGCCTGAAAGGCGTCGACGTCGAAGACGGCACGCTGCTGGTGTCGCGCGTGCTGCGCGAATGCGTGGAGTTCGCCCAGATCAACCTGAATGCGGGGCGCCTGCCGGCATTGGGCAAGTTCGACGTGGTCTTCCTGCGCAATGTGCTGATCTACTTTGACGGCGCAACCAAGCGCCGGGTGGTGCAGCGGGTGCTGGATCACCTGCGGCAGGGAGGCTACCTGTATATCGGCCATTCCGAAAGCCTGCACGATATGGAGCTGCCGGTGCGCGGCATTGCGCCGGCAATTTATCGCAAGGAATGAGATGAAGCCCGGCTCCGCTTTCGAAGTCTACCTGCTGCCCGGTGAGTACTTCGTTGGCGATGCGCGCTACCGCATCCGTACCGTGCTGGGTTCCTGCGTGTCGATCACGCTGTGGCACCGGCGCCTGCGCATTGGAGCGATGTCGCACTTCCTGCTGTCGGAGCGCGATGAGGCGGGCGATGGCGACCCGGCGGCCGAATTGAGCGGCCGCTATGGCAAGGACGCGTTGGAACTGATGGTGGCTCAACTGAGGGAGCGTGGGGTGGCGGCGCGCGATTGCGAAGCGAAAGTGTTCGGGGGCGGCACCATGTTTCCATCGATCGAGGCGGGCCGGCAACCGGGCATTGGGCACCGCAACGGCGTCGCCGCGGAGAGGCTGTTGGCGCAATACGGCATACCTGTGGTGTCGGAAAGCCTGTTCGGCACCGGGCATCGGCATATCCTGTTCGACGTGGCAACCGGCGATGTATGGGTGCGGCAGGGGGAACAGGGGGAAAAGGGAGGCGCATGAAGCAGATCAAGGTCATGGTAGTGGACGATTCGGCCGTGGTGCGGCAAGTGCTGAGTGGCCTGCTCGGACGCGAGCCGGACATGCAAGTCACCTATGCCGTGGCCGACCCGATCCTGGCCGGTGAGCGCATGCGCCTGCAATGGCCGGACGTAGTGGTGCTGGACGTGGAAATGCCGCGCATGGATGGCATTACTTTCCTGCGCAAGATCATGGCTGAACGGCCGACCCCGGTTGTGATCTGCTCTTCGCTGACGGAAAAGAGCACGCGCACCTCGATGGAGGCGCTGGCCGCCGGTGCCGTGTCCGTGATCGGCAAGCCCAAGCTGGACCTGCGCCAGTCGCTGCATGATGGCTGCGACGAGCTGGTAGCCGCAGTACGAAGTGCTGCCCAGGCCAGGCTGCAACCAACCAGCGGCAGCCGCCAGGGTGCGGCGCCGGTGGCGCCGTCGGTAAAACTGAGCGCGGACGCCATCCTGCCGCCAATGGGGGAGGGTGCGCTGCCAACGCGCGGCAATGGGCGCGTGGTGGCCCTGGGCACGTCGACCGGCGGCACGCAAGCGCTGGAACGTGTGCTGACCGAGCTGACGCCAGCGTCGCCTGGCATCGTCATCGTGCAGCATATGCCGGAACAATTCACGGCCGCTTTCGCCGAGCGCCTGAACGGTTTATGCCAGATCGCCGTCAAGGAGGCGCGCAATAACGACCCGGTGATTCCGGGGCAGGCCCTGATTGCTCCCGGCGGCCGCCATATGCTGTTGCGGCGCAGCCCTTCCCAGTACTTCGTGGAGGTGGTCGATGGGCCACTGGTCAATCGTCACCGGCCTTCGGTCGACGTTTTGTTCAGGTCAGTTGCAAAATGTGCCGGCGCCAGTGCGCTCGGCATCATCATGACCGGCATGGGGGACGACGGTGCAATCGGCCTGCTGGAAATGCGCCAGGCCGGGGCTCGCACGCTGGCGCAGGACGAGCAGAGCTGCGTGGTGTACGGCATGCCGCGCGAAGCGGTGAAGCGGGGCGCCGCGGAGCGCAGCGTGGCGCTGGATGCAATCAGCCGCGAAATCCTGCAATATGGCGGTATGGAACGGAGGGCGAATGAAGGACTTTAGCGAAAGCACGGCCTTGATCGTTGAAGACAGCGCGGTGCAACGCGAGCACGTTGCCGCGCTGCTGCGCCAGATTGGCTTCGGCACCGTCCTGATTGCGAACGACGGCATCAACGCCCTGCGCACGCTGGAGCAGCGTGCCGCGCCGGTGGACCTGGTGCTGACCGACCTCGATATGCCTGGCATGGACGGCGTGGAGCTGATCCAGCAGCTGGCAAAGCGGCGCTGGGCCGCCAACCTGATTGCCGCATCGGCCAACCAGCCACGCCTGGTGGAAGCGGCAGGCAGCCTGCCGCCCGGCAGTGCTATGCGCCTGCTGTCCACCATGCCAAAGCCGGTGCGGCTGGAAGCGTTGCAAGGATTGCTGGATGACGCATCGATGCTGGCGCTGGCGGACCTGGAGCAGGAAGTTGCGCCCGAAATCCCCAATATCACTGAAATCGAAGCTGGGCTGGCGACTGGCGAGTTCATTCCCTTGTATGCACCGCGTGTGGCGCTCGACAGCGGTCGGATGGTGGGTATTGCGGTGCAGGGGTGCTGGCAGCGCACGGGGCGCAGCCCGATGGACGTTGCCGGCTTGCTCCCGATGCTGGCCGGTGACAGTGAAACCATCGGCGCCATTTTGCTGGCGCTGGCAACCCAGGCCGCGGCCGACCTGCACGGCTGGCAGGAAATGGGCCTGTCGTCGATCAAGCTGTCGCTTCCGCTGCCTGCCGAACTGCTGGAAGACCTGGGCGAGCTGGGGCGGCTGGTGGCGGGTATTCAGGCGCAGGACGTCAAGCCGGGCAGTGTGTGCTGGGAAATCAGCGAGGCGGTGGTTGCGGCCTGCGAACCGGAACTGCTGCACAATATTGGCCGTCTCAGCTTGCGCGGCTATGGCGTCGGCGCGGTGCACTGCGGGCGCTATGAGGCGAAGACGCGCGATTTTGCCTGTTTCCCCCTGTCGGAGATTTCGATAGACCCCTTGTTCGTGCACGAGGCGGCGCAGCGTAGCCACCGCAGGCCGCTGTTCGAAGGCCTGTTGGCCATGGCCGGCAAGCTTGGCGTGCCGGCTTGCGCCGACGGCATCGAAAACGTCGAAGACTGGGCACTGATGCGTGAAATGGGCTGCGGCACCGGGCAGGGACCGCTGGTTGCCGCGCCAATGGAAGGGCGTGAATTCGTCGAGTGGTACAAGGATAGCCGCCAGCGCCTGCGCGACTGCGCGGGGCACCGCCTCAGTGACGCGGCGCCTCCAGCGGCAGGGACAGGGTAAAGCAGGTCCCGCAGCCTTCCTCGCTGCGGACGGTAATGCGCCCACCCAGGATATCGGACACGATGCTGTGCACGATATGCAGGCCGAGGCCCGAGCCGCCTACGCCCATCTTGGTGGTAAAGAAGGGATCGAAGATGCGCTCCTGGTTGCCGGCGCTGATTCCGTTGCCGTTGTCGCGCACATGCAGCGCAATCCAGTCGGGCGTCTCATATTCCGCCACCAGTTCCACCGTACCTTCGCTGCGGCCGTCGAAGGCGTGCATGAGGGCGTTGTTGACCAGGTTCGCGATCACCTGGCCCAGGGGACCGGGGTAGCTGTCCATCATCAGCTCGTCCGGCACGGACTGCACCACCTCGAACGGCGTTCGCCTGATTGAGGGCAACAGGGTCAGTACATTGCCGGATACGACCTCGGATAGCAGGAAGGTGCGTCGCTGGGTGCTGGTCTGGTCCACCGCCACCTGTTTGAAGTTGGTGACCAGGTCGGCGGCCCGCTGCAGGTTGCGCATCAGGATCTCGGTCGTCGTACAGGCGTTATCCAGGTAGCCGACCAGTTCCGAACGGCGCATATTCTCGCCCCTGGTGAAATGCTCACGAATGTTGCCGGTCTGGGCCTCGAATGTACTGGCAACCATCAGGCTGTTGCCGATCGGCGTATTCAGCTCGTGCGCAATGCCGGCCACCAGCGAGCCGAGTGCCGCCAGCTTTTCATGGTGCACCAGGTCCTCCTGGGCGCGTGCCAATGACTGGTAGGCATGCTTCAGCTCACTGTTGGCGCGGCGCAGGGCGATGTGGGTATTGATGCGGGCCAGGACCTCTTCAACCTGGAATGGTTTGGTGATGTAGTCGACGCCCCCAACGGCAAAGCCGCTGACGATCTGTTTTGCATCGCTCAGGCCCGTCATGAAGATGACCGGCACGTCGCGCGTATCGGCATCGGCCTTCAGGCGGCGGCAGGCCTCGAAGCCGTCCAGGCCGGGCATCACTATATCCAGCAGGATCAGGTCCGGCTCTGCCAGCGCTGCCCGCATCATGCCTTCACGCGCATCGTGGGCCAGCACGACAAGGAAGCCATGGTGGCTGAGATGATCAAGCAGGGCGAGCAGCAAGGTCGGCGAATCGTCGACGACCAGGACAGTCGGCGGACGCGTCTGGATTTGTTTAGATAGCATTCCAAACCTTTTTCACGTGTGGCCCTTGTCAGAGTGAATCTGGCTTGCTATAGTTCTGTCCCTCGCAACGCAACGCTGACAAATCAGCGAAGCGAAACGAGAAAAGATGGGGTTGACGAGTTGCACGCTGTACCGCATAATCTCGCTTCTCTGCTGCTGACAAACACAACGCTTTGTCAACGATAAGGCAGCGATCTTTAAAAATCAACAGTCGATAAGTGTGGGCGTTTGACGATATGCCCAGGCCTTCGGGCCTGATGCTCAAAATATACGTTATAACGCTCGCACAAAATTAAACGTAAATCTCTTTATGAGATTTCGTCAGTATTTTGAGTGAGTGACCTCGGCAGCAATGCCGAAAAACAGAGATTGAACTGAAGAGTTTGATCCTGGCTCAGATTGAACGCTGGCGGCATGCTTTACACATGCAAGTCGAACGGCAGCGCGGGCTTCGGCCTGGCGGCGAGTGGCGAACGGGTGAGTA
>Ga0209050_1001888_pt1 | contig 20105 bp, 19 predicted proteins | sample Araplavi_mTSA_r2_FD_184276 | JGI IMG/M metagenome (GOLD analysis project Ga0209050, IMG submission 184276) | Arabidopsis root microbial communities from North Carolina, USA - plate scrape MF_Cvi_mTSA_r2 (SPAdes) (version 2) | ecosystem: Host-associated > Plants > Roots > Endosphere | place: USA... | reverse complement strand
CGCAGCGCCTATAATCTGGGGCCACTTTGTCTGTTGCCCTGCCATGACCGCCGAAACGGCCGCCGAACTCCATACGATCATCGACCTGATCCGCTACGGCACCAGCCGTTTCAACGCCGCCGGCCTGACCTTCGGGCACAGCTACGACAATGCCCTGGACGAAGCCACCCAGCTGGTCCTGCATGCGCTGCACCTGCCGCACGATCTGGGACCGGCCTACGGTGCCGCCCGGGTCCTGGCCTCGGAGAAGGCCGAGGTGCTGGCCCTGTTCGAGCGCCGCATCAGCGAGCGCCTGCCGGCCGCCTACCTGACCGGCGAAGCGTGGTTTGCCGGGCTGAGCTTCAAGAGCGACCGCCGCGCCCTGGTGCCGCGCTCGCCGATCGCCGAGCTGATCGAAACCGGCTTCGAACCCTGGCTGGCCGGGCGTGACGTGCACCGCGCGCTGGACCTGTGCACCGGCTCGGGCTGCATCGCCATCGCCATGGGCCACTACTACCCGAACTGGGAAGTGGACGGCGTGGACCTGAGCGACGAGGCCCTGTCGCTGGCCGAAGAGAACAAGGAGCGCCTGCAGGCGCACAACGTCACCCTGCTGAAGTCGGACCTGTTCAACGGCCTGACCGGCCGCCACTACGACCTGATCGTCACCAATCCGCCGTACGTCACCAACGACGAAACCGACGCGCTGCCGCAGGAGTACTCGTACGAGCCCGAAATGGGGCTGCGCGCCGGCGACGACGGCCTGGATCTGGTGCTGAAGATCCTGCGCGACGCTCCGCTGCACCTCAGCGAAGACGGTCTGCTGATCTGCGAAGTGGGCGAGTCCGAGCAGCATCTGATCAAGCTGCTGCCGGAAGTCGATTTCGCCTGGGTCGAGTTCAAGGTCGGCCAGATGGGCATCTTCGCGGTTGAATGCCGTGAACTGATCGCGCACAGCGCGCGCATCACCGAACTGGCGGCGCAGCGGCCGTGAGTTCCAACACCTTCGGCAAGCTGCTCTCGGTCACCACCTTCGGCGAATCGCATGGTCCGGCGATCGGCTGCGTGATCGACGGCTGCCCGCCGGGGCTGGAAATCAGCGCTGACGAATTCGCCCACGACCTGCAGCGCCGCGCCACCGGCAAAAGCCGGCACACCTCGGCGCGCCGCGAGGCCGACGAGATCGAGATCCTGTCGGGCGTGTACGAAGGCCGCACCACCGGCACCCCGATCGCGCTGCTGATCCGCAATACCGACCAGCGCAGCAAGGACTACAGCGCCATCGCCCAGCAGTTCCGTCCCGGCCACGCCGACTACAGCTACTGGCAGAAGTACGGCATCCGCGATCCGCGCGGTGGCGGTCGTTCCTCCGCGCGCGAGACCACCATGCGCGTGGCCGCAGGCGTCATCGCCAAGAAGTGGCTGCTGCAGCGCCATGGCGTGCGCGTGCGCGGCTACCTCTCGCAGTTGGGTGGCATCACCCCCACCGGCCATGACTGGGCCGCGGTCGAAGACAACCCGTTCTTCTGGCCGGTCGCCGGGCAGGTGCCGGCGCTGGAAAGCTACATGGACGCGCTGCGCAAGTCCGGCGATTCGGTCGGCGCGCGTGTCAACGTCGTGGCCGACGGCGTGCCGCCCGGCTGGGGCGAACCGATCTACGGCAAGCTGGACGGCGAGCTGGCGGCAGCGCTGATGAGCATCAACGCGGTCAAGGGCGTGGAGATCGGCGACGGCTTTGCCAGTGCCGCGCAGAAGGGCACCGAACACCGTGATCTCATCACGCCGGAAGGCTTCGCCAGCAATCATGCCGGCGGCATCCTGGGGGGCATCTCCACCGGCCAGCAGGTCACCGCCTCGATCGTGCTCAAGCCCACCTCCAGCCTGCGCCTGCCCGGTGCCACGGTGGACGCCAGCGGCGCGGCGGTGGAGGTGATCACCACCGGCCGTCACGATCCCTGCGTGGGCATCCGCGCCACCCCCATCGCCGAGGCGATGATGGCGCTGGTGCTGATGGACCAGGCACTGCGCCACCGCGCCCAGTGCGGCGACGTCGGCGATGTCACGCCGCGCATACCCGGGTCCCTCGATGGCTGATGCGCGGCCCCGGGTCTGGGTCAGCCAACCCCTGTTCGATGACGTCATCGAACAGCTCGGGCAGCATGTCGCGCTCGCGATGACCCACGAGGTCACCCGCTACACGCCCGACCTGCTGGCCACGCAGCTGGCCCAGGTGGACGGCGCGCTGATCACCCTCAACGAACGCATCGGCGCAGCCGAGATCGCCAATGCGCCGCAATTGCGCGCGATCGCCAACGTTGGCGTGGGCTACAACAATCTGGATATCGACGCGCTCAGCGCGGCCGGCATCCTCGCCAGCAACACGCCGGACGTACTGACCGAAACCACCGCCGATCTCGGCTTCGCGCTGTTGATGGCCACCGCGCGGCGGATCACCGAATCCGAGCGCTGGCTGCGCGAGGGGCAGTGGGGGCAGTGGTCGTTCCAGACCATGCTGGGTGCCGACATTCACGGCAGCACGCTGGGCATTCTGGGCATGGGCCGGATCGGGCAGGGCATTGCCCGGCGTGGCGCGCTCGGCTTCGGCATGCGCGTGCTGTACCACAACCGTTCGCGCCTGCCGGACGCCACCGAAGCCGATGTCGGCGCACAGTACGTCGACCTGGACACGCTGCTGGCCCAGTCCGACCACCTGATGCTGGTCCTGCCCTACAGTCCGGCCTCGCACCACATCATCGACGCCACCGCTCTGGCGAAGATGAAGCCCACCGCGACCCTGGTGAACATCGCGCGCGGTGGCATCGTCGACGAGCTGGCGTTGGCCGACGCACTGGCCCACGGCAGGCTCGCCGCTGCCGGGCTGGACGTCTTCGAAGGTGAGCCTGCCGTGCGCCCGGAGCTGCTGGCCCTGCGCAACATCGTGTTGACCCCGCATATCGGCAGCGCCAGCCAGGCCACGCGCCGTGCCATGGTGCAGCTGGCCGTTGACAACCTGCTTGCCGCACTCGGCGTGGGGCCGAACGCCGGCCGTCCGCCGAGCGCGATCAATGCCGATGCCGTCGCCGCCGCGAAAGCCGGCGCTGTGGCCGCGGGCGGCAAAAAAGACGACGCCAAACGATAGGGAACCGCGCGGCCATCACGTGAGGTTCCCCGAGCCCAATCCGCACTGCGTGTTCCCTTTTCACCACGGTAGGTACCGGCCCTTGGCCGGTACATCATCAACGAGAATCCCATGAACAACCCTGATCGTCGCTTCCACGTCGCCGTCGTCGGTGCCACCGGCGCCGTTGGCGAAACCATGCTGGCCATCCTGGCCGAACGCAACTTCCCCATCGCCACGCTGAGCCTGCTCGCGTCCTCGCGTTCGGCCGGTGGCGACATCGAGTTCGGCGGCAACAAGGTCAAGGTCCAGGACCTGGCCACCTTCGATCCGAGCGGCGTGGACATCGCGCTGTTCTCCGCAGGCGGCAGCGTCTCCAAGGAGTTCGGCCCGAAGTTCGCCGCCGCCGGCGCGGTGGTGATCGACAACTCCTCGGCGTTCCGCTACGACGATGACGTGCCGCTGGTCGTTTCCGAAGTGAACCCCGAGGCGCTGAAGAACCGTCCGCGCGGAATCATCGCCAACCCGAACTGCTCGACCATGCAGATGCTGGTCGCACTGGCGCCGCTGCACCGCCAGTACGGCATCCAGCGCATCAACGTCGCCACCTACCAGTCGGTGTCCGGCGGTGGGCGTTCGGCGCTGGAGGAACTGGGCAAGCAGACCGGGCAACTGCTGAGCTTCCAGGACATCGACCCGCAGCGTTTCCCGGTGCAGATCGCCTTCAACCTGATCCCGCACATCGACGACTTCCAGGACAACGGCTTCACCAAGGAAGAGATGAAGCTGGTCTGGGAGACCCGCAAGATCCTCGGCGACGACAGCATCCTGGTGAACCCCACCGCGGTGCGCGTGCCGGTGTTCTACGGCCACTCCGAAGCGGTCACCATCGAAACCCGCGACAAGGTCACCCCGGACGCGGCACGCGAACTGCTGTCGCGTTCGCCGGGCGTGGAAGTGGTCGACGCGCACGAAGCCGGTGGCTATCCGACGCCGGTCACCCATGCCTCGGGCACCGATGCGGTGTATGTCGGTCGCATCCGTGAAGACCTCTCGCACCCGCGCGGCCTGAACCTGTGGATCGTCTCGGACAACATCCGCAAGGGCGCCGCGCTCAATGCGGTGCAGCTGGCCGAGCTGGTTGCTGCCGAAGGCTGACCGCCACACGCCTGCATGGCTGGATTGAGTGGGAGTCGCTATATTGCGCGGATGAAGAACCGGGTTCCGGGCGCGTTGCGTCCGCTCAAGTATGCGTCCACCCTGCTGCTGGCCCTGGCCAGCAGTTCCGCCATGGCCCTCGGGCTGGGCGACATCCGGGTGCTGTCCAAGCCTGGGCAGCCCCTGCTGGCGGAGATCCCGGTCATCTCCGCCGACCCTGCCGAGCTGGAAAACCTGCGCGTGGCCCTGGCTTCGCCGGTGACCTTCGCACGTGTCGGCCTGGAACGCCCCACCGGGCTGGTCAGTGAACTGCAGTTCGAATTGGCCCGCGACGCCAACGGCCGGGCCGTGGTGCGGGTCAGCTCGCAGGCGCCGGTCACCACGCCGTCGCTCAATTTCCTGATTGAAGCCGATTGGGGGCAGGGCCGCCTGGTCCGCGAGTATTCGGCCCTGGTCGATGCACCGGACAGCGCGCTGGCGGTTGCCGAGCCGGAGATCGTCGCGCCGGCGGGGGCGATGTCCAACGCCATCGTGCGCGAGCCCGAACCGGCCCCCGCGCCGCCGCCCGTTGCGGAGGCCGAGCCTGCGCCGCCGCGCGCTGCGCCGGGTCCGGCACGCGCGGCGCCACCGGCGCGTGCTTCTGCGGCAGCGCCCGTGGCCGCCACTGCCGCCGACGGCAGCATCACCGTGCAGCGCGGACAGACCCTGTCGCAGATTGCCGGCGGGCTGGCCCGCGAGCAGGGGATCAGCCGGGACCAGGCGATGATCGCGCTGTTGCGCGCCAATCCCGAAGCCTTCATCCGTGGCAACGTCAACCTGCTCAAGCAGGGGGCCGTGCTGCGCAGTCCCGGCAGCAGCGCCGGGGCACCGTTGGACGCCGCGCAGGCGGCGGCGATGGTGCGCGAACATGCGGCGCAATGGCGCCAGGCCCGATCGGCCATTCCGCAACCGGCCACCGGCAGCGCTGCCGCAGCACCGGCCGCTGCAACGCCGGCGTCGAGCGCAGTGGCAGGCGCACCGGCTGCGGCCGGCGGGCGCCTGGAGATCGCCCCGGCGGTCGCCGCGACCGACAACAATGCAGGGACAACCACCGGCACCGCCGCCGGCAGCGAGGGTGACATGCTGGGCAATGAACAACTGCGGCAGGCCAAGGAAGACGTGGCCACGCGCGATGCCGAGATCCAGGAGCTGCGCAACCGCGTGGCCGAGCTGGAAAAGCTGAAGCAGCAGCAGGCCTCGCTGATCGCAATGAAGGACACCGACCTGGCCGCCGCACAGCAGCGCCTTGCCGCGTCCCCGGCCCCGCGCGAGGCCGGTGGGGGCGGCTGGTACTGGCTTGGGCTGGTGGTGCTGCTGCTGGTGATCGGCGGTTGGGCGGTCGCCCGTCGGCGCAAGCCCTCGCCGTTGCCGCCGCTGCGCCGTGAGGGCCTGGATGCCGCCAGCTTTGCCGCCGCCGTGCCCGCTGCCGATTACGTGGATGAACTGGCCGCGCAGCAGCAGGCCGAGGCTGCCGAGGCGGACCTGCGCGATCCGCCGGACTACGTGCTCGCCGACGCCGGGGCGTTCGAGGATCGCCGCGAGCCGGCATTCACCCTGGAGCCGCAGCCGGGCCACATCGCCAACGCCACGGTGGACACACCGGTCGGGGCGGAACCCGTCGCGCCGGCACCCGCGCCGGCCGTGGACGATTACGTGCCGCCCCACGCACAGGAAGCGGCCGCGCAGCCGTCCTACCGGGGCGTGTTCGAATTCCCCGACGACGCGGCCCCCGTGGCCGGTGCCGTGTCGGCACCGGCACCGGACCGTGTCGACGCCGCTCCGCTGGGTGCGCCGGGCCGCAACCGCCTTGAATTGGCGATCGCCTACCTGGACCTGGGTGATGCCGACACCGCCCGCACCCTGCTGCTGGAAGTGGCGCAGGCCGGCGACCCGCACAGCCAGCAGCAGGCCCACGAACTGCTGGCCCGGCTCGGATGACCCGCGCCGGCCTCGTTCCGGCACATGAGGCAATGTTCTGATCATGCGTTACGCACTGGGCGTCGAATACGACGGCAGCGAATACAAGGGCTGGCAACAGCTCGGTGAGAGCGGCTGCCCGAGTGTGCAGGCCAGCCTGCAGGAGGCACTGTCCTCGGTCGCCGACGCGCCCATCCAGGTGGTCTGCGCCGGGCGTACCGACGCCGGCGTGCATGGCGAGTGTCAGGTGGTTCACTTCGACACCGAATCCGTGCGCGATCCGCGCGGCTGGACCCTGGGCACCACCACCCGGCTGCCGCGCTCGATCGCGGTGCGCTGGTGCGTGCCGGTGGCCGACGATTTCCATGCGCGGTTCTCGGCGCGTGCGCGACGCTACCGCTACCGCCTGCTCAACCGCACCATCCGCCCGGCGCTGTACCGGCAGACCCTGAGCTGGGAACGCCGGCCCCTGGATGCGGCGCGCATGCACGAGGCGGGGCAGGCCCTGCTTGGCGAGAACGACTTCAGCGCCTTCCGCAGTGTCCAGTGCGAGGCCCTGCATGCCCGCCGCGATCTGCAGGCGATCAGCGTGACCCGCCAGGGCGAGATCATCGAGGTCTGCGTTCAGGCCAATGCATTCCTTCATCACATGGTGCGCAATATCGTCGGTTCACTGATCCTGATCGGCAGTGGGGAAAAGCCGGTGTCGTGGATGGCCGAGCTGCTTGCCGGCCAGGACCGCACCCTGGCTGGCCCGACCGCGCCGCCGCAGGGTCTGGTGTTCGTTGGCCCGTTGTATCCCGACAACTGGCACCTTCCTGCCGAGGTCACCTTATGAGCCGCTCCTTCTACCGCACCCGCATCAAGTTCTGCGGCATGACCCGCGCCGGTGACGTGCGCCTGGCCGGCGAACTGGGCGTGGACGCGGTGGGCTTCATCTTTGCCCGCGAAAGCAAGCGCCGCGTCGCCCCGGCCGAGGCCAGGGCCATGCGCCAGGCGATCGCGCCGATGGTGGACGTCGTGGCCCTGTTCCGCGACAACAGCAAGGAAGAGGTTCGCGAAGTGCTGCGCACGGTGCGCCCGACCCTGCTGCAGTTCCATGGCGACGAAGACGAATCCTTCTGCCGCAGCTTCAACATGCCTTACCTCAAGGCCGTGGCGATGGGGGGCAGGGAAGAGGTCAACGCGCGTCAGCTGCAGCTGCGCTACCCCAGCGCGGCCGGCTTCCTGTTCGACAGCCACGCCCCGGGCGGCGGTGGCGGCACCGGCGTGGCGTTCGACTGGACCCGCCTGCCGACCGGCCTGCACCGTCCGTTCCTGCTGGCCGGCGGCATCACCCCGGACAACGTCTTCGACGCCATTGTCGCCACGCTCCCGTGGGGCGTGGACGTCTCCAGCGGCATCGAATCCGAGCCGGGCATCAAGGACGGCTACAAAATGCGCAAGTTCGTCGAAGAAGTGCGCCGCGCCGACTGCCACGAAGCCGATTGATCGCCAGATCGATGGGCCGATGGTCGATTCGCCGGTCCCGTAACCCCTTCCGACGTTCAGCCCGGCCGACGCCGTAGCTGTCCCGCCAACCAATCCGCCAGCGCATCCACCCGCGCATCCCCCGCGCCGTCCGCGCTCGCCAGCACCCAGAACCCTCCGGTCGCGCCAAACCCCCACGGCGCCAACAACCGCCCCGCAGCCAGCTCGTCGGCCACCAGCGGCTCCGGCGCGATCGCCACGCCCAGCCCGGCCACCGCCGCTTCCAGCAGGTAGTACAGGTGCTCGAACCCGGTACCCAGCTGCAGCGCGGCAGGCTCCAGTCCGTGCGACAGCGCCCACGCCGGCCACGCCTGGGGGCGCGAGGTCGTATGCAGCAGCGGCTCGCCCAGCACTGCGCGGGGCGGTCGCTGCCTCAGCCGCGCCGCCGCCGGGTGCTGCGGGCTCACCACCACTCCCACGCGCTCCGGCGCAAGTTCCCGCACCTGCCAGCCCCGTGGCCACGGCGGCTGCGCCAGCAGCAGCACCGCGTCCAGGGTCTGCTGCTGCTCGGTGAAGCTGCCGTCCTGCGCCGACCAGTGCAGCGTGAGCTGGGGCATTGCCGCCTGCAGGGCGGGCAGGCGCGGAATCATCCAGCGCGCCAGGATGCTGCCGCTGCACCCCAGCACCAAGGCTTCGGGCCGCTGCCGCCGCTGGAGGGTGTCGACGGCCGCGCGGATCTCCGCAAACGCCCCGGCGCAGGCGGCCTGCAGTTCCTTGCCAGCAGGGGTGAGTCGCAGGCCGCGTCCGGCACGTTCGAACAAGGCCAGACCCAGATGCGCTTCCAGCAGCCGCAACTGTCGGCTGATCGCGCCGTGGGTCACGTGCAGTTCCTCGGCGGCCCGGCCCACGCCGCCCAGGCGGGCGGCGGCCTCGAAGCTGCGCAGGGCGTTCAGTGGCGGCAGAAGGGAATCGCTCATGTGAGTTTTCCTGACGGTTCCAGCCAGATAATATCGATATTCCGGTCAGGACAGGTGCGGTAAATTGGCAGCCTGTCTCCATCGGCTGTCGTCCCATGTCCGCATCGCCCATCACCGATTTCCACGCCTACCCCGACGCCAACGGCCATTTCGGTCGCTACGGTGGCAGTTTCGTCGCTGAAACGCTGATCGGGCCACTGCAGGAACTGGCAGCGGCCTACGACCAGGCGCGCCGCGATCCGGCCTTCATCGCCGCCTACGACAAGGACCTCACCCATTACGTGGGCCGGCCCAGCCCGATCTATCACGCCGAACGGCTCAGCCGGCAGGTCGGCGGTGCGCAGATCCTGCTCAAGCGCGAAGACCTGAACCACACCGGCGCGCACAAGATCAACAACACCATCGGCCAGGCTTTGCTGGCCGCGCGGATGGGCAAGAAGCGCATCATCGCCGAGACCGGCGCCGGCCAGCACGGCGTGGCCAGCGCTACCGTCGCGGCCCGGCTGGGGCTGGAATGCGTGGTGTACATGGGCGCCACCGACATCGAGCGGCAGAAGATCAACGTCTACCGCATGAAGCTGCTCGGCGCGACCGTGGTACCGGTGACCTCCGGCTCGGCCACGCTCAAGGATGCGCTCAACGAAGCCATGCGCGACTGGGTCACCAACGTGCGCGATACCTTCTACATCATCGGCACCGTGGCGGGTCCGGACCCGTACCCGCGCATGGTGCGCGACTTCAATGCCATCGTGGGTCGCGAAGCCCGCGCGCAGATGCTCACCGATTACGGCCGCCTGCCCGACGCGATCACCGCCTGCGTCGGCGGCGGCAGCAATGCCATCGGCCTGTTCCATGCCTTCCTCAATGATCGCGACGTACGCATCGTGGGTGCCGAAGCGGCCGGCGACGGCATCGACACCGGTCGTCACGCCGCCTCCATCGCGGCCGGCCGCCCGGGCGTGCTGCACGGCAACCGCACCTATGTGATCTGCGACGACGATGGCCAGATCATCGAAACCCATTCGGTGTCCGCCGGGCTGGATTACCCCGGCGTGGGTCCCGAGCACGCCTTCCTGGCCGACGCCGGCCGCGCCGAGTACGTGGGCATCACCGACGACGAAGCGCTGGCCGCGTTCCACCAGCTGGCCCACAGCGAAGGCATCCTGGCCGCGCTCGAATCCAGCCACGCCGTGGCCCAGGCGATCAAGCTGGCGCGCGAGCTGCCCAGCGACAAGCTGGTGCTGTGCAATCTGTCCGGGCGTGGCGACAAGGACGTGCACACCATCGCGGCGCGCGAGGGTCTGGTCCTGTGAATGCCGTGCTGCGCCAGGGAAGTGCGCTGCTGATCGTGGTCGGGATGACCGCCTGTACGCCACCAGACCCACCGGTACTGGCACCTGCGGCCAAGCCTGCGGCCATCGCGCCGGCGCGGGCGCCGGCCAGCAATGATGATGTCGCCCATCGTCCACTGGAAGATGCCGTTGCGCAGCTGCCTGCCGAGAGCGATGCCGATGCCACCGCGCCGGCAGTGGTTTCCGTTGCGCTCGACCATGCCGGCGACGTGCTGATCGGCCAGCGCTTCAGCGAGATCGAAGCGGATGGTCCGTGGCACTCGGCGGGTCTGAGCGATGGCCGGTCCATGGGCGCCTGCGAATATTACGAACGCGGCAGCCTGCCCGAGGGCGTGTCGATGATGGTCGACGACGAGCATGTGCAGCGCTTCGACCTGGACACCATCGACGGCTCCTACGAGAGCATCGCCCAGCCCGGTCCGTTCGGGCTGCGGCTGGGCATGGCCGAGGCGGAGGCGCTCAAGCGCCTGCCTGCCGGAAGTACCCGCACGCCGCACGCCTACGACCCGGAAACGGGCTACTACCTCACCTGGGAGGACCCGGGCTCGGATCTGGCGATCCGGCTGGAGGTCTTCGACGGGGTGATATCGAAGCTGTACTGGGGCGCCAGCGGCGCCGTTGAATTGATTGAAGGATGTGCCTGAGATGCCTGTTGCCCGTATCGACGCCTGCTTTGCCCGCCTGCGCGCCAGCCGCCGCAAGGCGCTGATTCCGTTCATCACTGCCGGCGACCCGGGCCTGGAAGCAACGGTCCCGGTGATGCATGCCCTGGCCGCGGCCGGTGCCGATGTCATCGAACTTGGTGTGCCGTTCTCCGACCCGATGGCCGACGGCCCGACCATCCAGCGCAGTTCCGAACGCGCGCTGGCGCGCGGGGCGGGCCTGCGTTACGTGCTGGAAACGGTGACCGCGTTCCGGCGCGACGACACCGCCACCCCGGTGGTGCTGATGGGCTACCTCAATCCCGTGGAGATCCACGGCACCGCGCGCTTCGCCGCTGCTGCCATCGCCGCCGGCGTGGACGGCGTGCTGCTGGTGGACCTGCCGCCGGAAGAGGCGGCCGAGACGCTGGAGATGTTCAACGCTGCAGGCTTGGCGCTGATCCTGCTCGCTTCGCCGACCACCGCCGACACGCGCTTGGACCTGCTTTCGTCGATGGCCAAGGGCTATCTCTATTACGTGAGTTTCGCCGGCGTCACCGGTGCGTCCGAGCGCCTGGACAGCAGCGCGGCCGGTGCGCGCCTGCGCGACCTGCGCAGCCGCTCGACCGCTCCGGTCGTGGCCGGCTTCGGCATCAAGGACGCGCAGAGCGCCGCCGCCATGGCACGGGAAGCCGACGGCGTGGTGGTCGGCAGTGCGCTGGTGGCGGCCCTCGCGGAAACCGACGACGCGGCCTCCGCCGCGCGCGTGGCGCGCACCTTCCTGCAACCGTTGCGCGAGGCCCTCGATCAGGGCTGAGGGCCCCAAACGTACGGCCCAGCATGGTTTTCACGCGCCGTTGACCCGCCCTGCAGGGGGTCCCGGCCGCTGGACGGGTGAGCTAGACTGTCCGCCTTTGCGGCCTCCGGGCCGCCCTGAACGGAAGTGTCATCCCGCATGAGTTGGCTCAGCAAGTTGATGCCGTCGGGCATCCGCACCGACAACGTCCCCAGCAAAAAGCGCAGCGTCCCCGAGGGCCTGTGGGAAAAGTGCAGCAGCTGCGGCAGCGCGCTTTACGGTCCGGAGCTGGAAGAAAACCTGGAAGTCTGCCCCAAGTGTGGCCACCACATGGCCATCCGCGCGCGGGCGCGCCTGGCGTCGCTGTTCGACGCCGACAGCACCACCGAAATCGCCGCACGCCTGGGCCCGACCGACCTGCTCAAGTTCAAGGACCAGAAGAAGTACAGCGAGCGCATCAAGGCCTCGCAGAAGAACACCGGCGAGTACGATGCACTGATCGCCATGCAGGGCCTGCTCAAGGGCCGGCCGCTGGTCGCCTCGGCCTTCGATTTCGCCTTCATGGGCGGTTCGATGGGCTCGGTGGTCGGCGAACGCTTCTCGCTGGCTGCTGAAAAGGCGCTGGAGATCGGCGCGCCCTATGTGTGCTTCTCCGCCAGCGGTGGTGCGCGCATGCAGGAAGGCCTGTTCTCGCTGATGCAGATGGCCAAGACCTCGGCCGCGCTCGGCCGCCTGCGCGATGCCGGTCTTCCGTACATTTCGGTGCTGACCCATCCGACCACCGGTGGCGTGTCGGCGTCGTTCGCGATGCTGGGCGACATCAACATCGCCGAACCGCAGGCGCTGATCGGGTTCGCCGGCCCGCGCGTGATCGAACAGACCGTGCGCGAGAAGCTGCCGGAAGGTTTCCAGCGTTCGGAGTTCCTGCTCGAGCACGGGGCGATCGACCAGATCTGCGACCGCCGGGAAATGCGCGACCGGCTTGCCGACCTGCTCGCCATGCTTGGTCGTCAGTCCGCCCCGGGCGCGGCTGCCTGATGGCGGCGCGCAGGTACTTCGGCACCGACGGCATCCGCGGTCGGGTCGGGCAGGGCGTGATTTCGGCGGACTTCGTGCTGCGCCTGGGCAATGCGCTGGGCCGGGTGCTGAACGAGCGCAGCGGGCGCGCGGCAGGCCACCGGCCGGTCGTGGTGATCGGCAAGGACACGCGCATCTCCGGCTACATGTTCGAGGCCGCGCTGGAAGCCGGGCTGGTCGCGGCCGGTGCCGACGTGCAGCTGCTCGGGCCGATGCCCACGCCTGCGGTCGCGTTCCTGACCCGCACGCTGGGCGCCGACGCCGGGATCGTGATCAGTGCTTCGCACAATCCGCATTACGACAACGGGATCAAGTTCTTCTCCGCCGATGGCGAGAAGCTTGATGACGCCACCGAGCTGGCGCTGGAAGCGGCGCTGGATACCGAATTCGCCACCGCAGACTCGGACCGGCTCGGCAAGGCGGCCCGCGCACGTGACGCGGTAGGGCGCTACATCGAGTTCTGCAAGGCCAGCGTGCCGCGCGGCTTCGATCTGCGCGGTCTCAAGATCGTGCTCGACTGCGCGCACGGCGCCACCTATCACATCGCGCCGCTGCTGTTCCGTGAGCTGGGGGCCGAGGTGGTGGCCATCGGCGCGGAACCGAACGGCGTGAACATCAATGACGGTGTGGGTTCGATGCACATCGACAACCTCGCCGCGAAAGTGCGCGAGGTCGGCGCCGATCTGGGCATCGCCTTCGATGGCGACGGCGACCGCGTGCTGATGGCCGATGACCAGGGCAATCCCGTCGATGGCGACGATCTGCTGTACGTGCTGGCGGCGGCCTGGCAGAAAAGTGGCCGCCTGCGCGGTCCGGTGGTCGGCACGCTCATGACCAATTTCGGTCTGGAGCAGGCGCTGGAACGACTGGGACTGCCGTTCCAGCGCAGCAACGTCGGCGATCGCTATGTGCACCAGGCGCTGGTCGAGGGCGGTGGCGTGCTGGGTGGCGAAGCCTCCGGTCACCTGCTGTGCCTGGATCGCGCCACCACCGGCGATGCGATCGTCAGCGCGCTGCAGGTGCTGGAAGTGCTGCGCCGTGATCGCATCAGCCTGCGCGAAGCGCTGGCCGATGTGACCAAGGTGCCGCAGAAAACGGTGAACGTTCGTCTGGGCGATGTATCGGCCAAGGCGATCGTGCAGTCCGACGGCGTGCAGTCGGCACTGGCCGACGCGCAGCAGGCGGTAAAGGGCCGCGGCCGCGCGTTCCTGCGCCCGTCCGGCACCGAGCCGGTGGTCCGCGTCACCGTCGAGGCCGACACGGCCGAGCTGATGCAGTCCACCCTGGACAGCCTGTCCAGCGCAGTGAAGGCGGCAGCAGCGGCGTGATCGGCGCTATCGTCGAATGAACGGAAACCCGGCTTCGGCCGGGTTTTTTTGTTGGATTGCACGCTTCCCCGTAGAGCCGGGCTCTGCCTGGCTGCTTCACGCATTTGGGCGAACAGCCCTTGGCTGATGGGACCTCTGGTTTAGGCGGGTCGGTGCGGGTTTGTGGGGGACGCCGCAAGTACCCCTCCGGGGCCCGGCCCAGCCGCCAGCGGCTGTGCGTTCAGTCGCACGCGAGGCAGTGCCTCGCAAGCAGTGCGCCTTCACCCCTGTAGGCTTGGTCGCGGCATCCATGCCGCTCACACCCCCACAAACCCGCCCCGACCCACCTTTTGACAGTGTGTCATTGCCACGGGAAAAGCCGGTGCCGGCTGATCGCCGGCTTGGATGCATGCCGACAACGTCGGCAGTACCGCGTTTCCCTTGGCCACCGGCCCACTGTCGGAGGGTCGGCGGGGGTGGGTTTGCGGGACTGTAGAAAACATGGATGTTTTCTACAAGCCTACAGGGACGTATTCACGGCGTGTCCCGCAAACCCACACCCGACGGCCCAGCTCGGGACATGCATCAGCCAAGGGCTGTTCGCCTAGATGCATGAAGTAGCCGGGCAAAGCCCGGCTCTATAGGGTCCGGTTCAAGGACCCGGCACCATCTTTTTCTGCCTGGCCTTGAACCGGTTGAACACCGGCGCGATCAGTGGGTGGTAGCTCCAGGCGATGCGCTTGCGCAGCCAGCTGGCGGGGCGGTTGCGGATGGCGAAGCGGTAGATGTGTTCCGGGTCCCCACCGACCACGTTGCGCCCGAACGGGTGGGTGGTGTGCAGGTAGCGGAAGCCCTGTTCGCGTGCGATGCGCAGGTAGTCCGCATCGAAATCGCCATACGGCCAGCACAGCGTGTCCGAGACTTCGCCCAGCTGTTCCTGCAGCACCACGCGCGCCCGGGCCAGGTCGCCGGTGATGCCTTCGCGCTTCTGATCGCCGCTGATGTCCTGCTTCAGCCAGCGCGTGTGCGTATGCGTGTGGCAGTGCACCTCGAAGGTGCCCGCCTCGATCATCGCGCGCGCCTCGCTCCAGCGCATCATGACCTCGTCGTGACGACCTTCGCGCAGGATCGCGTCTTCGCAGCCGCGGTGGTCCGGCGTGGGCGGCAGCGCGGCACCGGGTTGGCCCGCATGTGGACGGACCGGGCCTTCGCCCATCCAGCCGGTCACCACGAACACCACCGCGTGCATGCCGTACTTCTGCAGGATCGGGTGCGCGTAGACCCAGTTGTCCAGGTAACCGTCGTCGAAGGTGATCACGATCGATCTGCGCGGCACCGGCTTGCCGGCCAGGAAATCGGCGTATTGGGCCAGCGTCAGCGACGTCCAGCCGTTGTTGGCCAACCAGGCGATCTGGCTCTCGAAATTCTCCGGCGATACCGTGATCATCCCCGGTGAGGGCGACACATGGTGGTGCATCAGCACCGGTACCGTTCTAGCGTTGGCCATGGCCCAGCTCCTTCAACCACCGGTGGTAATAGTATTCGGTTGCCTCGGTGTGACCGGCCGGGGTGAAGCGGTGCGCGCCGCGCATCCACTCCCAGCCGGCCTGGCCCATCTGCCGACGGCGCTCGGGCTGTTCGACCAGCGTCTGCAGCGCCTGCGTCAACGCCGCCTGGTCGCCGAGCGGGGCGAGCAGGGCATTGCTGCCCTCCACCAGCATCTCCGGCACACCGCCCACCCGCGTGGCCACGATCGGCACACCGACGTAGGCCGCCTCCAGGAACACTGTGCCGGCCGCCTCCTTGTGACTGGCAAGGGCGAAGATATCGAATGCGGTCATCAGCCGGCAGGCACCCAGCCGGTAGCCAAGCAGGTGCACCTGGTTGGTAATGCCCAGTTCCTCGCGCAGGGCGGTCAGCCGCGCCATCACCGGATTGCCATCGCCCACGATCACCAGCTGCAGGTTCGGGTGCTGGCGGCACAGTGGCGCGATCGCGCGCAGCAGGTCCGCATGCCCCTTGGCCTCGCGCAGCACCGCAACGCAGCCCACCACGATCTGCTCCTCGGCGAAGCCCAGTTCACGGCGGACCTCGGCGCGGGTGTCCTGCAGGCATTGCCAGGCATCGTCGCTGGTTGCCTGCGACCACTGCGGCGGCACCGCGATCGGCGGAACGATGCCGATGTGCCCGTCGGCGACACCGCGATGGACCAGCATCTGTTTGACGAAGCTGCTCACCGTCATCACCCGGTGCGGCAGCCCGGTGTAGGTGAGCAGGGAATTGACCGGACTCATCAGGTGCCGGGAGCGCACCACCAGCGGCGCCCCTGCCAGCCGCGCACCGGCAGCCGCGATCAGGGCGTCGCGGCGGCTGGTGGTGTTGACCACGTCATAGGCGTGCCGTCGCACCAGACGGGAGACCGAGGCGATGCCGCGCAGCATCCGCAGCAGCCCGCCCATTTTCAATGCGTGCACGGTGAAGCCGGCCTCCCGTGCGATCTCGCCGAGCCGCGCGCCCGGCTGGCACAGCAGGGAAACGTCGTGCCCGCGCTCGCGCATGGCCAGCATGTGGCGATAGATGTAGATCTCCTGGCCGCCAAATCCCTTGGCGGCCTCGGTGTGCAGGATTTTCAATGGCTTGTTCATCATGAACGTTCCTGGAGTCTGCACATTCAACGTGGGTGCGTGCAGAAGTGGGTCAGCACTGTCGACGCCGCGCGGCGCGGGGGACAGGTCCGGTGGCGGATCGGCCAGGAGCCTGGCCCGGCGGCGAACAGGCGCCGCGCTGCCCGTCGGGGCGGGCAGAGGGGCAGGGGAGCGCGATACGTCCATGCAGGGTCTGGCGGGAAGTGGGTGAATCGGAAGACGTGGCGGCGGCGGCGTCCCTGGCCTCCCGCTGCGCGGGGCAGTGGGGCGGACGCATTGTATCGGTTTGTATCTTTGTGTAAGCGGCTTCCAATGTCCGATCTGGCACAATGTTCAGCCGGGCCACAGTCGTGGCCGGGCGTACCCACCACGAACAAGCCAGGAATCGCAGTGAGCCAGATCCCCACCCTCGACATCACCCGTTTCGACAGCGACCGCGACGCCTTCGTCGCCGAGCTGGGCGCGGCCTACCGCGAATGGGGGTTTGCGGGCATCCGCAACCATGGCATCCCGCAGGCCGACATCGATGCGGCGTACGAGGTGTTCAAGGCCTTCTTCGCCCTGCCCGACGCCACCAAGCTGCAGTACCACCTGCCGGGTACCGGCGGTGCGCGGGGCTACACCCCGTTTGGCGTGGAAACGGCGAAGGGCTCCAAGCACTTCGACCTGAAGGAGTTCTGGCACATCGGTCGCGAGATCCCGGACGATTCCAGGTACCGTGACGTGATGGCCCCCAACCTGTGGCCGACCGAGGTGCCGGGCTTCAAGGAAAAGGGGTACGGGCTGTACGAGGCACTGGACAAGCTGGGCTCGCGGGTGCTGTCGGCGCTGGCGCTGCACATCGGCCTGCCCATCGATTTCTTCGCTGACAAGACCAACAACGGCAACTCGATCCTGCGGCCCATTCACTACCCGCCGATCACCGCCGACGACATCCCCAACGTGCGCGCCGGCGCGCATGGCGACATCAACTTCATCACGCTGCTGGTCGGTGCCAGCGCGGCCGGCCTGGAAGTGCAGTCGCACGAAGGCAAGTGGGTGCCGTTCACCTCCGATGCGGACACCATCGTGGTCAACATCGGCGACATGCTGCAGCGCCTGACCAACCACGTGTACCCGTCCACCATCCACCGCGTGGTCAACCCCCCGGGCGAGCAGGCCCGCCAGCCGCGCTACTCGGTGCCGTTCTTCCTGCACCCGAACCCGGACTTCCTGATCGACGTGCTGCCCACCTGCATCACCCCGGACAACCCGAGCCGTTACCCGGAGCCGATCACCGCGCATGGCTTCCTGGAAGAGCGCCTGCGTGAGATCAAGCTGAAGTGATTGGGAAAGGCCACCACCAGGTGGCCTTTTCCATTGGTGGCTTGTTTCATACGCGAACAGCCTGGCTATGGGTTGCTATCGGCTGGGGCGAGGGCCGGTAGATGCCGGACGGAAACAGCGCCACGACCAACGGTCGTGGCCTACCGATGGGTGATCGATCGTTCCGGTAGGTGCCGACCGTTGGTCGGTACGCCTTACCGCTCCAATGCGTGCGCGCCGATCCCGCAACCCATACGAGCCGGCAACCTTGATTGCTCTGGCTCTGGCTCTGGCCCTCGCAATATCCATTTGAAATGTAAGCGTTTTCGGGAAACGCGGATTCGTTACATCCGGTATCATTGCCCGCTGATACCCCAAAGGAGCCCGCCCATGCGCCGCAAGATCGTCGCCGGTAACTGGAAGCTGCACGGCAGCCGCCAATTTGCGACCGACCTGGTCCGCGACATCGTCGCCAGCCTGCCCAAGGACGGCGTCGAGGTGCTGATCCTGCCGCCGCTGCCCTACCTGGGCGAACTGGTCGAGGCCTTCGAGGGGCAGTCTGTCGTTTTCGGTTCCCAGGACGTCAGCTCCAACGAGAAGGGCGCCTATACCGGTGAAGTCTGCGCGGCCATGCTGGCCGACGTCGGTGCCCGCTACGGGCTGGTCGGCCACTCCGAGCGCCGCCAGTACCATCAGGAAAGCAGCGAGCTGGTCGCACGCAAGTTCGCCGCTGCCGTGCACGCTGGCCTGGTTCCGGTGCTGTGCGTCGGCGAGACCCTGGAGCAGCGCGAGGCAGGGCAGACCGAGCAGGTCATCGCCAGCCAGCTGGCTCCCGTGCTTGAGCTGGTCGGCCCGGCCGGTTTCCAGCATGCCGTGGTCGCCTATGAGCCGGTCTGGGCCATTGGCACCGGCCGCACCGCCACCAAGGAGCAGGCCCAGCAGGTCCACGCCTTCATCCGTGGCGAAGTGGCCAAGCTCGATGCTAGAATTGCGGATTCGCTGCCCATCCTTTACGGCGGCAGCGTCAAGCCCGACAACGCGGGGGAGCTGTTCGCACAGCCCGATGTCGATGGGGGGCTTGTAGGCGGTGCCTCGCTGGTGGCCGCGGACTTCCTGGCCATCGTCGATGCGGCGGCCGGGCGTTAATGAATAATCCGAGGACGGATTCGAAATGCTGATGTTGATCCTCAATGTGGTCTACGTGCTGGTGGCCATCGCCATGATCGCGCTCATCCTGATGCAGCGTGGTTCCGGCGCGGCCGCAGGCTCGGGTTTCGGTGCCGGCGCCTCGGGTACGGTGTTCGGCGCGCGTGGCGCGTCCAACTTCCTGTCCAAGTCGACCAAGTGGCTGGCCGTGGTGTTCTTCGGCATCAGTCTGTTCATGGCCTGGTACGCCAGCCATGGTGCGCGCCCGGCGGTCCAGCAGGATCTCGGCGTGATGTCGGCGCCGGCCGCAGCCACCGCCCCGGCGGTCCCTGCCGGTGAGCTCCCGGCCGTGCCGAAGGCCCCGGAAGCCGCTGCGCCGCAGCCGGTTCCGCCGGCTGCTGTGCCGGCTCAGGCGGAAACGCCGAAATCTGGTGAAGAAAAGCCTTCCGAAGGCTCCCAGACTCGCTGAAGACGGTTACAATATGCGGCGCGTTGGGGGAAACCGGTTGGAACTCCCCTCAGCGCGATACGTAAGCCCAGGTGGCGGAATTGGTAGACGCACTACCTTGAGGTGGTAGCGACTTAGGTCGTAGGGGTTCGAGTCCCCTCTTGGGCACCATTTGTTTGTAAGCGGATTCGTCTGGCGCGCAAAGCGCCAGTAACGTTTTCCGTCCACTCCCCCATGCCAAGACGCCTGCAGGCGTGGCGGCAGAGGCAAGAGAGAATCGCTGTGCTGGCCGAATATTTGCCGTCTCTGCTGTTTCTGATTGTTGCCACCGGTATCGGCGTTGCGCTGATGCTGGTCGGCCGGTTCCTCGGTCCCCGGCGTCCTGACCTGAAGAAGCTCTCGCCTTACGAGTGCGGCTTCGAGGCTTTCGAGGATGCGCGCATGAAGTTCGATGTGCGCTACTACCTGATCGCCATCCAGTTCATCGTATTTGACTTGGAAATCATCTTCATCGTGCCGTGGACCCAGGTCTTCATGGAGCTGGGCGCACGTTCGCTGGTCACGATGGGCCTGTTCGTGGGCATGCTTTTCCTCGGTTTCATTTACGTCTGGAAGAAGGGAGCGCTGGAATGGGAGTAATTCAGACTCTCGATGGCCTGATGAACAACCCGGTCCCGGAAGGGCGGGTCGACGACATCCTGCGCCCCGAAGGCGACAACCCGCTGCTCGA
>Ga0209050_1001880_pt1 | contig 20170 bp, 17 predicted proteins | sample Araplavi_mTSA_r2_FD_184276 | JGI IMG/M metagenome (GOLD analysis project Ga0209050, IMG submission 184276) | Arabidopsis root microbial communities from North Carolina, USA - plate scrape MF_Cvi_mTSA_r2 (SPAdes) (version 2) | ecosystem: Host-associated > Plants > Roots > Endosphere | place: USA... | reverse complement strand
TGGCCCTGTGCTGGCAAATTCGCATATGCAGGGCCCAACACCGTTACCATCCTCCCCCTATGTTCAGTTACCGCCACGCCTTCCATGCCGGCAACCACGCCGACGTGCTCAAGCACACGGTGCTGATTGCCACGCTCGACCATCTGCTTGAAAAAGAGGCAGCCCTGACGGTCGTCGACACTCACGCCGGCGCCGGCCTGTACCGGCTCGACGGCGACTACGCCGGCACCAGCGGCGAAGCGGCCGACGGCATCCTGCGGCTTCTTTCGGGCAAGAAAACGCCCGATGCGCCAACCCCTGCTGCGAAGTCCGCTACCAAAAAAGTAGCGCCAGAAGCCGAAATTCCAGTCGCCGACGCCATTGCGCGCTACCTGGAAGTGATTCACGACTTCAATCCCAACGGCGGCGCCCGCGTCTATCCCGGCTCGCCATTCATCGTGCAGCACCTGCTGCGCGACCACGACAAGCTCAAGCTGTTCGAGCTGCACCCGACCGACGCCCGCGCGCTGAGCGCCAACATCGCCCAGCTAGAGGCCGGCCGCCAGATCGCCGTGTTGAACGAAGACGGCTTCGGCAGCGCCACCAAGTTCCTGCCGCCGCCCTCGCGCCGCGCGCTGGTGCTGATGGACCCGAGCTACGAGATGAAGACCGACTACGGCCGCGTGCTCGACTTCGCGGCCGAGGCACTCAAGCGTTTCGCCACCGGCACCTACGCGGTCTGGTATCCGATCATTCCGCGCCCCGAGGCGCACGACCTGCCGCGCCGGCTCAAGACCATGGCAACGAAAGCCGGTAAGTCGTGGCTGCACGCCACGCTGACGGTCAAGTCCAGCAAGATCACGACGGACGCATCGGGCGAAACGCACCGGCCGGGGCTGCCGGCCAGCGGCATGTTCCTGATCAATCCGCCGTACACGCTGAAGCCGCTGCTGGCGGCCGCGCTGCCGCAGTTGGCAGAGCGCCTGGCGCAAGACCGGCACGCCGCCTTCTCGCTCGATTCGGGCGGCTGAGCCTTCCGGCCCCTATCTCTGGCGGCGGGGCGGCACGACCGCCTTGCGGCGTGCGGGCGCCGGAGCCCTCGCCCGTTGCGGCGCAGCCGGTACTGTTGCGGACGCCAGCACGTCGCCCGCCTCCACCGGCAATCCGCCGCAACGCATCCCCTCGCGATCGACGACCGTCAACGCCACCTGCTTGATGCCCATGCTCGTCAGGCCGATGCGGTCGGCCGCCGCGCGGCTCAGGTCGATCACGCGACCCGCCGCGTACGGTCCGCGGTCGTTGATGCGCACCAGCACCTCGCTGCCGTTGACGAGGCTGCGCACGCACACGCGCGTGTTGAAGGGCAGGGTCTTGTGGGCCGCCGTCATGGCCGCCATGTCGAAGCGCTCGCCGTTGGCGGTCTTGCGCTGATGGAATTGAATGCCGTACCAGGAGGCACCGCCGCGCTCGAAGATTTCCCGCGTGCCCTCATCGCCGGGCACGCCGTCGTCCGGCGGCAGTTCGCCCGTGCCGGACACCGCAAGGTCATAGCGCACCGACGGCACGCTCGAACGCGCCGCCGCGCCCGGCGGTACCGCGATGGCGCGACGCAAGGGCGTCAGCTTCGCCGTCGCCCCGCCTTCGGCGTCGGTCGCCGGTGGCATGGCGCAACCCGCGAGAACGCAGGTCGCAGCGACGAGGACGGCACGAAGTCCCGCGCCCCCACTCAATCGAGGCGCTCCAGCACAGCCAGCGTGGCCGCCGACTGGTTCATCGTGTAGAAGTGCAGCGCCGGCGCGCCGCCTTCCTGCAGACGCGCGCACAGGTCGGTGACCACGTCGAGGCCGAAGGCCTTGATCGACGCCGTGTCGTCGCCGAAGCCCTGCAGCCGCAAACGGACCCAGCGCGGAATCTCGGCGCCGCAGGCGTCGGAAAAACGCATGAGCTGCGTCGAGCTCGTGATCGGCATGATGCCCGGCACGATCGGCGTGTCGAGCCCCAGCTTGCGCACGTCGTCGACGAAGCGGAAGTAGGCCTCGGGGCTGAAGAAATACTGCGTGATCGCAGAGTCGGCGCCCGCCTTCACCTTCGTCGCAAAGGCCTGCAGGTCGGCTTCGGGCGAGCGTGCCTGCGGATGGACCTCGGGGTAGCAGGCCACCTCGATGTGGAAGTCGCGGCCGGTCTCTTCGCGGATGAAGGCAACGAGGTCGCTCGCGTACAGGAACTCGCCGCCCATGCCATAGCCGCTCGGCAGGTCGCCGCGCAGGGCCACGAGGCGCTTGACGCCCATGGCCTTGAGTTCGGCGAGCTGCTCGCGCACCGTGGCGCGCGTGGCGCCGATGCACGAGAAGTGGCTCGCAGCGTCCACGCCTTCGGACAGGATCTCCTGCACCGCACCGAAAGTGCCCTGGTGCGTGGAACCGCCCGCGCCGTACGTGACCGAGCAGAACTGCGGCTTGCGCACATACAGCTGCTGCCGCGCAGCGCGCAGCTTGACTGCGCCCTCGGGCGTCTTGGTCGGGAAGAATTCGAAACTCAACGGAAGGCGCACCTGCGTCTCCTTAGGAACCGTCGTTCGCGTCGTGAACAGCGCGAACGGCGTGAATGAAAAACTCGCGGTTGCCGTCGCCCCCGGCGATCGGGCTGTCGAACCATTGCAGCACCCGCAGACCCAGCGCCTCGCAGGCATCGTGCAGGCGCTTCTCGACCACCGCGTACATCGACTCGTCGCGCACGATGCCGCCCTTGCCGACCTGGCCGGGCTGCAGCTCGAACTGCGGCTTCACCAACATCAGCAGGTGGCCGTCGTCGGCCAGGAACTCGACGACCGCCGGCAGCACCAGCGTGAGCGAGATGAACGACAGGTCGCCGACGATCAGGTCGAAGCGCAGATCGAATGGTTCCCCGCCCTCCTCCTGCAAGTCGTCGGCCGAGAGCGCGCGTGCATTGACGCCTTCGATGGGGACCACGCGTTCGTCCTCGCGCAGCTTCGCATGCAGCTGCCCGTGGCCGACATCCACGCCGACCACTTTGGCGGCACCGCGCTGCAGCAGGCAGTCGGTGAACCCGCCGGTCGACTGGCCCACGTCGAGGCACAGCTTGCCGGAGGGATCGACGCCGCTCACGGCGAGCGCACCTTCGAGCTTGAGCCCGCCGCGCGACACATACCGGGCCTCGGCCGCATCGACCAGCTCGAGCTCGGCCGATTCGGGCACGTCGTCCTTGTTCTTGGCGACGGAGCGCCACGCGTCGCTGGTGCCTGCGTCGCGCCAGCGCAAGCCGCCGGCAATCAGCCGGACGGCCTGCGAACGCGACGCGGCCAGGCCGCGCTCTACCAACAGTTGATCGGCGCGCATGCGCTGTCGATCAGTAGCGGTACGTGTCCGGCTTGTACGGACCGCTCTTGCTCACGCCGATGTAGGCGGCCTGTGCGTCCGTCAGCTCGGTGAGCATGGCGCCGACCTTCTTCAGGTGCAGGCGCGCGACCTTCTCGTCGAGGTGCTTGGGCAGCACGTAGACCTTGCCGGCCTGGTAGGCATCGGGCTTGGTGAACAGCTCGATCTGGGCGATGGTCTGGTTGGCGAACGACGACGACATCACGAAGCTCGGATGGCCCGTGCCGCAGCCCAGGTTCACGAGGCGGCCCTTGGCCAGCAGGATGATCTTCTTGCCGTCCGGGAAGGTGATGTGGTCGACCTGCGGCTTGATCTCTTCCCATTCGTACTTCTCGATCGAAGCGACGTCGATCTCGTTGTCGAAGTGACCGATGTTGCAGACGATGGCCTGGTCCTTCATCTTGACCATGGTGTCGTGCGTGATGACGTCCTTGTTGCCCGTGGTGGTCACGAAGATGTCGGCCTTGTCGGCGGCGTATTCCATCGTCACGACCTTGTAGCCTTCCATCGCGGCCTGCAGCGCGTTGATCGGGTCGATCTCGGTCACCCACACCTGCGCGCTCAATGCACGCAACGCCTGGGCCGAGCCCTTGCCCACGTCGCCGTAGCCGGCCACGCAGGCCACCTTGCCGGCGATCATCACGTCGGTCGCGCGCTTGATGCCGTCGACCAGCGATTCACGACAGCCGTACAGGTTGTCGAACTTGCTCTTGGTGACCGAGTCGTTCACGTTGATGGCGCGGAACAGCAGCGTGCCCTTGGCCGACATTTCGTTCAGGCGGTGCACGCCGGTGGTCGTCTCTTCGGTCACGCCGATGATCTCGGCCGACTTGCGGGTGTACCAGGTGTCGTCCACGGCCAGCTTGGCCTTGATGGCGGCGAACAGGATGCGCTCTTCCTCGCTGGTCGGGTTGGCGAGCACGCCCAGGTCCTTCTCGGCGCGCTGGCCCAGGTGCATCAGCAGCGTGGCGTCACCGCCGTCGTCCAGGATCATGTTCGGGCCTTCGCCCTTCGAGCCCTTGGGGCCGAAGTCGAAGATGGCGTGCGTGTAGTCCCAGTAGTCCTTCAGCGACTCGCCCTTGATGGCGAACACCGGCGTGCCTGCGGCGGCGATGGCCGCGGCGGCGTGGTCCTGCGTCGAGAAGATGTTGCACGAGGCCCAGCGCACGGTGGCGCCCAGGGCTTGCAGGGTCTCGATCAGCACGGCCGTCTGGATGGTCATGTGCAGCGAGCCCGTGATGCGCGCGCCCTTGAGCGGCTGCGCCTTCGAGAACTCCTCGCGGATGGCCATCAGGCCGGGCATCTCGGTTTCCGCGATCTTGATTTCCTTGCGGCCCCAGGCAGCGAGGGACAGGTCGGCAATCGCCTGGTCGGCGGTCGAAACGGGGGTGGGCTTGAGAACAGCGCTCATGGGAACTCCAACAAAACTGGTTTGAAAGATGCCACTGCCTACGGGGAAAGACTCACCGCGAGAACAGCGGGTGAGCGTGGTTGCGATGTGGTCCGAGCCTCACGCCTGACGGCGCTGCAACGCTCCTCGGAACGGCGGATTGTAGACGGGGCAACAGGGCCAGCCAACCGCTCGGGTATCCCACATCAGGTAAAGCACGTTCGCCACGACCAAGGGAAATCCCGCAGGCAAATATTCCTGACTGGCCCCCCCCGCGATGCCTGCCCGGCGTATCGTGGCACCGGTTCTTGTCACCCTTCCCCGTTCACACGACACCAGGAGATAGCGCCCATGGCCACTGCCAAGAAAGCCGCCGCGAAGAAGACCACTGCCAGCAGCAGCAACACCAAGGAGGCTCCCAATGCCGCCGAGATGCTCAACCCGCTGAAGAACCTCAAGGCCATGACCGACCGCCTGCAAGAACTCAATCTGACCGGTGGCGCGAGCAAACTGCTCGAAAGCGGACAAAAGGACCTTCAGGCGCTGATGCAGGCGAATGAGAAGTCCTACCAGGGACTGCAGACCGTGGTGCAGCGACAGACGGAAATGATCAAGAGCGCCATTGCCGAGTGGCAGACGGCCGCCAAGGAAATGCCCGGCAAGGATGCCAAGGCCAACCTCGCCAAGCTCGACGAACTCGGCCGCCAATCGTTCCAGCGCGCGATCGACGACATCAAGGAACTGGCCAATCTCGCCGCCAAGTCGCAGGCCGATGCCTTCGACCTGGTGCGCCAGCGCATACAGGCCAATGTGGACGAAGTAACCAAGATGCTTCAGCGCAAATAGAACCTTGATGTAGTAATTATTTAGTTTTGGTTCTTTTTAGACAGCGCCACCTGATCGGGCGATCCAAGCACGGATTTGTGGCGAAATTTCGCATTTCCGTGCCATTTGCACAGCAGACACACAGCGAATTTTAAAGAAAGGCCTTGCCTTACCGGACAATTGCGTGTCAATACGTAACGTCCAGGGAGGCAAGGTATGCGCGCAAGCGTCGGAATAAGTTTGAGCACGGTCATGCTGTCAGTTCTGCTGACCGCATGTGGAGGATCAAGCAGCGGCGGTGGATCTGTCCCATCCGCCGCGGTGTCGGGCTCCGACACGGCAGTCAAGACTGCGGAGCCGAGCCCTCCCGCCAGCGCTGCCCCCGCACTGATCGAGTCGAGGGTGCAGTCGCCGGAACTCGCGGCAACCGACGTCAGCCCCTTCAAGGACCGTCCCGTGGGACGCGCCCCGACGCCACGGCATGTGGTTCTGCCAGCACTTCCGCCAGAGAGCGCCGTTCCCCTGAAGTCGGCCCCCGCGATCTTCGGCACTCCCACCAAGATCGGTGTTGCACGCCGGATCGCTGAAACTGCGAACGTCCAGGCGGTGTCCAGCATGATGAGTTGGACGCCTTCGGAACGGGGAGGCAAAGTGGCCGCTTTGCGATTCGCATCACCGAATGCAAGAGGTGTTCGCATCGGCCTGCGTGTCGAGAGCCTTCCCCCGGGCACCATGGTGCGCTTCTACGGCGACGCGAGTCCAAAGATCTACGAGGTGTCCGCGCAGGAAATCCTCACGGCCATTCAGCGCAATCTCGACGCAGGCGATTCGAGCGACAACGCGCGCACCTATTGGTCGCCCAACATGGGCGGTGAAGCTCTCACCGTCGAGATCGAGGTCCCACCCAACGCCGTGCTCGAAGCGGTCAAGGTGGCGGTGCCCATGCTGTCGCATGTGTCCATCGACATCACCAAGCAGGACTCGCTGGAAAAAGTGGGTGAAGCCGGCTCATGCAATCAGGACGTTACCTGCGCCTCCCAATACAACACCCTCAGCAAGTCCGTGGCGTTGATGGACTTCATCGACAACGGGAGCAACTATGTATGCACCGGCACCTTGCTCAACGACCGCATGTCGACCGGCACGCCATATTTCCTGAGCGCAAACCATTGCATTTCCAACCAGACGGTCGCATCGACTCTCTACACCTACTGGTCCTACAAGTCCGCCAGCTGCAACAGCACGCAGGTCAGTCCTGCGCTGACCGCCATGACCTCCGGCGCCACGCTGCTCTATGCGGAGTCGACGACCGACACGTCCTTCATGCGGCTGAATTCGCAACCGCCGGCCGGTGCGCTGTTTGCCGGTTCAAGCCCGTTCGACCCCAGTTCATTCGACGGCATTCAGGGCGTCTATGGCGTGCATCACCCTAAAGGTGATTTGCAGAAGTACAGTGAAGGCGACTATCTCGGAACCGCGGCTTGTGCAAATTCGAGTTGCTCTTCTTCAACAGGAAGCAACGGCAAGTTTCTGGCAGTGAGATGGAATCGGGGCGTGACCGAGGGCGGCAGTAGTGGGTCGGGGCTGTTCCGGAGACTCAATGGCAAAGACTATCTCGTCGGGCAATTGTGGGGCGGAGCGTCTTCGTGCAGCCAGCCCGGCGGGTATGACTTCTACGGGCGCTTCGATCTCCCCTTCAACGCCGCGCTGCAGCCGTGGCTCAACGCACCTTCCACGACGGTGCGTACGACCATCTACCGCTTCTACAACACCAGAACAGGCGCGCACTTCTACACCTCCAACGTGCCGGAGCGCGACCTCGTCATCACAAAGCTGCCTGAGTACAACTACGAAGGTCCTGCCTTCTTCGCGTTTGCTGCCGCAGCATCAGGCACCAGCCCGGTTTATAGGTTCTACAACACGCGCACCGGCGCGCACTTCTACACGATCAGCGAGCAGGAGCGCGCTAATGTGCAGGCGACCTTGCCCTGGTATTCGTACGAGGGCGTGGCCTGGTACGCCAACACCTCGCAGGCCGGCGGTGCCACCCCGATGTTCCGGTTCTACCAAACGAAGGTCCAAACTCACTTCTACACAATCAACGCAAGCGAGCGGGACAGCGTCCAACAGAATCTTCCGATGTACACCTACGAAGGGATTGCGTATTTCGGTTGGACGAACCTTTGATCCACGTAGCGCCGCGGCTACGCGGCGCCACCGGATCGGGTGTTCGATCATGAAATTCACTGCCACGGCAGGCCTTGAGCGGGGAATCCAGCACGGGCTCGCCGCTGGCAGATGCACATCTGCGAAAATCGCGGGTTCCCTGGAGTTCCCGTGTCATCCCCCTTCCTTGCCGAAACCCGCCGCCGCCGCACCTTCGCGATCATTTCCCATCCTGACGCCGGCAAGACCACGCTGACTGAAAAGCTGCTGCTGTTCTCCGGCGCGATCCAGATCGCCGGCTCGGTCAAGGCGCGCAAGGCCTCGCGCCACGCCACCTCCGACTGGATGGAAATCGAAAAGCAGCGCGGCATCTCGGTGGCCTCGTCGGTCATGCAGATGCTGTACCGCGAGCACGTGATCAACCTGCTCGACACGCCCGGCCACAAGGACTTCTCGGAAGACACCTACCGCGTGCTCACCGCCGTCGACTCGGCGCTGATGGTGATCGACGCCGCCAACGGCGTGGAAGCGCAGACGCGCCGGCTGATCGAGGTCTGCCGCCAGCGCGACACGCCCATCATCACCTTCGTCAACAAGATGGACCGTGAAGTGCGCGAGCCGCTGGACATCCTGGACGAGGTGGAGCGCGAACTCGGCATGCCCTGCGTGCCCATGACCTGGCCCGTGGGCCAGGGCAAGAGCTTCCGCGGCATCATGAACCTGCGCACGCAGGCGATGACGGTGTTCGAGTCGGGCAGCGAGCGGCTGCCGCACGACTTCGAGACCATTCCGCTGAGCGAACGCGACACGCTCGTCAAGCGCTTCGGCGCCGACTTCGAGCACGCCATGGAAAGCATGGAACTGGCCACCGGCGCCTCCCCCACCTGGGACCGCGAGGCCTTCCTGGCCGGCAAGCAGACGCCGGTGTTCTTCGGCTCGGGCGTGAACAACTTCGGCGTGATGGAAGTGCTCGACGCGCTGGTCGACCTGGCCCCCTCGCCGCAGTCGCGCACCAGCACCACGCTGGTCAACCGCCAGCCGGTGGTGAAAGAGATCCAGCCCGAGGACAAGGACTTCGCGGGCGTGGTCTTCAAGGTGCAGGCCAACATGGACGCCAACCACCGCGACCGCATCGCCTTCGTGCGCATGGCCTCGGGCAAGTACACGCCGGGCATGAAGCTCAAGGTGCAGCGCACCGCGAAGGAGCTGCGCCCCACCAGCGTCGTGACCTTCATGAGCCAGCGCCGCGAGGCGGTGGAAGAGGCCTACGCGGGCGACATCGTGGGCTTCACCACGCACGGCGGCGTGCAGCTGGGCGACACCATCACCGACGGCGCGAGCCTGCAGTTCACCGGGCTGCCCTTCTTCGCGCCCGAGCTGTTCATGACCGTGATCCTCAAGAACCCGCTGCGCACCAAGCAGCTCCAGCAGGGCTTGGCCCAGCTCGGCGAGGAAGGTGCGATCCAGGTGTTCCGTCCCGAGGTCGGCGGGCCGATGCTGCTGGGTGCCGTGGGGCAGCTGCAGTTCGAAGTGGTGCAGCACCGGCTGAAGGCCGAGTACGACGCCGACGTGCGGCTCGAAGGCTGCCAGTACACAGGCGCGCGCTGGATCACGGCCGACACGCCGGCCGAGCTGCGCGAGTTCGTCAATGCCTACCCGGTGCGCATGGCCAAGGATGCGGCCGACACGCTGGCCTTTTTGTGCACCTCGCCTTACGACGTGCGGCTGGCGCAGGAGCGCTTTCCGAAGATCCACTTCCATCCGCTGCGCGAGCACGCGGGGCTGGCGCTGCAGAGCGCGGGGTAGAAGGCGAGAGCGGACTTCGGACGCAGAGGGGACGCTAAGGTCCCGCGAAGTACGCAAAGATCCACTCAGCTGCCAGTCGACGCATAGCGGCGCAACCCGAAGCGCCACACCCCGAACGCCGCCGCGAGAAACACGAACCCCGCGAGCGGCGACACCCAGCCCACCCACACCGGCGCGCCCAGCGGATCGGGCTTGCCCAGGATCGACAGCGCCGGGTAATAGGCCACGCAGGCCAGCGGCACGATAAAGGTCAGCACGCGGCGGAACCACTGCGCATACAGCGCCAGCGGGTACTGCGCCGCCTGCACACCGCCGTAAGTCAGCACATTGGCGATCTCCAGGCTCTCCACGGTCCAGAACGACAGCGTGCCCTGCAGCACCAGGATGCCGAGGAACAGCGCAACGCCACCGGCCATGGCGAACAGCGCGATCGCTACGGCGCCCGGCGTCCACGCGATGCCGGCCTGGTGCGTGGCGAACGCGACCACCGCCAGGCCCTGCAGCAAGCGGCCGATGCGGCTCAAGCGGAAGTCGTTGCCCATCAGCTGCAGCGCGAGCGGACGCGGACGCAGAAGCAGGCGATCGAAGGCCCCGGTGCGCAGGAACTCGGTGCCGAGCACGTCGAAGCCGCGGCCCAGAGCATCGGCCAGTGCGAACATGCAGTTCACCAGGCCGTAGAACAGCGCCACCTCGCCGATGCGCCAGCCCTGCACGTCGCCGAAGCGGTGGAACAGCGCCCACACGGCGATCACCTCGATGCCGGTGCCGAGGAACTGGCCAACGGTCAACATCAGCGCCGAGGCCGGGTAGCGCGCCTGTCCACCGATGGACGCACCCACCAGCCGGAAGAAGAGCGGAAGCGATCCCATCGCGCTCACCCGCCCTGTACCTGGAGGCCGCGCATCGTGCGTCCCATCGCGAAATGGCCGAAGGACACGAGTAACGCGATCCAGAAAGCCTGCAACCCCAGCCCGCCGACGGCCTGCCAGCCCTGCAGCTGCCCGAAGTACAAGCGCGCCGGAATGTCCATCAGCCCGGCCAGCGGCTGCATCAGCAGCGCGGTCTGCCAGCCATCGGGCAGCATCGCGAGCGGCAGCAGGTTGCCCGAGAGCACGATGACCACCGGCGTGGCCACCGCGCTGATGCCTCGTTCGTTGAGCGCGGCGGTGGCCGCCACGTTCAGCAGCATCACCATCGACGTCGAGAGCAGCAGCGCGAGGACGGCCGACAGCGCGAAGGCGAGCCCCGCTGCCACACCCGCCGGCAGCTGCCATGCCCATTCGCCCAGGCCGGCCAGCGGCAGCGCGACCATCGCGAAGACCGCCATCAGCGCAATACGCGGCAGCACGCGCGCCGCAATCCACCCGGCGCTGCGCGCGAACCACAGCGCATAGGCATCGACGGGCCGAAGCCGGTCGTAGGCGACGGCGCCGGTGCGCACCGCCTGCCCCACTTCCGGGTCGCCCAGCCAGGGCAGCAGCACGAGCAATCCCTGCGCGAGCCACGTATAGGTGATGGCCTGCGCGAGCGACATCGAACTGCTCGCGCCCGTGGTGGCCGCGTGGCCGTAGAAGGCCGCGAACACCATCACCTTGATGCCGCCCCACCAGCACTGCGTGGCGAAACCGGCGAGCGCGGCGGTGCGGTACTGCAGCATCTGCAGGAAGCGCGACGCGAAGGCCGCGAGGTAGGGCCGCGCAAGATCGCGCGGGCTGGTCGCCGTCATGCCTCGGCCGCTCCGTGCATGGCATAGAAGCGCGCGATGACGGCTTCGATCGCCAGGCCTTCCAGGCGAATGTCTTCCACCGCGTGCGCGGCCGCGATGCGCGCGATCAAGGCTGGCGCGGCGGTCTGCGCCGGATCGAAGTCGAGCACCAGCGTCTGCCCGTCGCGCGAATGCACCCTCGCGCCGGCCACCTGTTCCGGCAGCTCGGCATCCTGCGCGAAATCGACCACCAGCCGCCGCTCCGCCATCACCTGCGCGCGCAGCGCCTCGACCGGGCTGTCGGCCAGCACGCGGCCGTGGCCGATGATGATCACGCGCCGGGCCAGCGCCTCGATGTCGTGCATGTCATGCGTGGTCAGCAGCACGGTGGTGCCGCGCTCGCGGTTGGCGCGGCGCACGAAGTCGCGCACCGCCAGCTTCGACGGTGCATCGAGCCCGATGGTCGGCTCGTCGAGGAACAGGATGTCGGGCTCGTGCAGCAGCGCCGCAGCGATCTCCGCGCGCATGCGCTGGCCCAGCGAGAGCTGGCGCACCGGCTGCGCGAGCACGCGCTCCAGGTTCAGCAGCGCCACCAGCTCGTCGCGCATGCGGCGGTAGCGCGCGGGGTCCACGCGGTAGATGTCGCGCAGCAGGTCGAAGCCGTCGCCCACGGGCAGGTCCCACCACAGCTGCGTGCGCTGGCCGAAGACCACGCCGATGCGCGCCACGTGGCGCTCGCGGTCGGCGAAGGGATCGCGGCCGTCGATCTCCACGCGTCCGCCGTCTGGCCGCAGGATGCCCGAGAGGATCTTGATGGTGGTCGACTTGCCCGCGCCGTTCGGCCCGATGAAGCCCAGCAGCTCGCCGCGCTCCAGCGAGAACGACACGCCCGACAGCGCCTCCACCGTGCGGTGCCGGCGCTGCACGAGCCCGCGCAGCGCGCCCATCACGCCGGGATCGCGCTCGGAGATTCGATAGGTCTTGCGGAGGTGGTCGACGAGGATGTGAGGCATGGAAGGCGCCGCTCCGGCCTCGATGGCGCGGCGGGGGCGGGATGCTACACGAAAGCGCCGGTACGATCGCCGCTCTCCCAGCATTCCCCGCTCCATGCCTTCCCTGCCCTCCTCGCCGCACCATCTTCTTCCGCTGACCCGATGGCCCGAGGCCGCGCGTGGCGCGCTCGTCGGCGTCTTCACCGACATCGACGACACGCTGACGCACGAGGGCGCCATCACGCCCGATGCGTTGCGCGCGCTGGGCGATCTCAAGGCGGCGGGGCTTTCGGTGGTGGCGATCACGGGCCGGCCGGTGGGCTGGAGCCTGCCCTTCGTCAACGCCTGGCCCGTCGATGCCATCGTGGCGGAGAACGGCGCGGTGGCGCTGCTGCCCTCGGCCGACGGCCGCGTCGAGAAGCGCTACCAGCAGGACGAGCCCACGCGCGTCGCCAACTTCGCGCGCATGCAGGCGGTGCTGGAACGCATCGAGCGCGAGCTGCCGGGCGTGGGCCGCGCCACCGACTCGCCGGGGCGCGAGACCGACATCGCCATCGACCACAGCGAATTCGTGCAGCTGAGCGACGCCACGATCGCGCAGGTGGTGGCGCTGATGCGCGGCGAGGGCATGCACGCCACCGTCAGCAGCATCCACGTCAACGGCTGGTACGGCGACAACGACAAGCTGGAAGGCGCGCGCTGGATCGTGCGCGAACTGTGGGGCCGCGCGCTCGACGGCGAGATGGACCGCTGGGCCTACGTGGGCGACTCCACCAACGACCAGCTGATGTTCCGCAGCTTCGCGCACAGCATTGGCGTGGCGAACGTCGCGCGCTTCGTGCCGCAGCTGGAACACCTGCCGCGCTATGTGACGCAGGGCGAGCGCGGTGCGGGGTTTGCCGAGGCAGCGCGCGCGATCATCCTGGCGCGCCCGCGCCTCGACACGGCTGGCTGACCCGGCTGACGGGCGATCCGGACTAAAGCCGCAGGCTTACTTCTCCTTCGCCAAGCCCAGCTTCTCGATCACCACCTTCTCCCGCACCACCGTGTCCTGCGCAAACTTGGTGTACTGCGCCGAGCTCATGTAGTTAGGCAGCATGTCGTAGCGCCCCAGCGCCGCCACGTAGCTCGGCTCTTCCATCGCCTGCTTGAACGCGTCGTGCAGCTTCTTCACCACCTCGGGCGGCGTGCCCTTGGGGGCGCCGATGCCGAAGGGCGAGTTCTGCACCACGTCGTAGCCAAGCTCCTTGAGCGTGGGCGCATCGGGGAACTTGGCCAGGCGCTTCTCGCCCCAGGTGTTCAGCACGCGCAGCTTGCCGGCCTCGACCTGCGGCGCAAAGCCGGTGCTGTCGGCGGCAGCCATGAGCTGGCCGCTGACCACCGCGAGCATCAGGTCGGCACTGCCCTTGTAGGGCACGTGCTGCAGCTCGATGCCGGCCTTCTGCGCGACGATCTCCGTCGTCAGGTGCGGGCTGGTGAGGTTGCCGGTGGAGCCGTACGTCAGCTTGCCGGGGTTGGCCTTGGCGTAGGCGACGAAGTCGGCCCAGGTCTTGAAGGGGCTGTTGGCGGGCACCACGATGCCGAAGGCATAGCCCGTGACGTTGATGACGTACGTGATGTCCTTGAGCGGGTCCCAGTTGATCTTGGTGGTGTAGCCCATGCGGAACACGCCCAGCGGGATCTGCGCGACGGTGTAGCCGTCGGGCTGCGAGGTCTGCAGCGCCTGCGCGGGCAGCGTGCCGGCGGCGCCGGGCTTGTTGTCGACGATGACCGGCTGGCCGAGGATCTTGCTCGCGTTGTCGGCGAGCTGGCGCATGGTGATGTCGGTCGGGCCGCCGGCCGGAAACGCGACGATCAGCTTGATGGGCTTGGTGGGAAAACCCTGCGCGAAGGCCGCCATCGGAAAGGCGAGGCCGCAGGCGGTGAGCGTGGCGGCGGTACGGAGAAAGGTGGAGCGGCGGAGCATGGCTGACGGGGGTCCTGACTTTGAAACCGCCAATTGGGCCTCGCCCCGTTGGCGAAGGCAATCGGGGCTCCCCTGATTTCCCCGGGGAAACCCGGGCCATCGTCACACCGGAGTCGCCTGCGCGTCAGCTACGCCTGTTCGAAGCCTTCGAGCACGTTGACCGCGTTGATGCCCACCTCGGCCACCGCATAGCCGCCCTCGAAGACGAACACCGTGGGCAGGCCCGCGCGCGCGAGGTCTTCGCCCATGCGCAGATAGTCGTCACTCCCGAGCCTGAAGCCCGCGACCGGGTCGCCCTCGAAGGTGTCGACGCCGAGCGAGACCACGAGCGCGCCGGCCTTCACCGCCGCGATGCGGTCGAGCGCGGTCTTCAGCGCCGCGCGCCACGCTGTGAAGTCCGTGCCGCGCGGCAGCGGCAGGTTGTGGTTGAAGCCCTTGCCCTGCCCCGCGCCGCGCTCGTCGGCATGGCCCAGGTAGTACGGATAGTCGGTCAGCGGATCTCCGTGCAGGCTGGCGAAATGCACGTCGCTGCGCTCGTAGAAGATGGCCTGGGTGCCGTTGCCGTGGTGGTAGTCCACGTCGAGCACGGCCACGCGCTCGACGCCCGCATCGCGCAGCGCCTGCGCCGCGACCGCGGCATTGTTGAGAAAGCAGTAGCCACCGAAGAAATCGGCGCCCGCATGGTGGCCCGGTGGCCGCGTGAGCGCGAAGGCGGCGCGCTCGCCGCCAACGACGCGCTGCGCCGCGGTCCACGCGCAGGCCGCACCGTGTCGCGCCGCGGCCCAGCTGCCCGCCATCAGCGGCGTGCCGGCATCGAACGAGAACAGCCCCATGCGCGCCGGAAAGCTCTTGGGCAGCACATCGGTGCGCATGCCGCGCGTGGGCCAGTACGAAGGCAGCGCATCGCGCGACACGTTGGACGGGTCGAGCGCCACCCACTCATCCCACGCATGCGCAATGAAGTCCAGGTAGCGCGGCGCATGCACCTTCGCCAGCAGCGCCTCGTCGAAGGCATCGGGCGCCTGCAGCGCGCCGAGGCGGCGGCGCTCCAGCTCGTGTTTCACATGGTCGACGCGGGCCGGAACCTCGAAGCACGGCACGAGTTCGCCGCGGAACATTTCGACTTTGCCATGGTGAAGAACGTGCTGGTCGTTGTAGATCGTGAGCATGCCGCCATCATGCCGCACGCCGCAGCACTGTACGGCGCCGACCCGAGGCCGTGAGGCCGAACAGGTCCTTCGGGTCGTCGAGCTCGGGCACCAGCGCGATCTGCTGGCCGACGCCGCGTTCGGTCGCAATGCGCTGTATGTAGCGCAGCGCCGTGTAGTCTTCCAGCGCGAAGCCGACCGAGTCGAACAGCGTGACCTGCTCGGGAGTTTCGCGGCCGGGCACTTCGCCGAGCAGCACGCGCCACAGCTCGTGCACCGGAAAGTCGGCCCCCACCTGCTGGATCTCGCCCTCCACGCGGGTCTGCGGCTCGTACTCGACGAACACGCGCGCCTTGTGCAGCACGTCGGGGTGCAGCTCGGTCTTGCCGGGCGAATCGCCGCCCACCGCATTGATGTGCATGCCCGGCTCGATCATCTCGGGCGTGAGCACGGTCGCGCGCCCCTGGCAGGCGGTGACGGTGGTGACGATGTCGGCGCCGCGCACGGCATCCGCCACGCAGCGGGCGCGCACGATGTCCAGCGGCGTGCACACCGACAGGTGGCGCACCAGCTTGTCGGTGGCGTGCGGGTCGGTGTCGTACACGCGCACTTGCTCGATGCCCAGCAGCGCATGGAAGGCCAGCGCCTGGAACTCGCTCTGCGAGCCGTTGCCGATCAGCGCGAGGCTGCGCGAACCGGGTCGCGCCAGTGCCATGGCCGCCATCGCCGAAGTTGCGGCCGTGCGCAATGCGGTGGTGAGCGTGAGTTCCGAAAGCAGCACCGGGTAGCCCGTATCGACTTCCGCCAGCACACCGAAAGCCATGACGGTCGGCAGCCCGAGCTGGGTGTTGTTCGGATGCCCGTTGACGTACTTGAAGGCATAGGCGCCGTCGTCGGCCACCGGCATGAGTTCGATCACGCCGAGGTGCGAATGGCTGGCCACGCGCGCCTTCTTGTCGAACTCACGCCACCGCAGGAAGTCGTCGCGCAGCGCGTCGGCCAGGGCCGTGAGGAACTGCGGAACGCCGGTCTCGTCCACCAGGCGGACCAGGCTGTGAACATCGATGAAGCGGGTCATGACATGGCTCCTTGCGTAGCCCTGTCGCGGCGCTTCATCCCCTCACATGTTTACTCCACCATGGCTGGTTCAGGATGCGCCTGCGCCAAGGGTTGAAGCCATTGTGCGCCTGCTTGCGCGGCATTGCGAGCAACGTCAGTCGTACCTGCGCTGTTCTTCGATGCTGCGCTCCAGGAAGCGCCAGAGACGCTCGTCCTCGCTGAAGGCCACGTTGAAGCGCAGCCAGCCGGTGGGATGCGGGTTGACCAGGAACAGCTGGCCCGGGCCGAGCATGATTCCCTCGGCCGCGGCGCGCCGCGAGAGCTCGGAGCTGTCGGCAATGTCGGGGTGCCGGGCCCACAGGTACATGCCGGCCGCAGGCTCATGGAACAGCTCGAAGCCCAGTCCGCTCAGCCGCCGCGCGACACTGCCATGCGCCTGCGCGAGGCGCTCGCGCAGCGCCTTGAGATGCTTGCGCCAGCGGCCGTCGGTCACGGTGCCGAAGGCCAGGCGCTCGGTGATGTCGGACGACGTGAGGCCCGAGACCATCTTGAGCTGCGCCAGCTCGTCGAGCAGCTCCGGCTGCGCGACCACGTAGCCGACACGGATGTTCGGCGAGATGGTCTTCGAATAGCTGCCCACGTAGACCACGCGGCGCAGCTGCCCCAGGCTGGCGAGCGAGGGGCGCATCGACGCGTCCATCTCGGCGTAGATGTCGTTCTCGACCAGCGTGAAGTCGTGCGCCTGGGCCAGCTGCAGCAGTTGCACCAGCTGCGGCAGCGAGGCCATCGAGCAGGTCGGGCTCTGCAGCCGGGGCTGGGTGAAGAAGGCCTTGGGCCGGTGCTGCGCGAGCAGCGCCTCGAGCGCGGGCATGTCGTAGCCCGAAGGGATGCGCGGCACGCCGATGATCTCCACGCCCAGGAAGCGCAGCATGAACATCAGGTTCGGATAGCCCGGGTCGTCCACCAGCACCGCATCGCCCGGCTTGAGCAGCCGGCGCGCGACCAGGTCCAGCGCCTGACTGGAACCCTGGGTCAGCAGGACCTGGGCGGCATCGACCACGATCTGCTGCTCCGACAGCGCCTCGGCCGTCGCCATGCGCAGCGCCATGTGGCCGAAGGGCAGGCCGTAGCCGCCGATGTCGGTGCCTTCGGAGGCGAGGTGGCGCAGGCTGCGGCGCATGCCGTCCTCGAACAGCCAGTCGTGCGGCAGCCAGCCGCAGCCGGGCTTGAGCGGCAGGTTGCGGTTCTCGAAGATCTGCTGCAGATACCAGCGGGCGTCGAAGCGCGGGTCCGGGCGGGGCGTGCTGGCCGCACCGGCGGCGCTCTCGTCGCTGCGCCGCTTGACGAAGAAACCGGCGTTGGCGCGCGAGACCAGCAGGCCCTGCGCCACCAGCCGGTCGTAGGCCTCGACCACCGTGAAAACACTGACGCCGTGCGCCGCGGCAAAGGCGCGGATCGACGGCAGCTTGCTGTCGGCCTTGAGCTTCTGGGAGCCGATCAGTCCGCGCAGCCCTTCCACGATCTGGCTTACCAGCGGCGTCGGCTGTTCGGGACGAAGAATGAGCATCGGGGGGCGTCTCCGGCAGTCCGGGCTGCACCATATTGAGGAAAGTATGTACAGGATACAAGACCAGTACAGTCTTCCGGGCGATCACTTCCGGTGTACATGGCTGGATCGATTCGCGCGACCTAGAGTGCCGGCATTCCTCCTTCAAAGCACAGGTCGTACCATGCAACGCGAACCCCATCTCAGCAATGCCGCCCTCATGGCCCGCCGCAGCGCGGCCGTCGCCCGCGGCGTCGGCCAGGCCCATGAAATCTTCGTCAGCCGCGCCGCCAACGCTGAACTGTGGGACGTCGAGGGCCGCCGCTACATCGACTTCGCCGGCGGCATCGCGGTGCTCAACACCGGCCACTGCCACCCGGAGATCAGTGCCGCCGTGAAGGCGCAGGTCGATCTCTATTCGCACACCTGCTTCCAGGTGGTGGCCTACGAGCCCTACGTGGAGCTGGCCGAGCGCCTGAACGCGCTGGCGCCCGGCGCGTTCGCGAAGAAGTCGATCTTCCTGAGCACCGGTGCCGAGGCGGTGGAGAACGCGGTCAAGATCGCCCGCGCCCACACGCGGCGCCCCGGCGTCATCGCCTTCACCGGCGGCTACCACGGCCGCACGATGATGACGCTCGGCCTGACCGGCAAGGTGGCTCCCTACAAGATCGGCTTCGGCCCCTTCCCGGGCGAGGTGTTCCATGCGCTGTACCCGAACGCGCTGCACGGCGTGAGCGTGGACGATGCCCTGCACTCGGTCGAGCTGCTGTTCAAGAACGATATCGAGCCCGAACGCGTGGCGGCCTTCATCCTGGAGCCGGTGCAGGGCGAGGGCGGTTTCTACGTGGCGCCCAACGACTTCATCGAAGGCCTGCGCGCGCTGGCGGACCGCCACGGCATCCTGATCATTGCCGACGAGGTGCAGACCGGCGCCGGCCGCACCGGCACCTGGTTCGCCAGCGAGCAGTGGCCCGTCGCGCCCGACCTGATCACCACCGCCAAGTCGATGGCGGGCGGCTTCCCGATCTCCGGCGTGGTGGGCCGCGCCGAGGTGATGGACGCTCCCGCGCCCGGCGGCCTGGGCGGCACCTATGCCGGCAGCCCCATCGGCTGCGCCGCAGCGCTCGCGGTGCTGAAAGTGTTCGACGACGAGCAGCTGCTCGCGCGCAGCCGGGCGCTGGGCGAACGGCTCACGGCCGGCCTGCGCCGCATCGCGGCCGGCGAGCCGGCCATCGGCGACGTGCGCGGGCTCGGCGCCATGGTGGCCATCGAGCTGTTCGAAGAGGGCGACACCGCGCGGCCCGATGCCGCACTGACCCGCCAGGTGGTCGCGGAGGCGGCGCGGCGCGGGTTAATCCTGCTGTCATGCGGCACCTACGGCAATGTAATTCGTGTACTGGTGCCGCTCACGGCATCCGACTTGCTTGTGGACGAAGGCCTGGCGCTTCTCGCGGACAGCTTCGCCGCGCTGCGCTGATCGACCGATCCTTTCCCGGAATCCTCCATGACAGCAGAACCCTTGGTGCGCTTCCAGCGCGTCCAGAAGACCTACGACGGCGAACACCTGGTGGTGCGCCAGCTCGACCTGGACATCCACCGCGGCGAGTTCCTGAGCCTGCTCGGGCCTTCGGGGTCGGGCAAGACCACCACGCTGATGATGCTGGCGGGCTTCGAGTCGCCGACCTCGGGCGAGATCCTGCTCGACGGCAAGCCGATCACCCGCACGCCGCCGCACAAGCGCAACTTCGGCATGGTCTTCCAGAACTACGCGCTGTTTCCTCACCTGAGCGTGGGCCAGAACGTGGCCTATCCGCTCACCGTGCGCAAGGTTTCGAAAGACGAGCAGCAGCGCCGCGTGCAGCGCGCGCTCGACATGGTGCAGCTGCGCGGCATGACCGACCGCCTGCCCGGCCAGCTCTCGGGCGGCCAGCAGCAGCGTGTGGCGCTGGCGCGCGCACTGGTGTTCGAGCCGCAGCTGGTGCTGATGGACGAGCCGCTCGGTGCGCTCGACAAGCAGCTGCGCGAGCACATGCAGCTCGAGCTCAAGGACCTGCACCGCCAGCTCGGCGTGACCTTCGTCTACGTGACGCACGACCAGGGCGAGGCGCTCACCATGAGCGACCGCGTGGCGGTGTTCAACGAAGGCGTGATCCAGCAGCTGGACACGGTCGACAGGCTCTACGAGACGCCATC
>Ga0209050_1001879_pt1 | contig 20178 bp, 19 predicted proteins | sample Araplavi_mTSA_r2_FD_184276 | JGI IMG/M metagenome (GOLD analysis project Ga0209050, IMG submission 184276) | Arabidopsis root microbial communities from North Carolina, USA - plate scrape MF_Cvi_mTSA_r2 (SPAdes) (version 2) | ecosystem: Host-associated > Plants > Roots > Endosphere | place: USA... | reverse complement strand
GCTGGCGCCCGCGGCGCTATAATCGGCATCGGCGATCGAAGCCTGATCGCCCGCCCCCGATTCGACGGCAACTTCAGCGCCCAAACCAATGAATTTCTTCACGGTTTCCGGGGTAGCGGCGACGCGGGTCTCGCCGTCGGCGAGCTCCTTCAGGACAGCGATGCGCATACCGGTCCGGTCAGGACGCGATGAGCAGGACGACGCCGATCACGACGACCGCAGTGATGATCGAGCCGATCTTGAACAGGCTGATGAAACCCGCGTAGGTTTCTTCGGCTGCCTTCATTTCCTGCTGCTGTGCCATCGTTTTTCCCCTTGAACGGCCATATCTGTGCGCGAACGCACAGCGCTGCGCCTAGAATCGGTTATCGCGCCGGTCTTAGCCACGCGCCCCGCGATGCTCAAGTGCGGGTTTGTGGACAGCGCCCCTAGACTTCGCTGCGGGAAAAGACGAATGCCCTTAATCGCCCTTTTACCCCTATCGGATAGATATGCAGCCCTCAGCAGAACAAACCCAAAATAATGTCGGTTCAGGGGGCAGATTCGAAGCGATGACGAACACGCGCGACACGCGAATGGTGATGATTGTCGACAGCGAGCCTGCCCAGCAGCGCTTTCTGGCGGCCTTGGTGTCACGCGGCGGCTGGCGCAGCGTCATCGCGGCCGACACCGATACCGCCCTTGCCAAGCTCGGCACCCAGGAAGGCATGGCGCTCGACGCGGTGCTCGTCGATCAGGGCGCGCCGGGCATGGATATTTCCGAATTCGTCGGCGAGCTCCGCCGCTGGCGGCCCGCGCTGCCGCTCGTCGTCATCACGATGCGCAACGGCGTCGAGGTCGCGGTCAGCGCGATGCGCGCCGGCGCGAGCGACTTCGTCCAGAAACCCATCGCCCCCGACCGCCTGCTCGAAGCACTCGATCGCGTCGTATCGACCAGCGGCCCGCAGGGCGAACTCCGCCCGCTGACCGAAAAGCTTCGCGCGCCGCTGGCGTTCGAAGAAATTATCGGGTCGAGCCCCAATTTCCGCAGCGCGCTCGCGATCGCCGCCAAGGCCGCGCGTGCACGCGTCCCGGTGATGATCAACGGCAAGCCCGGCACCGGCAAGGAAGTCTTTGCCCGCGCGATCCACAGTGCATCACCCCGCGCCCGCGGCCAACTTGTCATGGTCGACTGTTCGGCAGTCTCGCCCGGCCTCATCGGCTCGGGGCTGTTCGGTCACGAACGCGGCGCCTTCGCCGGCGCCTTCGACCGTCAGGTCGGCCGCCTCGTCCAGGCCGACGGTGGCAGCATCATCATCGACCATGTCGAATGTATTCCGCTTGAGACGCAGGCCAAGCTCGTCGAATTCCTGAACAGCGGCGAAGTGCAGATGATCGGCGGCTCGATCCGCCAGAGCGTCGACGTCCGCATCATCGCGACCAGCGCCAGCCCGCTCGACAAGCTGATCGAGGCCGGCCATTTCCGCGAAGACCTGTTCTACGCGCTGTCGAGCGCGCAATTCACCCTGCCCTCGCTGTCGGAGCGCCGCGGCGATGTCGGCCCGCTCGCGCGCCATCTGCTCGCACGCATCGGCGGCCTGCCAGGGATGAGCTCGATCGGCGTCACCGATGACGCGCTGCGCCTGCTTGCCGCCTATGCCTGGCCGGGCAACGTCCGCCAGCTGCAGGACGTACTGTTCCGCGCCGCGGTCGGCAGCACCACAGACGTCCTCACCAGCGCCGATTTCCGCGCCATCGAGGCGACGCTGGGGGGCGGTAGCCCGAGCGGCGAAGGCGAAATCGCGATCAACGGCGAAGCAATCGGCGTCACGCTCTACCTGCCCGACGGCAACCTCCGCCCGCTCGAGGAAATCGAGGCCGACGTCATCCGCCTTGCGATCGGCCATTATCGCGGCCGCATGAGCGAAGTCGCCCGCCGCCTCGGCATCGGCCGCTCGACGCTCTACCGCAAGCTCAGCGACCTCGGAATCGACACCGCAGCCTGATCAGGCGGTCAGCGCCGCATCGCGCAGCCCGCGCCAGACGCGGATCGCCTGTCGGTTTTCCGGAATGTCATGGACGCGGAGCAACTGCGCGCCCTGCGTCGCAGCTTGATAATGCAGCGCCACGGTCCCGCCGAGCCGCTGATCGGCGGCCGCCTCATTGTCGAGCGCGCCGATCATCCGCTTACGGCTCGCGCCGAACAGGATCGGACAGCCCAATGTGTGAAATAACGCAAGACCATTGATCAGCGTCAGATTGTCGCCAACCCCCTTGCCGAAGCCGAGACCCGGATCGACGATGATCTTCGTACGGTCGATTCCAGCCGCAACGCAGGCCGCGACCCGTTCGGCGAGCATGTCGTAAACGTCGAGCAGGACATGCGCATAAGTGCCGCCCTCGTGCGGGTCGCTCTTGGCCGACGGCGCGTGCATCAGCACGACGGGGCAGCCGGCATGCACGACGACTTCCATCGCCCGGTCGTCGTAACGCAGCGCCGAGATATCGTTCACGATGCGCGCGCCAGCGGCGAGCGCCGCCTCCATCACCGCGGCCTTGCGCGTGTCGATCGACACAGCGACACCGCCCCTTGCCAGCGCCGACACCACGCCTTCGATGCGCTTGATCTCGTCGCCTTCCCAGACGAGCGGCGCGCCGGGGCGCGTCGATTCGCCCCCGACGTCGATGATCACCGCGCCCGCAGATCCCATCGCGAAGCCCGCTTCGGCCGCTGCCTCGATGTCGACATGCTTGCCGCCGTCCGAAAAACTGTCGGGGGTGACGTTCAATATGCCCATCAGCTGTGGCTCGTTCAGCCGGATCGTCCGCTCGCCGAGCTGGAGCACGCCGCGCGGGCGGGCGACGCCCGCGCGCTGCGCGACCGCAGCTTGGGCCAGCCGGTCGGGCATCGCCGCGATCCAGCCGTCCCATTCGGGTACCGGGACGATCGCCGATTTGACGGTCAAACCATCGCGCAGGCTGATATGCCACGCGGCAAACCATGTCATCGTATCGGCGATCCGCAGGCAATCGTCATCGAGTTCGTGCGGTCGATCGACGAAGCAGGTCGGACGGCAATAGATTTGCGCACCCGCCGACGCGGCGCCGAGGTCGGGCTTGGTCAGCGGCTGGAACATCAGGCTTCGTTCGCCAGCAACCAGTCCTGTCGAACCGCGTCGATCACACGCAATTCCTTGCCATTGTCGACGTGCCAGAAGGTCCAGCCGTTGCAGCTCGGTGCGCCTTGCAGGCCCGCGCCGACCTTGTGGATTGACCCCGCAGGCTGGCCTTCGCAATCGAGGCTGCCGTCGACGCGCACTTTCGCTTTCCAGCGGCGCTTGGCATCGGTCAGCATCGTACCCGGCGCGATCAGTCCGCCTTCGACGAGCGTGCCGAACGCGACGCGCGTCGCGGCCTTCGGCGCCATCATCGTCTTCACTGCGCTTTCGTCGAGCGGCAGCGCCAGTTCGATACGCTCCAGCGCGGCCTCGATATAGTCATCTTCGCGCTCGATGCCGATGAAATGGCGGCCGAGGCGCTTCGCGACCGCGCCCGTCGTGCCGGTACCGAAAAAGGGATCGAGGATCACGTCGCCGGGGTTCGTGCAGGCGAGCAGGACGCGATAGAGCAGGGCTTCGGGCTTTTGCGTCGGGTGGACCTTCGTTCCGCCCTTCTTCAGCCGCTCCTGGCCACCGCAGATCGGGATCAGCCAGTCCGAACGCATCTGAAGCTCGTCATTGAGCGTCTTCATCGTGCGATAATTGAAGGTATAGCGCGACTTTTCGCCCATCGACGCCCAGATCAGCGTCTCATGCGCATTGGTGAAGCGCGTGCCCTTGAAATTGGGCATCGGGTTCGCCTTGCGCCACACGATGTCGTTGAGGATCCAATAGCCATTGTCTTGGAGCGCCGTGCCGACGCGGAAGATATTGTGATAGCTGCCGATCACCCAGATGCTGCCGTTCGGCTTCAGGATGCGCTTCGCTTCCTTGAGCCAGGCATGGGTAAAACGGTCATAGGTCGCGAGGCTGTCGAACTTGTCCCAGTCATCGTCGACCGCGTCGACCTGGCTGCCGTCGGGGCGGAGCAAATCGCCGCCAAGCTGGAGGTTATACGGCGGGTCGGCGAAGATCATGTCGACCGACGCGGCGGGCAGCGAACGCATCATCTCGACGCAATCGCCTTGCAAGATGCTGTCGAGCGGCAGGTCCGCGGGGTCGACCTTCGGCGTCCGCTTCTTCGTCGCCGGCGCCTTGACCCGTTCCATAACACCCATGCTTCACCCCGTTCTTCGACTGAAAGAAGGCCCTGATGAGTCAGGCGGAGTCCGCCGTCAAGCACAGGACTCTAGGGATTCCGCCTCTCTAACTGGTTAACGCGATGAGAACGAAACGAGTCTGGCACACCATATGGAGTCGGCCGCGACTCGGAGACTCAACCACTGGTGGTGTGGCGATGAAGACTCACCCGCGAAAAAAATTTGCGTTGCGGGGTCAGAGACCCGGATCGACGCCGGTCAGTTCGATCGACCGCATCCACAACTCGCGCGCCAGCTTGGGATCGCGCGCGGTGCGCGTCGCGCGCGCCGGTCCGGAGCGTCCCGACACTTCGCCAAGCCCCTGCGGCCCCAGATAATCGCCGCCCTGCACGCGCGCGCCGGTCGCCGCCTGCAGCGTCGGCCACGCACCCTGCGCCGAACTGTTGAAGAAGGGCCCGGCAAGCGGCGTCATCGTGCGCAGCGGCAGCGGCAGGTGGCGCGTCAATTCGGTGAGCGCGACCCCCGGATGGCATCCGATCGCCTGTGTCGCGCGCCCCGCGGCGCTCAACCGCCGGTCGAGTTCGAACATATGGAGCAGGTTCGCGAGCTTGCTCATCTGGTAGCGCGCCCAATTATGATAGCTGCGCTGCGCGCCGAGGTCGCTGTAATCCATCGCGCCATTCTTGTGTGCGATGCTGCCCGTGATGACGATGCGATCGTCGACATGGCCATGGACCAGCCCCGTCAGGGCGAAGGTGCCGAGGTGGTTGACCCCGAACTGCAGTTCATAGCCCTGCTTCGTCAGCGTTTTGGGCGGGATCATCACCCCCGCATTGTTGATAAGAACGTCGATGCGCGGTCCCGCGAGCACCGCCTTTGCCGCATCGCGCACCTGGTCGAGATCGGCGAGATCAAGCGGCTGGAACGACAGTTCGGCCTTGGGAACATCGACCCAGATGCGGTTCATCGCGATCTCGGCCTTGGCCTCGTCGCGGCAAGCGAGGATCACATGCGCACCGCGCGCCGCGAGGATTTTGGTGGTTTCGAAACCGATCCCGGCATTGGCACCGGTGACAAGGAAGGTGCGGCCGGTCTGGACCGACACATCGTCGGCCGTAAATCCCCTGCTCATCCTGCTCCCCCTCTGGTTTCAGGCTTCAGACTAGTTGCATTTGTGCGACCGGGGCAAAACTGGTCCGATGGTGCGGCGTCGGGCCATGCTGGCGCAGCGCCGCGAGATGCTGTGCGGTACCATAACCCATGTTAGTTTCCCAGCCAAAGCCGGGAAAATCGCGCGCCATGGCAATCATGAAGCGGTCGCGATGCTCCTTCGCGATGATGCTCGCCGCCGAAATACACGGATGCAGCGCGTCGCCGCCAATGATCGCGCGCGCCGAATAGCGCCATTTCGGCAGGCGGTTGCCATCGACCAGCACCTCATGCGGATCGAAACCCAGTGCCTCGACCGCGCGCGTCATCGCGAGGAAGGTCGCCTGCAATATGTTGATGCGATCGATCTCGGCGACGCTCGCCTCGCCGACGCCCCAGCGGCAGCGCGCCTTGATCTCGATCTCAAGCTCGCCGCGGCGTTTGGCTGTCAGCTTTTTGGAATCGTCGAGCCCGACGATCCCGCCTTCGCAGAGCAGCACCGCCGCGGCGACAACCGGACCCGCGAGCGGCCCGCGCCCCGCTTCGTCGACCCCGACGATCATATGCGCCACGGCGGATAGCGCCGATATTCGGCCGCCTGATACAGGCACAGCCGATTGCCCGCAGGATCGGCCAACCGCGCCTCGCGCCAGCCCCATTCCTCATCCTTCGGCATCTGCTCGAACCGAACCCCGCGTCGCGCGAGATAGGCGACCCACGCATCGAGCGCGCCGCTTTCCAGATAGGCGGTCGCCCCGCCCGCCGCGCTATCGCCGACATGGATCGACAGGGTGACGCCATTCGCGGCTTCGAACCGCGCATAGCCATTGTCGGGGCTATCGACGATCTGCTTCAGCCCCATCTGCTTGTAGAAGGCGACCGACACCGCATAATCGTTCGCCGGCAGCGTAATCTGGTTGAGCGCCGGGCCAGTGAACAGCCCGTCGTTGCGGACATATTGCTGCCCCATCGGACCATGACCCTGCCCCAGTCCCGGTGCATCGTGCAGCGACAACCGCACGAAATCGCGCGCGCGGGCGATTGCGGGTTCGAGCGGCATGCCTTGCGCCAGTCCGGTCGCGATCGCGCTGGCCAGCGTGCAGCCGGTGCCATGACTGTGCGGCGTGTCGATGCGCGGCGCTTCCCAGCGCGCAACCTCGCCCTCGCCGGTTTCGAGCAAGCGGTCGATCACCGTCTCGCCCTCGGCATGACCGCCCTTGATCAGCAGCGAACAGCCGTGCGCAAGCACCGCTTCTTCGCCGCCAAGTGCTTCCAGTTCGGGCAGGTTCGGCGTCGCAACCATTGCGCGATCGAGCAACGCGCGAAACGCTTCGATCGTCGCGCTATCCGCGAGCACCGATCCGCTCGTCGCGACCATCACGGGATCGAACACCAGCGCCGCCTGCGCCAAGTCGGGTTGCGACAATCGCTCCGCCACCGCAGCAGCGGTTTCGGCACCACCGATCATCCCGATCTTGACAGCGTCAACACCGATGTCCGACGCGACGCTGTCGATCTGTTGCAACACCATCGCAGTCGGGACCGGATGGACGCCCTGCACCCCCAGCGTATTCTGCGCGGTGATCGCGGTGATCGCGGTCATCGCATGGCCGCCGAGCATCGTGACCGCCTTGATATCGGCCTGGATACCCGCACCGCCGCCGCTGTCAGAGCCGGCGATGATGAGGACGCGTGCGGTGCTCACCCCTTATGCTTTCGCTCCGTCGAAGCGGGGAATTTCGCCAGCGCCGCGCCTTCGCGCAGCGGACGGTCGAGCAGGTCGCCGCCGCAATTGGGGCAAATCTCGTCGAGCTTGTCGGCGCAGTTCGCGCAGAAGGTGCATTCGAACGAGCAGATGAAGGCGCCATGGAGGTTGGCGGGCAAATCCTTGCCGCACTTTTCGCAATCGGGTCGCATCTCAAGCATAGTCAGTCTCTTTCAGTTCTAAAAAAATCTATGGTTATGCCGCCGCGGCGCGCACGGCGTCGCAGATCATGTCGACGACCTGCTCGACCTGCCCGGCATCGTCGCCTTCGGCCATGACGCGGATCAGCGGTTCGGTGCCCGACGGGCGGATGACCAGACGCCCGCGTCCGTTGAGCGCCGCTTCGCCTTCGGCGATCGCCGCGATGACATGCTTGTCGTCGAGCGGCTTTCCGCCGGCAAAGCGGACATTTTTCAAAAGCTGCGGCACCGGATCGAACTGGTGCAGCAATTCGCTCGCGGGCTTGCCCGACGCGACGAGCTCGGCGAGCACCTGCAATGCCGCAAGCGTGCCGTCGCCGGTCGTCGCATGGTCCGACAGGATCATATGCCCCGACTGTTCGCCGCCGACGTTAAAGCCGCCTTCCTTCATCCGTTCGAGCACATAGCGGTCGCCGACTTTGGTGCGCTCAAGCCGCAGCCCCTCGCCTTCGAGGAAGCGTTCGAGCCCGAGGTTCGACATCACCGTGGCGACGACGCCGCCACCCTTCAACCGCCCCTGCCGCGCCCAGCTCGCGCCAATCAACCCCATGATCTGGTCGCCATCGACCAGCTTGCCCTTTTCGTCGACGACGATCAGCCGGTCGGCGTCGCCGTCGAGCGCGATGCCGATGTCGGCGCCGCTCGCGACCACCGTTTCCTGGAGCAGCGCGGGCGCGGTCGAGCCGCATTTGTCGTTGATGTTGATCCCGTTCGGGGTGACCCCGATCGCGACGACGTCGGCGCCGAGTTCCCAGAACACCGTCGGCGCGCTGTTATACGCCGCGCCATTCGCGCAATCGAGCACGATACGCAGCCCGTCGAGGCGGACCGATTCGGGCAGGCTCTGCTTCACCGCATGAATATAACGCCCGCGCGCATCGTCGATCCGCTTTGCGCGTCCGATATGTGTAGGATCGGCGAGCTTGGGATCGACGGTCAGCAGATGCTCGATCTGCGCCTCATCCTCGTCCGACAACTTGTATCCGTCGGGACCGAACAGCTTGATGCCATTATCATAATAGGGATTGTGGCTCGCCGACAGCATGACGCCCAGGTCGGCGCGCATCGAACGCGTCAGCATCGCGATCGCCGGGGTCGGCATCGGCCCAACCTGCACCACGTCCATGCCGACGCTGGTGAAGCCCGCGACGAGCGCGTTTTCGAGCATATAGCCCGACAGGCGCGTATCCTTCCCGATCACGACGCGGTGTTTGTGGTCGCCGCGCAGGAAATGCGCACCCGCGGCCATGCCGACGCGCATCGCGACTTCCGCCGTCATCGGAGCCTTGTTGGTCAGGCCGCGAATCCCGTCGGTTCCGAAAAACTTGCGCATGTTCCCTCTGCTACCTAACCATCGCCCGGCAAGCCTGCCCCGGCGTCTCGCGGGATGGCCCCCGCAGAGCATTTACCGGCCCAAAAACCGGTTCCCGTTTCTTCCGGGAGGTGCTCTAAGTCACCCTCTTTTGCTTGGCAAGCTGGCCAGAAAAATCGCCGGGAGAATCCGTCTTGAAATCCGCTTGGTTCATCCTTTCGGCGCTCGTCGCCGGCATGCTTTTGGGTATCGGCGTCGAGCTCGTGTCGCCAGCCGCCGGCACCGCCTCGCTTCCCTATATCGAACCGATCGGGCTGCTCTGGCTCAACGCGCTCAAGATGACGATCGTCCCGCTCGTCGTCGCCTTGCTCATCACCGGCATCACCGCGACCGCCGACGCGGCGCGGGCCGGGAAACTCGCCTTCCGCGCGGTGATGACCTTCCTCGGCGCGATTTTCCTGTCGGGGCTGATGACCTTGCTCCTCACGCCGCTGTTCCTCCGTCTCTTTCCGCTGTCGGCGGGCGCCGCCGAAGCACTCCGCCACGGGCTGGGCGGCACGACCGAGGCGGGCCCTTCGCCGACCTTCGGCGACTTCCTGCTCTCGCTGATCCCGACGAACCCGATCGCCGCGGCCGCCGACACTGCGATCCTGCCGCTGATCGTCTTCACGACGATCTTCGCCTTTGCGATCACCAAGCTCGAGCCGCCGCAGCGCGCGACGCTGTCGGGGCTGTTCAAGGCGCTGGGCGACGCGATGCTGATCGTCATCGGCTGGATTCTCGCGCTCGCGCCGATCGGCGTTTTTGCATTGGGCTATGCGCTTGCGGTCAAGGCCGGGGTCGCGGCGTTCGGCGGGCTCGTCCACTATGTGTTGATCCTCTCGGCCACCGGCGCGAGCTGCATCATCCTCGGGCTGCTACTGGCATGGCTCGTCGTCGGCATCCCGCTTCCGCGCTTTTTCCGGGCGATGGTGCCGACGCTCGCGGTAGCGATCAGCACGCAAAGCTCGCTCGCCAGCCTGCCCGCGATGCTGAAATCGTCCGAAGAGCTCGGCGTCGATCCCAAAAAGGCCGACGTCGTCCTGCCGCTCGCTGTCGCCTTGTTCCGCTTCACCAGCCCGGCGATGAACCTCGCGGTCGTCGTCTATGTCGCGTGGCTGTTCGGGATCGAACTAAGCCCGTGGGAAATGGCGGTCGGCCTCGCGGTCGCGATGGCCGCCGCGCTCTCCTCGGTCAGCCTGCCCGGCTCGATCAGCTTCGTCACCTCGATCGCGCCGATCGCGGTGTCGATGGGGGTCCCCGTCGCACCGCTCGGCCTGCTCGTCGCAGTCGAGACTTTCCCTGACATTTTCCGTACACTCGGCAATGTTATCGGTGACGTCGCCGCGACCAAATATGCCGCCGACGGCGTCGAAAACGAACCAGCAGGAGAGACCCCATGAAATATCGCAAGCTCGGCCATGGCCTTGAAGTTTCGGCGATCGGCATCGGCTGCATGCCGATGATCAAGGGCGGCAACATCCTCTATGGCGAAGCCGCCGATCTGGACGAATCGACCGCGACGATCCACCGCGCGATCGACCTCGGCATCACCTTCTTCGACACCGCGCAAATCTATGGCCCGTTCAGCAACGAGGAACTGCTCGGCGCCGCGATCAAGGGCAAGCGCGACGGCCTCGTCATCGCGACCAAGTTCGGCTTCAAGTTCGACGGCAACCAGATCGTCGGCGTCGACGGCTCGCCCGCCAACGCGCGCGCCGCGTGCGAAGGCTCGCTCCAGCGGCTCGGCATCGACACGATCGACCTGTTCTACCAGCACCGCGTCGACCCTTCGGTGCCGATCGAGGAAACCGTCGGCGGGATGATGGAGTTGGTGAAGGAAGGCAAGGTCCGCCACATCGCGCTGTCCGAAGCCGGCCCCGAAACGATCCGCCGCGCCGCCAAGGCCGCGCCGATTACCGCGTTGCAGAGCGAATATTCGATCTGGGAGCGCGATATCGAGGATGAGATCCTCGGCGCGTGCCGCGAAAACGGCATCGGCTTCGTCCCCTATTCGCCGCTCGGCCGCGGCTTCCTCGCGGGCGCGGTGCGCAGCCGCGACGAACTGCCCGAGAATGACTGGCGCCGCAACGACCCGCGCTATTCGGACGAGAATCTGCCCGCCAATCTCGCAATCGTCGACGCGATCGGCGCGGTCGCCGACAAGCATGGCGTATCGAAGGCGCAGGTCGCGCTCGCCTGGCTGCTCGCGCAGGGCGACGACATCGTCCCGATCCCCGGCACCAAGCGCCGCGCGACGATGGAGGACAGCGTCGGCGCGGCGGACGTCACGCTGACCGCCGACGATCTTGCGGCTATCGACGCTGCGGCGCCGAAGGGCGGCACCAGCGGCCCGCGCTATGGCGAGATGGGGATGCGGATGGTGCGACTTTAACGGCAGCTAGCGACCGGTTGCGGACGCTCGGCGACGTGGTAATTGTCGCGGATGCTTCGTCCTTACCTTTTGATACTTTTCAGTTGTCTAGGACTCTCGGCTTGCTCTCAGGACACAGCCGATGCGCCCACCGAAATTACAGAAATAGAGAAGGCATTCGGCGTCGAGGTTTGCCAGCATTCCAGGGTGAAGCTTGTAGACAATTTAGGCATGGCCGCAGCCAGCCCGGTTTATGAAATCAGTTTTCCCGATGCCAAATGTGCGGATGTCTTCTTGAAAAGTTTGGTCGAAGGTTCCGTCTACGAGCATCCATTTGGTGACAAGGAACGCTTGTTGGGATCGAACGAGAAAAAGAAAATCCAGTTTTCCACGACGAAGCAACCGGGCCACGTCATCCTCTTCCATGTCAGCGACGTTTCGTGGCTAGATAGACGCTAACGCGAGCGTCGGCTCCCCACCCCGTAGCCGCCGCCTCAGCCCTTAACCTCCATCCGCTCACATAGCGCATCGACCTTGCCCGCCAGCTCATGGATCCGCATCTGGTCGAGCTTCTCATGCAATCGCATGATCTCCAGCTCAGCGCGCAAGTTGATCTCGTAATCGAGCCCCGCCGCGATCCGGTCTTTCGCCGATGCGCGGTTCTGGCTCATCATGATGATCGGCGCCTGCACCGCCGCCAACGTCGAGAGCATCAGGTTGAGGAAGATGAAGGGATAGGGATCGAACGCCATCCCCCAGCGCGCCAGCACGTCCGAATTGAGCAGCATCCAGCCGAGCAGGACGGCGGTGAAGGCGATGATGAACCCCCACGACCCGCCCACCGCAGCGACCTTGTCCGAAAGGCGCGCGCCGAAACTAGCCTCGGCATCGTCGAGGTCGGCGGCGTCGCGGCTGATCAGGCGGCGCTCGGCGATCGCATCGAGCACGCGCAGCTCGTCGGCGTCGAGCTCATCGAGCGGCCGCCCGAGCAGGCGAAGCGACAGGTCGGCGGTCGAAGTCTTGTCGTGCATGATGTCACCCCATCCAGCGCCAGATACCGGCAACCATATAGCCAAGCGCGCCATGCGCCCAAGTTGCGATTAACCACAGCACGATACCGCCGAACAGTGCGTGCGGTCGCGGGATCGTCTCGCCCCACGACGCCGCGCCGCCGATCTGCCGCGCATAGGGCAGGAAGCTCGTCCGCGCCGCCCAGCCGCGCCACGCGTCGCCCATCAGCCGTGCCTTTTTAGCATCCTGCCCCGCCGATCCGACGAGCGCGAGAAAGACGATCGTCGCCGACAGGATGATCTGGCCGGGTGTTGGCATCACCAGCGCATGCGCGAGAGCCCACAGCGTGAAGCCCCACATCATCGGGTGCCGCGTGATCGCAAACACCCCGCGCGCTGCGGCCTGCGCCGCCTTTGCCGCGCCCGGCGCGGGCAGCGCTGGGTTGCCGATCAACGATCCCATGAACAATATGCTGGCGAACAGCACGATCAGCGACGCGAGGATCCACAACGGATCGTCGACCGCCCATAAAGGCGGCTCGGGCGGCATCCCGCGCCACGCCTGCACGACCATGATGAAGGTCGCGATCGCGACGACCGAATAGACGATCTGGAACCCGCGCGCGCCCATCCGCCCCGCGAGCCCGTCGCGGAGCGGATGCGACAAAGCGAGATGCGAGCCGACGAACAGGACACAAGTCATGATCAAAAGCGACATCGGTTGCATGGAGCCTCTCCCTCTCCCCTTTGCCGCTTCGGATCAGGCGCGGCCCTACCTGTCGTAAGCCTTGGGCAATGCCCCTTCCTGCGGCGTCGCGTAACGGTCGCGCAGGCGGTCCTGCCGCGTCGTCAGCGATTGCGCCTTGCCGTCGATCCAGACCGCCGTAGGCCGGCTGCCGAGTTCGAGCGGGTCATTGTCCCAGATCACGACGTCGCCGGCGCGGCCCGGACGCAACGACCCGATGCTGCCCTCCATGCCCACGGCGCGCGCGGGGACGCTGCTGATCGACGCGAAGGCCTGATCCCAGGTCATGCCACTCGCGCCCGGCAGGCGCGCAAGACCGACGAGGTTGCCCGCATATTGCGTCGCATAGCCCATCTTGTGCGCGTCATCGTCGTCGAACACCCCGACCGACACGTCGACGCCCGCGGCCTTCAGCCGTCCCGCGTTCGACTGCGTCGCACCGAGTTGTTCAAAGCTCGACGGCAGGTCGGTGAGCGGCGACACAAGCACCGGCACCTTGGCCGCCGCCAGTTCGCGCGCGACGAGCCAGCCTTCGGTGACACCGACGAGCACCAGCTTCAGCGCCGGAAACTCCTGCCGCAGCTTCAGCACATTGACGATGTCGGCGGCGCGGTCGACGCGCACGAACAAAGGCGTCGTCCCGTCGATCACGCGCACCAGCGCATCGGCGTCGGCGCGCTGGATCAGCGCGTCGCTGCCCCATTCGGCGAGCGTCGCCGGGTTGCGGGCATAGCTGCGCGCCGCGAGCAATTGTTCGCGGAACAAAAGGAAGGTCGCTGCACGGCTGCCCCCCGCCGTCGCCGATCCTTCCTCCCCGAACGCGACATATTGGAGCGCGCGCGGCTTGGTTACCATGTCCATATCGTCGGCGAGGTCGACGACCGCGCCCTGTCCTGCGAACAGGCTGCCGCTGCCGCCCGGCGCGACGATCGCGCGCGTGACGCCCGAGGCCCGGTTGACCGCGACGGGCGAGCCCATCGGGTTGAGCGCGGGCGCAATATCGAGCGCGGCCGAGAAACGCGACTTGCTCGCCGAGCGGTCGTTCGTACCGCTGACGGCATCGACTTCGGTCAGCCCGACGCGGCTGAACGCCGCGACGATTCCCGGCGTCACGTAGCGCCCCTGCGCATCGACGCGCTCGACGCCCGCAGGCACGGCAACGCCAGCGCCCGCCGCAACGACCTTGCCGCCGCGCACGACGACGGTGCCGCCTTCGACCGGCGCGCTGCCGTCGCCGATGACGAGCTTCGCATTGACGATCGCAACGTCTTGCGCCGCGGCCGGAACCGCGACGATTGCGGCAGCGGAAAGAAGAAGCGCGCGGATCATTTCACGTCTCCTTCACCCGGCTGGCCCAGTTCGAAATCGCTCACCGGGCGCCGTTTCGGATCGTTCGCGTCGAACATCAAAGCACCATCGATCCATACCTTTTCGGGGCGTGTATAGGCGCTGAACGGATTGCCGTTCCACAGCACGACGTCGGCCATCTTGCCGGGCTTCAGGCTGCCGGTCTTGTCGGCGATGCCCAGCGCCTTGGCGGGGTTGTACGACAGCCAGGTCCACGCCTGTTCGTCGCTGACGTCGATGCCGATGCGGCGTCCAGAAGCGCGCGCTTTCGCCGCTTCCTGGTTCAAACGCTGAATCTGGTTCGCATCGTCCGAATGGACGATCGTGCAAGCGCCCGCCTTGTAGACGAGCGGGATATTCTCGTTGACCGAGTCATAGGCTTCCATCTTGAAGCCCCACCAGTCGGCCCACATCGCCGAGCAAATGCCCTCTTTCGCAAGGATATCGGCGATCTTGTAGCTTTCGACCGCGTGATGGAAGGTCGACACCTTGTAGCCGAATTCCTTCGACATATCGATCACCAGCGCCATTTCGTCGGCGCGGTAACAATGATTGTGGACGAGAATTTCGCCCGACAATACGCCCGCGAGCGTTTCCATCGCGAGATCGCGGTCGACGGCCTTTCCGTCGTCCATCTTCTTCTTGTACGCCGCAGCCTTCTGCCACGTCGCGCGGTTCACCGCGAAATTGCCCATGCGCGTCGAGGGCATCCGCCCCTTGCCGCCATAAACGCGCTTCGGATTCTCGCCGCACGCCATTTTCAGGCCATAGGGCGCGCCGGGGAATTTCATCCCCTGCACGGTTCGCGAGGGCACATTCTTCAGCGTGATCGAGCGCCCACCCATCAGGTTCGCGCTGCCTGGCAGGATCTGCAGGCTCGTCACGCCGCCGTTAGCGAGCGCGCGGCTGAAGCCCGGATCCTGCGGCCAGACGCTATGTTCGGACCAGACTTCGGGCGTCGTCGGCGACGTCGCCTCATTGCCGTCCGAATGCGCCTCGACGCTGGGCGACGGATAATCGCCAAGGTGGCTGTGGATGTCGATGACGCCGGGGGTCAGGAACTTGCCCGTGCCGTCGATCACATCGGCATCGGTCGGCAACTCCATGTCAGGGCCGCCGATGCGATCGACCTTGCCGCTCGTCATCACGATCGAGCCATTGTCGATCCGTCCGCCCTCGCCGTCGAAGATCGTGACACCCTTCACGACCGTCAGGCGGGTCGGATATCCCTTGTACGTCGACGGATAGGGATCCTTGTTGAACTTGACCGGCTTCTCGGCGGGCTTGTCGCTCGCCGAGGCCATCTCTCCGCCACTCGCCGCGCAACCGACGAGCGCCAGCGATACCGCAGCCAGCAGGCTGCCCTTCACACCCCGGATCATGATTACGCCCCCTTGGGTTCGGGATGAATGCCAGCCGCCTGCGGCTCGCCGAGTTCGTTCTGACCAGCCAGATCCTCGGCATCGCGCAACGTGTCGAGATGCATCAGCTTCTTGATCAGCGGCGACACGATGATCACGAGGATGCCGAAACCGACCGCCCACAGGCCGATAGTCTGATAGACGTCGAGCACGAGCGCCTTGCCCGCGCCCTCGCCGCTCGCCTTTTCCGACCCGGTCGCCGCCGCGATCAGGCCCGCGGCGAAGTTGCCGGTTGCCGATGCGAAGAACCAGGTGCCCATGATCAGCGACGCCATATGCGCCGGCGCCAGCCGGTTCATCGCGCTGAGGCCGACAGGCGACAGGCAAAGCTCGCCGGTCGTGTGGAGCAGATAGATCAGGAAGATGAAAAGCACGGGGGTCGCATTTTCCATGCCTGCCGCTTCGGCGCCCCATTTGAGGACGAAGAAGCCAAGGCCGAGCTGGAGCATCGCGAGGCCGAACTTGGCGGGGGCCGAAGGCTCCCACCCACGGCGCCCGAGCCAGGTCCACAGCGCCGCGAACAGCGGTGCGAAGAGGACGATATAACCGGCATTGAGCGACTGGAAGACCGAGGCAGGAACGCCGGCACGGTCGACATAACGGTCGGCAAAGAGGTTGAGCGACGAGCCCGCCTGTTCGAACAAGGCCCAGAACAGGATCGAGCCGAGGATCAGGAACAGCGCGGCGAAAATGCGGTCACGATCCTGCGACGGCAGCTTCACGACCGCGGTGAAGATCACATAAGCGACGAGAAGCGCGCCCGCGACGCCGAGCAGCGTCCCGACCAGCGCCTGATTCTGCACCATCCACCAGCAGACGCCGACCGCGGCGAGGCCGACGAGATAGAGCAGCCATTCGAACTTGATGCCCATCACAGGCTGATCCAGCTTCGCCGGATTTTCAGGCTCGCCGCGGCCGAGCAGCAGCGGCTTGCCCCAGATGAAGACGATCAGGCCGAGCAGCATGCCGAAGCCCGCCGCGCCGAAGCCATAGGACCAGCCATAGACCTCACCGAGATAGCCGCAGAGCAGCGAGCCGAGGAAGGCGCCGAGGTTAATGCCCATATAGAAGATCGTGTAGGCGCCGTCGCGGCGCACGTCGGTGCGCGGATAGAGCTGGCCAACGATCACCGAAATGTTCGCCTTCAGGAAGCCCGAACCGACGATGATGAAGGCGAGCGCGAGCCAGAAGATGCTGAGGCTGGCCGGGTCTTGCCCGCCATCACCCTCGAACCCCATGATGAAATGGCCGAATGTCAGCAATATAGCGCCGTATGTGACCGCCTTTCGCTGTCCCAGCCATCGGTCGGCCAGATAGCCGCCGAGCACCGGGGTGATGTAGACGAGCGCGGTATAGGCACCATAAATGACGCCCGATTCCCCGTCTGAAAACAGCCAGTGCTTGGTGAGGTAGAAAATCAGAAGCGCGCGCATCCCGTAATAGGAAAAACGCTCCCACATCTCGGCGAAAAAGAGGACAAAGAGGCCCTTCGGGTGGCCGAGAAACGTCCCGGCGGCATCCCCGTGCTGGGCATAGGCTTTGGTCATGGCGACCCTTCCATGGGTATGATGTTGGTCCCGAAAACGGGACAGATGGCCGCAACCCTAGCGGGAAAATTGCGTATGGGAAGAATCTAATTGCGCTTGAAACCGCTTCGTCCGGGCCGAAAACTGTTGCGAATAGTTCGCAACACTTGCGTCGGCGGACACGAAACGCCACATGCCGCACCATGTTCAACGACACATCCTCGCTCCTCGCCCATCTCGCCACGCGCCGCTCGGGCAAGGCCCGCGACATGATCGCCCCCGGCCCCGATGCCGCCACGCTGCACGACATTATAGCGCTCGCGCTGCGCACCCCCGACCATGGCAAGCTCGCGCCGTGGCGGATCGTCACCGTCGCCGACGATCAGCGCGAAGCCTTTGCCGCACTGCTCAAAAAGGCATGGGTTGCCGAAAATCCCGGCGCGGCGGGCATGGACCTGTCGGCGCTCGACCAGTTCGCGCATCAGGCGCCGACCTTGCTCGTCCTCCTCTCGACCCCCGTCCCCGGCAGCAAGATTCCCGTCTGGGAGCAACAGATGTCGGCGGGCGCGGTCGGCATGAACCTGCTCCACGCCGCACATGCGCATGGCTTCGTCGGCAGCTGGCTGACCGGCTGGGCTGCCTATAGCGCTGAGGTCGCTGCCGCATTCGGCGCGGGCGAAGCCGACACGATCGTCGGCTATTTCTTTCTCGGCACTCCGGCGCGTGAGCTCGATGAGCGGCCGCGACCCGAATATGACGATGTCGTGCGCGCTTGGGACATTTAGTTATACCAGGCGGTACGCGTTTGAAATAATCCGAATTTGACTGTGCTGCTGTCTTATGGCATTAAGGCGGCATGCTCGATCAGTCCAAACCCGTGTACCAGCGTCTGCGCGATGTCATCGCCAACGCCATCCTCGACGGCCAATTTCGCGACGGCGATATGTTGCCATCGGTCCGATCGCTCGCCGCCGAGGAAGGCGCCAACCCGCTGACGGTGGCGAAAGCGTATCAGACCTTTCAGGACGAAGGGCTGGTCACGGTCAAGCGCGGCGTCGGCATGTTCGTCGCCGCGGGCGCGACCGAACGCCTCCGCGACCTGATGCGCGCCGATTTCCTCGCCAACGTCTGGCCGCCAGTCGCGCAGCAGATGCGCCGCATCGGCCTCGACGCGCGGACGTTGCTCGACCTCACCGAAGCCTGATCCCTACCGCCCGATCTGCGCCGCCTTGTCGCGCAGGTCTGCGGCCGCTTGCGTCTTGCCACGGCGTTCGAGCAGGTCGGCGTAAAACGCCATAATCCCGGCATTGAGTGGCTGTAACCGATAGGCGCGGTCGATCAGCGGTAGCGCGCGATCGTCGTCGCCCTTCGCGGCCCACGCCCGCGCGAGTTCGCGCAGGATCACGGCGTCGCGGTTGCCGATCCGTCGGCGCACGCGTTCGAAATGCGCGATCGCCTGATCCCAATGCTCGATGTCCATCGCCAGATGCCCCGACAACCGGTCGGCGGCGATGCTCGACGGCTGACTGCGCTGCAACGCGAGAATCGCGGCACCCGACCCCGCCGCATCGCCCGCGCGGAACAGCGCGTTCGCGAGCCGTAACGTCGTACGCTCGCTCGCATCCAGATCGCGCGCGGCGCGATAGGCCTGCACCGCCAGATCGGTCTGCCCGCCCGCCAACGCCGCATCGCCGAGCAGGATATGCGCATCGGCGACGCCGCGATTCGCATCGCGCAGCCGCGTCGCGCGCGCGATCGCCCGCGCGCTGTTGCCGCTCGACAAGTCGGCAGAAATTGCGGGAATCGCATAGGCCGGATTGAGCGGCTCGGCATCGGCTGCCATCGTCAGCAGGCCATAATCATTGTCGGCGACAAAGGGCACCGCGTCACCCGGCGCCAGCGCTGCGGCCCTGCCCAGATACCCCATCGATTCGCCCCGCTGACCCAACTCCGCCGTCGCCCGCGCGGCGAGCAGCAGCGACCAGCTGTCGGCGTCGGGGCGCTGGACCAGTGGCAGCAGCGCGTCGAGCGCGGCGCCGGCGTCGCCATCGGCCCATTCGGCCGCCGCGAGGATGCGGCGCGCGGTGAAATTCTCGGGCTGCTCGACCAACAGCCGGTCGGCCCAACTCGCTGCGACCGCCTCGCCGCCCAGTTCTAGCTCGACGATCGCGCTCAGCAGCATGAACGACGGCTGGTCGTCGAGTTCGCCGCGCGTGCGCTGAAGCAGGCTACGCGCGAGCGAAAAATTTTCGGCGCGCGCCGCGAGCACCGCCTGCAGATAAAAAAGTCGCGGGTCGCGCGGGACGATGGTCGCGGCATGACGCAGCGAGGTGAGCATATCTCGACAGCGCCCGAGATCGCCGAGCGTCGCTGCCTGTTCGATCAGGGCATCTTCATTATCGGGGTCGGCCACGAGCGCGTCCTCATACCAGGCGAGCGAGGCGCTAAGACCATCCTCGGTCCGCACCAAGTTCGCCTTGAACGCCAGCGCCGCACTGTTCCCCTTGTCGAGTTCGATCGCATAATCGACCGCGTCGCGCGCACCGAGCGTATCGGCATTGGCGTCGCGAAAGCGTGCGACGTCGACCCACAGCGCCGACGAGCGCGGCAATTCATGCACTGCGCGGTCATAGGCTTCGCGCGCCGCGCCCAGATCGCCATTGCTCAAATGCACATCGCCCGCGACCCAGGCCGCTTCGCCGATCATCTCGGGAATGATCGGGCCGTCGTCGAGCGTCTGGAGCGCCCGGCTCCCCTCGCCCTGCATCGCATAGGCGCGCGCGAGCAACGGCCGCAGCGCCGCTTCCTTAGCACCCGCACCCAGCGCGCCCTTCACCGCCGCCTCGGCCCCGACCCCATCGCCGAGCTTGATCGCCACACGCGCCAGTTCGACACGTTCGGCAATGACTTTCGGATCGCTCGCGATGGCATTCTGGAGTGCGGCGCGGCGCTCCTCGAGCGCCTTGCGCGGCGCCGACGACGCCCCATCGCCGCACGCTCCCAGCAGCAATGCCGCCAGCAGCAGCGCACGCGTCCAGACGCGCCTCAAATCC
>Ga0209050_1001878_pt1 | contig 20179 bp, 17 predicted proteins | sample Araplavi_mTSA_r2_FD_184276 | JGI IMG/M metagenome (GOLD analysis project Ga0209050, IMG submission 184276) | Arabidopsis root microbial communities from North Carolina, USA - plate scrape MF_Cvi_mTSA_r2 (SPAdes) (version 2) | ecosystem: Host-associated > Plants > Roots > Endosphere | place: USA... | reverse complement strand
CGGCTTCGGTGCATTCGAGGGCATCCGTGCTTACCAGTCACTAAACGGCGTCAAGATCTTTAAGGCCTTCGAGCACTTCGAACGCCTGCGCAAAAGCTGCGCGCTCGTGGGCATCCCCTTTCAGTACGAAACCGAAGAACTGGTACAGATCGCTTACCAGCTCCTCGAAAGAAACAATCTCTCCGACAGCTACATCCGTCCCCTGGTCTACTGCGGCCCTAACATGACCCTCACGCAACCCCAGGATGTGTTTCTCATGATGTGTGCCTGGGAATGGGACAAATACCATGGCGACAAGCAGCTCAAACTGTGTGTTTCCTCCTACCAACGCCCGAACCCCAACTCCCTGAAAATGGAAGCCAAGGTCACCGGCCACTATGTGAACTCGATCCTCGCCACCAGCGAAGCCAAAGTACGCGGCTACGACGAAGCCCTCATGCTCGACATGAACGGTAACGTGGCCGAAGCGCCTGGCGCAAACTTCTTCCTGGAAAAGAACGGCGTATTGTATACCCCTCCCGTGGGCCACATCCTGCCCGGCATCACACGGCAAACCGTGCTCAACATCTGCCGCGAGCTGGACATCCCCGTGAAGGAAAGAAATATCAGCCCGGAAGAACTGGAAAGCGCCGACAGCGCCTTCCTCTGTGGCACCGCAGCCGAGATCGCCGGCATCGAGTCGATCGACGCCAAGCCCTTCCGCAAGGAATGGTATGAAAGCCTCGGCGCCACCGTGCAGGAGGCGTACAAATGCCAGGTGTTGGAGAAGTCCTTCAGCTACGTCATCATCTAACTACAACCAGATAGATGTTCGGGGCGGTGAAGTTGTCCCCACCGATAACTTCACTCGACCCGTTTTAAAAAGATTTTTACGATTAAACGCAGATACATTTTGGAACTGAACAAGTATAGCAAGACGCTCACACAAGATCCCACACTGCCCGCTGCGCAAGCGATGCTGTATGGGATCGGATTAACGGAAGAAGATTTGAAGAAGGCCCAGGTGGGCATTGTGAGTACGGGCTATGACGGCAACACCTGCAACATGCACCTCAACAAGCTGGCCGAAGAAGTGAAGACCGCCGTGTGGAGCAGAGACCTCGTAGGCCTCATCTTCCACACCATCGGCGTGAGCGACGGCATGAGCAACGGCACCGAAGGCATGCGCTATTCGCTGGTGAGCCGCGAAGTGATCGCAGACTCCATCGAGACCGTATGCGGTGCACAGTACTACGACGGCCTCATCGCCGTTCCGGGCTGCGACAAAAACATGCCCGGTGCACTGATGGCCATGGCCCGTTTGAACCGCCCCTCCATCATGGTCTATGGCGGCACCATCGCCGGTGGCCACTGGAAAGGACAACAACTGAACATCATCTCCGCCTTCGAAGCCCTCGGCCAGAAGATGGCGGGCACGATAACCCCGGAAGATTTCAAAGGCATCATCCAAAATTCCTGCCCCGGCGCGGGAGCGTGTGGCGGCATGTATACCGCCAACACCATGGCATCGGCCATCGAAGCGATGGGCATGTCGTTGCCATTCTCGGCATCGAACCCCGCACTCAGCAAAGAGAAATCGGCGGAGTGCATCGAAGCCGCCAAGGCTATCCGCCTGCTGCTGGAGCGCGACCTGAAGCCGCGCGACATCATGACGAAGAAGGCCTTTGAAAACGCCATCACCGTCGTCATGGTTTTGGGTGGATCCACCAACGCGGTGCTGCACCTCATCGCCATGGCCAAGTGCGCCGGCGTATCGATCACGCAAGAAGACTTTCAGCGCATCAGCGACAAGACGCCGCTCATTGCCGACCTCAAGCCCAGCGGAAAATATTTGATGGAAGACCTCCACAAGATCGGCGGCGTTCCCGCCGTGATGAAATATTTGCTGCAGAAGGGCTACCTCCACGGCGATTGCATCACGGTGACCGGAAAGACAGTAAAAGAAAACCTGGAAAGCATCCCCGACCTGGACTTCGCAAAACAAGATATCATCCTGCCCTTCGAGAAAGCCATTAAGGCCACCGGCCACCTCCAGATCCTCTATGGAAACCTGGCGGCCAAAGGATCGGTAGCCAAGATCACCGGCAAAGAAGGCGATCGCTTCAAAGGACCCGCCCGCGTATTCAATGGCGAGTTTGCTTTGGTCGATGGCATACAAAGCGGCAAGGTAAAACCCGGCGACGTGGTGGTGATCCGCTACGTTGGCCCCAAAGGCGCTCCCGGCATGCCGGAAATGCTCAAGCCCACTTCCGCCATCATGGGCGTGGGGCTGGGCAAGAGCGTGGCCCTGATTACCGACGGAAGATTTTCCGGCGGCTCGCACGGCCTCCTCATCGGGCACATCACTCCCGAAGCGTATGAAGGCGGATTGATCGCCCTCGTGGAAGACAATGATCTGATCGAAATAGATGTACAGGGTCACACGATCAACCTCCTGGTTGACGATGCGACCTTGTCCAAACGCAGAGCGGCCTGGAAAACTCCACCGCTGAACGCCAAGAATGGAATTTTATGGAAGTATGCCAAACACGTAAAAACTGCTGCAGATGGATGCGTTACTGACGAAGACTAAAACTGCCGTTGGCGCGGAAGCCCAACCCAAACAAAAAATCACCGGTTCCGAAGTGTTGCTTCGCAGCCTGGTGGAAGAAGGCGCCGACATCATCTTCGGATATCCCGGCGGAGCCATCATGCCGGTATACGATGCCCTCTATCACTATGCCGACCGGCTGACCCACATACTCGTGCGCCACGAACAAGGTGCGATCCACGCCGCCCAGGGCTTTGCCCGCGTGTCGGGAAAAGCGGGTGTGGTGTTTGCCACCTCCGGCCCCGGTGCCACCAACCTGGTGACCGGTCTGGCCGACGCGCTCATCGACTCCACCCCCCTGGTTTGCATCACCGGTCAGGTGTTTGCTCACTTGTTGGGCACCGACGCTTTCCAGGAAACCGACGTGGTGAACACGACCATCCCGGTAACGAAATGGAACATCCAGGTAACGGAAGCTAAAGACATCGCCCCCGCCGTGGCACGCGCTTTCTATATCGCTAACACCGGCCGTCCCGGACCTGTTCTGGTAGACATTACCAAGAACGCACAGAACGAAATGATCGAGGAAGCGGAATACAACAAATGCGAGAGCATCCGCACGTATAAGCCGAAGCCCGTGTTGCAACCGGCACAGGTAGACGCTGCTGCGGAATTGATCAACAACGCGAAACGGCCTTACATTCTCGCCGGCCAAGGTGTCTTGTTGTCGGAAGCATCAAAAGAATTGATCGCATTCTCCGAAAAGACGGGCATTCCCGTAGCCAGCACGTTGCTCGGCCTGGGTGCTTTCCCCACGGACCATCCGAACTATGTCGGCTTCCTGGGCATGCACGGAAACTATGGCCCCAACCTGAACACGAACGAATGCGATGTGCTCATCGCCGTGGGCATGCGGTTCGACGATCGCGTGACGGGCAACGTGAGCAAATATGCCAAGCAAGCCAAGGTCGTACACCTCGAAATTGACAAGGCTGAAATCAACAAGATCATTAAAGCCGATGTGGCCATTCACGCCGACGCAAAGGAAGGCCTGGCCGCATTGACCGCAAAATGCAAAGCCAATCAGCACGCCGACTGGTTTGCCAGCTTCAAAAAGCTGAACGACGAGGAGTATGAAAAAGTGACGCGCAAGGAATTTTTCCCGGCCAGCGAAAAACTCACCATGGCCGAAGTGATCCACCACCTCTCCAATTTCACAAAAGGAGAAGCGGTAGTGGTAACCGACGTAGGCCAGCACCAGATGACGACGTCGCGCTATTATCAATACAAAGATCCCCGCACCAACGTTACATCGGGCGGAGCCGGCACCATGGGCTTTGCCTTGCCCGCAGCGATGGGCGCAAAAATGGGCGCCCCCGGAAAACAGGTAGTAGCCGTGATCGGCGACGGTGGTTATCAAATGACCGTGCAAGAGCTCGGCACCATCATGCAATACAAAATCCCCGTGAAGATCATTGTGTTGAACAATAACTTCCTCGGCATGGTACGCCAGTGGCAACAACTGTTCCATGAAAAACGCTATTCGTTTACCGAAATGCAGAATCCCGATTTCGTAATGCTGGCGCAAGCCTATAGCATCCCCGCCCGCAAAGTGGAGGCCCGCGAAGATCTTCAAGGCGCATTAAAAGAAATGCTCGACGCGGAGACGCCTTTTTTCCTGGAAGTGGTTGTCGGCAAAGAAGACAACGTGTTCCCCATGGTTCCCGCCGGCGCCGGCGTGGCCGATGTTCTCTTGGAAGCTCCTAAGATCTAATGCTATGACCATACACACCCGCACCCTTTTAGAGACCAATACGATAACTATGAAACAGGAATTCACTCTTGAAATACATTCCGATAATAACTTTTCGGTTTTGAACCGGATCGTTAATATCCTGAATCGCCGCAGAATCAGAATCAAAAAACTGGTAGCCCACGAAGTGGAAGGCGACTTTCGCATGGGGGTGGCTGTACTGCTGCTGTTCACCACGGCCGACATGATGGAGAAAGTGAAACACCAGCTGGAGAAGCTCATCGAAGTGGAATATGCCATCTACTATCCCGGAAGCGATCTCTATTGCGAGCTGAGCGCCAAACACAACGAACAAGTTGTATAACGCAAAAGCCATTGCGGATCAAAAAAAACACAACACGTAAAAAATTAAAACTTAAACAATAAATCAAAATGGCAAAGATCAATTTTGGCGGAACGATCGAAGAGGTTGTTACCCGTGAAGAATTCCCGATGGAAAAAGCACTTGACATACTGAAGAACGAGACAATTGCCATTATAGGCTACGGTGTGCAAGGCCCGGCGCAAGCCCTCAACCTTCGCGACAACGGCTTCAACGTTATCGTTGGCCAACGCAAAGGCTCCAAGACTTGGGACAAAGCGGTTGAACACGGATGGGTTCCCGGCAAAACATTGTTCGAGATCGAAGAAGCAGCGCAACGCGGAACCATCCTCGAGTTCCTGCTCTCCGACGCCGGACAGATCGCCCTGTGGCCCACGATTAAACCTTTCCTCACCAAAGGCAAGACATTGTATTTCTCCCACGGTTTTGGCATCACCTTCAAAGAACAAACCGGCATCATCCCTCCCGCAGACATCGACGTAGTGTTGGCCGCTCCCAAAGGCTCGGGCACTTCCGTACGCCGCTTGTTCCTGCAAGGCAAAGGCATCAACTCCAGCTATGCTGTGTTCCAGGATGCCTCCGGACAAGCCAAGCAAAAAGCCATCGCACTGGGTATCGGTGTGGGATCGGGCTATTTGTTTGAAACCGATTTCAAGAAAGAAGTATACTCCGACCTCAGCGGCGAACGCGGAACGCTGATGGGTGCCATTGCCGGCATCTTCGAAGCACAATACGAAGTGTTGCGCGCCAATGGTCACTCGCCTTCCGAAGCCTTCAACGAAACCGTGGAGGAGCTCACGCAAAGCCTCATGCCCCTCGTGGCCGAGAATGGTATGGACTGGATGTATGCCAACTGTTCCACCACAGCACAACGCGGTGCGCTGGATTGGAAAAAGAAATTCAAAGCCGCTACGCTTCCCGTGTTCCAGGAATTGTACAAGAGCGTGGCTACCGGCGCAGAAGCAAAACGCACCATCGAAACGTGCAGCAAGCCCGACTACCGCGAAAAGCTGGCAGAAGAGCTGAAAGAACTTCGTGAAAGCGAACTCTGGCAAGCCGGTGCCGCTGTACGTCAACTCAGACCCGAGAAGAATACGGTGGAAGCCAGCATGATCAACTAATTTTCCTTAACCGCGAAGGCGCAACAGACACGATCTTTGATGCCCTTCGCGGTTAATATTTTTATCCTTATGAAACCCACCTCACAAACATACGATCTCAACATCAACGCTGCCGCCTACGCCCTCAAAGCCGTAGCGCTGAAAACGCCGTTGCAATACCATCGCAAACTCTCCGAAAAATTTCAAGCCGAGATTTACATTAAACGCGAAGATTTGCAGGTGGTGCGCTCGTATAAACTGCGGGGTGCCTATAACCTCATCCAAAGCCTGAGCAACGAACAGCGCAAACGCGGCGTCGTCTGTGCCAGCGCAGGCAACCACGCGCAAGGTGTGGCCTTCGCCTGCAAATACCTCGACATCAAAGGCGTCATCTACATGCCCGCCATCACACCGAAACAAAAGATCAACCAGGTGAGAATGTTTGGCGGCAACAATATCGAGATCGTCCTCATCGGCGACACATTCGACGAATGCCAGTCCCATGCCTTGGCTTTCACCGAAGCAAATGAAATGGTCTTCATCCCGCCATTCGATCACCTGAAAGTGATCGAAGGACAAGGCACCGTGGGCAAAGAGATCCTCGACGACCTGTCGGGCATCGACTACATCTTTGTCCCTATTGGTGGAGGCGGTCTCTGCGCCGGCGTAGGTCAGTATTTCCGACTCTTCTCACCCCAAACCAAACTGGTGGGCGTGGAGCCCCTGGGAGCTCCCTCCATGAAAGCAGCCCTCGAAGCAGGCAAGCCCGTGGTGCTGGATACGATCCAGCGCTTCGTCGACGGCGCAGCCGTGAAGAAAGTGGGCGACATCACCTTCGAGCTCTGCAAAGAAGTGATCACCGACATGTTGCTGGTGCCCGAAGGCAAAGTGAGCACCACCATCCTGCAACTTTACAACGAAGACGCCATCGTGGCCGAACCCGCTGGGGCATTGTCCATCGCGGCCCTCGATCAATATGCCGCGCAAATCAAAGGCAAAAAGGTGGTGTGCGTTCTCAGCGGCGGCAACAACGACATCGACCGCATGCAGGAGATCAAAGAACGGTCGCTGCTCTACGAAGGCCTCAAGTATTATTTCATCGTACGTTTCGCACAGCGCCCCGGAGCCCTGAAAGAATTCGTCAACGACATTCTTGGCCCCAACGACGACATCGTGCGGTTTGAATTCATTCAGAAGAATAATAAGGAAAGCGGCCCCGCACTCATCGGCATTGAAGTGAAATCAAAAGACGATTTCAACTCCCTCATTGCCCGTATGGACGGCCATAAGCTGAACTACACGCTGGTGAATCAGAACGAAAATCTGTTCGAATACCTCGTCTAAACAAAAATCCTTTTATCCCACCATGAAATGTTCATGACCTGGACCAGGCTAGGGCGTGTCGAATTCAAATGACGGGTTTTGCCATCCCATGGGGATATCGGCTTCATAAGAACCATCGGCCATGCGGATGCGCATCTCCAGCCGGCCCTCAATGCGGAAGCCTACGGATTGATACAAATGGATCGCCCTGCGGTTTCCTTCGCGGGCAATCAGCTCCACCTTCCCGATATCGGGGCGATTGCGCACAATTTCGTCCAGGTAGATGGTGAGGATTGTGCGGCCGATCTTTCTCCCTTGGAATTCAGGATGGACGCATACCGTCACATCCGTGATTAAGTGTTTGAATATTTCCAGTCCCAGGGTGTAGCCATGCATGTCGGCCACCAATTCATCGGGGTTGTCCGGATGTTCGGCCACCACCATCAGGCCGCGCGTGAGACTGTTGTGGAGAATCTTGTGGATATATTGTTCCGTCACTTCATGCTCCAACCGGGCAATGCCATCGCGCACGCGTGATACGGCTTTATACAATCTCAACAATCGGGGTGCATCTTCTTCGGTGGCGGTGCGGTAATGCATGGGAGTAAAGGTTGCGTTATATAAACGAAAGTATCCAAAGCAACGGAATTTTCACAGCAAAGACCGCGAAGGTTGCTCCATGCGTTTAAGGTTGTGCACAGCCGCGCACAGCCCTAAAGTGAAATTTTCCCTGCGCGGCACGTGCCACGAGAACTACTGAAAAGAAACTTCTGAAATAAACTTGAACTGATTTTCGGTCACCCGTTGTGGCGTGAGGCGAACCGCTGCGTTGCGCAGCCTGATGAGAAATGGATTCTCCAATTGCGCGATCCGTCCCAGGCGCCGCGAGTCGCGGATGATGTGACGCGTGCGTCTTAGCCGACGGGTTTCAAAGCGTTGAAACCCAACGATGGGCTCTGCATTCTCAGCAAGACAATTCGCCAGGATCACGGCATCTTCAATGGCCATACAAGCCCCTTGACCCAGGTTCGGCGTGGTGGCGTGCGCAGCGTCGCCCATCAACAAAATATTTCCAAAGGCAAATTGTTTCAAGGGTTTCAGATCGATGATGTCATTCCAGATCAACTGAGCATCCTGGGTTTGCGCGAGCACATTTTTGACATCGGAGTGGAAGCCATCAAAATGTTTTGAGAGTTCGGCTACACCATAGGCTTTTTTCTCCTGATCATTTGCCACGGCATTGATCGTGGCAAACCAATAGATCCGTTGGCGCGACAGCGGCACGATGCCAAAGCGACTTCCAGGTCCCCACGTCTCCGACGTCTCTTCCATATTCAACGACGGAGGAATTTTGTCGATCACGGCGCGCCAACAGGTGTAGCCCGCATAACGCGGCACGCTTCCGGGCAACAACTTTTTGCGAAAGACGGAATGGATACCATCGCAGGCCACCACATAATCTGTTTCCACGAAAGTGCCATCCGTAAAATGAAGCCGCACACCATTGGCCGTTTGCTCAAAATCAGCACAGCCTTTGCCCCGCTGCACCGCACCCTCGGGGAGTTGTGACAACAGCACCTGGTGAAGGTCGGCGCGGTGAATGGTGAAATTATTGGGAGCGCCAAACTTGGCACTCATGCGCTCGGCATTGGCCGTCGACAACGCCTGGCCTTGCTGGTCTTTGATGACAAATTTCTTTAGCACCCTCCCCGCTCTCAACACCTCGTCGCGAATGCCGATCTGCTGAAACGCTTTGATGGCATTGGCCGCTAAACCGAGGCCCGCGCCAAGGGGCTTGAGCTGGGGTGCATTTTCATATACGGTTACCGGGTAACCTTTTTTTCGGAGCGCAATGGCCAGGGTGAGGCCTCCGATGCCGCCACCGATGATAGAGAGTCTTTGGGTTTTGTTCATTCAGCTTTCAGGAGCAGCCGCTTACTTTTTTGTATGCGTTTCTGCAGGCGCTCTTCCTTGATTAATTGATGAAGATTGTTTTGAGCAACATAAAAGCGTCTCAGATAATCATTGACGGATGGGGTGAGATTGATCCTGTTTTCCATAATCGTTCAATTTTCATGTATGACAATTCTGTTGTCGTTTACCCCTATGCTTTTATTTTTCTATTCCCCGGGGCAGAGGCATATCGGTCTTTATTGATATTTTTTCAGTAGCGCACGCTGCGTTTATGATTTTTTAAACGTCCATCTCCATGGATCATGCGAACCGGAGTTTCTGCAAACGTTTTATCGCGCGAAATGAGCGATCTGGTTTAGTGAGAGGCGTTTTGTGACAGCGCCGGCCGGTTATCCACACACATCGTGTCGCCGCCGGGATGTGAAGAATTCAGAAATTCTTCGTGCGTGATAATACGTGCCAATCGCCGAAAGGTTATGAACACCGTCGTTTTTAACGTCCAACGATCCTATTCACCCGTTGGCTGGTCATTTAATGCAGGGACGTTTACCCGCTAAAAGACAAAGCCCCCCGGAAGTATCCGGAGGGCTCGTAGGGCTCACAATTGAAAGATCTTAAATATTTGGTTGAGGCGTGGTCCTCAAATAAGGTTTCACGCGGGTATGGCCTTTGGGAAATTTAGCAGCGATATCCTCGTCTTTCACGGCGGCGGTGATGATCACGTCCTCGCCCTGTTTCCAGTTGGCGGGCGTGGCCACGCTATAGCTGGCCGTGAGTTGCAGGCTGTCGATGACCCGGAGGATCTCATCAAAATTTCGACCGGTCGACGCGGGATAGGTGATGGTGAGTTTTACTTTTTTATCGGGACCGATCACGAATACGGAGCGCACCGTAAACTTATCCGTCACCGCCGGATGGACCATGTCATACAGGTTAGCGATCTTGAATTCGGGGTCCGCAATCAGGGGATAGTTCACCACCGTCTTCTGCGTTTCGTTGATGTCGCCGATCCAGCGGTTGTGCGAATCCAGGGGGTCGGCGCTGATGGCCATCACTTTCACATTGCGCTTGTCGAACTCAGAGCGCAGTTTGGCTACAGCGCCCAATTCGGTGGTACACACAGGGGTGAAGTCGGCAGGGTGCGAAAACAAAACGCCCCAGCTGTTGCCCAGCCAGTCGTGAAATTTAATGGTGCCCTCGGTGGTCTCGGCCGTGAAATCGGGGGCGATGTCGCCTAATCTGATTGACATAGTTTCTGGAATTATTTAGTGAAACAATTAGTTAATGAAAGCATTTTGGAAATACGCTTCTGCAGCCTAAATCTATTGAATTTATAGAGTTTAGCGTAGAAAAATATACAAAGCTTTTCGGAAGGCAAAAGTTCAGGCTTTGGCTTTTTTCTTGGCCTTCATTTTCAATTCTTTCTTGGCCAGTCCTTCCAGTGTTTCGTTCTTCAGCATCTCTACCGTGGCCATGCGTATTTCCAGGAAGGCATGGTGGAGGCTACAGGTTGCCTCGTCTTCACACTCCGTGCAGGGTTCATAAAATTTGTGGGCGGCACAAGAAACCAGCGCGATGGTTCCGTCGAACATCCGCAGCACCTCGGCCAGGTTTACCGTGGCCGGATCCTGGCGCAGGAAATAGCCACCACCCTTGCCCTGTTTGCTTCCCAGCACACCCGCTCGCTTCAATTCCAGCAAGATGGCCTCCAGGAACTTCTTCGGGATGTTACAGGCTTCCGAAATATCCTTGATCAGGAACTTCTTTTCAGGCTCCTTGGCCATATGGACGAGGGCGTGAATGGCGTATTTACATTTCTTGGAAAGCATAATTGCGACAATTTAGTAATTTACGCAGAACGAAATGCGTTTCGATGTCGGCGGTAAACTTTCATCGATTATTTTTGCCCCCAACACAAGCCGAGGTAGCTCAGGGGTAGAGCAGCTGATTCGTAATCAGCAGGTCGTGGGTTCAATTCCCATCCTCGGCTCTTGATTATCAGTTAGTTATATCCATGTGAGGGCATCTCTTCATGCCTCACCGACACGTTGGTTATTCATAAACAAAACTTCACCCTTGCCTCGTTCTCTCGTGTGGAAATAACATTTCTTACGAAGGGAGATCACAAGTCGAAACCAAAATCTCCCAAGGCGATTCCACTCCTGCTCCTTGTAATTTTAGCGCGCAATGTTAAAATTACAAGGATGAACGAACACGGTCTGTATTTCATGCCTGATCGCTTACCTTCTTATTCGATTTTACAAAATAGCGTCCACGGCGCAGCGTCAAATCTATGAACCTCATCAAACTTCTGATCGTCGCATTGGGCGGCTCCATCGGCAGCGTAGCGCGCTACCTCACCGTGAAAGGTATAGATCAACGAATGAATGCTGCCTATCCTTATGGCACCTTCACCGTAAACCTGGTGGGTTCCTTTTTAATCGGCTTCATTTATGTGCTGGCCCTGCGCAAAACCGGCATGACGGAGAACTGGCGCCTATTCTTAGGAGCTGGATTTTGCGGGGGATTCACCACATTTTCGGCCTTCGCCTGGGAGAATTTCAGCCTGTTCCAGCAAAAAATGCTGGGAACCGCCTTTCTATACACATCGGTGAGCCTGGTGGCCGGTTTTTCGGCCCTGGCCCTGGGAGCCTGGTTTGCCCGTTTTATTTGAGGGCTTTTTGCTTAATGCAGAAAAGCTTCTTACTTTTGTCGCCCTTCGTACCTTATACGGCGAAGAAATGCCCAGGTGGTGAAATTGGTAGACACGCTACTTTGAGGGGGTAGTGCCTTAACCGGTGTGCTGGTTCGAGTCCAGTCCTGGGCACCCAAACAAAAAACTCCAGTCAACCGGACCGGAGGACCCTGAATTTTTGAAGATCACTTGCCGAAGTGGTGAAATTGGTAGACACGCACGTTTCAGGGGCGTGTGGCGCAAGCTGTGGGGGTTCGAGTCCCCCCTTCGGCACACAGAAAAATCACTCTCAAAAGGAGTGATTTTTTTTTACCCCTTTTCGGCCTCCCTTCTTCCCGGCCTTCTTTTTTCTGCGTTCGTCCCTCGCGCATGGCTCTTCGATTTCCTGATTCATCCTTTCTTGTCGCCATGTTGCGCGTTGCTTTTTCTGGTACGGAAGACATCCTTTACAACGCTTTCGCTACTGTAAATCATTCCACTATCGGGCTTGACATTGGTTTTGTTTAACTCGGCTGATACTGCAAGCCGGTTGCAGTGCTGGCGGCTACATTGTTGTGAGAAAAAAACACACAAACGTTATGCCTTTCATCACCCTTCGCACCATCAGCCAGCGCATCGTCCTGGTTGCGTGCATGCTCTTATCGAGCGTAGCCGGATGCAAAAAAGACGACGACACCAAAGCGAACGCATTCACCTTCGATGGGCACACCAGGGGCTTGCGGTCGGCTTTTCTACTCTATGCAGCGTCGCCTGACATCAGCGCTCAAAGCGAAACACCCTATTACCAAAATGTTTTTATGCTCCTGTCCGTAGGTCTTGCCGCCAACGGGCAAACGAAGGTGGGGCGTGGAAACGCCATCGAGCTATCGATCTATAGCGCCACACAGGATTTGGACGCGGGAACGTATACTTTTACCGGCCGCGAAAAGCCCGCGACCGTTTTTGAGATGCCCGAAGGCCACATGCAATTGGACGACGCGAGCGCATCCTCTTCATCGCCGCGCGCGCAGGTGTTTTCATTTACAGCGGGACTGATGACCGTGACTCGGTCAGGAAGAGACTACACTATCGATATCGCTGGAATCATCGAAGGAAAAGTTTTAAAAGCCCACTTCACCGGCATGATGACGCTTCTCCAAAAGAACTAACCCTTGTCTTTGTTTGCCTGCCTGCCGAAGTCTCCGCGAAGGAGGATCCCCTGCGTCTTTCTTTGCTAGCCGAAACTTTAGCGACGGTGAGGCGGTAAAAAATGAAAGCCATTCCTACTCGTGCGCATTCGCCACCGTCAACACGCCTCCTGCATCTTCCACACCGACAACGCAACCATTCGCAATGAAGCTGCTACCACTTTTCAGCCGTGTGATGGTATAGGTCTCGTAGTGACCATCGAGGTATTCAATCTGCTTCAGCTTCGCGGTGCTCTTGTTTCCTTGGCCATCATACGTTTCAAAAGCATCGCCCAAAGCGATCCTGCTGATATCCTCAAATCCCTTGTATTGACTGGAGCCCTCCGGTTTCAGCGACGCCCATCCTTTACCAGCAACCAAAAAAGGATGGTCTTGTGTGGCCACGATTACCCGGCCGTTATCGAAAGCATATTTCACAAGGCCGTGATGCACAACTTTCGCGACTTGCTCAACGATGGCAGGACGCAACCCCTTTGTTTCCGGATCGAAAGAAAGCACTTCGTCACCCGGCGCGAGGTCTTCGATGTTCCGCGTCTGATCGTTGGCGATGGAAACCTTTGTGCCTTTTGCAAAACAGTGGACGTCCAATCCATCGAAATAGATTTCGGAGATCGCCACGTCGTCGTATTTAAGGCCTTTGTATACTTCCAGGATCTCGAATTTAAGATGCCAAGCCGTTTGTGTTTTGAGTTTAGTAAAATCCTCTCGATTGCCGTTCCCGATCGGCTCTACGGTGAAATGTTGTGCTGCACGTTGATCCTTCAGATTCAGGATGGCATACACGCGGTCGTTCACATACAGCTTCAATTTTTTTGCTCGCGCATTGTTCTCCCAGGCGGTCTGACTCTTCACGTAGCCGTTGACGACGATGATCTCCGTTATCCGTGGATTCTCCGGCGCAAATTTATAGAGCAAGTATTGCCCGACGCCATCACCAGGCGCACCCTCCACCCAAGCGGTTTTATAATTCAGATCGTGGGCGTTGCTGGCGTCGTAGACATTGTCGCCTTGCGATTTTAACGTGGACGATGCACTCACGGCATCGCACATCGCGCCACAATACCAGCTGCAACCGCCACCGAGAATGTCCCAGTAGCCTTCTGTGGTTTCGTCCCATTCGGAATAGATTTTCTGCTGATCCATCGGAAGGTCCTTGAGTTTTACGCCGCGTTCCAGTTTGTCGGCGATTTGTCCGATGAGTTTTTGATTCTCGTGAAATTGCCGCTCGCCCTCGACACTAAGATGGAGGTTGTCGACACGAACAGGATCAAGTGTTTTAACCGGTTGTTGCGCCCAGGCAGATTGGCAGGCGACGGCGATCAGGATACAGGCTATGCGACACATCATGGGATAACTGGTTTGAGACAGGCCAAGCTATCGAGAATACGCTACCCCTACGCGTGTTAATTTGCGCAAAACTTACATGGTGCAAAGGCACTCACTTCTTTTTCAATTTTTGCAATTCCGCCTGCAACTGCAGCACGGTGTGGGCCAGGTGTTCGGTGGAAACGGCGGTGGTGGTTTGCGGATCGGGAAACTGGTTGGTAAAGAAGGCCTTGGCTTGCCAGATCTCAAGCACTTCGGCAGCGTCGACGGAGTAGGGTTCGTATTGGCGGTTGTCGGATACCAACAGGAGCTTGCCTTCTTCGGCCGTGAAATTGAATACGCGTTTGAAGACGATACCGTCTTGTTTGGTGACCAGAATGTAGAGCTTACCGTTCTTTATCGCAGCTACATCTTCCATATATTCTCCAAAAATTACACTGCCAGGCTGCACGGGAAGCATGGAGTCGCCCTGGATTTCGAAGGCGCGATACGTCCTGTTTCGCGGAAGCATGGGTACGCTGATCTTCGGGAGGTCTTTTACAAACTCCACATCCTGGTAGCCTGCCAGATATCCGGCCGATGCTTTTTGCGATACCAGGTCTACGTTCTCTTTATTATTACTGTCGACGGTGATGGCCAGGATATCTTTTCCCCGGGTGGGACTGGCAGCTTTGCGTTCTTTTTCGGAAAGGCGGCTCAGGTCCTGGCGCACGAGGGCGTCGAGGTTCACGTTGAAGATCTTGGTGATGTCGAGCAGCGAAGCCAATGGCGGTGTGGATCGCTCTTCTTCGTAGGCGCCGATGGCAGCCTGTTTGAGGCCTAATTTTTCGGCCAACTGTTTTTGCGTCATCCCGGTTTGGGTGCGCAGAAATTTCAGGTTCTTATTGATCATTGCCATAGTTGTAAAAATACGAGGTAAGTGTTACGAAAAACAAATGCTAGGCAGACGGGCATGGAAAAGGTAAATCCTTCCAATGCCTGGTCCGCAGAACACATCAGAATGGCTTGACCGTTCAGGACGATCCTCGCTGAACGTTGGTCAACCCCTCCAGGACTAAACCCTCCGCCGTATAGCGGAAAGGTTTAGGCGCACAGAGTAGCCAACTTTGCAATCTTCTTCTGATCCGCTGTACAGTATTTCTCTATCGTTCTCCTCTCTTCACGTTTGGTTTCTCCCTCTATAACTCAAAGAGTTCTGCACGTCTGCTCAACATGTTTAATCCTATTCATCATACTGATAAAGACCCTGTCCCACCTCCCGCCTGTTTGGCGCAGAGGTTGGGATGGGAGTTGCTATGGCATTAACAACAGTACAAAACTAAAAAAATTAGTTTGAAAGCAAAACATTTTACTAATATTTTTAGTTATTTAGCGTCATGGAGCGGAACATAATTCACCTGGATCTGGACGCGTTTTTTGTGGCTGTAGAGCGTAGGAACAACAAAGCGCTGGTCGGCCGGCCGCTTATAATAGGAGGTAGCAGCCGCCGGGGTGTCGTGGCCGCCTGCAGCTATGAAACGCGGCAGTTCGGAGTGCATTCGGCCATGCCCATGTACCTGGCCCTGCAGCTCTGCCCCGACGCCAAGGTGATCTCCGGCGATATGGAGTCCTACAGTCAATGTTCGCACGAAGTGACCGAGATCATCTCGGAAGCGGCCCCCATGTTTGAGAAGTCATCGATCGACGAATTCTATATTGATGCCAGTGGCATGGATCGCTATTTCGGGGCGTTTCAGTGGGCACGGGAACTACAGAAAAAGATCAATAAAGAGTCGGGGCTACCCATTTCGCTCGCCATGTCGCGGAACAAGCTGGTATCGAAAGTGGCTACGGGCGAGTTTAAACCGGAGGCCACCCACCATGTGCCGGCCGGCACGGAGCAGGCTTTTTTGTCGCCGCTGGCTGTAGAGAAGATCCCCATGATCGGCAAGCAGACTGCCTCGTTCTTATATGACATGGGCGTGCGCACGGTGGCCACGTTGCGAGAAATGCCACTGAAGTTTCTCATGAGCGCGTTTGGCAAAAACGGCCTCAGCCTCTGGAACAAGGCTCACGGCGTGGACGAGTCGCCCGTGGTGCCCTATGCCGAGCAAAAGTCGATTTCCACCGAGTGCACGTTTGAAGAAGACACCATCGACGTGAAGCGCCTGCAATCTATTTTGATTGCCATGGTGGAGAAGGTGGCCTTCCAACTGCGCGAGCAAAAGAAACTCGCCTCCTGTGTGACGGTGAAGATCCGCTACTCCAACTTCGACACGGAAACAAAACAAATTCACATCCCTTATACATCGTCGGACCACATCCTGCTGAACACCGTGACGGAATTGTTCAAACGGCTCTACAACCGGCGGATGCTGATCCGGTTGGTGGGCGTGCGGCTGAGCAGCCTTGTACACGGCAGCCACCAGATCAGTCTTTTCGACGACACGGCTGAAAGCATCAACCTATATGAGGCCATCGACTTTATCAAGCACAAGCACGGTGTGGAAAAACTGATCCGCGCCACTACACTCGGTGTTAACCGCCGTGTGCGCATGGAGATGAATATGTTCAAAGGGAATCTGAAGTGAGTCAAGTGTAACAAATGAAAAAATTATAGGCTATGAAAACATCCATCGCAACCACCAAATCACCCGTTCAGGAATTGTTCTTTATCATTTCGCCGCCGCCGCACATTCTCAGCGATGTGTTTGTGCTGAAAGACGATGTGCATTATCTCATCGGTCATGAATTCTCGGACCGGTATTCGACGGCGCATATTTCATTGTTCAAATATCAGGACGAGCATGTGGACGATATTATCCGGCATGTGGAAGTGAAGGTGGCCAACATCAAGCCGTTCAACATTTTCATCAAAGACCTGAACGTGTTCTACCATGGGTCGGAGCGCACCATCATTTTGGACATCGTCAATAAGTATCCCGTGCGCGATATTTTTGAAAAATTAATCAAAGAGGATGCGAACTACACGCCCCACATTACGGTAGCGAAAAAACTTTCCGGAGAAGATTTCCTGAAAGCATGGCCCTATTTGAAGGATCTGCCCTATAGCCAGCATTTTCTGTGCGATCGCATTACGGTACTGGCCCGGGCCGAGAACCGGTGGGTTCACTACCGCGATATTTTGTTAGGCGAATAAGCCGTGAGCGGTAATGCACGCAGGTATGTGGCCCCCTGAAGCACGTCCTCGCCCGGTGGCATCGGCCGGGGCCGGGATTGAAATGGAACACCTGGAGTGCGGTGGGGTCGGGCGCTGGCCGGCCTCGGAACGAATGGCCAGCCCGAACGTGCCAGGGATATACTCAATTGAGCGCGGGCTGGCCCTTCATACCACGGGCCGCCACGTACTTTTGAATCTGTTTTTGACCATGCCGGCACGAACGATCCATTGGCGAAGGACGGGTGAGGCGTTGGTCTACAGGAAGAAAAATAAGCGGCCGTTGCACGGCGCGGTGATGTTGTTTGTGACGTTGTTTGCCACGCTCGTTGTGGGGAAAAATACGGCATCCACGTTTGTGCTTCGGCCGCTTTATTTTTTGGAGACGAATAGCCGAACTTATCCGGATAATATAGCCTGCAGGGCGTTGTGTTCTTATCTTTATATTCATAACGTTGTTGTCATGTCGCCTTTAGAAATTCTTCGGACCCGTTTCGGGTATGCATCCTTTCGTTTGGAACAGGAAGCCATCATTCAGTCTGTTCTCCAGCGGAAAGATACATTTGTGTTGATGCCCACTGGCGGTGGCAAGTCGCTGTGCTACCAGGTGCCGGCCCTGTTGCTGGATGGCCTTACCGTTGTGATCTCACCGCTCATCGCCCTGATGAAAGACCAGGTGGACGCCTTGCGGCTGAATGGCGTGCAGGCCGCCTACCTCAACTCTACGCAAAGCGGCGCGGAGCAGGATGCGATCATCACCAAGGTGTTGTCGAAAGAAATGAAGCTGTTGTACCTCGCGCCCGAAAGCTCGTTTTTCCGGCGCCTCAGTTCGTTCAATGTGAGCCTGGTGGCTGTTGACGAGGCGCACTGTATTTCGCATTGGGGCCACGATTTCCGCCCGGAATATTTGCTGCTGAACCAACTAAAACAAACGCTCCCCAACGTGCCCATGATCGCCCTGACGGCCACGGCCGATAAGGTGACGCAAAAAGACATTATCGAAAAACTGGCGCTGCGCAATCCCGCGGTGTTTGTGTCGAGTTTTAACCGGGCCAACATCCGCTACAGCGTGGAGCCGAAAAAACGGAGCTTTGAAAAGCTGCTCGGTTTTTTGGAGACCCGGAAGGAAGAATCGGGCATCATCTATTGCCTGTCGCGCGTGGCAACGGAGAGCCTGGCGGCTGACCTGGCCAAGGAAGGGTTTAACGTGCTCCCCTATCACGCGGGGATGGAAAAAGAACAGCGGGCGCGACACCAGGAAATGTTTTTGCGCGACGACGTAAAAATCATGGTAGCCACCATCGCCTTTGGCATGGGCATCGACAAATCGAACGTCCGCTACGTCGTGCACATGGACCTGCCAAAAAATATCGAGAGCTATTACCAGGAAACCGGCCGTGCCGGGCGCGACGGCCTGGAGAGCGAGGCCTTGCTCTATTACACGTACGCCGACGTGAGCAAGATGAAAAAGTTTGTAGAGATCGAAGGCAACGCGGAGCAAACCCGCATCTACCTGAAGAAGCTCGACCAGATGGCCGCCTATGGCGACCTAGTGACGTGCCGCCGGCAATACCTCCTAAATTATTTTGACGAACCGGCCGCAAGCTACTGCGGCAACTGCGACATCTGTCTTACGCAGGTAGAACGCGAAGAAGGCACGGTACAAGCCCAAAAGGTGCTGTCGGCCGTGGTGCGTTTGCAGGAGCGGTTCGGCACCAACTACGTGATCGACGTTTTGCGCGGATCCAATTCCGCAAAGATCATGGACGACCACCGCGCGCTAAAGACCTTTGGGGTGGGCGCCGACACCAGCAAGGAAGAATGGACGAGCATCATCCGCGACCTGTTGGCGCAAGGCTACCTCGCCAAATCGGACGGCACCTACCCGGTATTGAAATTGACATCGAAAAGCGCCGCCGTATTGCGAGGCACCGAACGCGTGATGCTGGTGAGAGCGAAAGAGAAACTGCCCACGCCAATGATGCAAGTCTCCGAACAATCGGCCGATTATGAAGCACCGCTTTTTATGATCCTGAAGAACGTGCGGACATCGTTGGCGCAGGAAGAGAATGTGCCGCCCTATGTGGTACTGTCGGATGCTTCGCTGCGCGAGCTGGCCACATACCTGCCGATGGATAAAGCGTCGATGCGAAATATTTCGGGCTTTGGCGAACTGAAAGTGGAGCGCTATGGTCCTGCCTTTGAAGATGCCATTGTGCGTTATTGTGAAGCGAACGGTCTCGCTACGCGCATGCATCTGAAATCTCCCAAGCGTAGCAGCGGGCGAAGAGACCGGCCAGAGCGCCCGCAAAAGGAGAATGACACCAAACAACAAACGCTGGATCTATTCAAAAGCGGGCATTCCCCCGCCGACATTGCTGCCCTGCGCAGCCTGAGTGTGGGCACGGTGGAAAATCACCTGGCCTTCTATGTGCAATATGGAAGGCTTCCGGTGGAAGAGCTTGTGCGGCCGGCAAAGATTCCAACCATTCAACTCGCCATCGAACAGGTGGGTGGGAAGATGCTAGCTCCTATTAAAGAAAAATTGGGTGCCGGTTTCACTTATGGCGAAATCAAGGCGGTGATGGCTTATTTAGAATTCAAGGCCACGTCATAGCCCGTTCATCCGTATTCACCAAAAGGTATGTATCTCAATTGTCACACCGGCTTCAGTTTCAAATACGGCACACTGCCGGTGGAAGACCTGTTTGAAGAGGCCATACGATGTGGCGTCCACAAGCTGGTGATGACGGAAATAAACAACACGGCGTCGTATATCGAAATGCTGCGGTTGTGCGAGGAACGTTCACCC
>Ga0209050_1001877_pt1 | contig 20182 bp, 18 predicted proteins | sample Araplavi_mTSA_r2_FD_184276 | JGI IMG/M metagenome (GOLD analysis project Ga0209050, IMG submission 184276) | Arabidopsis root microbial communities from North Carolina, USA - plate scrape MF_Cvi_mTSA_r2 (SPAdes) (version 2) | ecosystem: Host-associated > Plants > Roots > Endosphere | place: USA... | reverse complement strand
GCCGCCCAGGGAACCGGCCAGAAGGGTGGCAATGAGCAATTTTTTCATGATTGGCTCCTTCCATTCATAGTAAGAGCCATTTTTGCTGAGGCTGCCGCGGCCGTATGTGCGCGCACTAGCTTTCATCTCAGCATTGATTTTCTAGTAATATTGCGCAAGTTTAAGCTCCTGGAGTTCCCATGCGTCGCTGCCTCACCCTCATTTCCCTCCTGCTGGCCTCCCAGGCAGGTGCGCAAACCTCGCCCATGGCGCCGGACATCGTGCCCGGTTTCGAGGCGCCCCAGGACCAGGCGGATTACGTCAAACGCGTGGTGATGATCCCGATGCGCGATGGCGTGCGGCTGCATACCGTGATCGTGGTGCCGAAGGGGGCCAGCAAGGCGCCGATCATCCTGACCCGCACGCCCTACAACGCCGATGGCCGCGCCAAGCGCAATGTGAGCCCGTATATGCAGTCGGCCCTGCCGCAGGGCGACGAGGTGTTCGGCCGTGATTTCATCCGCGTCTTCCAGGACGTACGCGGCAAATATGGTTCCGAAGGCGAGTATGTGATGACCCGCCCGGTGCGCGGCCCGCTCAACTCCAGCCAGACTGACAACGGCACCGACGCCTGGGATACCATCGACTGGCTGGTGAAGAATGTGCCCGAAACGAACGGCAAGGTCGGCATGATCGGTTCGTCGTATGAAGGCTTTACCGTGCTGATGGCGCTGACCGAGCCACATCCGGCGCTGAAGGCAGCGGTGCCAATGAGCGCGATGGTGGACGGCTGGCGCGGCGACGACTGGTTCCACAACGGCGCCTTCCGCGTCAATACGCTCGATTACATCGCCAGCCAGAATACGGTGAAGGGCCGCGGTGAGGCGCTGGCGACCGGCGCCTATGACGATTACGACGTCGTGCTGCGCGGCGGCTCGATGGCCGGCCTGGCGCGCAAGTATGGCTTGGACCAGCTGAACTTCACCAAAAAGCTGTTTGAACATCCGGCTTATGACAGCTTCTGGCAGGAGCAGGCGCTGGACCGAATCCTGGCCAAGCGTCCTTTGTCGGTGCCGACCATGCACGTGGTCGGGCAGTGGGACCAGGAAGATATTTACGGCACCTATGCGACCTATGCCGCGCTGGAAAAGCAGGACAAGGACAACAAGCTGAATTTCCTGGCGATCGGGCCGTGGCGCCATAGCGGCGTGAATTACGACGGCTCCACGCTGGGGGCGCTGCAATTCACCGGCGATACGGCGCTGGAATTCCGGCGCGACGTGATGGTGCCGTTCCTGAAGCAGCATCTGGTTGATGGTGCGCCGGCCGCTGATACGCCGCCGGTGCTGAGCTACCAGACCGGCAGCAATAATTGGCAGCGACTGGCGCAGTGGCCGGTATCGTGTGCGACGGGCTGTGCCTCGTCCGCAAAATCTGTGTATCTGCAGGATGGCTTCAAGCTGTCGTGGGCGCAAGCAGGCAATGCCAAGGGCTTCGACGAGTACGTGGCCGATCCCGCCAAGCCGGTGCCGTTCGTGCCGCGCCCGGTGCGCATGGGCGACGAGAATGTGTGGAAGCCCTGGTTGGTGCATGACCAGCGTTTCGTCAGCGACCGTACCGACGTGTTGAGCTATGTGTCCGAACCGCTGAAGGAGCCGCTGGTGCTGTCCGGCGCGCCGCAGGTGCACCTGGTGGCGTCCACCTCGGGCAGCGATGCCGACTGGGTGGTGAAGGTGATCGACGTGTATCCGGACGAGGTGCCGTCACAGCCGAAACTGGGCGGCTTCCAACTGCCGCTGTCGATGGACATCCTGCGCGGGCGCTATCGCGACAGCTTCGAGAAGCCGACAGCCATCCCGTCGAACAAGCCAGTGCAGTTCAACTTTGCGCTGCCGCCGGTGAATCACGTCATACTGCCGGGGCACCGCCTGATGATCCAGGTACAGTCGAGCTGGTTCCCGCTGTATGACCGTAATCCGCAGACCTTCGTGCCGAACATCTTCCTGGCGGCGCCGGGCGACTACAGGAAGGCGACGCAGCGCGTGTTCCATGGCAGCTCGGTGGAATTGCCGGTGGTAGGGAAACAGTGATTTTCACGCAGGACGGCCAGGAGATCTCATGGAAATTCGTTGGACTGAATCGACCGAACGACTCAATTGGGAAGAGATGTCCGAGCTCTATCGGATCGCTCCTCTAGGGATCAAGAGCGGCGAGTGGCTGAAGACCGCCTATTCGAACAGCATGTTCAAGTGCATTGCATTCGATGGCGAACGAATCGTCGCCTCCGGGCGCGCTGTCGCCGACGGTGTCGACTGCTCTTATCTTTGCGACATCGTGGTTCACCCGGCTTACCAGGGGACGGGACTGGGGAAGGAACTCATTCAGAGATTGGTAGACCTTTCGCGGGGCCACCGAAAGATCATCCTGTATGCCGTTCCGGGGCGGGAGCCGTTCTATGAAAAATTCGGATTTCGCCGCATGAACACTGCCATGGCTATATTTGCGGATCCGCAGAAGGCGGCCGCGGACGGCTATACGGATTGAGATGTAAACCTGAGGACTCTAGAAAGGAGGTTCGTTCAAATGCTGCGAACAGCAAACTGCCGAATCACAAATAATGGAGCAACATATGCAAGTACACATCTTCAGAGGTCCCGGCCGCATCTTTGGCTTTACCGCACAAGCATCGGGTGAGAACCTGCCGCGGAAATATGCGCCATGGTCAGAGTTCAAGACCATCGAACTACGCAAGGACGAGCATACACCGGGTGTCGATGCGAATGAATGCCTGAGCGATATCGAGACTTATGGCGTCCACGTCACCGATGCGCACTCGCGAATCACCGAGGACGCTATTCGTTAAGGCCAGCCAGGCAAGGGCCGGTGGCTTAAGCCACCGTTTCCGGCCTGCCGGTGATCGCTGGAAGGAGTTGATGCCCCTACAATCCTTGGCGAGAAATGTGCCGTTTGTAAGATGATTGCAGATAAATTTGATATTCGTGCCGCTGTAGCCATTGTCGAAGCAGGAGACGCTACAGATATGGCTTTGCTGGAGTGGGTTCAGGACCTGAACTGGCCGGTGGCGCGTGTGCTGGCGCCTTTTCTTGCAAGCGCCGGGGCGGTTGTTGCACCGGGCATTCGCCTGGTGCTCGCGTCGAACGACGATACGTGGAAGTCAAACGTCATCAGTGGCGTTATCGCAGTGTCGCCTGAGTTGATTGACCTGCTTCGACCAGAGCTCGAAAGAATCGTGATTATGCCGACGCCAGGCGAGCGCTCGGAAGGCCTTGACCTGATTGTGGCGGAATTGCTGGGCGGGGCCATTTGACCGCGCGGAATTTGCCAACCTTATGTCGGCGAGTGTGCTGGCGCTGGCGAGTTTGAGGCGGGGACCATCCCGTGGAGTGTTCGCCGCGGAAGATTGCTGATAAAGTGCTAGCCTTGTTGACGACCGGGAGAAATACAAGTGAAGTATTTGCCGCTCCTTCTCGCCGCGATTGCGCACGTTGCAGTTAGCGCGGCCGAACCGACTACAACTCGTTTAGCTGCGGCGAAAACGCCGCCTTACACCTTCATCGAGGGCAAAGTGCCGGAGGATGTGCAGCCGGACGGGAACTCGATCGTGTTCGAAGGCCCCAACGAGATCCTGGTCATCGACACCGGCCGCCATCCCGAACACACCGACAAGATCATCGCGGTGGCAAGGGCACGCAACAAGCCGATCAACGCCATCATCAACACGCACTGGCACCTGGACCATGCGACCGGCAATGCGCGTATCCGTGCCGCGTATCCAGGCGCGAAACTTTACACGAGTACGGCCGTAGAGGGCGCGTTGAAAGGCTTCCTGATCCGGAATGTCGAAAAAGCAAAGGCAAGGCTGGAAGATCCGTCAGTGCCTGATCCACGCAAGGCCGATACGCGGCTGTACCTGAACGCCATCAATGATCCTGCCAACCTGATTCCTGACCAGCCGGTTAAAGGAACGATGTCGGTCAAGCTGGGGGAGCGCGAGTTGCAACTGCACCTGGCAAAGTATGCGGCCACGGAGGGTGATGTCTGGGTTCACGATCCGGCCAGTAAAACCGTCTTTGTTGGCGACTTGGTGGTGGTGCCGTTGCCGTTCTTTGATACGGGCTGTGCGGAAGGCTGGCGGCAGGCGCTGGCCGAAATCGACAAGCTGGATTTCCAGACCCTGGTGCCGGGTCACGGCTTGCCGATGGACCATGCCACGTTCTCCAGCTACCGCAGTGCATTTGATGCGTTCACCGCTTGTGCCGAAAGCAGCCAGCCCACGGCAAGCTGTGTCGCAATCTGGATGCAGAAAGGAGCGTCCTTCGTGGCCATGCATCCGGATCCCAAGTACTCCGAGCCGGCGCTGGCCTATTACGTCGAACAAGTGCTGCGCGCGCCCGCAAAACGCGCCGAATATTGTGGTAAAGCTGAATGAAGCCGCACGACCGCCTTATCAAGGAAGCGGCAAAACGCCACTTGGCGCCTATTGGCGGAACCCAGAAAGGGAGGTCCCGGATCTGGTTGGTGGATTGTGGATGGTTCGCGGCGATTGTGGAATTCCAGCCCAGTTCTTGGGGCCTAGGATCTTACCTCAATGTAGGCGCCCATTTTCTATGGCGTGAGACGGATCACATAACCTTCGACTTTGGTTATCGAAAAGAAGGGTTCGTGGAGTTTGTGGATGAGGAACAGTTTGCGCCAGAAGCAGAGTCGCTTGCACGAAGAGCTGCGTACGAAGTTGGCTTGTTGCGGGCCAAGCTGCATAGCCCTTTGGTCATCCATTCCATGACGCCCAAGAATACCGGGCAAGAATGGATCGACCGCTTTCATCGCGGGGTTTCCCTTGGATTGGCTGGTAGGGCTGACGATGCTGCGTTCGTTCTGGGCTCGGCGAATGAGGAATCGGCTCTATTGATTCCGCTGCTTGCTGATGCGTCGGTGTTCGAGGCGAAGGTCGTTGAACAGATCAAGGCCCGACGCGAGGCCCTGAATTTTCCTGCATTGAACGAGTCGCTCTGGAATCTAGAGGCAACGAAGCGGGCGTAGGTCGTGGTGTATTTTTCGGCGACACTGTCTAATTCGGTCGAAACTAGGCGAGTTTGGTCTAATAGCGTCCAGAATTTGGTTCGCGCTGCAGTTCGTAGACCGAATTCGACTCCACCAAGAAATATGCAGACCGTTTTAGACCTTTGGTTCCCATGAATTAGACCGCTGTAGACGCTTGCGGGAAATGTTTAGCCTGGCGTAGACGCGGTTCATCGGAAATCTTAAGCACGCCACGGAGAAGAACGGTAACGATCAAGAGCTTCCTCTTCTTGGCTCCGCCTTTGACATCGTAAGGCGGCGACCTCGCCAGAAAGGCGAAGGCCGAATATTCCCTTTTGCGGGCCGGACTGACAGCTCGATCTTTCCACGCGCTTGCAACAAGCTGGGCATCGAAAACCTGCGCTTCCACGACTTACGCCACGCATAGCCAAGCCTCGGGGTCGAAACCGTTAAGCTTGGCCGTACCAATCAGCCCATACATGGCGGCAGCGCGTTCGCTGCCACTGTCTGCGCCAGCAAACAGGAAGTTGCGACGGTCTGGGGCCACGCCGCGCAAGGCTCATTCAGCGGTGGAATTATCGATCTCGATTCGGCCATTGTCGCAATACCGCATCAGCGCTGTAATGCCAACTCCACGAGTGTGCGCTTGATCTCTAGTGAGTGCTGGCGATAGTTGCCTCCCGGTCCGCGCTGAGCTACTGGTGGAAAATTTGTGCCCATAATCGAATTAGTGGGCACAACTGCCGTGCCAAAATTCGATCATGGCTGGCGACGTTGCTGCGTCCAGAGGGCGCTGGCTTGATGCTTACGTACATCGGAGGGGGGCCTGCAATTGGGATGCAAGAGGGCAGTGGCTCGGTTCGCACAGTTGATTCGGCGATGACTTCTGCATGCGTCCGGCCTGCTTGGTTACGGACCCAAGCTCGTGTCTACGCCAGTCGCATCAGCACCGCACCAGTTGCAATTGCCGCAATGGCGAGCGCGCGCTTGCTGCCTATGCGTTCTGACAGGAAGAATCTGGCGATCAGCGCTGCGAACAGGATCGAGGTTTCGCGCAGGGCCGCGACTGCAGCCAGCGGAGCGACGGTCATCGCCCACAGTGCGAGGCCGTAGGCGCCGAGTGTTCCGACGCCGCCGAGGAGGGCGACTTTCCAGTATTGTCTTGCGTAGTCGTTCAGTTCGCGTGGGCAGCGGAGCAAGCACCAGGCCAGCAGGCCGATGGCGCTTAGCACGTGCAGCCACATGACATAGGCGGCGGGCGCGCCCGAAGCGCGGGCGCCGAGGCCGTCGATCAGTGTGTAGGCTGCGATCACCAGTGCGTTAAGCAGGGCGTAGGCGGTTGCCCGGCGACGGGAACCGCTGTCCGCATCGGCGCCCGCACCGGACCGTGTGGCGAACCAGAGGCCGAAAATTCCGCCGCTGATGCAGGCGACGGCGGCGTACTGTGTGACACTCAGGTGCTCCCCGAGCAGCGGCACGCTGGAAACGGCGACGAGCAGCGGAGCGCTGCCGCGCATCAGCGGGTAGGCGTGGCTCATGTCGCCGTGGCGGTAGGCTGCGGCGAGCAAGCCGTAATAGGCGTAGTGGATGACGGTGGAGGCCAGCGCGTAAGGCCAGCTTGCCGTGGCGGGTTGCGCAAGGAAGGGCAGTAATGGCAGCGAGATCAGGCCGGCGCCGCTGGCCACCAGCACGCTGCTCAGGAACGGATCGCGGCCTTTCTTGACCAGCGCATTCCAGCCGGCGTGCAGCAGCGCGCCGCACAGGACGATGGCGACAACCGAGGGCGCCATCAGCGGGGACGCACGCTTTCGGCCAGGATTTCCGGACGGTGGTAGCGCTGGAAGCCTTCCATCACCACGTTCGACTTGGCAGCCCGCTCCAGCAATTCGAGCAGCACGGCGCGGTCATCCGGATTCAATGAGGAGCGCGAGACATAGACCCCGGTTTGCTGCCAGGGGAGCTCGGGAATAGCCTCCATGCGCAGCCGGTCCAGCATGCCGTTCACGCGCGTTTCGCGATTGATGGCGCCGGCCAGGATGGTTGGACCCATGATCGTGATGTCCACGGCGCCAACGTACAGCAGGCGTGCGACGGCGCTCGGATCGACTTCGGTGAACAGCCGTCCCTGGCGCGCCAGTTCGCGCACGATGGCCTGGTAGGCATCGCCGTAGTCGTAGCCGCGGACAATTGCCACGCGCAGGTCGCGCCGGTCCAGCAGGTCCTGGGCATTGGTGATCTGCGGGCGCTGGCTTTGCAGCGAGATCAGAACGGCGCGATGGCCCACCATCGGCACGAAGATGCCATGGACGTCGCGCGCCGGGGTGCGGGTGGCCGGCAACAGCAGGTCGGCTTTGCCGGATTCGAACAGTAACTCCTGGCGGGCGCGGGGCACCGAAGTAAAGGTGAAGTGGCAGCCGGCACGCGGACCCAGGCTGCGGAATATCTCCGGGTAGATTCCGTTGAAGGTCCCGTTGCCGACGATGACGCTGACGCCCGTGGTCGACACGGGCACCACGATGTCGCGCGAGCACTCGGCATGCGAAGGCATGGCCGCCAGCGCCAGGGGCAGGGCGGCGAGCAACTGGCAGAAGAGGCTGTGCACGCGTCCGGTCATACGACGATTATGCGCCCGTTTCCGTGGCCGCCGTGGCGGCCATATGGTGCTGGCGGAAGTAGCGTCGGGCCACGTAAATGCCGACCGCCTGCATCGCCGCGCAAAGGAAGAAAGTGCTGCCGATGCGCCAGTCGCTTGGCGGCAGGTGGCTGACGGTGCCCAGGATGGCGCCGCCCAGCAGGGGCATGATCACGGTGCCAAGGCTGCTGATCGATTGCAAAGAGCCCATCAACTCGCCCTGTTCGTTGGCCGGCGTCGCTTTCGAGACGATGCCCTGCAATGCCGGACCGGCGGCAAAGGCAAGCAGGTTGCACAGGATGAAGACGTACATCATCCAGCCTTGCGTGGCCAGGCCATACAGCATATAGGTGATGGCGCCCGAGGTCAGGCCCAGCAACGACAGGCGCACCTCGCCAAGCTTGCGGATCAGGACCCCGAGCAGGCCGGCCTGCACCACGGCGGCCGTCAGGCCGACGCAAAAGAGTGCCGCGCCGTTTTCCGCCGGGCTCCAGCCGAAGCGGAAGTGGGTGTACAGCACCCAGGTCGACTGTAGCATCATTTGCGCGCCGGTGACCAGGGCAAAGGTGATGACCAGGCCGCGGATATCCTGGCGGCGGGCCAGCTTGGCCAGGGAGTTGAAGGGATTGACCGACACCAGCTTGAATCTGGTGCGCTGCGCTTCGGGCAGCGATTCCGGCACGAAGAAATAGCCGTAGATGAAGTTGGCGAAGGACAGCGCTGCCGCCACGTAGAACGGCAGGTGCAGGTTGACGTCGCCCAGCAGGCCGCCCAGCATCGGGCCGCAGATGAAGCCCAGGCCGAACGTGGCGCCGATCTTGCCGAAGCTCTTGGCGCGGTCTTCATGGGTCGAGATGTCGGAAGCATAGGCCGAGGCCACCGACATGCTGGCCGAGGACATGCCGCCGATCACGCGGCCGATGAACAGGCAGGCCAGGTTGGGCGCCCAGGCGGTGGTCAGGAAGTTGATGCCCATGCCGGCCATGGAATACAGCAGCACCGGGCGGCGGCCCACGCGGTCGCTGATCGCGCCCAGCATCGGCATGAAGATGAACTGCAGCAGGCCGAAGGTGGCGCCCAGGATGCCGTACCACAGCGCATGCAGCTCGCGGTCCTGCACGTACTGGCCGACCAGGATCGGCAGCACCGGCACGATGATGCCGATGCCCAGCATGTCGATGAAGATGCTGATCAGGACGAAGTTCAGGTTGGGTTTGGATTTGATCGCGCTCATGCCGCCACCGCCCATTCTGCGACAAAGCTGTCGCGGAAGGCCAGCAGCTGCTGGAGGCGCTGCTGGCCCAGGGCGCGGCCGGCTGCGGTCTGCATGGTGCCGGGCAGGGTGGCCAGCTTCACCTCGATGTGGTCCAGCGAGTAGATCTTGTCGTTGCGCTCGCGGTTGACGGCCAGCGGATCGTCAGGGTGCGCCAGCGCGGTGCCCATGCGGCCCGCGATATAGAACATGCGCGCCAGCCCGACGGCGCCCAGCGCGTCCAGGCGGTCGGCATCCTGCACGATGCGCGCTTCCAGCGTGGTCGGCTGCAGCGCAGCGGAAAAACTGTGGGTTTCGATGGCATGCGCCACCGCCTCCAGGCGGTCGGCGGGAAAGCCTGCCTGGGCCAGTTCGGTGCGTGCCAGTGCGGCTGCCTGGCGCGACGCCAGGTGGCGTTGCGGGTGGTTCTTCGGCAGGTTGACCAGGTCATGCAGGTAGCAGGCGGCCATCACAACCAGGCGGTCGGCCTCGGGATGCTGTTCCAACAACAGGTTGGCGTTGCGCCATACCCGATGCAAATGATTGGTGTCGTGGGCGCCGTCGTCGCCCGCCGCCGCGCTGGCCAGCGCGACCAGCCGCGGCTGCCAAGTGCTCAGAGTGATATCCATAAAACCTTGTTTCCGTTTTTAGCTGCGCAATTGTGCCATGTATTTATCGCAAGCTTGTATGTTTCTCTAGAGCAAAATAGTTGATGATTATTTTATTGGTCTACGGTAACATTATGCTGTCATCGTTCATAAGTGAAAAATTATCATGACTACAACTACCGCCCAAGCTGCTGAATTCCTGGCCTTCACCCTGGGGCAGGAAGAATACGGCATCGATATCCAGAAGGTCAGCGAGATTCGCAGCTACGAGAACCCGACCCGCATCGCCAGCGCGCCGGACTACGTGAAGGGCGTGATCAACCTGCGCGGCCTGATCGTGCCGATCATCGACATGCGCGTGCGCTTCCAGCTGGGCGGGCCGAGCTACGGCCCGTTCACCGTGGTCATCATCCTGCACATCGGCAGCCGCACCGTGGGCATCGTGGTGGACGCAGTGTCCGATGTCACGACCCTGCAGCCGGAACAGATCAAGCCAGCGCCGGACATCAGCGGTTCGATGGATACGCAATACATCACCGGTCTGGGCACCATCGACGACCGCATGCTGATCCTGGTGGATATTGAACGCTTGATGTCTTCTGCCGACATGGGCCTGATCGAGAAGATGGCGGCATGAGTTTCCTGAACAACCTGAACATCGGCAAACGCCTGGCATTCGGCTTTGCCGTCACGCTTGCGCTGTCCATCGTGATTGCCGCCATCGGCGTGTGGCGCCTGCAGCAAGTGGCCGGCGCCACGCGGCACATGATGGAAACCCCGCTGGCCAAGGAGCGCATGATCTCCGACTGGTATTCGAAGATCGACAGCGCGATCCGCCGTACCACCGCGATTGCCCGCAGCAGCGACGGTTCGCTGGGCGCCTTCTTCGCCGAGGAATCGAAAGCCTCGACGGCCGCGTCCTCCGAGCTGCAGAAAAAGATCGAGCCGCTGATCAGCGACCCGGACGAAAAGGAACTGTTCGAGCGCATCATGGCCCAGCGCAAGGTGTATATCGCCTCGCGCGACGGGGTCGCGAAATTGAAGACCGACGGCGACCTGGAGCAGGCGAACCAGGTCTTCGAAAAGACTTACCGCCCGGCCGCCGCCCAGTACCAGGCGCTGGTGCAGGACCTGCTTGCCATGCAGCGCGGCAAGATCGACGCCATCGGCAAGGAAATCGACAGCGTCTCGGCCAACAGCCGCAGCCTGCTGACGGTGCTGGCCGTGCTGGCGCTGGCGTTTGGCGCGGCATGCGCGTACGTGCTGACCAAGGGCATCACCACGCCGCTGTCGCGTGCAGTCGACGCAGCGCGCCGCGTGGCGGCCGGCGACCTGACCGGCGACATCCGCGTGCATGGCAGCGACGAAACGGGCCAGTTGCTGGGCGCCTTGCGCGACATGAACCAGGCCTTGCTGAACATCGTCAGCGAAGTGCGCAACGGCACCCATTCGATCACCATCGCTTCCAGCGAGATCGCGGCGGGCAACCAGGACCTGTCGGCGCGCACCGAGCAGCAGGCCGCGTCGCTGGAGGAAACCGCATCGTCGATGGAAGAACTGACGTCGACCGTCAAGCAGAATGCCGACAACGCACGCCAGGCCAACCAGTTGGCCGGCGCGGCGGCATCGGTGGCGCGCAAGGGCGGCAGCGTGGTGTCGCAAGTGGTGGGCACCATGGAATCGATCGATGCTTCTTCGCGCAAGATCGTCGACATCATCGCCGTGATCGACGGCATTGCGTTCCAGACCAATATCCTGGCGCTGAATGCGGCGGTGGAAGCGGCGCGCGCCGGCGAGCAGGGCCGCGGCTTCGCGGTCGTGGCGTCGGAAGTGCGCAACCTGGCGCAGCGTTCGGCAGCAGCGGCAAAAGAGATCAAGGAACTGATCGGCGACTCGGTCGAAAAGGTCAACGCCGGCACGCGCCTGGTGTCGGACGCGGGTGACACCATGGAGGAAATCGTCTCCAGCGTGCAGCGCGTATCGGACATCATCAGCGAGATCACGGCTGCCAGCGCAGAGCAGAGCTCGGGCATCGACGAAGTCTACAAGGCGGTCGGCCAGATGGACCAGGTCACGCAGCAAAATGCCGCCCTGGTGGAGGAAGCGGCGGCCGCCGCCGAATCGATGCAGAACCAGGCCAGCAACCTGGCCGACGTGGTCAGCGTGTTCAAGGTCCGTTAAGCAGCCTCTGCGCGGATCGCCTGTTGCGACAGGCGGTCCGCCTCCCCATTCCGGTGGCGCGGCACCCAGCGCACATGCACCTGCGCCAGCGCCGCCATCAATTGCCCCACGCGGGCGCGATGCTGCTCCAGCGCCCTGGCCCCTGCCTGGGGCGACAGCAATACATCCTGCACCACCACCTGGCTGTCGCCGTACAGCAGCAGCTCCGGCAGGCCCAACTCCACCGCTTTCTCCAGCGCCGCGATCAGGGCCAGGTATTCGGCGTCGCCGCTGCTGCCGTGGCCTGCACGGCGGCTGATTTCGATGCGCTCGCCGGCCGGCCCGGACAACAGCACGCCGATGCCGATGCGGCCGGGATTGGGATGGGCTGAGCCGTCGAACCAGGCGCGCCATGCGGCTGGCGAGGCGGCGACTTTCTGGCGCGCGAGTTTTTCGGCGCGTGCACGTTCTTGTTTTATTGACATACGTAAATTATTTTGCAACACTTGCGGCTCGTTTCAGCCTCCACTTTAACAGGTGATTGTGAGCCTCACTGCCGAACAAATCCTGGCGCTGGCGCCGGACGCTGCATCCGCCAAGGCGGGCACCGGGCAGGCCAGCCTTTCCAAATGGTCCGGCCTCGGCGGCCATGCGCAAGCCTTGTGGGGCTTGTGCCAGGGCAGCGGCAAGGAGCCTTACCGCGCCCAGATCGACCTGGCCGGCCCGGCCTTCAAATGCAATTGCCCAAGCCGCAAATTCCCCTGCAAGCACGGCATCGGCCTGTACCTGCTGTATGCCCGTGATAGCGCCGCGTTCAAGGAAACCGACGCGCCGCAGTGGGTGAGCGACTGGCTGCAAAGCCGCGAGCAGCGCAGCGAAAAGAAAGCCGCGAAGGAAGCGGAAGCGGCCACGCCGGAAGCAATCGCCGCGCGCGAAGCGAGCCAGCAGAAACGCCAGGAGAAACGCCAAGGCAACGTGGAAACCGGCCTGGCGGTGCTGGAGGCCTGGCTGGAAGACCTGGCGCGCGACGGGCTGGCCACGCTGCGCAGCAAGCCATCCAGGGATTGGGAGGCCATGGCGGCCCGCCTGGTCGATACGCAGGCGCCGGGACTGGCCTCGCGCGTGCGCCGGCTCGGCCTGTCGATTTACGGTGGTGGCGGCGACGGCTGGGAACTGGCCGCCGCGCGCGAACTGTCGCAACTGGCGCTGCTGCGGCAAGCCTATGCGCGCCTGGCGTCGCTGCCCGAAGGCTTGCAGCATGAGGTGCGCTCGGCCATCGGCTGGGCGACCAGCCAGGAGGATGTGCTGGCGCAGCCGGGCGTCAACGATCGCTGGCTGGTGCTCGGCGCACGCACCCAGGAGGACGGACGCGTGGGAAGCTGCGCGACCTTCCTGCGCGGCGAAAGCAGCGGACGCTGGGCCACGCTGCTGCAGTTTTCCGCCGGCAGCCAGGCGCTGCCGCCGGCGCCGCCGCTTGGCGCGATTTACCAGGGCACCGTGCATTACTATCCAGCGGCACTGCCGATGCGGGTTTTGTTTGCCGACGACATGAAGCTGGTCGGCGCGACGCCTGATGCGCAGCCGGCGCCGGCGCCGGCCGAGCTCGCCGCCGAATTGGCGCGCTACGCTCAGGCACTGGCCGCCAATCCCTTCCTTGAATCGTGGCCGATGGCGCTGGAACAGGTGACGCCGGTGCATGACGCCGGCAAGGCCGCGCCATGGTCGCTGCGCGCCGTCAATGGCGAAGCGCTGGCGGTTGACGCGGCGTTCCGCCAGGGCTGGCAGCTCCATGCGCTGGCGGGCGGCCATCCATTGCGGGTGTTCGGCCTGTGGCAAGGCTATTCCTTCCTGCCGCTGTCGGCCTGGTGCGGCGGCCGCAGTTTCAACCTGGACGGGGGAAATGGCTGATGCAACTGCCAGTCAATATGCATAAGGCGCTGCTGGCGGGCACCAGCCGTGTTCCGTTCGAACCCGCAACGGGCGTAGCCCCCGCATTGCAGGCCGTGGCCGGGCATAGTTTGTGGCAGGCGCTGGCGGCGCAAGACCTGTGGCAGCGCGCCGGCTTGCTGCCCGCTGCGGGCGTGGAAGCGCCGCAGCCCGCGCCAGCTGATGGTGCCGCCAGTCCTCGCGCTGCCGAAGACATTTTGTTGCTGCTGATGCGTGGCCTGCATGCGGAACTGTTGCCGACATGGCTGGCACTGGCGCATGCGCAAGGCGTGTGCGTGCCGCATGCCTGCCTGGTGCCTTTGCTGGAACAGGGCATGGGCAAGCCGGCCCTGCGTGAAAAGCTGCTGCCGGTGCTCGGGGAGCGTGGCCGCTGGCTGGTAGCCCAGAACCCCGACTGGAACGCCAAATATGTTGCCGGCACTGACGATGCGGCGGCCGTCGAGCTGGCGTGGAATACCGGCGCCCCGGCCCAGCGCGCGGCGGCCTTGCGGGCGATGCGTGCCGCCGATCCTGCTGCAGCACTGGCCAGCCTGCAAAGCGGCTGGGCACAGGAGGCGGCCGAGCTGCGCGCCGCATTGCTGCCATGCCTGGAAGCGGGCTTGTCGCTGGCCGACGAGGCGTTCCTGGAAGCCGCGCTGGACGACAAGCGCAAGGAGGTGCGTGGCATTGCACGCGAATTGCTGGCGATCCTGCCAGGCTCCCAGCTCAGTGCGCGTTGCGCGGCGCGCCTGGCAGCCTTGTTCACGCTGCAGCCTAAAGGGGAAGGGCAGTTGCCGGTGCTGGAGGTGGCGCTTCCGGAAGCCTGCGACAAGCCGATGAAGCGCGACGGCGTCGGCGCCGAGAACCCTTACCACATGGGCGAAAAGCAGGCCTGGCTGTTCAATATGATGCAATGCGTGCCGCCCGATTATTGGGCGCAGCGTTGGGCCGTGCCTCCGGCGGGCGTGCTGCAGGTGATGCAGGCGAACGATTTCGGTCGCGTACTGCAGGAAGGCCTGGTGCATGCGATCGGCCTGTCCGCCCGTGCCGGCGCGGCGTCGGCGGCCGACTGGTTGGTGGCAATCCACGCATCGAAAGTACCGAATGCCCGTGTTTTGTCCGCCAGTATCGCCGATAAGGCGATGGCCTTGCCTCCAGCGGCACGCGAGCATGTCCTGCACGCCTGGCTGGAGTGCGGCAAGGCCAAGGGCGTGCCCGATGCATTGATGCTGGCGCGGCAGATGGCCAGTGACGGCAGCGTGCAGGTGTCGCCGGCCACATCGAGGCTGATGTTGGGGCGACTGCAGCAGATGATGCGCGAAAGGGACGCACCAAGCTACTCGATGAAGCTTGAATTTGAGACGATGGCAGCCTTGCTTGACGTCGGCGAAATGGAATACCTGGAACAGGGATGGCCGGAGCCGGCCTGGGCGCATTGGGACAATTGGCGCCAGCTGGTCGATGAACTGAAAGAAGCCCTGCGCTTCAAGCATACGCTGCACCGCAGCTTTACGGACAATAAGGAGTGAGCATGGCTAACGAGATCAAAGTACTGCGCCAAAGCGCCGAACAGCAGTTTGCACATGAACTGGCGGCGCTGAAGGAGGCCGACCAGCGTCAGCGCCCGCCGAACTGGGAGTTGTCGCCCTGGGCGGTCGCCACCTACCTGCTGGGCGGCACGCTGGACAACGGCTTCGAGGTCACCCCTAAATACATCGGCAAGCGCCGCATCATCGAGATCGCCGTGGCCACGCTGGCGACCGACCGCGCCTTGCTGCTGCTGGGCGTGCCGGGCACGGCCAAGTCCTGGGTGTCCGAACACCTGGCGGCGGCCATCAGCGGCAACTCGAACCTGGTGGTGCAGGGCACGGCGGGCACGGCGGAGGAAACCATCCGCTACGGCTGGAATTACGCGCAGCTGCTGGCCAAGGGTCCGAGCCAGGAAGCTGTCGTGCCAAGCCCGGTGATGCGCGCGATGCGCAGCGGCACGCTGGCCCGCATCGAAGAGCTGACCCGCATTCCATCCGAAGTGCAGGACAGCTTCATCAGCCTGTTGTCCGAAAAGATCCTGCCGATTCCGGAACTGGACGAATACGTGCAGGCCGCCAAGGGCTTCAACGTGATCGCCACCGCGAATGACCGCGACCGCGGCGTCAACGATCTGTCCAGCGCCCTGAAGCGCCGCTTCAACACGGTGGTGCTGCCGCTGCCGGACAACGCCGACGAGGAAGTGAGCATCGTCGAAAGCCGGGTCGCCAGCCTGGGACGCGCGCTGGAACTGCCGATCGAGAAGCCGGCGCTGGAAGAGATCCGCCGCATCGTCACCATCTTCCGCGAACTGCGCGCCGGCCAGACCGACGACGGCAAGATCAAGCTGAAGTCGCCGAGCGCCAGCATGAGTACCGCCGAAGCGATTTCCGTCGTCACCAACGGCATGTCGCTGGCGGCGCATTTCGGCGACGGCATGCTGCGCGGGGCCGACATGGCCTCGTCGGTGGTGGGCGCCATCGTCAAGGATCCGGTGCAGGACCGCGTGGTCATGCTGGAGTACCTGGAAACCGTGGTCAAGGAACGCGAAGGCTGGAAAGACCTGTACCGCGCCTGCCACGCCGTGCTCTGATGGCACTGCATTTCTTCGGCATCCGCCACCACGGCCCGGGCTGCGCGCGCAGCCTGGCGCGGGCCTTGCAGCAGCTGCGGCCCGATGCGATCCTGATCGAAGGCCCGCCGGAAGCGGACGAGCTGCTGCCGCTGGCTGCGCATGCGGAAATGCGTCCGCCGGTGGCGCTGCTGGTGTATGCGCCGGCCATGCCGCAGCACGCATCGCATTTCCCGATTGCGGAGTTTTCACCGGAATGGCAGGCCATCCAGTATGGCCAGGCGCACGGCGTGCCGACCCGCTTTATCGACCTGCCGATGGCGCATACGCTGGCCGCGCACATGTCGGCGGCGGCCGCGGAAGGGGACGAAGAAGCGGGAGAAGAAGCGCCCCAGCCGGTGAAGCGCAGCGGCGACGCGATGGCTCAACTTGCGCAGGCTGCCGGCTTCTCCGATTTCGAGACCTGGTGGGACCACCTGGTCGAACAGCGCCACGACAGCCTGGAACTCTTTGCCGCCATCGAGGAAATGATGTCGGTGGCCCGCCAGTCGCTGGCAGAACCGCTGTCGCCGCGCGAAGCACAGCGCGAAGCGCATATGCGGCAGATGATCCGCGCCGCCCAGAAGCAGGGCTATGAACGGATCGCGGTAGTGTGCGGCGCCTGGCACGTGCCGGCGCTGCGCGACATGCCGACCGCCAAGCACGACAAGGATGTGCTCAGCGACCTGCCGAAAGCCAAGGTTGCCGCCACCTGGACGCCCTGGAGCTACGGGCGCCTGAGTTTCGACAGCGGCTACGGCGCCGGCGTGCACGCGCCTGGCTGGTACCACCACCTGTGGCATACGCCGCAGCGCGCATCCACTTATTGGCTGACCGATGCCGTGCGTCTGCTGCGCAAGAACGGCCTGGACGCCTCGTCGGCCCACGTGATCGAAGCGCTGCGCCTGGCCGAAAGCCTGGCCGCCTTGCGCGACCGTCCGCGCGCCGGACTGAACGAATTGCTGGAAGCGCTGCAAAGCGTGCTGTTTGGCGACAGCGACGCCCCGCTGCGCCTCATCGAGCGCGAATTGCTGGTCAACGACCGCCTCGGCGCGGTGCCGGCCGAGACGCCGACCCTGCCGCTGCCGACGGACGTGCGCCAGCTTCAAAAGAGCTTGCGCATGGCGCCGCGCGCCGACCAGCAGGACCTGGAGCTGGACCTGCGCCAGCCCAAGCACATGGAAAAGAGCGTGTTCCTGCATCGCTTGTCCCTGCTGGGCATCGACTGGGGCCGTACCCGCGCGGTGAGCGGCAAGAGCGGCAGCTTCCACGAAAAATGGGTACTGGCGTGGGAGCCGGACTTTGAGGTGCGCCTGATCGAAGCCAACGTCTGGGGCGCCACCGTGGAAACGGCGTGCAATGCGCGCCTGGTCCATCTGGCGCGCAACGCGACCCGCCTGGCCGACGTGACCGGATTGGCCGAGCAGATGCTGCTGGCCGATGCGCGCGAAGCCGTGCCGGAAGTGATGGCGCGCATGCAGGCGCTGGCGGCGACCACCCACGAGGCAGGCGCCTTGCTGGAGGCGCTGGCGCCGCTGGCCAATGTGCTGCGCTACGGCAGCACCCGCAATACCGACACGGCCAGCGTGGCGCAGGTCATGGATGGCCTGGTGCAGCGTGCCTGCATCGCCTTGCCTGTGGCAGCGCGCGGCATCAACGAGGAGGCGGCGCAAGTGCTGCTGCGCCAGCTGCTGCAGGCGGACAATGCCATCGTCCTGCTGCAAAAGCCCGGGCATCGCGCCGCCTGGCTGGAGGCGCTGGAGCAATGCACGCGCGGCCAGGCGCACCCGCTGATCGCCGGGCGCGCCGTGCGCATCCTGCTGGAGCAACAGCACTGGCAGGTGGAGCAGGTGGCGCAGGCGCTGTCACTGGCCTGCACCAATCCGATCCAGCCTTTGTCCAGTGCGGAATGGCTGGAAGGCTTCCTGCAGGGCAGCGGCCTGCTGCTGGTGATGAACGAGCAGCTTTGGCAAATCCTGCAAGCCTGGGTGGCCAGCCTGCCTGGCGAGACTTTCATGGAATTGCTGCCGCTGCTGCGCCGTACTTTCGCCACCTTCGAAGCGGCGGAACGGCGCCAGCTCGGGCAGCGGGTCGCAACCGGCACGGTGGCGCTGGCGCCGGCGCTTGCCAGCGGCGGTACCGATGAAGTGCGGGCCAGCCTGGTGCTGCCGGTTCTGGCGGCCTTGCTTGGTCCTGTCGAAACAAACGAGGTGGCAGCATGAGCGTCAAGCAGTGCTCACAAGAAGAACTGGAACGGCGCTGGCGCCTGATGCTGGGCAGCGAGGCGGACAACCTGCCGCTGCAGCAGCAGGACGCTGCGCTGGACCGTACCCTGGCCGCGCTGTACGACCCCGGCGAACGCCGCGGCGGCCTGCAAGGTTCGGCGCCGAACGTGGCGCGCTGGCTGGGCGACATCCGCGAATACTTCCCGAGCAGCGTGGTGCAGTTGATGCAGAAGGATGCCATGGACCGCCTCGGCCTGCACCAGATGCTGCTGGAACCGGAAATGCTGCGCAGCGTGCAGCCGGACGTGCACCTGGTCGCCACCATGCTGTCGCTGAACCGCCTGATGCCGAGCAAGACCAAAGAAACGGCGCGCCAGGTGGTGCGGCAGGTAGTGCAGGAGCTTGAACGCAAGCTGTCCAACCCGATGCGCCAGGCGGTCAGCGGCAGCCTGAATCGCGCCGCCCGCAACAATCGGCCGCGCCATAACGAAATCGACTGGCTGCGCACCATCAAGGCCAACCTGCGCCATTACCAGGCCGATTACCAGACCATCGTGCCGGAACAGCGGGTCGGCTTCGCCCGCAAGACCCAGGCCTTGCGCGACATCGTGCTGTGCGTCGACCAGAGCGGGTCGATGGCGCCGTCCGTGGTGTATGCGAGCATTTTTGCCGCGGTGCTGGCGACCATCAAGGCGGTCAGCACCCAGGTGGTGGTGTTCGATACGGCAATCGTGGACCTGACGGAGTTGCTCAGCGATCCGGTTGAGGTGCTGTTTGGCACCCAGCTGGGCGGCGGCACCGACATCAACCGTGCGCTGGCGTACTGCGAGACGTTGGTGCATCGTCCGCAGGAGACGATTTTCGTCCTGATCAGCGATTTGTACGAGGGCGGGAACGCGGCGCACATGCTGGCGCGGGCACGTGCCATGGCGGCCAGCGGCATGCAGATGATCTGCCTGCTGGCGCTGGACGACAACGGTGCGCCAAGCTTCGACCGCTACCATGCGGCGCAATTTGCTGCGATGGGAATTCCGTGCTTTGCCTGCACGCCGGACAAGTTCCCGGACCTGATGGCTGCGGCCATCCGCAAGCAGGACATGGCCGCCTGGGCCGCGCAACAGGATATTGCTGTCGCGGGCTAGGCGGCCATCAGCTCAGCGCGCCATTAGCGGCGGCGCGGGTTGTCGGGGCGGTGGTCGTAGCGGTTAGGTACGCCGTCGCCGTCGCGGTCGCGGTCATAACGGTTTGGCACGCCGTCGTTGTCGCGATCGCGGTCATAACGGTCCGGGACGCCATCGTGGTCGCGGTCGCGGCGGCGGTTATGGTCGCGGTAGTAATAATTGTCGCGGTGGTAGTCGCGGTACGAGTAGCTCGGACCCTGGATGTAGCTCGGGCGGCTGTCGTAGACGGCCCAGCCGCCTTCACGCCATCCCCAACCGTTGTCGACGCGCACCCATTGCGACGGGTTGTAGCGGTAGCCCGGGCGTTCCTGCAGCCAGTGGCCGGCCACCCAGACGTGGCGATAACCGTCCCAACGCCACACGCCAGGTGCCCACACGTAGCCGTAACGCGGCGGCGGCACGCTTTCAAAACGCAGTGGTGGAGGAGCGTTGCCGATCACGACGCTGAAATCAACCTGCGCCAGCGCGGCGGTCGGTGCTAATGCAACCGTGCCAAGTGCCAGGGCGGCTGCAGCGATGA
>Ga0209050_1001876_pt1 | contig 20206 bp, 11 predicted proteins | sample Araplavi_mTSA_r2_FD_184276 | JGI IMG/M metagenome (GOLD analysis project Ga0209050, IMG submission 184276) | Arabidopsis root microbial communities from North Carolina, USA - plate scrape MF_Cvi_mTSA_r2 (SPAdes) (version 2) | ecosystem: Host-associated > Plants > Roots > Endosphere | place: USA... | reverse complement strand
GTGAACGCCGGCGAGCCGCTGTTCATGGTGGTGGCGGCGACGCCGTCGGCGTTCAAGACAGTGGTGTGGGACCAGGCGTATGAATCGATCTGGCGCTACCCGTACATGATCGAGCTCGCGAACGCCTGGCCGCAGGGCTTCCAGAACGGGCAGCGCGATGCCTGTCCGTCGGGCACGCTGCGCCACGCCAACGGCGGCGGCTGCGCGCCCACCAGCACCGCGGCCAGCGTGTACGTCGGGCCGTACGCCACCATCCTGCCGGGCGGCAGCGCCACCGGCAATGCACGCATCGAAGACCAGGCCATCGTCGCGAACGGCTCGGTCACCGGCGGCACGGTCGGCGGCCTCAGCGTGATCGGCGTGACCGGCAGCCCGTGGGGCAACAACAGCTTCTCGGTGTCGGGCTCGGCGCAGGTGCGCACCACGTTCTACCCGCTCGGCTTCTTCGAGCCGAACCAGGGTGCGTCGGGCAGCCTGAACCTGCATGGCGACGTCGAGTACCGCGGCGCCGGGCTGAACCTCAGCGCGGGCAACCGCTCGGGGTTCGTCGATGCGACCTCCAACGTCGGCTCGGCCACCGATGTCAACACGAAGACGACGCTGACCTGGCGGCCCTGAGCGGGCCGCCGGTCTGCGCCACACGACCCTTTTCGAGGAAGCAAGCATGTTCCGATTCAAGCCGCTGGCCACCGGCCTGGCCGTTGCGGTGCTGTGCGCGCCCGCTGTTCAAGCCGCGATCCCGGTGACGCTGACCTACGTGGTCAACAACCAGTGGGGCTCGGGCTATTGCGCGACGCTGCGGGTCACCAACCCGAACAGCGAGGCCGTGCAGTGGAGCGGCACGCTGACGGTGCCGGGGCAGGTCGGCAACCTCTGGAACGGCGTGTGGAAGCAGACCGGTTCGAGCCTCGCCGTGAGCGGGGTCGAGTGGAACAAGTCGCTGGCGGGCAAGGCGACGAATGAGTCGGTCGGCTTCTGCGCGACCTCGGCCGCCGCGCCGGCACCGGTCCCCGCACCGGCCCCGACACCCGCTCCCGCCCCGGCGCCTGCTCCCGCCCCAGCGCCGGCACCGGCACCGGCACCGGCACCCGCGCCGTCCACCGGCCCGGTCGCCGGTTCACGCCAGGTCGAGCGGCTCGACCGCGGCGTCGTCGCGGTCGCCACCGGCAACGGCGTCTTCGTCAGCTGGCGCATGCTGGGCACCGAGGCCGACAGCGTCGCCTACAACCTCTACCGCAACGGCAGCAAGCTGAATGCGAGCCCGATCGCCACCAGCACCAACTACGTCGATGCCGGCGGCAGCGCCAGCGCGACGTACAGCGTGGCCGCCGTCGTCAACGGCGTCGAGCAGGCGCGCAGCAGCGCCGCCCCGACCTGGCCGCAGCAGTACCTGACGGTCAAGCTGCAGCGCCCGGCCGGCGGCACCACGCCCGACGGCGTCGCCTACGACTACAGCCCGAACGACGTCAGCGTCGGCGATGTCGACGGCGACGGCGATTACGAGCTGATCGTCAAGTGGGACCCGTCGAACTCGAAGGACAACTCCCAGTCCGGCTACACCGGCAACGTGTTCGTCGACGCCTACAAGCTCGACGGCACGCGGCTGTGGCGCATCGACCTCGGCCGCAACATCCGCGCCGGCGCGCACTACACCCAGTTCATCGTCTACGACCTCGACGGCGACGGCCGCGCCGAGCTCGCGATGAAGACCGGCGACGGCACCATCGACGGCACCGGTGCCGTGATCGGCAGCGCCACCGCCGACCACCGCAACAGCACCGGCTACATCCTGAGCGGCCCCGAATACCTGACGGTCTTCAACGGCCTGACCGGCAAGGCGATGGCGACCACCGCCTATGTTCCGGCGCGCGGCACGGTGTCGAGCTGGGGCGACAGCTACGGCAACCGCGTCGACCGCTTCCTGGCCGGCGTGGCGTACCTCGATGGCCAGCGGCCGAGCCTGGTGATGAGCCGCGGCTACTACACCCGCGCGGTGATCGCCGCGTGGGACTGGCGCGACGGCAAGCTCGCGTCGCGCTGGACCTTCGACTCCAACACCGCCGGCAACTCGGCGTACCGGGGGCAGGGTGCGCACAGCCTGGTGATTGCCGACGTGAACGGCGACGGCAAGGACGACATCGTGTTCGGCGCCGCCGCGATCGATTCGAGCGGCAAGGGCTTGTACTCGACCGGGCTCGGCCACGGCGATGCGCTGCATGTCGGCGACTTCGACCCGACGCGTCCCGGCAAGGAGGTGATGATGGTCCACGAGGAGCCGGGCCACTACGGCGCGCACGGCGTCGAGATGCACGATGCGGCCACCGGCAAGATCCTGTGGAGCCTGCCGGGCGGCGGGGTCGACGTGGGACGCGGCGTCGTGATGGACGTCGATGCGCGCTACCCCGGCGCCGAAAGCTGGGCCACGGTGGGGGGCCTGACCAGCGCGAAGGGCGAGTCGATCTCGGTGCGCCGCCCGGCGCGCGTCAACTTCGGCGTCTGGTGGGACGGCGACCTGCTGCGCGAACTGCTCGACGGCACGACCATCGACAAGTGGAATCCGGCGACCGAGAAGCTCGACCGCCTGCTGACGGCCTCGAACTACAACGCCGCGTCGAACAACACCACGAAGGCGACGCCCAACCTGTCGGCCGACCTGTTCGGCGACTGGCGCGAAGAGGTGATCTGGCGCAACGCCGACAACACCGAGCTGATGATCTTCACGACGACGATCCCGAGCACCGAGCGGCTGCGCACGCTGATGCACGACACCCAGTACCGCTCGGCGATCGCGAACCAGAACTCGGCCTACAACCAGCCGCCGAACCCCAGCTTCTTCCTCGGGGCCGGCATGGGCAAGCCGGCGCAGCCGAAGGTGTACACGCCGGTCGCCAAGTGATGATCACCTGACGATCACTGCGTCGTCGCGGCGGATTCGTTGGCCGCCGGGCCGGCGTAGATGCCGGCGTCGCTCGCCGGTGCCGCGGGTGCGGTGTCGGCGACCAGGCCGCCCGACGCGGCGAAGGCGCCGGCGTCCGGCGCGCCGGTCCCCAGCATCGGGGTCAGGCACAGCACGAGGGCGAGCACGCCGGATCCGGCGGCGATGGCGATGAAGCGGCGGGTGAGGTCGTTGGAGGTTTGCATGGTGGGCTCCCTGTTGATGAAGCCCGCAAGGATGCCCGCGCCCGGTATCGCCGATGTTTCATCATCGTTTCAGTCGTTGCAGCACATCTGCCGTTACTGAACCCTCGATTGCAGGCCTCACTGCCACGTCATCGCCGCGTCACTGCGCGACGTGGCTGCCGAGCCCGTCGAACGTGTCGATCGGGAACCCGACCCACTCGACGCTCGGGTCCCACGCCGCCGGCGCAGCGGCCGGCACGCTGCCGTGCACGATGCCCGGTTTGCGGCGCAGTGTGCGGTCGAGCGTCGACAGCGTGCCGCCGGTCCACGCGGTGCCCGGATCGAAGCCGACCTGGCCGAACGCATCGACCACCGTGCCCGATTTCTCCAGCGTCACCGCGTCGTCGCCGTTGAAGTTGGCGACCCCGTGCTTCACCGCGCCCGGCAACGTGACGCTCGTCGTGAACGAGCTGTTGATCAGCAGCATCGTCTTGCCCGATTCCAGCATGCCGGTCAGCGTCAGCGAGCTCGTCGGCGTGCTGCCGCCGTTCGCATACAGCCGCACCGTGTAGGCCGTCAGGTCCACCGTGCCGGCGGTCGGGTTGTAGATCTCCAGCGCCTTGTTGTTGCTGCTGCCTTCGACGTACTCGCTGAAGAACAGCTCCGGCGTGTCGCCGGTGCTCGGCGCAGCGCTCACCACGACCGTGCCGCTGCGCTCGGCCGTCAGCCCGCCCGCATCGCTCAGCACCAGCTTCAGCGTGAAGCTGCCGGCCGCCGCATAGGTGTGGCTGAGCGTCGTGACGCCGACCGCCGGGGCTTCGGTCGTGCCGTCGCCCCAGTCGACCGACAGCGTGCTGCCGTTGGTCGCCGCGATGCCGGTGATGCTGACGGCGGTGCCCGCCACCGCGCTGCCCGGCAGCGTCGCGGCGAGTGCCGGCACCACCACCGGCGCATCGGCCACGAGCGTCAGGCCGACCAGCACCGGGTCGTGGTCCGACGAGCGGTACGGGCTGACGGCATAGCGGTCGTCGGTCTTGAACTCGGTGTTGTAGTCGAGTACCAGCGGCTCGTCGGCGTTGACGTGCCAGACGGCGATGCCGTTCACCTGCGCGCCCAGCGTCTCGCTGGCGAACGCATGGTCGAGCGCGCCCGATTCGCCGTTGAACACATAGCTGTAGCGGGCGTCTTCCGGCAACCGCTTCAGCAGCGCCTCGAAGCCGCCGCCCTCCAGGCTCTTGACCGGGTCCTCGTTCAGGTACGAGTTGAAGTCGCCGACCATCAGCACGTCGGTCTCGCCCGAGGCGTCGATCAGGCCGTTGACCCACTTCTGCAGCGCCAGCGCCTGCCGGAAGCGCGAGACGTTCCAGCAGCCCTGGCCCTTGTCGGCATCCAGGTCGTCCACCGAGGCCGGACAGGAGCCCTTGCTCTTCAGGTGGTTGACCACCAGCCAGAAGCCGCCATGGTTGTCGACCGCGGCAAAGCGCTGCGCGACCGGCGGGCGCAGGCCGCCGTCGACCGCGAAGTCCGGATCGGTCGGCACCACCGCGTTGCCGATCGGCGTCACGCGGGCCGGCTTGTAGATCATCGCGACGGTGATCGCATCGGTGCCCGGCTTGCCGGCGTCGATCCACGCGTAGGTGTTGGCGCCGAGCTTCGCGTTGACCGCGCCGACCAGGTCGGCGAGCGCGACGGTGCCGTTGTTCTCGATCTCCATCAGCCCGAGCGCATCGGCGTTCAGCCCGACGATGGTCTCGACCAGCTTCGCGCGCTGGCGGGTCAGTTCTTCCGCGGTGTTGGCGCCGCGCTGGCCGAGCGTCGTGAAGTAGTTCAGCACGTTCAGGCTGCCGGCGCGCAGCGTGCCGCCGACGGCCGCCGGTGCGGCAGGGCGCGGGTTGGCAGCGGTGAAGGCCGGGGCCGCGACCGGGTGGATGTGGAACGCATCGGCGGTCCAGGTGACCACGCCGCGCACGCCGGCCACGGTGTCGCCGACGCGGCGCGTGCCGGCGCTGTCGGCGGCCGACAGGTAGGGGATCGGGTTCGGGTTCTGGATGCCGGCGCCGTCGTCCAGCACGATCTTCGCGAGCGCATTGGCGGCGTTCACTTCGTCGCGCGTCGCGGTGCCCGGGTGGTTGTTGGCCTGGAACAGCCGGCCGCCGGTGGACAGCACCAGCTCGCCGTAGCGGCCGAGGTTGTAGACCTCCGACACGGTCAGCGTCTGCTTGAATTCGACCAGCATGCCTTCGACCGCTTCGAGGTCGGTCGCGCTCGCGAGCGGCAGCGTGACCTCGCGCGCGGCGATGGCCGGGCCGGCGCCGCAGGTGCTGATCGCGGTGACGGTGGCGAGTTCGGTCAGCCGTTCGGGGTCGGTGCTGCCGCTCTTGAACTCGCTGACGGTGCCGCTCGCCTGCACGTAGTCGCCGACCTTCACGTCGGCGCCGCCGGGCGCGAAGACGAACAGGCCTTCGGAGGTCTTCGGGTCGGCATCGGCGACCGGCTGCTGGATGAAGAAGCCCTTCAGCTGGTCGTCGCCCTGGAAATCGGCGGTGACGACGCCGCGCACCGTGACGGCCTGGCCGTCGAACGGGCTCAGCGCGCCGGGGCCCTGCACCGCGGTGATGTCGCGCAGCGTGTTCGGCGCGGCCGGGCATTCGGGCAAGGTGGTGACGGGCGGGTTGCCGCCCCCGCCGGCGGGCGGCGCGTCATCGCCACCACCGCCGCCGCAGGCCGACAGCGCGGCCAGCAGGCCGACGATGACGCCGGAGGTCCATGAAGCGTGCCATCTGGAATTCGACATGCAAGTTCTCCCTGTTCACGGAACTTCCGTCCGCAAATTTCGACAAGCAATCCGGCCGACGGGCCGGTTTGGCAAAGCCGCGCAGGTTGACGCGCCGGCGTGTCAGCGTCGTGACACGGGCCGGTCTTGCAAGTTCAGGTCCATGCTTTTGCTGCCAGCTTCACTGCCAGGGCTCACTGCCAGCGCAGCGTCCAGATGAAGTCCAGCGAGTTGTCCAGCCCCGACTGCGCGCGCAGCGTGAAGCGCTGGGCGATGCGGTAGATCAGCTGCCAGTTGCCGGTGGTCGCGTTCAGGCTGCGTTCGTAGCCGACGTACCAGCGCCGCGACAGCTGCTTGCCGAGCGACACCACCGTCTCGCGCACGTCGGTCGCGCTGTTCGTGTTCTGCGACACCGACAGGTCGTCGATGCCCAGCACCTTCAGCGGGTCGGCGCCGCCGCCTTCGCCGGCCAGCAGCGCGAGCGCCGCGCGCTGCAGCAGCGCGGTGTCGGCCTTGCCCAGCCCGTCGCTCGCGCGGCCGAGCAGCATCCACGACAGCTTGTCGATCTCGGACAGGTCCGGCTCGGAGAACAGCCGCACGCGCGGCGTCAGCGCGGTGCCGGTGATCGCGACGCCGACCCGCACGTCCAGGTTCGGCCGGGTCGCCTCGATGTCGAGCCGCGGGTTCTCCGGCGTGCCGCTGAAGGTGATGATGCCGCGGTCGATCGTCAGCTTCTGGCCGTAGGCGTTGTAGGTGCCGTCGACCGCGCGCACGCTGCCGTTCAGCGCCAGCTTGCCGCCTGGTGTCGTCAGCTTCAGCTCGCCTTCGAGCCGGGTGTCGATGCCGCGCCCGCGCAGCCGCAGCGCGTCGCCGAGGTTCACCGTCAGGTCGACCGCGACGTTGCGGTTGCTCGGCGCGGCGGCCGGCCCGGCGGCCTCGACGGTGGCCGTGCGGTTGACCACCAGCACGTCGCCCGACAGGCTGGGCGCGTTCGCCAGGCTGAAATCGAACAGCCCTTCGTCGACCTTGAAGCTGCCGTCGACCTTCAGGTTGTCGCGGTCGAGATCCACCTGCGCCTTGCCAGTGGTGACGATGCGCCGGTCGACCCGGCCCAGCAGCTGGAAGCGCTCGGCCACCAGCGTCATCTGCGCATGCGGCTTCTCGCCGAACTCGGCATTGCCGGTCAGCTTGACGGTGCCGTTGCCGGCACGCGCCTGGAAGGTGTTGATCTTCGCGTTGTCGCCCTGCAGCGCGATGTCGACCTCGCCGTCGGTCACGTTGACGCCCTGCAGGATGTTGCGCGCCGACAGGTCGGAGCCCTTCATGTGGCCGGTGTATTCGATCGCGCCGAAGCGCCCGCCGATGGTGGCGGTGGTGCCGAGCTTGCCGCCCAGGCGCCAGCCGGTCGGCACCCACGCGCCCCAGGTGCCGAGGTTCGCGACCTGGGCCTCGAGCACGCCCTGCACCGGCGCGTCGGGCTCGGGCCAGGCGCGCTTCGCCGAGGTGCGCACGACGATCGCGCCGGCCGCCACGCCGAGCTGGTTGCCGGCCAGGCCCTGCGTGAAGTTCCAGACGCCGTCCTGCGCATTCAGGCCGAGCCGCAGGTCGGTCAGGCCGAGCGCCTGCGTGCCGGTCTCGTCGGTCACCGACAGGTCGCCGCGCACCCGTTCGAGCACGATGTCGGCGCTGAACTCGGCGGCCTGGTGCACGACGATCCTGCCGCCGATCTGCAGGTCGCCGCCCCAGCCGAAATCCGGCTGCAGCCGGCGCAGCAGCGGCGCGATCGCGACCGGCTGCAGCTCGGCCTGCACGTCGAGCTGCTGCGTCTGCACGCCCTGGCCGGCCTGCCAGCGGATCGCATCCCAGCGCAGCCCGGCGCCGAGGATGTCGGCCCGGCCGGCCGACACGCTGGCCCAGGGCGCGTCGCCGGCCTGCACCTCGACGTCGACGTTCTGCGCCAGCAGCCAGGGCGTGCTGCCGGGCTGGCTGCTGCGCACCTCGGCCTGCTGCAGCGTGCCCTTCCAGTTCAGCGGGGTCGATGGCTTGCCGGCGGTGTTGCCGGTGGAAGGCCGAAGCGACGAGCCGTCGAATGGCGCACCGCTCAGGCCGCCGCGCGCGGTCAGCAGCACCAGCGTGCGGCCGGTGGGGGCGGCCGGGGCGGAGGCGGCCGCGAGCGGCGCACTGGCGGCGCGCGCGGCCGGCGGCGGCTGCACGTTGTCGACCCAGGCCGGCGGCAAGGCCTTCAGCTCGGTGCGCCAGTTCAGCGTGTGCGAGCGGGCCGTGCCCTGCAACTGCAGCCGGCTGCTGTCGAGGCCCTGGCCGCGCCAGGCGCCCTGGGCGATGTCGGCGGCGAGTTCCAGCGGCGCATCGGCGCTGGTGCCGGCCTGCCAGCGCAGATCGGCCTGGCCGACCGCCAGCGCGCCGGCGCGCAGCTTCGCGATCGTGGCCTTGCCCTGCGTCTTCACGTCGGGCCAGCGGCCGTTCAGCTCGGCCTCGCCGGTGAAGCTGCCGTTCAGGCCTTCGAGCAGGCCCGATGCCTGCGCGCCCGGCAGCAGCTTCAGCAGCGGCTGCAGGCGCGCCAGCACCGGCGCGCGGGCGTCGACATGCCAGCGGTCGGCGGCACCCCGGGCGTCGGTGGCGAGCGTGCCGTCGGCGTTCAGCGCGTTGCCGCCGGCGTCGAGCTTGACGGTCGCGGCGAACGGCGCGCCGGCGCTCGGGTGGTGCAGCGCGACGTCGCCGCTCAGCGGCACGCCGGCCAGCACGCTGTCGCCGATCGTCGCGCTCAGGTCGCCGCGCAGCGCGGCCAGCCGGTCGAGCAGCGTCGCGCTGCGCGGGGCCGGCGCGGTCACGCTGTCGGGCACCGTCAGCGCCAGGTCGCCCTTCACGTTCAGCCGGTGCGGCCCGAGGTGCCAGCTCGATTCGGGCGGCCCCGGGAACCAGGCCGCCGGGTCGAAGTCGACCAGCGCGCCCTTCGCCTTGCCCTGCCACAGCGCCGCACCGCGCTCGGCGCTGCCGCTCAGCGTGGCGTGCGCGGCGCCGGCGCTGGCGCGCAGTTCGCGCAGCTCGATGCGCTGCTCGTCGCCCTGCGCATCGACCTTCAGCTGCACCGCGCGCGCCGGCTGCAGCAGCTGGCCCTTCAGGTCGACCAGTGCCTTGAAGCTCGGCGGCCGCGCGCTGCCGTCGGGCAGCGGCGGGTGGGTCTGGCCGGACAGGCTGACCGGCCCGCCGATCGTCATCGCCGGCAGGTTCGGGTCGAGCTCCGACGGCGCCACCTTGTCGAGCGTCGCGTTCAGCTCGAAGTTGCCGCCGTCGATGCGGCCGGTGCCGGTCAGGCTGCCGGCCGGCTTGGTGCTGCCGGCCAGCAGGGCCTCGAAGGCGGCGAGCTCGAACTGCCGCGGCTGGTCGGCGCGGCCGCGCAGGTCGATGGTGAGCTGGCGCAACGGCAGCCGTTGCTCGTCCCACCGCCCGGGCTTGTCGTTGCGCAGCGTGCCGCGCGCGGCGAGGCCGCCCTGGCCGGCCTTGGCATCGGTCGGTGCGATCGCGATGCTGCCGCTCAGCGCGGTGACCGGTGCGCTGGTCAGCAGCGCCGACAGGTCGAGCGCCTGCGTGCTGGCATCGACCTGCGGCAGCGGCCAGTGGTCCCACGGCGCGACGGTGGCGGTGGCGTCGAGCGACTGCCCTTGTGCGCGCAGCGCGGCCTGGGCGTTGAAGCGTGCGAGCGGACCCTTGGCAGACAGGTTCGCGCGCCAGTCGTTGCTGAGCGTCTTCGCCCAGGCCGGCAGCGTCGGCAGCGCGGCATCGCTGCCCTGCACGCCGGCGAGCTGCAGGTCGAGCGGCAGGTCGCCGTCGGCCCCGATCTGCGCCCGGCCGGTGATCTGCAGGGCGTCGAGCCGCAGCGATGCGTCGGTGACGCGGTGCAGCGATCCGCGTTCCGCGCCGAGCGCGACCTTGGCGCTGATCTCGCGCATCGGGTGCGCCTCCAGCCCCGGCACCAGCAGCGTGCCGACGGTCACCTTGTCGACATACAGCTCCACCGGCGAGCGCAGCGAGGTCGGCACGCCCGACGGCTTCGCGTTCGGGTCGCTCGGCCCGATCTGCACCGTGACGCGCTCGGCCGACATCTCGTTCGCATGCACCGCGGCCCAGCTGCGCGGGTAGGGCGTGAACGACAGCGACAGCCCGCGCCAGCGCAGCGCGTCGATCACGACGCGGTCGTGTTCGCCGAGCACCACGACGACCTGCTTCGCGCTGAAATCGCCGACCAGCGACCCGTGCGGCTCGCTGACCTGCAGCAGCGGCAGCGAGCGCACGACGTTGCCGAGCAGCCATGCGGTGCCGCTCTCGCTGCCGGCGGCCCACAGCGCGGTGCCGACCAGCGCGGCCGGCAGCGCGACCAGCAGCACGAAGCCGACGATCAGCAACGCGACCCACCAGCGGCGTCGGCGCAGCGGCTTGGCGGGGGCGGGCGTGGCGTCGGTGTCGTCCGTCATGCGTGCTCTAGAACGCGATGCCCACGCTCAAGTGGAGGCGGTTCTCGTCGACGGCCTGGCCGTGCGCATAGTCGATGCGCAGCGGCCCGACCGGGCTGCGCCAGCGCAGGCCGACGCCGTAGCCGTAGACCGAGTTCACATGGCCCCAGGTGTCGGACGCGTTGCCGCCGTCGGCGAACACCGCCCACCACAGCGAGGGCATGCGCGGCGAGATCGGGCGCGCGATCTCGACGCTGCTGGTCAGCAGGAAGCGGCCGCCGTAGAGCTCGCCGTCCTTGGTCACGCCCAGCGACCGGTAGGCGTAGCCGCGCACCGAGTCGTCGCCGCCGGCGCGGAACAGCAGCGCATCGGGAATGCCGACGTCGGGCTTCGCGAACACGCCGCCGACCTCGACGCGGGCCAGCCCGTACCACTGCTTGCCGAACGGCCAGTAGCCGGTCAGGCGGCCATAGGTGCGCCCGAACGGGCCGTTGCTGGCGAAGTTGTTCACCGCGTAGCCGCCGGCCGCCTGGATCGAGGCGGTCAGGCCCTTGGTGGGCAGCAGGATGCTGTCGACGTCGCGCCAGACCCAGTTGTAGTTCTGCGAGACGGCGCGGCTGTCCTGCTCGGCGGTGTCGTTGGTCAGCTTGGAGTCGAGCACCTCGACGAAGATCAGCCGCTCGATGTGCTCGGTGTCGAGCGAGCGGCCGACCCGCACGCGCGAGTTCAGCGTGATCGCGCCGGCCGAGTCGAGCCGCGAGACGCTGGTGGCGATCAGGTTGCGGTACTGGCCGTCGGTCGGGTTCGACGTGAGGTCGGCGTCCCACGAGCGCAGGTCGCGGCCGAGCTCGAACTTGTTGTGCAGCTGCGCGTTGAAGCCGAACGGCCGCCGGTGCCGGTGCTCGAAGGTGAAGCGCCCGCCGGTGTTGTCGCTGTAGCCGATGCCGAAGGTGGCCTGCTGCAGCGGCTGTTCGCGCACCCGCACGGTGACCGGCGTCGCGGCGGCCTTGCTCTCGTCGGGATCGATCTCGACCGAGACGCCTTCGAACAGCCCGAGCTTGCCGAGGCGTTCCTGGAAATCGAGGATGCGCTTCTCGGTGTAGGGCGTGCCGGGCCCGAAGTCGGCGAGGTTGCGGATCGCGCCTTCGTCGTAGCGCTGCAGGCCTTCGATGCGGATCTCGCCGAGGTGGAACAGCGGGCCGCTGTCGAGCACCGCGGTGATGCTGGCCTTCTGCGTCGACGCGTCGACGCGCGCCTCGGTGCTCTTCCATTGCGCGGCCGGGTAGCCGTCGGCGCGCAGCCGGGCCGCCGTCTCGTTTTTCGCCTCGCTCCACAGGGCCTGGCGGAACGGGCGGCCGAGCTTCAGCGGCCACTGGTCTTCGAGGCGGTCGAGGGTTTCGCGCGCGGCGGGGTCCTTCGAGTCGAGGCCCTTCTTCAGCTCGCCTTCGATCTGCAGGTCCCAGTGGTCGACGCGGGTGCGCGGGCCGGCCTGCAGCACCAGCTTGATGACCGGCAGGCCTTCGGCGGTCTCGCTGCGTTCGACGGTGGCCTCGGCATTGAAGTAGCCCTCGGTCTCGACGAGCGTCCTGGCCTGGGCCGGCGCGGCCGCCGCGAGGCGGTCGAGCTCGGCGCGGGTGATGCCTTCCTGAGTCGACGACTGGAAGCGGCCGAGGTCGAGGTAGGTGGCGAGCAGCGTCTTCAGGTCGTCGGGGGCGTCGACCACGAGCCGGTAGGCGGCGAAGGCCGGCGCGGACGCGGCGCCTGCCGGCGCGGCCACGGATTCGGGCGCCTTCGCGTCATCGCCTTCGGGCTTGAAGATCGCACAGCCCGACAAGGCGGTCGCCAACAGGGACAGCGCGAGCCACCTCATTTGCTCAGCAGCCGCATGGCCCCTTCCAGGCCCTGCAGCGTGAGCGGGAACATGCGCTGGTTCATCAGCTGGGCGACGATCGAGATGCTCTGGCGGTAGCCCCAGACGCCTTGCGGTTCGGGGTTGATCCATGCGAATTTCGGGAAGGCATGCGTGAGGCGCTGCAGCCATTCGGCGCCGGCCTCCTCGTTGTTGTATTCGACGCTGCCGCCGGGCTGCAGGATCTCGTACGGGCTCATCGTCGCGTCGCCGACGAAGATCAGCTTGTAGTCCTTGTTGTACTTGCGGATCAGGTCCCAGGTCGGGAACTTCTCGCTGTAGCGGCGGCGGTTGTTCTTCCACATGAAGTCGTAGACGCAGTTGTGGAAGTAGTAGAACTCCAGGTGCTTGAACTCCGCCTTGGCGGCGCTGAACACCTCTTCGACGCGGTGGATGTGTTCGTCCATCGTGCCGCCGACGTCCATCAGCAGCAGCACCTTCACCTTGTTGTGCCGCTCGGGCACCATCTTGATGTCGAGGTAGCCGGCGTTGGCGGCGGTCGAGCGGATGGTGTCGTCCAGGTCGAGTTCCTCGTCGGAGCCTTCGCGGGCGAAGCGGCGCAGCCGGCGCAGCGCGACCTTGATGTTGCGGGTGCCGAGTTCGAGCGAGTCGTCGTAGTCCTTGAACTGGCGCTGGTCCCAGACCTTCACGGCACTCTTGTTGCGGCTCTTGTCCTGGCCGATGCGGATGCCTTGCGGGTTGTAGCCGAAGGCGCCGAACGGGCTGGTGCCGCCGGTGCCGATCATGCGGTTGCCGCCTTCGTGGCGTTCCTTCTGTTCCTCGAAGCGCTTCTTCAGCGTTGCCATCAGCTCGTCCCAGCCCATCTTCTCGATCGCGGCCTTGTCCTCGGGGCTGAGTTCGAGTTCGAACTTCTTCTGCAGCCAGTCGAGCGGGATGTCCTGCGTGAAGTCGGTGAGCAGCTCGACGCCCTTGAAGTAGGCGGCGAAGGCGCGGTCGAACTTGTCGAAGCTGGCTTCGTCCTTGACGAGCGTGGTGCGGGCGAGCAGGTAGAACTTGTCGATGCTCGGGCCGTCGTCGTCGTCGATCACACCCGCCTGCAGGGCTTCGAGCAGCGTCAGGTATTCCTTGACGGAGACCTTCAGCTTGGCGGCGCGCAGGGTGAAGAAGAAGTTGGTCAGCATGGCGGGCTGGGAACGGCGTGCCTCGTATTGTGACTTCGTCCGCGCGCACCGTCCGCGTGCGCATACCCCATTGTTGCGGTGCGGCATTCCGGTTGTCCTACGGGGGCTTCGCGCATCATGTCCGGGCCGACACCCTTGCCTGGCCTTGTGACATGAAGTTTCCGGCGCGCAAGCGAATCCTGATGACGATCCTGCTGGCGGGCGGCGCCGCTGCCGCGACGGCCGCGCCGCCGGTGCCGTGCCGCGTCGCGCCGTTCGCCGACGCCGGCGTGTCCGACCGCGAGGCCTTGCTGGCGAAGCGGTGCGGCGGCGACAACATCGACTGGAAGATCGAGACCCCGCGCGCGAACCCCACCGACGTCGGGCCGAGCCAGCTGCGCTCGCGGGTCGAGACCAGCACCACCGAAACGCTGGGCAGCGGCCTGAAGACCTCGTTGCGCATGAGCTGGGCCGGCCTGCGCACCGAGACCGAACCGGGCCTGCGCACCGAGCAGGCGATCGTCGCGGCCGGCGCACAGGTGCGGCTGGCCGACAGCTGGGCCTTGCAGATGAACCTGGGGCGCGACGTGGCCGGCGTGCCGCGCAACCGCGCCACCTTGTCGAGCGTGTGGCAACCGCTGCGCAGCGGGACGCTCTATGCCGAATGGGTCGGCACCGGGCCGTCGGCGAGCGAGACCGAGGTCAACCGGGTGGGGGCGCGCTGGTGGCTGGTGCCGCGGCGGCTGTCGTTCGATCTCGGTACCGCGCAGCGGCCGGGGGTTCCCGGGTGGGAGGACCCGCGGTTTGCGGTCACCTGGGATATTTCGAATCTGCTGCGCTGATTCTTTCTGCGCGCGCGAACATACACGCTACTTCTTGTCGTGCGACGAGAGCCACCCGAAGAACTCCGAATACCAGAGCTTGCTGTTGCGCGGCTTCAGGATCCAGTGGTTCTCGTCCGGGAACCACACCAGCCGCGAGTCGACGCCCCGCGCCTTCAGCGTGTTGTAGTACGCCAGCCCCTGCTGGTCGGGCACCCGGAAGTCGAGCGCCCCGTGGATCACCAGCGTCGGCGTCTTCATGTTCTTCGCGAACGCATGCGGGCTCTGCGAGTTGACCTTGGCGGGGTCGTCCCAGTACCAGGCCCCGAGCTCCTTCGCATGCCAGGTGTAGGCGTCGTCGCTGAACATCGCGGTCCAGTCGAAGCAGCCCGCGTGGCACACATAGGCTTGGTAGCGCCCCGGCTTCACGTGGCCGTTCATCCACGCCACCATGTAGCCGCCATAGCTGCCGCCGGTCGCGAAGACGCGGCCGCGGTCGATGTACGGCGCCTTCAGCATCAGGTCGGTCGCGGCCTCCACGTCCTGCAGCTCCAGCTCGCCCCAGCGGTGCGTGATGCTGTCGAGGAAGCCGTAGCCGAAGCCGCTCGAGCCGTGGTAGTTCACGCAGACCACCACGTAGCCCTGCGCCGCGAACACATGCGTGTTCCAGCGGTAGTGGAAGGTGTCGCCGGCCGCCGCGTGCGGGCCGCCATGGATGCTGTGCAGCAGCGGGTACTTCTTCTTCGGGTCGAACCCCGGCGGGTAGATCACCCACGCCTGGATCTCGTCGCCCTGCGCACCCTTCAGCCGCACGTCTTCGTGCCTGCCCAGCCGGATCGGCTTCAGCAGGTCGTCGTTGAATCGCTCCAGGCGCTGCGGCGCGTCGTCGCCGGCGCGGTGCACATGCACTCGCGCCGGGTGGTCCATCGCGTCGGCGGCGGTCACGAGCACGTCGCCCGCCACGTCGAAGCCCTGCACCCAGCCGCCCTGCGCCGCCACCGCGGCACCGCGGGTCGCGATGTCGAAGCGCCACAGGTGGCAGCGGCCCTGGTCTTCGGCGGTGAAGAAGAGGGCGTCGCCGTCGGCCGACCAGCGGATCGGCGCGTTCACCGCATGGTCCCACGCCGCGCTCAGCACCTGCTGCTTCACCGGCGCATCGACGCCGCGCTCCAGCACCGCCGCATGGTTGGGCATCGTGTGGCGCTTGCCCTGGTGGCTCGCGAGGAACGCGATGCGCTGGCCGTCGGGGCTGTAGCGCGGGGCCTCGAAGTCCCAGGCCTTGTCCTGCGCGATCACCTCGATGCGGCCGCTGCGCACAGCCACCTCGGCCAGCGACTTGCAATGGTCCAGCCGCTTCTCGGGCGCCGGGTCGAACGCGAACGCGATGTGGCGGCCGTCGGGCGAGATGTCGAACGAATGCGCGTCGGGGTCGCCGCGCTGCAGCTCGTAGCCGCTGCCTTCGAACAGGTCGCGCACCCGGCCGCTCTCGACGTCGAGCACCAGCACGTGCGCCACGCGGCCCATCGGCAGGTTGCGGTCCCAGTAGCGGTACTGCGCCTCGCTCGTCACGTAGGCGGTTTCCTTGCGGTCCTTGAAGGCCTGGTGGCGCTTGGCCTGCGCCGCGCTGCCGCGCGCATCGGGCCACACCCACGAGACGAACGCGATGCGCTTGCCGTCGGGGAACCACTTGAAGGCATCGACCCCCGGCGCGAAATCGCTGACGCGGCGCGCCTCGCCGCCATCGGGCGCGATCACGTACAGCTGCGGCGTGTCGTCCTTCTTGCCCTGCTGCTCGCGGCGCGCGATGAACGCGATGCGCTCGCCGGTCGGCGACCACGCCGGCTGGCCGTCCTTCTCGCCGGCCTGCGTCAGCCGGCGCGGCTCGCCGCCGAAGGTCGACAGCAGCCACAGCGCCGAGGTGCCCTTGTTGTCCTCCATCGAGTAGCTGCCGACCGAGCAGACCGCCTGCGCGCCGTCGGGCGACAAGGCCAGTCCGCCGACGCGCTGCAGCGCCCACAGGTCATCGATGCTCAGGGTGCGGTGTCGGGCCATGTCGGGGGCCGCCTCGTGAGCGGCGTTCGTGGAAAAACGGGATCGCGCGAATTGGCGTTCAGCGCGCGCGGGCCGGCCGGAGGAGTCCCTCGGCCAGCGTCATCGGTTGTGCTTCTGCATGAAGACGAGCTTCTCGAACAGCGACACGTCCTGCTCGTTCTTCAGCAGCGCGCCGACCAGCGGCGGCAGGCTGACCTTCTCGTCCTTGGTCTGCAGCACCTCGAGCGGGATGTCTTCTGCCACCAGCAGCTTCAGCCAGTCGAGCAGCTCGCTGGTGCTCGGCTTCTTCTTCAGCCCGGGCAGGTTGCGCACCTCGTAGAAGTTGCGCAGCGCGGCGGCCAGCAGCTCTTTCTTCAGCGACGGGAAGTGCACCTCGACGATGCGCTTCATCGTGTCGGCATCGGGGAAGCGGATGTAGTGGAAGAAGCAGCGGCGCAGGAACGCGTCGGGCAGTTCCTTCTCGTTGTTCGACGTGATGAACACCAGCGGCCGGTGCTTCGCCCGGATCAGCTCGCGCGTCTCGTAGACGTAGAACTCCATCCGGTCGATCTCGCGCAGCAGGTCGTTCGGGAATTCGATGTCGGCCTTGTCGATCTCGTCGATCAGCAGCACCACCGGCTGCTCGGCGGTGAAGGCCTGCCACAGCACGCCCTTGACGATGTAGTTGTGGATGTCGTGCACCCGCGCCCCGCCGTCGACGTCGGCGAGCTGGCTGTCGCGCAGGCGACTCACCGCGTCGTATTCGTACAAACCCTGCTGCGCCTTCGTGGTGCTCTTGATGTGCCACTGCAGCAGCGGCATGCCCAGCGATTGCGCCACCTCCTCGGCCAGCATCGTCTTGCCGGTGCCGGGCTCGCCCTTGACCAGCAGCGGCCGCTTCAGCGTGGCGGCGGCATTGACGGCGAGCATCAGGTCGTCGGTTGCAACGTAGTTGTCAGAGCCTTTGAACTTCATGCGGCGCAGGGTTGGAAGGGGTGCGGGCCAGTATAAGGCGGGCCCTATAATCGCCCGCGGTTCGAAGACAAGCCCTCGCCAACTTCAAAAAAGCTGCCATGACAAAGCTGGTTTCCCTGATGAGTCTGACGAAGAATCTGACGAAACTGATCCCGGCGATCGCTGCATCCCTGGTGCTGGCCGGCACCGCCGCAGCGCAGGACGCGAAGGGCGGCGATGCCAAGGCCGGAGAGAAAAAGGCCGCGATGTGCATCGGCTGCCACGGCATCCCCGGCTACCAGGCGAGCTTCCCCGAAGTGCACAAGGTGCCGATGATCGCGGGCCAGGGCGCCAAGTACATCGTCGCCGCCCTCGGCGAGTACAAGAAGGGCGAGCGCAAGCACCCGACGATGCGCGCGATCGCGGCACCGCTGTCCGACCAGGACATGGCCGACCTCGCCGCCTTCTACGAACAGCTCCCGAAAGAGCAACCCAAGCTGGCCGACAAGGCCGAGGCCGATCCGCAGGTGGCCGAGTTGCTGAAGAAAGGCAACTGCGTGTCGTGCCACGGCGAGAACTTCAGCAAGCCGATCGACGGCAGCTACCCGAAGCTCGCCGGCCAGCATGCCGACTACCTGTTCGTTGCGCTGAAGGCCTACCAGACCAACGGCAACCCGCAGATCGGCCGCAGCAACGCGATCATGGTCGGCCAGGTCAAGCAGTTCTCGCATGCCGAGTTGAAGACGCTGGCGCAGTACCTGGCCTCGCTGCCGAGCGAACTGCACACGGTGCCGCAATCGCGCTTCCGCTGAACACAAACCGCTCGGCGAACACACTCCGTTCGGACTGAGCCTGTCGAAGGCCCGCGCGCCACGGCACCAAACCTTCGACGGACGGGCCCTCGACAAGCTCGGTCCCTGCTCAGGGCGAACGGTGTGTGGCGAACGGCAAGAGGTTGATCCCCGTAGACTGCGGCTCTCCACGCCACAGACCACGAAGGATCGCTTCATGATGAAACGCTGGATTCCGCTGTTGTGCCTGGGCGCGCTGCTGTGCGCCGGCGCCCATGCCCAGACGCTGCGCTGGGCCTCGCAGGGCGATGCGCAGACCCTGGACCCGCATTCGCAGAACGAGCTGCTGACCAACGCGATCAACGGCCAGGTCTACGAGACGCTGGTCAACCGCGACAGGCAGCTCGGCATCGAGCCGGTGCTGGCCACCGAATGGCAGCAGACCGCGCCGACGCAATGGCGCATGAAGCTGCGGCCGAACGTCAAGTTCCACGACGGCACGCCCTTCACCGCCGACGACGTGGTGTTCTCGGTGCAGCGCGCCCGCGAAGGCACGTCGGACATCAAGGCCTATGCGAACGCACTCGGCGAGCCGAAGAAGATCGACGCGCTGACGGTCGAGTTCAACCTGCCGGCGGTGAACCCGATCTTCCTGCAGCACGCGACGCTGGTGCAGATCATGAGCAAGACCTGGAGCGAGAAGAACAAGGTCACGAAGCCGCTGGACTTCAAGAACAAGGAAGAGAGCTACGCGTCGTTCAACGCGAACGGCACCGGCCCGTACATGCTGGTCTCGCGCGCGCCCGACGTGAAGACCGTCTTCAAGCGCAACCCGGCGTGGTGGGGCAAGTTCGACGGCAACGTGCAGGAGGTGGTGTACACGCCGATCAAGAGCGACCCGACGCGCGTCGCGGCGCTGCTGTCGGGCGAGATCGACTTCGTGCTCGACCCGGCGCCGCAGGACGTGGCGCGGCTGCGCAACACGCCCAGCGTGAAGGTGATCGACGGGCCGGAGAACCGCATCGTGTTCATCGGCATGGACCAGAGCCGCGACGAGCTGCTGTACGGCAGCGTGAAGGGCAAGAACCCGTTCAAGGACCAGCGCGTGCGCCGCGCGCTGTACCAGGCGGTCGACATCGAGACGATCCGCACCAAGCTGATGCGCGGCCAGGCGGTGCCGACCGGCGGCATCACGTCGTCGCCGCTCGGCGCGTACAACGACCCCGAGATCGAGAAGCGGCTGCCGTACGACCTCGACGGCGCGAAAAAGCTGATGGCCGATGCCGGCTATGCGCAGGGCTTCGAGGTGACGCTCGACTGCCCGAACAACCGCTACATCAACGACGAGGAGATCTGCCAGACGCTGGCGTCGATGTGGGCGAAGCTGAACGTGAAGATCCGCGTCAACGCGATGCCGCGCGCGACCTACTTCCCGAAGGTGCAGAAGTTCGACACCTCGATGTTCATGCTCGGCTGGGGCGGCTCGATCACCGACGCCGAGGTCACGCTGACGCCGGTGCTGCGCAGCCGCGGCGAGGGCGGGGTGGGGGCCTGGAACTTCGGCGGCACGAAGGACGCGAAGCTCGACGAGCTGGCCGCGGCCTCGAGCAAGGAAGCCGATCCGAAGAAGCGCGAGCAGCTGATCAAGGCGGCGCTTCGGGAACACAACGAGCAGGTGCTGAACATTCCGCTGCACCGGCAGGTGATTCCGTGGGCGGCGCGCTCGAATGTCGAGGTGGTGCACCGGCCGGACAACTGGCTCGAGTGGCGCTGGATCACGATTAAGTGAAGACTGCGTTGGGGATTCTGTTCACTGCGTGAGGCCGCGCCGGGTCTCGCCCCGGCGGGCGAGTCACTTTCATTTGTCTTGCCAAATGAAAGTAACCAAAGCAAAGGCGCTTGAACCCGAACACCATACGGCTCGTTCTGCACGCTGCGGACAACACGGCCACGCCGCTAGACCTCCACCTTGGTTGGGATTGTTGTCCGTTCTTCCCAAGCAGCTCGCTGCGCATCGCCTGGACCCCGAAGTGGCATTCAGGCTACGCAACCCGAAGCGGGGCGTGTGATGAAAAAGGAAGGGCAACAATCCCAACCAAGGCGGGAGTGCAGCGGCGTGGCCGTGTTGTCCGCAGCGTGCAGAACGAGCCGTATGGTGTGTGTTGAGGCTCTTTGCTTTGGTTACTTTCATTTGAGCCAGCAAATGAAAGTGACTCG
>Ga0209050_1001872_pt1 | contig 20226 bp, 23 predicted proteins | sample Araplavi_mTSA_r2_FD_184276 | JGI IMG/M metagenome (GOLD analysis project Ga0209050, IMG submission 184276) | Arabidopsis root microbial communities from North Carolina, USA - plate scrape MF_Cvi_mTSA_r2 (SPAdes) (version 2) | ecosystem: Host-associated > Plants > Roots > Endosphere | place: USA... | reverse complement strand
TGTTCACCACCGGCAGCATTTCTTTGGGCATGGCTTTAGTCGCTGGCAGGAAGCGAGTACCGTAACCGGCTGCTGGGAACAAGCATTTCTTGATCATAAAAGTCCTTGAAAGGGCTGTGTGTACGAGTTTCGGCGCAGTCTAATCAGCCGGCGAGCACCTTACAATGCCCCGCGCTGGCTAACCGATGTCAACATAGAGAAATATTCTTGGCGATAGTTCCCTGCGGGCGTTCACAGGTCACTACGCAACCCGTTATGCATAGCAGAAACTTGCGTAATTGCACGGTTTTCACCGACCCGATGCGACCTACCCTACACCCATCGGCACCCGTTGCGCGCGTTTGCCGGTATCATGGCGCGATTGAACCAGACAACGAGGCAAATAGATGTCGGAAGCAAAAAGCGTCAACGGATTCCTGATCAACAAGGTGAAAGACGGGCAATGGTGGGTGGCCAGTGTCGCCGGTGAAAATATCGCCGGGCCTTTCCCTTCCGAGGCCCTGGCAATCGAGGTGGCTTCGGTGCTGGAACTTGAGCACCCGGAACCGAAGCGACGCGGCAAGGACAAGAGCTGATCGACGCTCCTCTCGAAAAGCCCTGCCATGGCGCAGGGCTTTTTTATGGTTCTTTCACTGGTTTAGAGGTCACTTCGTTTTCGACGCGAACGCGGTCTCCTGTAGGAGCTGGCTTGTCGGGTCGCCGCATCGCAGCGATGGTCGTTAACGATAACGCGTGTGAACCTGCATAAACGCGGCGCACTGGAGTCCATCGCCAGCAGGCTGGCTCCTACAGTTTCCCGGGAATGTGTGAAGAACCTTTTTGCTGGATAACGAAAAGAAGTGGCCTTTGGCTATAACCTTTTGAGTCCGACGCTGTCTCAGCCTTAGCCCACCCCACTGACGATGATCAAACCATGAATAAAGTTTTGCCTTTGCTAGCAGTATTGGCCCTGAGCGGCTGCGCAACGTCGAAAGAAACCTACCTGGGCAACGGAGAGCAGGGTCTGACGATCGATTGCTCGGGAGAGGCGAATTCCTGGGCCGCCTGCTACGAAAAGGCCGATGCCTCCTGTGCAGGTACCGGCTACCGGATTGTCGGCACCGACGGCACGCCAGCGCTCAAGGTCAGTGAAAAAACCCTCGGCGCCGATATCGGCAATTACAAGAACCGCAGCGTCGTGGTGGTCTGCAAATAGGGCGCTCTGCCCTACAGATGAATTTCGGCGAACCTGATCCCGAGTCCGCGCACCGTTTCAATCAGATCGTCGAGCTTGCCAAAGGACTCGACTTCATCATTGTCATCCACCAGGAAATAGCTGCGCCCGGCGCTTTTCTTGAAAAACACGATCCATTCCCCCAGCTCCGCCGGGTTCTGGATCACATGGGTGGCAGAGATAAGTCCCTCTGCATGGCGCTCCCGGACCTGCTCTCGTTTCATAGTCGACTCCAGAAATGACGATGCCGCCAAAGCCAGGCTTTGGCGGCATCGGTGCTGTGGGTCGATAGTTTATCAGCCGGAAATGCACTCGGTGGCAGCCTTCTGTACATCCTTTGGACGCACCGGGACGTTGGACATGCTCTCGTGCAGCTTGATGCTGCTGCCACCCGAGCGCTCTTCAATGTCGAATACGGCTGACGGCCCCGTGGAATACTTGAGCGGCACGATCACACGCAGGCCATCCTTGTGCGGCTCGATTTGCAAGGCGCCACGACTGTCCGCCAGTTTTTCGCTGAGGCATTGCGCATATTCATGGGGTTTCTTGCCAGAAATCACGCTCATGGTCGGCAGTGACTCGTTGATGTCAGAGACGTTCGCACAACCGCTCACCAATGCCGCCAGCGCAACAACCCACAAACCCCACTTCATACAAAACCTCCGATAAAGAGGCTCGGACAACGCAGATGCGTTTTTTCTCCGAGGCAAACTGCTTTATCGCTCATCAAAGGTGAAATTAGCGTTTTTAATTGTCGAAGCAGCCGGATAATAAGGCCTTCGGGCTGATAAACTGCGCCCATCGCCCATGCTATCGTTTTGATTTTGTAGAAAAAGCCCTTCTGGAGGCGCCCCATGAAATTTATCCATCAGCGCGAGCACCTCAATGAAGACGACATCGTCGTCATTCAATGCTCCCAAATATGCAACATCCGTTTGATGAACGACGCCAACTTCCGCAGCTTCAAGAATGGCGGCCGTCACACCTATCACGGCGGTGCGTTCGACACGTTTCCGGCGCGCATCACCGCCCCCAGCACCGGTTTCTGGAACATCACGATCGACACCGTCAACCGCCGCGCTATCAGCGTGACGCGCAAGCCCACCCTGACGCACTCGATCAAAATCATTCGCCGTTCCAGCACGAAACTGAGCTGATCGGCACACCCGAAACACGAGACAGGCAGATACGACCGTGGCCCAAACGACCAAGTACGTCATCAAATACAAACTCAACGGTGAGCGCCGCTTCGAGTTTGCCCAGCTTGAACACGGCACCGCAGAAGAAGCCAAAGCGGCGCTGGATGCCATTCATGGACAGGACGACGTCATCAGCGAAATCAGCGTCAGCAAAGCGCTGTAACGCAATCCGGAGCGACAATGGACGTCGGCTCCCGTTCGCAGTTCGACCGCAAGCGCCGGAGTGCCTGCTGCATTCAAGTCTTGCAGACTGGCCACCTCAACCCCAAGAGGCCCGGCAATGAGCGAGCAATATCTGGACCGGCTGGACTGGCCCCGGCTGGAACAGCAACTTGACCTGGACGGCTACGCCGTCATCCCTTCACTGCTGAGCCACAAGGCTTGTGATCAGGTCAGCGCCCTGTACCCCCGGACCGAGCCCTTTCGCTCGCACGTGGTGATGGCTCGTCACGGCTTCGGCCGCGGTGAGTACAAGTATTTCAGCTACCCGTTGCCGGACCTTGTGGCGCGCTTGCGCAGCGCGCTCTACCCGCGCCTGGCGCCCATCGCCAATCGCTGGCATGAGCAAATGGGTTTGCCGCAGCGTTTTCCTGATACTCATCCAGCCTTCCTCGAGCGCTGTCATGCCGCTGGTCAGAACCGTCCGACACCCTTATTGCTGCAATATGGTCCGCAGGACTACAACTGCCTGCATCAGGATCTGTACGGTGAGCACGTTTTCCCGTTGCAAGTGGCGATTCTGCTGTCGGACCCCGATCAAGACTTCACCGGCGGCGAATTTGTCATGACCGAACAACGCCCGCGGATGCAGTCACGGCCGATGGTCATCGACCTGAAGAAAGGAGACGGGCTGATCTTTGCCGTCAACCAGCGGCCGGTCAAAGGCACTCGCGGTTACTACCGCGTGACCCTGCGCCACGGCGTGAGTCGCCTGCACAGCGGCAAACGGCATACCCTTGGAATCATCTTCCACGATGCGACATGAGCCCATGAATCCGCTGACGTTCGATCTGTTTGCCGATGCAGAGCCCGAGCAAGAGCCCAGGCGCGAGCAGATCGGCGAACAGTCATACGTGCTGCGAGGCTTCGCCCTGCCCTGGCTGGATCGTTTGCTGCCCGCCCTGGAGGCGGTGCTGCTGGCTGCGCCGTTTCGGCAGATGGTCACGCCCGGCGGCTTTACCATGTCGGTCGCCCTGAGCAGTTGTGGCACATTCGGCTGGACCACTGACCGCAGCGGTTATCGATACACCCGCGACGATCCCCAAACCGGTCAGCCCTGGCCGACGATGCCCGATGTGTTTTTCCAACTGGCACAAGCGGCGGCGCAGGCTGCGGGGTTCAGCGCCTTTGTGCCCGATTCGTGCCTGATCAACCGCTACATCCCCGGGGCAAAAATGTCATTGCATCAAGACAAGGACGAACATTCCTACGCAGCCCCCATCGTTTCGGTATCGCTGGGCTTGCCGGCGATGTTCCTGTTCGGCGGCTTTGCACGCAGTGACAAAAGCCAGCGCATCCCTCTGCTGCATGGTGACATCGTGGTCTGGGGTGGCGTGGATCGCCTGCGTTATCACGGCGTATTGCCGATCAAGGACGGTTTTCACCCGAGACTGGGCGAGCAACGCATCAACTTCACCTTCCGCACCGCCGGATGAAGACTTCGAATTTGACCGCAAGCGCCGGAGTGTGTGGGAATTGCCCCATGGTTAATGTGCAGGCAACTCCTCAAAGGACGTGACGCCATGACAACCCAATCGACCAAGATCCTCACCGAAAACGATCCGCGCTGGGCCGCCGTGGTCGCGCGCGACCCCAAGGCTGACGGGCAGTTTGTCTATGCCGTGAAGACCACAGGCATCTACTGCAACCCGAGCAGCCTTGCGCGCCTGCCCAAGCCACACAATGTCGAATTCTTCGATAGCGCCGAACAGGCCCGGGCCGCGGGTTACCGTCCGAGCAAGCGCGCAGCAAAGGATCAGAGCGAACTCGCCGCGCAGCATGCCGCCACCGTGGCCGCTGCCTGCCGCCAGATTGAAAGCGCCGAAACGCTGCCCACCCTGGTCGAACTGGCCGAGGCTTCGGGATTGAGCAGCTTCCACTTCCATCGCGTGTTCAAAGCCGTCACCGGCCTGACGCCCAAGGGCTACGCCGACGCCCATCGTTCACGCAAGGTGCGCGAGCGCCTGGCAGACGGCGGTTCGGTGACCGATGCCCTGTATGACGCCGGCTTCAACTCCAACAGCCGGTTTTATGAAGCGGCAGACCAGTTGCTCGGAATGAAACCCGGGGACTACCGCGCTGCCGGGCAAAACAACGACATTCGTTTTGCTGTCGGCCAGTGTTCGCTGGGGGCAATTCTGGTAGCGCAAAGTGAACGTGGGGTTTGCGCGATTTTGCTCGGTGATGATCCGCACCAACTGGTTTGTGATCTGCAAGACAAGTTCCGGCGAGCCAATTTGATTGGCGCCGATCAGGCGTTCGAAGCGTTGATTGCCAAGGTCGTCGGCTTTATTGAAGCCCCGGCGATTGGCCTGGACCTGCCATTGGATGTGCGCGGCACCGCGTTCCAGGAACGGGTCTGGCAAGCGCTGCGGGAAATCCCTGTCGGCAGCACGGCGAGCTACGCCGATGTCGCGCTACGCATCGGTTCGCCAAAAGCCGTTCGCGCCGTAGCTCAAGCCTGCGGCGCGAACAACCTGGCCGTGGCAATCCCGTGCCATCGCGTGGTGCGCAGCGATGGCAATCTCTCGGGCTATCGCTGGGGTGTCGAGCGCAAACGCCAGTTGCTGGAGCGCGAATCGCGCTGATCAGCGATTCACGTCCACCACCACGCGCCCGCGCAACTGCCCGGCAAGCAAGCGCGGCGCGGCTTCGATGGCTTCGCTCAAGCCGATTTCGTGACTGATCAACGGCAACAGATTGAAGTCCAGGTCCTTGGCCAGGCGACTCCAGGCCTCCACGCGCTTGGCTTTGGGCTGGGTCACGCTGTTGATGCCGGCCAGGGTCACACCGCGCAATATGAAGGGTGCAACGGACGCCGGAAAGTCCATGCCCTGTGCCAAACCGCAGGCCGCGACGGTGCCATTGGCCTTGGTGCTGGCGCACGCATTGGCCAGGGTGTGGCTGCCGACCGAATCGATCACGGCCGCCCAGCGCTCCTTGGCCAAGGGTTTGCCCGGCTCGGACAGCGTGGCGCGATCGATGATTTCGCTGGCGCCCAGTTGCTTCAGGTAGTCGTGCTCCGAGGTACGTCCGGTGGATGCGACCACCCGATAGCCGAGCCTGTTCAGCAACGCGATGGCGAAACTGCCGACGCCACCGTTGGCGCCGGTGACCAGGATTTCACCCTGCCCGGGCGTCACGCCGTTGTGCTCAAGGGCCAGGATGCACAGCATGGCCGTGTAGCCCGCCGTACCGATGGCCATCGCCTGGGCGGAGGTGAATGCCTTCGGCAGCGGGATCAGCCAGTCACCGTTCAAGCGAGCCTTCTGCGCCAGGCCGCCCCAATGCCCTTCCCCTACGCCCCAACCGTTGAGCAGGACATGGTCACCGACCTTGTAGTCCGGATGCCCGCTGAGCTCGACCACACCGGCCAGGTCGATGCCCGGCACCATCGGGAATTTGCGCACCACCGGACTGCTGCCGGTGATTGCCAGGCCATCCTTGAAGTTCAGCGTGCTATAGGCGACACGCACCGTGACATCGCCCTCGGGTAACTGATCGTCCTGGATCTCTTGCAGTGTGGCCCGGTAACCGCTGTCGTCTTTGTCGATCAAAATACCTTTGAACATTACGGCCTCTCAATGGAATCAGTCTGGTTGTGGTGCATTTGAAATAACACATGGCAGCAGATTGTCGTACCCGACTTTAAGCCAATCAGCGACCCCAGCGAGCGCCGAAGAAAGCCTGGCGAACTGAAAAGACGACTGGCCTTGCGCCAATCGTTGCGTTACAAATCCTGTTCTACCGTCCCTGCCCTGCTTCAACGTCGGAGAACACAGCACATGAACCCATGGCCAGATACCCGCATTCTTGACCTGCTCGGGATCGAACTGCCGATCATTCAGGGGCCGATGGCCGGTGCCACGAACTCGTCCATGGTGATTGCGGCCTGCAATGCCGGCGGCCTCGGCTCGATGCCAGCGGCGATGCTCAGCATCGATCAACTGCGCGAAGAGCTGAAAACCATCCGCCAACATACCCGGCGCCCGATCAACGTCAATTTCTTCTGTCATCAGCCTCCAACCCCTGATGAGCAACGCGCGCAGGACTGGAAAAACCTGCTGCAACCCTACTACCAGGAACTCGGCGCCGATTTCGATGCGCCAACTCCGGTGTCCAATCGGGCGCCGTTCGATGACGCAGCCTGCCAAGTGATCGAAGAGTTTCGCCCCGAGGTGGTGAGCTTTCACTTTGGCCTGCCGGAAAAATCCCTGCTCGACCGGGTCAAAGCCACCGGTGCGAAGGTATTGTCCTCGGCCACCACCGTCGCAGAAGCCGTGTGGCTGGAGCAGCATGGCTGCGATGCGATCATTGCCATGGGCTATGAAGCCGGAGGCCATCGCGGGATGTTCCTCAGCGATGACCTGAGCAGCCAGGTGGGCACGTTCGCCCTGGTGCCACAAGTCGTCGATGCAGTGAAAGTGCCGGTGATTGCCGCTGGCGGCATCGCTGATGCACGAGGTGTCGCCGCCGCCTTCATGCTGGGCGCTTCGGCGGTGCAGGTGGGCACGGCGTACCTGTTCACCCCGGAGGCCAAGGTCAGCCCCTCCCATCACAAAGCGTTGCGCACCGCCAAGGAAAGCGAGACGGCGGTGACCAACGTGTTCACCGGTCGCCCGGCCCGGGGCATTCTTAATCGGGTGATGCGCGAACTGGGGCCCATGAGCGCCAAGGCTCCGGCCTTTCCCCTGGCCGGTGGCGCGTTGATGCCGTTGCGGGCCAAAGGTGAAGCGGACTTCAGCAACCTTTGGGCCGGCCAGGCATTTACTCTCGGCGTTGAATTGACCACCGAGGCACTGACTCGAAAACTGGCTGAAGAAGGTTTAGCGAGGCTGCTGCGTCGCCCCTGAGGATCATTTGCGTTAAAATTGTATACAGTTTTGTGACAGCTCATTCCGTTTAAAGGCAATTCGCTATATATTTCTCTACATAACGATTTACCCTTGCTGCAATTGCCTTTAACGGAGCCGTTTCATGACCATTCGCGTCTCACGTTTTGCCCCTGCGTGCCTCACGAGCCTGCTCGCCGTATTCGCCTTCGGCTCAGCTCAGGCGGACGAAGTCCAGGTGGCTGTCGCTGCCAACTTCACCGCGCCCATCCAGGCCATCGCCGCTGATTTCGAAAAGGCTACCGGGCATAAACTGGTGACCGCCTTTGGTGCCACCGGCCAGTTCTACACCCAGATCAAAAACGGCGCGCCGTTCGAAGTGTTCCTCTCGGCCGACGACAGCACCCCGAAAAAACTCGAGGCCGAAGGCGACACCGTCAAGGGTTCGCGCTTCACCTACGCGGTCGGCACCCTGGCGCTGTGGTCGGCCAAGGAAGGCTACGTCGATGCCAAGGGCGATGTGCTGAAAAAGAATGAGTACCAGCACCTGTCCATCGCCAATCCGAAGGCTGCGCCTTACGGCCTGGCGGCGACTCAGGTGCTGGCCAGGGAAGGTCTGACCGACAAGGTCAAGGACAAGATCGTTGAGGGCCAGAACATTACCCAGGCCTACCAGTTCGTCTCCACCGGCAACGCCGAGCTGGGTTTTGTCGCGCTGTCGCAGATCTACAAGGACGGCAAGATCACCAGCGGTTCGGCCTGGATCGTTCCGGCCAGCCTGCACGACCCGATCAAGCAGGACGCCGTGATCCTCAACAAGGGCAAGGACAACCCGGCCGCCAAGGCATTGGTTGACTACCTCAAGGGGCCGAAAGCGGCAGCTGTCATCAAGTCCTACGGTTACGAAATCTAAAATGTCGCTATCGAGTGCCGATTTTTCCGCCATCTGGCTGACGTTGAAACTGGCGTCCCTGACGACCGTCATCCTGCTGATTGTCGGCACTCCGATTGCGCTATGGCTTTCGCGCACCCGCTCCTGGTGGCGCGGTCCGGTCGGGGCGATTGTCGCCCTGCCCCTGGTGTTGCCACCGACCGTGATCGGTTTTTATCTGTTGCTGGCGCTGGGCCCTCACGGGTTCATTGGCCAGTTCACCCAATCACTCGGTCTTGGCACCCTCACTTTCAGTTTTGCAGGTCTGGTCATCGGTTCGGTGTTGTATTCGATGCCCTTTGTCGTCCAGCCGCTGCAAAACGCTTTTTCCGCCATTGGCACGCGCCCGCTCGAAGTGGCTGCGACGCTGCGGGCCAATCCCTGGGACACCTTTTTCAGCGTAACGCTGCCCCTGGCCCGCCCCGGTTTCATTACCGCCGCCATTCTCGGTTTCGCCCACACCGTCGGCGAGTTCGGTGTGGTGCTGATGATCGGTGGCAACATTCCCGAGAAGACCCGCGTGGTCTCGGTGCAGATCTACGATCACGTCGAAGCCATGGAATACGCCCAGGCCCATTGGCTGGCCGGGGCGATGCTGGTGTTCTCGTTTGTCGTCTTGCTGGCGCTGTATTCCAGCCGGAAAACCAAAGCGGGCTGGAGCTGACCGATGATTCACATGCGCCTGAAACTGGATTACCCGGGCTTCGCCCTGGACGTCGACCTGCAACTGCCGGGTCGTGGCGTCACCGCGCTTTACGGTCATTCCGGTTCGGGCAAGACCACTTGCCTGCGCTGCATCGCCGGCCTGGAACGGGCCGATCAGGGTTTTATCCAGGTCAACGATGAAGTCTGGCAAGACAGCGCCAACAAGGTTTTCGTCGCGCCGCACAAACGCACGCTGGGCTACGTGTTCCAGGAAGCCAGCCTGTTTCCTCATCTGTCGGTGCTGGCCAACCTGGAGTTCGGCCTCAAGCGCATCCCGAAGCCGCAGCGGCGGGTCGACATGGCCCACGCTACCGAACTGCTCGGCATCCGCCACTTGCTGGACCGCCATCCGCAACACCTTTCGGGCGGCGAGCGACAGCGCGTCGGCATCGCCCGCGCCTTGCTCACCAGCCCGAAACTGTTGTTGATGGACGAGCCCCTGGCAGCGCTGGATGCCCAACGCAAAAGTGAAATCCTGCCCTACCTGCAGCGGCTGCACGACGAACTCGACATTCCGGTGCTGTACGTCAGCCACTCCCAGGATGAAGTCGCGCGGCTTGCCGACCATATCGTGTTGCTCAGCAACGGCAAGGCATTGGCCAGCGGACCGATCGGCCAGACTCTGGCGCGCCTCGACTTGCCTCTGGCCATGGGGGACGACGCCGGAGTGGTGATCGAAGGTCGTGTCAGCGCCTATGACGCCGACTACCAATTGCTGAGCCTGCAGTTGCCCGGCACCAGCCTCAACATTCGGGTACCGCATACACCCATGGATGCAGGCCAGGCACTGCGCTGCAAGGTCCAGGCACGGGATGTCAGCCTGAACCTGCACAGTGCCGGGCACAGCAGCATTCTCAATCGCCTGCCGGTCACCGTGGTCAGTGAAATGAACGCCGACAACGCCGCCCATGTGCTGATTCGCCTGGACGCCGCCGGCACGCCGCTGCTGGCGCGGATCACGCGTTATTCCCGCGATCAACTGAACGTCCACCCTGGCCAGCAACTCTGGGCACAAATCAAAGCGGTCGCGGTACTGGCGTAAATCCGCCGGCACGACTGCAGCGGGGCGCGGTCCATGGCTGTAACGCCCCGTGATTCCTCGCCCAGGACGCTTGTCATGCCCGATGAACTGCCACCTGACCTGCATTATGTCGATGACACCCAGCCGGGCATCACCCGCCGGAAACTGCGCGGAAAATTCGCCTACTTCGACCCGGCGGGCCAGCGCATCACCGACCCGGAGGCAATCAAACGCCTCAACGCACTCGCGGTGCCACCCGCCTATACCGAGGTGTGGATCTGCGCCGACCCATGCGGGCACCTGCAGGCCACCGGGCGGGATGCCCGGGGTCGCAAACAATACCGTTATCATCCGCGCTGGCGGGAGGTGCGCGACGCCGACAAGTACTTGCGCCTGCGTGAGTTCGGCCTGGCCTTGCCGAAACTGCGCCAGCGACTGGAAGCCGAATTGGCGGCACCGGGGTTCAGTCGCGACAAAGTCATGGCCACGGTCATCACTCTGCTGGACACGACGTTGATCCGTATCGGCAACAGCCAATATGCCCGGGACAACCGCTCCTACGGCCTTACGACCTTGCGCAGCCGCCATGTAGAGATCAACGGCAGCGCCATCCTGTTCCAGTTCCGCGGCAAAAGTGGCGTCGAACACCAGATCACCGTGAAAGACCGAAGACTGGCGCGGATCATCAAACGCTGCCAGGACATTCCCGGGCAGAACCTGTTCCAGTATCTGGATGAAAACGGAGACCGGCACACCGTCAGTTCATCCGACATCAACAGCTATTTGCAAACGCTCACCGGCGCCGAATTCACCGCCAAGGATTACCGCACCTGGGCCGGCAGCGTCCTGGCTCTGGCGATGTTGCGCAAACTGCAGTGGGAGCCTGAAACGGATGCCAGGCGGCACCTGGTGGACATGGTCAAGAACGTTGCCAGGCAGCTCGGCAATACCCCGGCGGTGTGCCGCAAATGCTATATCCACCCGGCGGTGCTGGATGGCTTTCTTCTCGGTGATCTGGCGCAACTGCCAAGGACCAGAGCGCGCAAGGGGCTATCGGCCGAAGAGGTCGGGCTGGCGATCTTCCTTGAGAGAATGCCCGCCGCGCCTGAACCGACGAATTGACCTGCCTATTTTTTGCACGATCACCAATGACTTCTATAGTTGAACTGAACACGAATCCGCTGCGGAGACGCCATGGAAGACATTTTCGTCGTGAAGCGTTGCAACAAGATCATCATTCATGGCCGCCGTGCGGGTGAAAATGACCATCTGCCTCCGGATGCAGAGGTCTGGTATCGCATCGCCGATACCCGCACCCAAGGTTTTATCGGAGATGGCTACGACACTGAAGAAGACGCTCAGCGTGTTTGCCGGCAGTTGAACGCCAAATCACAAGTGACAGCCCGACAAGGTTGAGGGCCTGTCACCATTTTTTAACGGGTCTATACTGAAATGGCTGAAGGAACAGCGACCCCAACGGCAGAAAGCTCGCTCCCGGCGGGCTTTTTGCTGCCACACCAGGTTTCTTGAACGGAGGTGTCTCCCATGTCCGAAAAAGAGTCCATCACCACCCTGCTCACCTTGCTCGACTCCCGTCAGGCGCGCCTGGCTGCGGCCTGCAAGGAAATCGCCGACTGGGTCGATCATCAAGGCGGACACCCTACCGCCCTCAGAATTCGTGATCGCCTGAACGACATCGAGAAGGACACGCCGCTGATCCGGCACACGCTGTCTTCTCTCCAGCCTGTCGACCGGCCTCTGCCTCGGTTCAGATGATCCGCCACGGATTCGCGGTACGAGGACAGGCCCGATTAGGGCAGCATGACCGGTGGCACTGACGCCTCCGGACAGCTGGCTGCCTGCCGAGTTTTCACCCTCTCTTGCAACCCGACCTCGTGCCGGGATTTTTTGTTGCGCAAAACCAATCGAACGTCACCGCTCACGTGGGGTCAACCGATCACACGTCACCAAGGAGACGTTCCAATGGTCACTCATTTCAAAGTCAGCGGGCACCTGGCCTGCGGTCACCACGGCAACAACCTGGTATCGACCCGCGAACTCAATCGGGTGAAATGCAGAAGCTGCCGAAACACCGACGCCTACAAAGAAGCCCGCAAGGCTGAACGCAACGCTGCCCGCCGCGCAGCACGCAAAGCCAAAGCCGTGCACACCGCCGACAACTGGCGTTCAGCCTGGACCGAACGACTGACCGCGATGGCCGGCCTGCAACGACTGCCACGGGGATTTGCCGGCCAACCTTTCGTCTAAGTAATTGAAACAGCTACCAGGCTTTTACTGCGATCAGATGTCCCTGCACGCTGGCTCCATGACCTCGCGCAGGGACATGCGCTTGAACGCCTCGACCAGCGCGCGCCCTTCCTCTGGCGTACAAGTGACCGCCAAGCGCATGGTCGCCTCGCCCAGGTGCCAGATCAAAAACGCGGATTGCCGGACCTTCAGCTCATCGCTTTGCGGATACACACGAAGCATGGCTTGGGCCAGCATTTCTCCGGCCACCCGGCTCTCCTCCAGCTCCAGCTGCAACAACTGCTTGTCGGCCTGCATGCCGGACCAGATGTCTCGCATCACCGGTGTCGCCATCACGATCTCGTAATACAGGTCGAGCAACTGCGAATAAGCGGCCTGCAAACCCTGGGCATCCTCGACAGTCTCCAATGCCTGTGCAATGCAATGACGGCTCTCCGCGTTGTAGCGTTCGGCGAGCGTTCGGATGACGGCGCTCTTGTCGGGGAAATACTGATAAAGGGAACCGATCGAGATCTCGGCGCGCTCGGCGATTTCACTCATTTTGAGCTGATCGCTGCCCTTGCCCGCAATCAATTGAGTCGCCACGGTCAGAATCCGCTCCTGACGCTCGCGACTGCGCTGTTGCGTGGGATTACGCCGAACAGCTTCTGCAGCAGGCTGTTCGAGGGCTTCAGTTGTCTTTTTGCGCACGAGCGAATTTCCCGATCAATAACGTGACATGTACTCACCTTAGCATCGCCCATCCCCATGCCAAACAACAGATGCCCACACGTCGGGCAATTCGATCCGAAGGGTTGACGCACAAACATGAGGATCTATCATCTTTTAAACGTGAGCATTACTCACATTAACCGATGGAGATGAACGCGATGAACACCGCTCAGCAAACCCTGCTGGTCCTCGGCGCTACCGGCAAAACCGGACGGCGAATCACTCAACGACTCGAAGCGGCCGGCCTGCCCGTTCGCCAGGGTTCCCGCGATGCGAATCCTCCTTTCGACTGGGAAGATCGATCGACCTGGGACGCGGTAATCGAGGGTGTTCATGCGGTCTACATATCCTTCCAGCCCGATCTCGCCGTTCCAGGCGCCGTCGAAACCATCCAGGCTTTCACCGACCTGGCGGTGAAAAGCGGAGTGCGCAAACTGGTTTTGTTATCCGGGCGCGGTGAAGTCGAAGCGCAACAGGCCGAACGTGTCGTACAGGACAGCGGGATTGACTGGACGATTCTGCGGGCCAGCTGGTTTTGCCAGAACTTCAGCGAGGCACACTTTCTTGAACCCATAGTGCAAGGTGAGCTCGCACTCCCCGTCGGCCAGGTCGCCGAACCCTTTGTCGATGCAGACGACATCGCAGAGTGCGCCGTCGCCGCATTGACCCAGCCCGGGCATACACACCAGCTCTATGAATTGACCGGTCCTCGGGCGTTGACCTTTGCCGACGCCGTGACCGAGATTGCCCGAGCCACTCATCGCAACATCGAATTCGTGGCCGTACCGGCGCTCGCCTATCGACAGGCAATGGAACAGGAACAACTTCCCCCGGTGTTGATCGATCTGGTGCTGTACCTCTTCACCACCGTGCTCGACGGCCGCAACACACTGGTGACCGATGGCGTGCAGCGGGCACTGGGACGACCGGCGCGCGACTTCAGCGATTATGTGCAGCGAACTGCCGCTGCGGGCATCTGGGGAAATGGGCGTACGATGTAACGCATTGGCGAGAACAGGGTACGTCGACTAGGGTCTCTTGCGTATCGAACTGCGGCGCCTTAATTGGCAGGAGCCTGATCAAGGAGAAAACGCATGTCACTCAATCGTAGTGCCGAACAAACCTACCGCCAGTGGTCCACCCCGATCCTGCTGGAACTCAAGGAGCGAGAGCATCAATTGACCCCGTCAGACCGCCAGGCGTTGGAAAACGTGTTGCAGGAAAGAAGGCTGATCAACACCGGCAACCCGACCGGCAGCGATCGTCGCAAGGCAGGCCCTTGATCCCGCATAACGCCCGTGAGCGAAGTCTTTACCGCGCTAGAACCACCCACTGCGATCATCTTCCAGCGCCTGACGACACTGCTTGAGTTGGGCGTTGTAAATCTCCGATTGCTTTTGCACTTTCTGGGCCACCTGCATCAGCCACGGTTTACTGCGATAGGAATTGCGGCTAAAGCCCCCACGCCCCTCGTGATAAGCCAGGTACTGATTGTAGGTGTCCCATTTGGAGATTCCGAGCTGACGTTGCGTGCCCGTCGTGTACCAGCCGATAAACATGATCGCGTCGTCAAAACTGTCACGTGAACCGCCGTTACCAGTACTGTCCTTGTACTCACCCCACACCGGGTCCTGAGCCTGCGCATAACCATAGGCCGAACTGACTCGCCCCCAGGGGATCACCCAGAGCAGGTAGTCACGCGGCGGCAATGCGTCCGCCACGTAGCTGCTTTCCTGCTTCATGATCGCCATGGCCACATGCAGTGGTGTCCCATATTCACTCTGCATTTCCAGCGAGTCCTCGTACCAGTCGGGATACTCACGGTAAATACTGCAGAGATTGTCCTGATCCTTGGGTGGCATCGTCGTGCAACCTGTCAAAAACATGAACAACAAAGTCAACAGCAAAATATTTCGTTGTGTCATTCATCACGCTCAAAAATAAAGTTCTTCGCACAATCCCGGGAAACTACTGTAGGAGCCAGCCTGCTGGCGATGGACTCGAATGCGCCGCGTTCATCCAGTTCACCCGCGTTATCGTTAACGACCATCGCTGGCAGGCCAGCTCCTACAAAGGACCGCGTTTATCCAGGACACCCGCGTTATCGCTAACGACCATCGCTGGCAAGCCAGCTCCCACAAAAGACCGTGCCCACGCTGAAACTGTAGGGGCCAGCCTGCTGGCGATGGACTCCAGTGCGCCGCGTTCATCCAGCTAACCCGCGTTATCCTTAACAACCATCGCTGGCAGGCGCCGGATTCAGGCAATTGCAGGCAAAAACGTCAGAAGACTTCCAGCTTGATCGCGTCACCCTTATCGAAAGGGTTCTTTGTAAATCCCTGTTGCACGACGAGACCAGAGGGGACTCCGGGTTTCGATCTAGAGCATCTTCTCCAGGCCGACCTTGTCGCTGAGCCAGGCTTTGAAGCTGCGCCATTTGCCGCCGGGTTCCTTGCGCAAGGTGTGTTGACGGCCCTCGTCCTCGGTGAGCCAGACAACTTCGCCGTTTTCCAGTCGGGCCTGGTAACTCATGGCCGGCGCCATGCCATCAAGCGCCGCCTGGCGCACGTAGCCGGCCAGTTCTGGACTGTCGACCAGCACTCCGACTTCAGTGTTCCAGAACAGTGAACGCGGGTCGAAATTGAACGAACCGATGAACACTTTCTGCCTGTCCAGGATCATGGCCTTGGTGTGCAGGCTGGAGTCCGAGCCACCACTGAGTCCAAACGAAGAACTGCGGCCGGTATCTTCCGGCTGACGCCGCAGCTCATAGAGTTTCACGCCATGTTCGAGCAGCGTCTTGCGATACGGTGCATAGCCGCCATGCACCGCCGGGACATCGGTGGCTTCCAGTGAATTGGTCAGCAGGCGCACATCAACGCCGGCATCGGCACGCCCCAGGAGATAGTCCATGCCCGACTTTTGCGGGACGAAGTAGGCCGACATCATGATCAGCTCGTTGCTGACGCCATCGAGTTCAGGCCGCAGTTGTGTGGCCATCAATAACGCACGTGCCGGTTCGCCGTCAGCCAGGACCTTGCTCGGAGCATCCCACATCGCCGTGCCATGGGCCCAGATCAGTTGCTTGCGCCACGTCTCGAATTGCGGCCGAGTCTGGTAGGTCATGAGATGGTCGTACAAAGCCCTGTGCTCGGTACGTGAGGACTGGAGCGACTGCTCCAGACGTTGACGGCTCTCGCGCAAGTCCTGTGCTGTCGGCTTGTTGATCTGGAAGTCACTGATCGATTGGCTCAAGGCGCTGTTCCAGTACTGATCGAAGCTGTGCCCCAATTGCTCGGCGACCGGTCCGATGCAAAGCAGGTCCATGTCGGTGAAGTTGAGATCGGGCTTGGCGTCGAAATATTCATCCCCCAGGTTGCGCCCACCGACGATGGCTGCGCTGTTGTCAGCCAGCCACAGTTTGTTGTGCATGCGTCGGTGCTGCTGGGAAAGATCAAGCAAACGGCCCATGGTTCGAGTCACCACGGTGCTGCGCCCCAGATGCAAAGGGTTGAAGACGCGGATATGGATGTTCGGGTGCACCGCCAGGGTAGCGATGACTTCTTCCTGGCCGTCGGTGGCGGTGTCATCGAGCAGGATACGTATCCGTACGCCGCGATCGGCAGCCAGCAGCATTTCATTGACCAGTGCCCGGGTGCTGAGACCGTTATGCACGATGTAGTACTGCAGATCGACGGATTTCTGCGCATTGCGGATCAACTCGGCGCGCGCCCGGAAGGCTTCACTGCTGTTGGGCAGCAAGCGAAAACCCGAGCGCCCCTCATGCGCGGCAGCCTGAGCCTGGATCGAGCGCCCGAAAGCCGATTCGCTGGCGGGGATCGCCTCGCTGAAGTCGTGGGGCATGCGCGTGGTGGCGCAACCGACGAACAGCAACGCGAAAAACATGGCGCAGAGGAACCGGGACATGGGCTGGTCCTCAACCTCGACGGGTGTAGATGTGGACCCGGCATCCAGCCAGTACCGGCTGCCGAGAACACGCAGCCCTCGATAATCCGCACGCTTTGTTCCAGTAAAGCCCGTTTCAGGCAGCGTGTCGAAATTTACCGTTCCCCGCAGCGTATGCAGCCGGGCAGTAGCGAACTGCGCAAAAGATTGTTTGATGGCGCAAAAAGCTGGTCTAGCCGAGCCCCCATAAAAAAACGACGCCACTCTTCAAAGGAGGGCGCCGTTTTTATTTAAAGCCTTACGCCACGCCGACGAAATCGCTCGCTGTCAGGGCGACATGCCCGACCAGATCGATTTGGAAATCAGCGCCATTACCGTTGTTGACATTGCCCTCCACATACGTGTGATCAACCCCGCCGACATTGGCGAAGTGGTACTTCAATTGCGCTTGGTTACTGAACTCAGTGCCGACACCATTCCACTCGCCGAGGAAGGCAAAGTCCTGATTACCGGCGGAACCTGCGCCGGAGGTCCGGGCATCGATCTGAGACAGATCGATGTGGTCAGCTCCCTGCACAAAGTCGGTGATCACATCGCGGCTTGCGGTCGAAGTGCCCGAATCATTGATGGCGCTGAACATGAAGATGTCCGCCCCCGCCCCACCAGTCAAAATGTCGCGGTTGCCATTGCCTGTCAGCGTGTCAGCGCCATCTCCACCACTGAGGGTGTCGACGCCGCCTTGCCCGGTCAGGGCATTGTTGGCGTTATTGCCGGTCAAGCTGTTGGTGCCGTTGCTGCCGAGAACATTCTCGATGCCGCTCAAGGTGTCGCTACCGGTTTGCGAACTGCTCGCCAGGCCAGTAGACAAGTTGACCGTGGCGTTGGCCGAGGTCCCCGACAGGTCGTAGGTATCGGTGTCGCCACCACCGTCGTAGCTGTCATTGCCGTCATTGGCCGACGCCCGGAAGGTGTCGTTGCCAAGGCCACCGAACAGGCTGTCAATGCCTTGCCCACCAATCAGCACGTCGTCACCGCTGCCAGCGTCCATCCAGTCATCACCGCCCTGGCCCTGCAGCAGGTTATTCGCGCCGTCGCCCTGGATGTGATCATTGCCGGAACTACCGGTGACGTTCTCGATGCCGGTCAGGGAGTCGTTGCCGGTCTGGGTGCTGGTTGACGTGCCGAGGAGCAAATCGACCGTGGCCGACGCCGATGTGGCCGATAAGTCATAGGTGTCGGTACCCGCGCCGCCGTCATACTGGTCGTTGCCGTCGTTCAGCGATGCCAGCAGCGTATCGTTGCCTGCCTCACCAAAGACGGAGTCGTTGCCGGCCATGCCGCCAAGTTGGTTGTTACCGGTATTGCCGTGGATGACGTTGTCCAGCCCGTTACCCGTGCCGTTACTGTTGTTCGACCCCAGCAATGTCAGGTTCTCGACGTTGGCACCCAGGGTGTAGCTGACCGAAGACATGACCGTGTCGGTGCCTTCATTCAGATTTTCCTGAACCGTATCGCCATTGGCATCCACCCTGTAGATGTCGTTACCGGCGTTCCCCCGCATCGTGTCGTTACCGCTGCCGCCGTCAAGCAAGTCGGAGCCCAGGCCACCATTAAGGACGTCGTTGCCCGAATACCCCATCAGGATGTCCTGATAGTTGGTGCCATTGAGCGTGTTGCCGAAGAAGTTGGTGCCTTCGATGAAGCGCCCTACCGCTTCCGAAGGGTCGGACGTCAGCTGTTCCACTGTGCCGTTGTTGTCGGTGTAAGTGGTGATGACCCGAAGCTGCTGGCCGAACTGCGCCGAGGTGGGCGCAAAGGTCGAGGCATTCGCCCCGGCAATACTGATCCAGGCCGCGCCCACCAGTGCTTGCCATTGGAAGCTGAACCCGCTTGGCGCAGGCAAGCCGTCGGCGTCCTGTATGGTCGAGGTATTGGCGGTCAGCCGGTATTGAGCTGGCACCGGACGGCCAGGTGTGGTCGGCGCAGTGGCAAACCCCGACAGCACCACATTGCCGGTTGGCAGACTGTTGGTGATGTTCAGGTTGACTGTGCGGTCGGCGAAACGCAGTTTTTCAATGCCAGTCACGATGTCGGTGCCATCGATATTCGCCGCGCCGACCCGCAAATCCACCACTTTGAACGCCGTGATCAACTCGCCACCCGGCCGGGTATCGGTGAACTTGGTGATGCTGTAGTCGGCAAAATTGCCACTGTACAGCGCTTCATCGGCTGCGCCGTCGGCCGTGCCTGGGGCTGCGTGGTTGTCACCCAGAATGAAGTCCGGACGGGTCGCTTGCAGGCCAGTAAAGTGCTGGGCAAACCCCTGACTGGCGAGCAAGTGATTCAGATCGGCGAGTTTGATCGAGTCACCGACGATCACGTCATTACCGCCGTTACCTTGGGAGACATCATTGCCACTGCCGCCAATCAACCAGTTTTCCGTGGCATTACCGATCAGACCCGCCAGAGGGTTGGCCGGGGTCGTCGTGTTTGGACGGCTATCACTGAAGCGTGAACCGATCAAACCCTCAATGTCTGTCAGCAAGGCGTTGAACGGCTGGAACAGCACAGCAGTGCCCGGCGCCGCCACGATGTTCTGGTTGTTAAGGTCTGCGGCCGCATCCAGGGCAATGTTCACATCGCTGAAGGCCGCGATATCGAAGCCCACATCGCCAATGGCTTCATCGCCGTCACCTTGACCCGGAGCGCCACCCAGGCCAGGCAACAGAATGTCGTCACCGACACCTCCGAACTCCTGGTCACCCGTGGAACCGCCGGAAATGATGTCATCGCCGTCCTCACCGAACAGAATGTCCGGGCCATCGCCACCGTAGATCTCGTCGTTACCGTCTCCGCCATGCACCAGATCAGTGTCGCCGCCGGCATCGATGTAGTCATTGCCGGCGCCACCGTACAACTCGTCGATCCCGGCTTCACCGTAGAGGTGATCGTTACCGTTACCGCCAATCACCACATCGAGGGCACCTGCGCTGGTCCCGGCATAGATGGTGTCGTCCCCTTCACCGCCATCGAGGAAGTCTTCGATATCACCGCCGTAGATCACATCGTTGCCGTCACCGCCATAGATATGGTCGGCACCGGCCTTGCCATCGAGGATGTCATCGCCACCTTCGCCATAGATCGTATCGTCGCCATCGCCAGCGTCGAGCCAGTCGTTATAGTCGGTGCCAGACAATACTTCGTGCGAGTTATAGCACACT
>Ga0209050_1001871_pt1 | contig 20232 bp, 8 predicted proteins | sample Araplavi_mTSA_r2_FD_184276 | JGI IMG/M metagenome (GOLD analysis project Ga0209050, IMG submission 184276) | Arabidopsis root microbial communities from North Carolina, USA - plate scrape MF_Cvi_mTSA_r2 (SPAdes) (version 2) | ecosystem: Host-associated > Plants > Roots > Endosphere | place: USA... | reverse complement strand
ATGCGCCTTTCTTCTATCCGGATTCTACCCACGCTCCACGGTTGCCTAATTTTGAAGTTCAACCGTTTCTGGGGGACGCATGCTGCAGAATATCAGGGACAATTCACAAGGCTGGATTGCCAAGACTATTATCGGGGTCATCGTTGCACTGATGGCCTTGACCGGTTTCGACGCCATTTTTCAGGCCACGACGAGCAAGAATGAAGCGGCGAAGGTCAATGGTGAAGAAATCAGCCAGAACGAGCTGAGCCAGGCGGTCGATATGCAACGCCGCCAGCTTATGCAACAGCTGGGCAAGGATTTCGATGCTTCCTTGCTGGATGAAAAAATGTTGCGCGAATCGGCCCTCAAGGGCCTGATCGATCGCAAACTGCTGCTGCAAGGCGCAGAACAATCGAAGTTTGCCTTTTCCGAAGCGGCACTTGATCAGGTCATCCTGCAAACACCGGAATTTCAGGTTGATGGCAAGTTCAGCTCCGAGCGTTTCGACCAGGTGATTCGCCAGCTTGGCTATACCCGCATGCAATTCCGCCAGATGCTGGCTCAGGAAATGCTGATTGGCCAGCTGCGTGCCGGTCTGGCCGGTAGCGGTTTCGTGACCGATGCGCAGGTGCTGGCATTTGCCCGTCTGGAAAAACAGACCCGCGATTTCGCTTCGCTGAACATCAAGGCTGACCCGGCGGCTGTGAAGCTGACCGACGAAGAGGTCAAGGCCTATTACGACGAACACGCCAAGGAATTCATGACGCCGGATCAGGTGGTCATCGATTACCTCGAGTTGAAGAAGGCTTCCTTCTTCGACCAGGTCAGCGTCAACGACGAAGATCTGCAAGCGGCCTATCAGAAAGAAATCGCGAACCTGTCCGAGCAACGCCGGGCTGCGCACATTCTGATTGAAGTGAACGACAAGACCACCGAGGCACAAGCCAAGGCGAAGATCGAAGAGATCCAGGCCCGTCTGGCCAAGGGTGAGCAGTTCGAGGCACTGGCCAAGGAGTTCTCCCAGGATCCGGGTTCGGCAAACAACGGCGGTGACCTGGGTTATGCCGGTCCTGGCGTCTACGATCCTGCGTTCGAAAAAGCCCTGTATTCGTTGGCCAAGGACCAGGTTTCGGCGCCGGTTCGCACCGACTTCGGTTTTCACCTGATCAAGCTGTTGGGTGTGGAAGCACCTGAAGTGCCAACCTTCGCCAGCCTGAAAGACAAGCTGACCCGTGCGCTGAAAACCCAGCAGGTCGAGCAGCGTTTCGTTGAGGCGAGCAAGCAACTGGAAGACGCCTCGTTCGAAGCGTCCGATCTGGCTCAACCGGCGCAGGACCTGAAACTGACCGTACAGACGTCCAAGCCGTTCGGCCGCGAAGGCGGTGAGGGTATTGCAGCCAACCGTGCCGTGATCACTGCCGCGTTCAGCCCGGAAGTCCTGGATGAGGGTGCGAACAGCACCGCCATCGAGCTCGATCCGGAAACCGTGGTCGTGGTGCGTGCCAAGGAGCACCTGAAGCCTTCGCAGCTGCCGCTGGAAAGCGTTGATGCGGCCATCCGCGGGCAACTGGCCAAGGAGCACGCCAGCGCCGATGCCAAGACCAAGGCTGAAGCCTTGATCGCCAATCTGCGCGATGGCAAGACCCCGCTGGATCAGGCCGTCGACGGCCAAGCCTGGAAAGTCACCGAGGCGGCGACTCGCGCTCAGGAAGGGGTTGATCCTGCCGTGCTGCAAGCGCTGTTCCGCATGGCGAAGCCGGCGGCCAAGGACAAGCCGACCTTCACCAGCGTGACGCTGGCGGATGGCAGCCTGATGATCGTGCGCCTCAATGGCGTGAACGAAGCCGCGGCGCCTACCGATGAAGAGAAAGCGCAGTACCGTCGCTACCTCGCGTCGCGCATCGGCCAGCAAGACTTTGCGGCGTATCGCAAGCAGCTGGAAAGCCAGGCGGACATCAAGAAGTACTGATGCCTGACCAGGTTTAGCGCGACACAGGAGACCCCGGCCGAAACGCCGGGGTCTTTTCGTTTGGCCGTACGTCATTTGCCGCGGTGACTTTTACGCAAAACCGCGGTCAATCAGCCTGTAACCGTTTTAAGACACGATCGATGCTCCGCTAAGCATCGATCTGTTGCACAATACGCCCCGAACCGTTTTCCTCAGGATGTTCAATGTTTAAATCATTTCCCATGCGGATTGTCGGCGTGGCTGCCGTGCTGGCCGTTGCAGCCGGTTGTTCATCGAACAAGGCTGCCATCTACGAGCATGAGAACTTCGACGATTCCGGCACCTTTTCCCGTAACTATCCGGTCACCGATATCCAGAGCTGTGAAGCCGCCCGCCGCGCCTTGCTCAGCCAGGGTTACATCATCACCAGCAACGATCCGAAGCTGGTCAGCGGTCACAAGAGCTTCCAGCAGACCGGCGAAAACCACATGGAGATCAGTTTCAGTGTGGTCTGTGCCGATGACGGTAGCGAGGGGCACCACGCGACCATGTTCGCCAACGCCCTGCAGGATCGTTATGCGCTGAAGAAAACCAACAACTCCGCCAGTCTTGGTGTGGGTGTGCTGGGCTCGGTGTCGATGCCGATCGGCTCCTCTGACGACTCGATGGTGAAGGTCGCCAGCGAAACCGTCTCGTCTGCCAAGTTCTACGAGCGTTTCTTTGCACTGGTCGAACTGTTCCTGCCGCCGGAAGCGAAAAAGGCTGCGCACATCACCGAAAAGCCGAAAACAGACCTGGGCATGCCTGAAGCCCAGGTGGCACCGGCGCCTCTGGCGCCTGCCGCAACCACGGCACCGGCTGCACAGCCAACCCCGGCAAACCCGGCGCCAGCTCCAGCGGAACCCGCTCCAGCGGCCTCGGAACCGCTCATGCCGCCGCCTGAAGCAGCACCGATTACCCCGGTTCAGAACATGGATCCGGCACCGTCGGTAGAAACCATCACGCCACCGACAAATCCAACCGACATGCCGCCGCCGAGCGAGGCGATTCCGGCGATGCCTGTCACCGGCCAGTGATTGTTCGCGCTACGGGGTCGGCCAACGAGTCACGATCCCGTAGCGAGCGCATTGATTGATCCGCGTCAAACAAGGCCGCTGTCCTGCGGCCTCCCGCGAAAAAAACCAATGATAAATTCCTGACCAGCTGCTACGTTTTATTCAGTAGCGACGGAGTGTCGTGTCCGCGTCATTTTTCTTTCATGCGGACACTTTATGCTCAAGGCATTGGTCATTAGTTCTGACGTTTTTCAATACGGGTTGGGGGATTCAACAATGGACGATTATCAAGAAGAACTGCTCGAGTACCAGGCATTCGAACTGGATCCGCTGGAGCCTGCAGAAGACGCTACCGAGCTTTAAAGCTCCAACTTGTCGCTCGCAGCTAAAGGCTTCAGGCTGTTTTTCCATGGCTGCGGCGAAACTCGCCGGGTGTCTGCCCGTTCCAGCGTTTGAAGGCGCGTTGAAAGGCTTCGGCCGAGGCAAAGCCCAGCAGGTAGGCGATTTCCCCGAACGCCAGTTCGGTGTCGCGTATGTAGGTCATGGCCAGATCGCGACGGGTTTCATTGAGGATTGCGCGAAATTGCGTGCCTTCCTCGGCAAGTTTTCGGCGCAGGGTCCAGGTGGGCAGCTTCAGGCGTGCCGCCACTTCTTCCAGGTCGGGCTCCCGGCCACCATTGAGCAGGGGGCCCAGCAACGCGATGATGCGTTCACGCAGGCTGCGGGTGCGTGTCAGTTGTTCCAGCTCCTGCTCACACAGTTGCAGCAAATGCCGCCAGGTGCTCGGGCAATGCTCGGGGTTGCGCTGGGCGAGGCTTGCCAGGCTCAAGCGCAGTTGATTGCGTTCGCTGCCAAACTGGATCGGACAGTCACCCAGCACGTCATAGGCCGCACGGTAATCGGGCTCGTCGAATTCAATCTCGATACGTTCGGCGCGCAGCGCGATGGCGCTGACGCTGGATAATTGCTGCAACCAGCCGGCAATGATCGAATCCACCACGAAGCGGTTGTAGACGTTATAGGGGCTGATCGAATAGAAACGCAGCCAGGCGCCTTGGGCGTCTTCGTGAAAGCTTGATTGGCCGCGATAATTGGAACCGTACAAGGCTTCGAAGCGGATCAGGCAGCGCGCGGCTTCACGTACTGTGGGTGCCTGGGCTGCGGTGACCCCTGCGAGGCCGACCTGGCTCAGACGACTGAGCTGCCCCATGCGCAAGCCAAGGGCCGGGTTGTCGGTCAGTTGAATGGCGCTGTGGCCCAGGCGCATGTAGCGCGGTATTGACAGGCGGGCACCGGCCTCGCTCAGTCGCGCTGCGTCGAGGCCGTATTGATCGAGCAGTGGCTGCGGATCGACGCCATGACTGCGCACGGCATCGGCCAGGCTATGAACAAAGCCTACCGACAGATCGCCGAGGCGCATCGGCTGCGGTTTCATGGCTTACAACCAGAGGTTCAGCAAACGCGCACCCTGGGCGTTGCCGTCGGCAAACTGCTGGCCGTTGCGGCTGAGGAAGCTGTGCCCGGCGCTGCCCTGATCCCAGAATTGCCCCCGCAGGAACACGCTCATGCCCGCGACAGCCTGACTGGCCGGTACCCGGGTCGTGAGGGTCAGGCGCTGCCAGGCCTGGCCTTCGCTGACTTCTCCGGGCTTGAGGTTGACCGACGCCGGCTCCGATGCCCCCCTGTAGCCACGCCACGGCTGCTCCCAGGTGCCACGGCCGGGAACAAAGGCCGGTACCGCAACCAGCTGTACGCTCTGGTCGTTGAGCTTGAGGTAGTTTTCCGGGTACCAGCTGTCGTGGCCGATCAATACGCCCAATTTTCCTGCGGGTGTATCCACGACATTGAGCGAGTGTTCGGCGTTCGCCTTGATCCCGTTCTGTTCTGCGAAGAACGGGTGCATCTGGCGCTGGGGCTGGCCGATCGGCAGGCCATCGTTGTTGAACACCACGCTGCTGTTGTAAAGCGCGCCGCGACCGATCTTCAAGGTGCCGTCGATGATGCTTGGTTCGGGCAGCACGATGGAACCCGCGACTAGCGTCACGTGGAACTCCCTGGCCAATCCACCGAACAATGCCTGGTAGTCTCTGGCCATCGCCTTGGCTTTCATGCGCAGGTGGGCATCGTTCAGACGGTTGCCACCCTCGGAGCTGATCAACGCTTTGGCGAACTTCAGGGGATTGCTCACCGCCAGCCAGTTCATGGCCTCCTTGAGGGTGCTGGCCTGATACAGCTCATCCTTTTCGCCGCTGACCATCAACCAGGTACCGACGTGTTCCGGCAACACGACGACGGTCTTGCCGTTCAACAAGCCCTGGTCCCGGGCTGCTTGCAGATAGGCCGCGAGTTTGCGGTGCAAACGCTCGGGGCTTTGATAATCGGTAGGAAACAGTTCGGGCTGAATGCCCAGCAGATTGCCGCGATCGGCAGGCGTACCCTGGTCGACAGCCAGGTTGATCCGCAGGTCTGAAAGGTAGTGACCCACCGGCCGGTCCGCGGCCCACATCGCGTAGGTCGTGAGGGCGGCGAGCAACGCCATGGAAAATGTCAGATACAAAAGTTTGCGCATGGGGACACAGTTTACAGCCTGGAGCCGGGTGTGGCTTTTGATTTGGAACCGGATCGAGCATAAAGGGAATCAAGGGCCAGGTGGGTAAATTTCAACGCTGACGGTTTTTTGCGGTCGGCGGCCTTTCTGCATCGATAGGCGGCAATGAATGACCGGATTAAACGCCAGGGGAATTGACGGGGAGGGGGGCATCGGTCAGCCACCCTTTTGCTCGTCCGGCCGGCAGGTGAACGTTAGTTGGTGACCAGTAGTTCCGGGCCGAGGTAATCGTTGATCTGGTTGATATCGTCGTCGCCCAGGCTGCCCACCGAAGAGGCCAGGCGCAGACGCGACAGCAAATAGCGCACTTTGGCCTCGAACAGATCGTGACGTGCAACAAAGAGCAGTTCTTCGGCATTGAGGACGTCCGAGTTGGTGCTGGTGCCGCCTTCCTTGAAGCCCTTGCGTGTCGATAACAGTGAGCGTTCGTTGGACACTACGGCCTTCTCCAGGGCGTGAATGCGTTTGGCGCCACTCAGTATGCCTTGATACTCACGGGTGGTTCCGGTGATGACTTCCTGACGCGCGGCGTCAAGCTCATCCAGGGCCTTGTCGCTATTGGCGCTGGCCTGGCGTGTCAACGCGCTGACGCCGCCACCGCTGTACAGCGGGATATTGACTTCCAGCCCGATCGAGCCGTAGTGGTTGCGTTGGTTCAGCTCGGAAAGTGATTGGCTTTCACCCGCGGTGTAGCCGGCAATGAAATCCAGTGTTGGCCAGTGGCCGGCGCTGGCACGCTTCACTTCTTCAGCGGCAAGGTCGCGGCTATAGCGGCGCGCATGGATCAGCGGGCTGTCGGTCTGGGCTTTGACCAACCAGTCCTGCAGGTTGCTCGGCAGCAGAGGCGGTGTATCGAAACTCGGACGCAAGGTGGTCATGGATTCCGGAGTTTCACCGATGTATTCCTCAAGCTTGGCGCGCGCGTTGACCAGGTTGTCCTGCGCTTCGATCAGTTCGGCTTCGGCGAGGTCGCGGCGGGCGGCCGACTCGTCGATGTCGGTGACGGTGCCTGCGCCCAACTCCATGCGCCGTTTCGCCGAGGCGAGTTGTTCATCAAAGGCGTTCAGTTTGGACTTGGCCAGGGTGATGGTTTCGCTGGCCAGGAGCACGTCGAAATAGCTTTCGGCCAGGCGCACCGCGGCGTCCTGGGTCTTGGCATCGAATACCGCGTTGCTGTAGTCGGCACGCTGTTGGCCCTGGCGGTACTCGGCCATCTTCTGTTTGTTGAACAGCGGCTGGCGCAGGCGCACATTGGCGCCCTTGGAGTCGTAGTGCAGATCCCTCTCGATGCCGCTCTGGCTTTGGGAACCATTGACCTTGTTGTCGTAGGCCGAGGCATTGATCTGCGGCAGCAGGCCGGCCTTGCCGATGGCGCGGTTTTCGCCGCCGGCTTCTTTTTCATGCACGGCGGCCTGGTAGATAGGACCCTGGTACTGCAACAGGTCCCAAGCTTGTTTGAGGTCCATGGCGTCAGCCGGCAGGGCCAACCCCAGCAAGCAGAAGAGCAGGCAATGACGTTCCATTTCATTGTTCCTTGAATGAGCTGTCCACACGTTCGAGCATTGGTTTAAGAAGATAGCTCATCAAGTTGCGTTCGCCCGTCTTGATGGTGACGCTGGCAGGCATGCCGGGGCGAATGTGATTGGTGCCAAGCAGGTTCATGCCGTCGGGTGTGACTTCCACCTGGGCCAGATAGAAGGGTTGCTTGCTTTCCTCGTCCATCAGGCGGTCGGCGGAGATGGTCAGCACCCGGCCTGGAATGTTGGGCGTCCTGGCATGGTTGAAGGCCGGGAAGGAAATGTCCACGGGCAGGCCGGGGACCATCTTGTCGATGGCCTGCACGGGAATCATCGCGTCGACCTGCAGCGGTTCGTTGAGCGGAACGATTTCCATGATTTTGAAGCCGGGCTGAATGACCCCGCCGACGGTGGCAATGCTCAGGCCCTGGACCATGCCATCGATTGGCGAGCGAATCACCGTGTGGGTCACTTCATAGTCGAGCGCGCGCAGGCGGTCGGCCAGGGTAGTGTTTTCCTTGGCGGTTTCAGTCAGCTGCGATTCGACTTCCTTGAGGTAATCGTGCTGGCGCTGCAGGATGCGCAGCTTGATTTCAGTGGTCTGGCTACGCACACGGGCGATGTTGTTGAGGTTCTCGGCCTGGCCGGCGGACAGGTCGGCGTTGCTGCGCTCCAGCTCGAGCAGGCGGTTGCGCGGCACATAGCCTTCAGCCGACAGCACGCGGGTGCCTTGCAGTTCCTGGTTGAGGAAACCGATCTGCGAGGCGCGGGCGCTGTAGACCTGTTGCAGGCCCTTGAGCTGCACTGCCGATGCTGCCAGGTTCTCCTGCAGGATGCTGATTTCGCCAGCGAGTCCGGCGCGGCGGGTGTCCAGCAGGCGCTGCTGCAGGTCCATGGCGGCCTCCAGGCGGTAATCACCCTTGAAGCGCTTGAGCAGTTCGGGATCGTAGGTCACTACATCGCGACCGTCCCGTTCCGCTTCCAGGCGGTTTTCCACGGTCTTGCTGACGATGTACTGGGCGCTGATCGCACCTTCTTCGGCAGTGGCCCGCAACGAATCGAGGCGGACCACTTCCTGTCCTTTTTTCACCAAATCGCCTTCGCGAACCAGAATGGCCTCCACGGTACCGCCGGTGAGGTGCTGTACGGCTTTGCGATTGTTGGTGACTTTGACCGTGCCGGTCGCGACCACGCCGGCATCCAGCGGTGCCAGCCAGGACCACAGGAGGAAGCCGCCGAAGCCGGCGATCACCAGCCACACGCCCCATCGCGCAGGTCTGCCGACGTCCAGATCCACCATGCTACGGGGATCGGCAGGAATCATCTCGGTATGTTGGCTCATTTGCATGATCGGTCACTCCCGTGCTTTGACGGAGGCCAGCGGAGTCGAGGCGCCTGCAGGCATCACACTGGCCTTGCGCAGCGCTGCGAATACTTCATCGCGCGTGCCGAGCATCTGCACGCCGCCGTCACGCAGCATCAGCACCTTGTCGACGGCGCAGAGTACGTTGGGACGGTGGGAAATCAGGACCACGGTGGCGCCACGGCCCTTGAGTTCGGCCAGCGCATCGACCAGGGCCTTTTCGCCGACGTCATCGAGGTTGGCGTTCGGCTCATCCAGCACGATCAGATTGGGCTCGCCATACAGTGCGCGGGCCAGGGCAATGCGCTGCTTCTGGCCACCGGACAGCGGACTACCGTCGGTGCCCAGGCGGGTGTCATAACCCTGCGGAAAACGCAGGATCATCTCGTGCACTCCAGTGATCTTGGCGGCGCGGATGACCGCTTCACTGTCCACTTCGCCAAAGCGCGCAATGTTGTCGGCGATGTTGCCCTCGAACAGCTCGACGTCCTGTGGCAGGTAGCCGAGCCAGGGGCCAAGTTCGCCTTTGTTCCAGGTGAATATGTCCGCGCCGTCCAGGCGCACCTTGCCGGCCTGCGCCGGCCAGACCCCGACCAGCAGGCGGGCGAGGGTGGATTTGCCCGAGGCGGACGGGCCGATGATGCCAAGGCTTTCACCGGGGACCAGGCTGAAGCCCACACCGCGCAGAATCGTGTTGTTGGTACCAGGGGCACCGGCATACACATTCTCCACCGCCAGCATACCCTGCGGCCGCTGCAGCGACATGCTCGGTGGCCGGCGCGGATAGTCGTGCAGCATTTCGTTGAGCCGGGCCCAGGCCGAGCGGCAACCGAGCAGTTGTTTCCACGAAGCGATGACCTGTTCGACCGGCCCCAGTGCACGGCCGGTGAGGATCGAGCAGGCAATCATCATCCCCGGGGTGATCTTGCCTTCGATCGCCAGCAGTGCGCCGGCGCCGAGAATCAGTGACTGCAGCGTGATACGCACGAAGCGCCCGGTGCTGCTGATCAAGGCGGCGCGGTCGGAGGCCAGGGTCTGCATTTCCAGAATGCGCAAATGGCTTTGGAACCAGCGCTTGCTGATCGACGGCAACATGCCCATGGCCTCGATGACCTCGGCATTGCGCAGGTTGTTGTTGGCGTATTGGGCGGAGGACATGGCGGCCTGATTGGCTTCGGCCAGCGGCTTCTGCGTCGCCTTTTCGGTGAGATAAGCCAGGCCCATCAGAATCAGGGAACCGATCAGCGTCAGCAGTCCGAGCAGCGGGTGGATCAGATAGGCGACCAACAGGTAGATCGGCGTCCACGGTGCATCGAAGAACGCGAACAGGGAATTGCCGGTGACGAACTGACGAACCTGGGAGAGGTCTTGCAGGGCCTGGGCCGGATTACCCCCGGCGCGGCTCAGGTTGCGTTCGAATGCCGCGTTGAAAATGCGTCGGTTGAGTTCCATGTCGAGGCAGTTGCCGACCCGGATCAGCACCTTGGTGCGGACCATTTCCAGGGTGGACATCAGCAAGAAAAGACCCACCACCAGCACAGTCAGCATCGTCAGTGTCGTGACGTTGCGACTGACCAGGGCTCGATCATAGACCTGCAGCATATAAACGGCTGGCGTCAACATCATGACGTTTATGACGCCGCTGAACGCCGCCAGCATGTAAAAGCTGCGGCGCATGCGAAAAAGGGCGTCGGCCAGTTCGGAACGGATGCTCGACTGCTTGGGCATGGTGATCCTCCCACTTCGAAAAGGCGGTTGCCCTTGGGGCGCAACAGCTAACAGTAAATGTAGTCCCTTAAACGACTTATGCACGCGCAGGCTGGTCGCTCTGTGGATGGCGAGTCTTCCGAAATCTCTGCGTTGCTCCCTTATGCAGCAGCGTAGGTCGCGCTGAAACACTCCGAAATAACATTTCGCTCTATACCTGCACTCAACTTTCTATATGTCTTTTAAAAACAGCTAGTTGTGATCACCAAACACCAGTCGTCTGTTTTAACGACGTAATATTGACAAAGATTTGCTATGGAACTTTAGTCTTAGTTATCGGGGGGCCCGCCCGCCTGAAGCTTGTCATCGTTTTGGCAACGCAAGGTGCGGTGATTTCCCGGAAGGAGCAGAGCATGTCGATCATTGCGTTCTTTTGCAGAGTGAAGGGGCTTTCCAGCCAGTTTGCCTTTACCTCCTGTTTCCATGGCCCGCCCAGGGCGCGTACTCGCTCTGCCTGACCGTTCGGCGAGCCATTCACTACGCGAATTCCAGGCGCGTATCCCGGGTCCCGGGTAACGCCAGCTCTCTCGCTAGAAAACAAGACCAACAAACTGCACAAGCCAGCACGTGACTTGGCGCGGATGGACCTTCTCGTCCCGCGCCTTTACCCAGACAGATCGAGGGCAATCCAAAATGGCCAATTTCAACAAGTCGGACCTGGAGTTCATCCTCAAGCAAATCTTCATCGCAGAAGCGAATGCCGACGGCGCCAGCCTCAGTGATTTGCTTCCCAACAGTCAGGTGCCATTCGGCCTGCGTACCGTCGATGGCAGCTTCAATAACCTGGTCACCGGCCAGAGTGAATTTGGCGCCGCGGACAACGCCTTCCCGCGCCTGCTTGATCCTTCCTTTCTATCGCCGGCATACGCCGGGACCGGGACGGTGATCGACCCGCAACCACGGATTATCAGTAACCTGGTCGTCGACCAGACCGCCAACAACCCGGCGGCCTATGCCGCAGCTTTCGACCCGGGCCTGGACGGTGTGCTCAACTTCGGCACGGCGGGTAATGACGACGTACTCAAGGATGGCGTACAGATAGTCACCAGCCCCGGGCTGGATGGCGTTTTTGGCACGGCCGATGACAAGGACGTGTTCTTCATGCCCAACGTGTCGCCGGACGTCGGCCTGACCGCCAGTTTCAACTCGTGGATGACCTTCTTCGGGCAGTTCTTCGACCACGGTCTCGACCTGGTCACCAAGAGCGCTACCGACGTCGTATTCGTTCCGCTGCAGCCGGACGATCCGTTGTTTGTACCGGGCAGCCCGACCAATTTCATGGTGCTGTCACGTGCCGTGCGTACCGCCGGCGCGGACGGCGTAGTTGGCACTGCCGATGATGGCCAGCCCAACACCACTTCGCCGTTCGTGGACCAGAGCCAGACCTACAGCTCGCACCCCTCGCATCAGGTATTCCTGCGTGAGTACGTTCTCAACGCCGCAGGCGATCCTGTTGCAACAGGACGCTTGATTACCAACCGCGATCTCGGCGCCGATGGTGTATTCGGCACTGCCGATGATGGCGCCGGTGATGGCATGGCGACCTGGAAGGTGGTCAAGGCCCAGGCCCGTGACATGCTCGGCATCGACCTGACTGACGCCGATGTACATAACGTTCCGCTGCTGGCAACCGATGCTTACGGCAACTTCATCCGTGGGCCGAACGGCATGCCGCAAGTGGTGATTCGCATCAGCAACGGTGCCGACGGCATCGCCGGGACGGCTGATGACGTCACTCAACTGGTCGAAGGCAACCGGGCTGCTCCAATCAGTCTGACCAACGCCGTGAGCACCGGGCACGCCTTCCTCGACGACATTGCCCACAATGCCGCGCCGGTCGTCGTCGGCGGGGTTCTGCAGGCGGATGCCGACATCGCTGTCGGCAATGCGCAGCCCGTTGGCCCGACCGGCAACAACCTGACCTATGACAACGAATTGCTCGACGCCCACTACATCGCCGGCGACGGCCGGGTCAACGAGAACATCGGCCTGACCACCGTGCACCATGTGTTCCACTCCGAGCACAACCGCCTGGTCCAGCAGTCCAAGGACACCATCCTTGCCTCCGGCGACCTGGCCTTCCTCAATGAGTGGCTGGCTGACGACGTGACCGCGATACCGACTACACCCGCCGAGATCGCGGCGCTGGTGTGGGACGGCGAACGCCTGTTCCAGGCCGCCAAGTTCGGCACCGAGATGCAGTACCAGCACCTGGTGTTCGAAGAGTTCGCGCGGACCGTTCAGCCGCAGATTGACGAATTCCTTGCACCCAACGGTTATGACACCTCGATCAACCCGGCAATCCTCGCCGAGTTCGCCCACGTGGTGTACCGCTTCGGTCACTCGATGTTGACCGAGACCGTCGATCGCTTCGACCCCGCATTCAATCCGCTGCTCACTAACCCGGCCAACCCGGACTCGCAACTGGGGCTGATCGCGGCATTCCTCAACCCGCTGGCGTTCGCCGGTAGCGGGGTGACTGCGGACGAGGCGGCAGGGGCGATCATTCGCGGTGTGACCCGCCAGGTCGGCAACGAGATCGATGAGTTCGTCACCGAAGCGTTGCGCAACAACCTGCTTGGCCTGCCGCTCGATTTGCCGGCCCTGAACCTGGCGCGTGGTCGCGACACTGGCATTCCCACCTTGAATGAAGCGCGGCGTGAGTTCTATGCATCAACCGGTGACAGCCAGCTCAAGCCCTACATCAGTTGGGCTGACCTGGCGGACAGCCTCAAGCACCCCGAGTCATTGGTCAACTTCATCGCGGCCTTTGGCACGCATAGCACAATCACGGCGGCGACCACGCTGGCAGAAAAACGCGCTGCAGCCATGGCGCTGGTACTCGGTGGTGCGGGTTCGCCGGCTGACCGCCTGGACTTCCTCAACAGCACCGGTGCCTATGCCAACGTAACGACGGCCGGCAAGGACGGGGTTCTGGGTACTGCAGATGACCAGACAGGTGTGACGATCACAGGCGTCGATGACATCGACTTCTGGGTCGGCGGCCTCGCCGAACAGAAAATGCCGTTCGGCGGCATGCTCGGCTCGACGTTCAACTTCGTGTTTGAAACCCAGATGGAAGCGTTGCAGAACGGCGACCGCTTCTACTACCTGTCGCGTACCGCGGGCCTGAACTTCGGCACTGAGCTTGAGAACAACTCCTTTGCCAAGCTGATCATGCTCAATAGCGATGTCACCCACCTGTCGAACACCGTGTTCCTGACGCCGACGTTCACCCTCGAGGTGAATCAGGCCAATCAGTTCACCGGCCTGGGTGTAGCCGGCCGCGATGATCCGACAGGCGGCATCATGATCAACGGCGTGGAAGTCGTATCGCTGGTGATTCGCGACAACCCCGACACCGTCGGTCCGGACGCCAACTATCTGCAGTACACCGGTGAAGACCATGTTGTCATGGGCGGCACCGCCGGCAATGACATCATCATCTCCGGTGACGGCGATGACACCCTTTACGGCGACGGCGGCAACGACCGCCTCGAAGGCGGTGCCGGGAACGATGCGGTGCTGGGCGGTGATGGCGATGACATCATCAGTGACTCGTTCGGCGACAACCGCCTGGAAGGTAATGCCGGTAACGATGTGATCGTGGCCGGCAGCATGCTGGCTGCTGGCAACCTGATTCTGGGGGGCGATGGCCAGGATTTCATCATCACCACCGAAGACATCACCACCACCTTCGGCGGCCAGGGTGACGACTTCATCCTCGGTGCCAAGACCAACCTGCCTCCAACCGGCAACGAAGGTGATGACTGGATCGAGAAGGGCACCCAGGACGGTGCGCCTGGCGATAACTTCTCGCCATTGCTCAATGACGATGTGATCGGCAACGACATCTTCGTCGGCGGCGGTGGCTTCGACGAAATGATCGGCGAGGGTGGCGACGACATCTTTGTCGGCAGCGATGCCCAGGACAAGATGGACGGCATGTCCGGTTTCGACTGGATCACCTACAAGAACGACAACATCGGTGTGACCGCTGACCTGAGGCTGGCCGCGCTGGCGCAGCCACACGGCAATACACCAAACCAGAACGCCGGGGTGTTCAATCCGGTCGGCGCCTCGCCGGCCTCGATTCTCGACCGTTTTGCCGAGGTCGAAGGCTTGTCCGGTTCGAGTTTCGGTGATGTGCTCAAAGGCGATGATGTTGATGCGGTCACAATCGTCAACCACGGTGGTGCCACGGGCGGTGCGCTGACCAATGTGGCGTTGATCCGCGGACTGGACCAGTTCCTGGCTGATGCCGGCTTGCCGGTCACCGGCTTTGCCACTGGCAACATTATCCTCGGCGGCGATGGCAGTGATCTGATCGAAGGTCGCGGTGGCGATGACCTGATCGACGGCGACAAATGGATCAACGTCAGGATTGCCGTTTATGATCCGGCTGACGTCAACCATACCGGTCCCGAAATCGCCTCCTTCGACAGCATGGTCGATATGATTCCGCTCATGCTGGACGGTTCCATTAACCCCGGTCAGCTCAAGGCTGTGCGGGAAATCCTGCCCGGCACCTCGACCGGCGGGGCGGCCTTCGACACCGCCATTTACTCCGGGCTTCAGGGCGAGTACACGGTGACCGTCGACGACCGCGGCACCGACGATCTGGCGGACGACGTCTATACCGTGACAGACAGCGTAGCGGGCCGTGACGGCACCGATACCCTGCTTCATATCGAACGCCTGCAATTCGCTGATGACCAACTAGTGCTGGTGGACGGGCTCAATGCCCAACCGACCGGCAGTCCGACTGTCACCGATGGCAACGGCGGCGCGATCGTCGTGGGCGACACGCTGACTGTCAGCGTGGCCGGGCTGCGCGATGCCGACAACATCACGGCGGGTAATCCGCTGGGCTTGATCAACAGCTCTGTGTCCTACTACTGGCAGTTCGAGGCAACTCCCGGCAGCGGCATTTTCGAGGACATCATCCTGTTGCCGGCCGGTGACCTGGCGTTCCAGAGTGCCGATGGCACCTCGTTCAAGGTCTCTCCCGACCTTGCCGGGCTGTCGTTGCGGGTCAAGGCGATCTACCAGGATGCCCATGGCACCACTGAAATGATGTTCTCGCAGCCGACCTCCGTGGTGGCTCCGGGCACACCGGTCGTACCGACGGCGCCAGTACCGGTCGTGGATGCAACCGCCGGTGGCGCAGGCCTGCACATGGTCCGCTCCGACCTCAACTTCATTCTTGACCAGATCAAGATTGCCGAGGCTGAAGCGTCCGGTCAGGACATCCTCTCGCTGATCCCGAACATCCGTGCGCCATTGGGCCTGCGGGCGGTCGACGGGTCGAACAACAACCTGCTGAACCTCAACGGCAACAATCACACCGAGTTTGGTGCTGCCGACAACGTCTTTCCGCGGTTGACCGATCCGGTCTTCAATCCGGCAGAAGGGGGAACGACGTATGCGAGCAACGGCGGCCTTGTGATTGACTCGCAGCCGCGCACCATCAGTAACCTGATCGTCGACCAGACGTCGAACAACCCGGCGGCCTATGCCACGGCTTTTGACCCGGGTGCGGACGGAGTGCTCAACTTCGGCGCGGTGGGTAACGACGACGTGCTCAAGGATGGCGTACAGATAGTCGCCAGCCCCGGCATGGATGGTCAGTTCGGTACTGCCGATGATCACGATGTGTACCTGTTCGAGAACACCGCGGCGGATGCGGGGCTGTCAGCTCCGTTCAACGCCTGGATGACCTTCTTCGGGCAGTTCTTCGACCATGGCCTGGACCTGGTGACCAAAGGTGGCTCGGGCACTGTCTTCATTCCGCTTCAGCCGGATGATCCACTGTTTGTCCCAGGTAGCCCGACCAACTTCATGGTCCTGACCCGCGCGACCAACCAGCCAGGGCCTGATGGCGTTCTCGGCACGGCCGACGACATCCATGAGCACACCAACACCACCACGCCGTTCGTGGACCAGAACCAGACCTACAGCTCGCACCCGTCGCACCAGGTGTTCCTGCGCGGATATGAACTGACCGCCGACGGCCCTGTCGCGACAGGCCGGTTGATCACTAACCGTGACCTGGGGGCGGATGGTACCTTTGGTACTGCTGACGACGTTGAAATCGGTGGCATGGCCACCTGGAAGGTGGTCAAGGCGCAGGCCCGTGACATTCTCGGTATCAACCTGACCGACGCCGATATCGACAGCGGCCCGCTGCTGGCGACTGACGCCTATGGCAATTTCCTCAAAGGGCCGAACGGCTTCCCGCAAATTGTCATTCGGGTCAACAACGGGGCAGACGGCATTGCCGGTACCGCCGATGACGTCACTACGCTTGTCGAAGGTGATCCGGCCAATCCGGTCAGCCTCGTGAACGCAGTGCGCACGGGGCATGCCTTCCTTAACGATATCGCGCACAACGCCACTCCGGTCGTTGTCGGTGGGGTTCTGCAGGCGGACGCTGACGCCGATGTCGGCAATGCGCAACCTGTTGGCCCAGGCGGCAACAACCTGACCTACGACAACGAACTGCTCGATGCTCACTACATCGCCGGCGACGGTCGGGTCAACGAGAACATCGGCCTGACTGCAGTGCATGCGATCTTCCACTCCGAGCACAACCGCCTGGTCCAGCAGACCAAGGACACCGTGCTCGATTCGGGTGACGTGGCCTTTCTCAATGAGTGGCTGCTCAATCCGGTGACCGCATTGCCTGCCACCCAAGCCGAGTTCGATGCGCTGCAGTGGAATGGCGAGCGCTTGTTCCAGGCTGCCAAGTTCGGCACCGAAATGCAGTATCAGCACCTGGTGTTCGAGGAGTTTGCGCGGACCATCCAGCCCCGAGTCGACCTGTTCTTCGCACCGACCCAGGTCTACGACGTCGACCTCGATGCCTCGATCGTCGCCGAGTTTGCCCACACCGTATACCGGTTTGGCCACTCGATGCTGACCGAGACCGTCGATCGCTACGACATCGACTTCAATGTGATAGGCGATCCGGCCAGCGCCAATCCCGATCAGCAAATGGGCTTGATCGCGGCGTTCCTCAACCCGCTGGCGTACGCCGCCAGTGGCGTATCGCCAGAGGATGCGACCAGTGCGATCGTACGCGGGGTAACACGGCAAGCCGGTAACGAAATCGACGAGTTCGTCACCGAGGCGCTGCGTAATAACCTGCTCGGCCTGCCGCTCGACCTGCCGGCGCTCAACATCGCCCGTGGCCGCGACGTGGGGATTCCCTCGCTCAACGCGATCCGCCGCGATATCTACAGCCAAACCGGTGATACCCAACTCAAGCCGTACACCAGCTGGGTCGATCTGGTGCAGTACCTCAAGCATCCGGAGTCGTTGATCAACTTCATCGCGGCCTACGGCACGCATGACACGATCACGGCAGCGACCACGCTGGATGGCAAGCGCGCAGCAGCTCTGGCGCTGGTCTTTGGTGGTGTGGGTGCACCCGCTGATCGGCTGGACTTCCTCAACAGCACTGGTGCCTATGCCAACGTGACGCTGCCTGGCAGGGATGGGATAGCGGGCACTGCGGACGACCTGAGAAATGTCACGATCACAGGCGTCGATGCCATCGATCTCTGGATCGGCGGCCTGGCCGAAGCGAAAACCCCGTTCGGCGGCATGCTCGGCTCGACTTTCAACTTCGTATTCGAGAACCAGATGGAAAAACTGCAGGACGGCGATCGCTTCTACTACCTGGAGCGTACCTCTGGCCTGTCGATGAATGCCGAACTTGAAAGCAACTCGTTCGCCAAGCTGATCATGGCCAACACGTCGGCCACGCACTTGCCGGGCCTGGTGTTCTCGGATCCGGGGTTCTACCTGGAAGTGGATCAGGGCAGGCAGTTCAACGAAGGCCTGCTATCCGTTGATCCGCTCGGCCCGAACGGCGAGCAGGTGGTGTTCCGCGACAACCCGCTGACCGTGGGGGCGGACACCAACTACATCCGCTACAACGGTGCCGAGCACATTGTGCTGGGTGGCACCGATAACGACGACATCCTCATCTCCAGTGAAGGTGATGACACGGTCTGGGGCGATGGCGGCAACGATCGCATCGATGGCGGTGACGGCAACGACCAACTGCGTGGTGGCACCGGCGACGACATCATCACTGACACCGGTGGCGACGATAACATCCAGGGTGGCGACGGCAACGACGTGCTGCACGGAGGCAACGGCATCAACCTGATCATTGGCGGGTTCGGCAACGACTTCATCGTGACCGGTGAGGACGCCTCCGAAGCCATTGGTGGCCAGGGCAACGACTTCATCCTGGGCAGCAAGGCCAACGAACAGGACATGGGTAACGAAGGCGACGACTGGATCGAGAAGGGCACTTCGGACGGTGCACCTGGCGACAACTTCGACCCGCTCGGCAACGACCCTGTGATCGGCCACGATGTATTCATCGGCGGTAACGAGAACGACAAGTTCAACGGCGAAGGCGGTGACGACATCATGGTCGGCAGTCTCGGCATGGGTGACCGCTATATCGGCGGCTCCGGCTATGACTGGGCGACCTTCAAGGATCTCGCCCAGGGCGTGAGCATCGATTACACCGACCGCTTCTTCGATGTGCCACCGATGCCGGGTTCGGGAGCCTCGGCGCTGGTGCGGTTCGACATCATGGAAGGTCTGTCGGGTTCGTCCCACGGTGACTTCCTGCGCGGTGACAACGAGGATGCGACATCGCTGCCTACGGCGGGTGCAACCGGCAGTGTGCTGACCAACATCAGCCTGATCAACGGTCTGGCGGGCCTGTTGCCAGCCGGAGCGACGTTCTTCGACGGTGGCAACATCATCCTCGGTGGCAGCGGCAGCGACCTGATCGAAGGTCGTGGTGGTGATGACATCATCGATGGTGACAAGTGGCTGAACGTGCGCATCAGCGTACGGGCGAACGCTGATGGAAGTGGCGCGGAAATCGCCACGTTCAACAGCATGGAACCCCTGGTGCCGTTTATGCTCAACGGTACTTACAACCCGGGCCAACTGGTCATCGTGCGGGAGATTCTGACCGGCACTGACGACTTCGACACTGCGGTGTATTCCGGTAATGCGTCGGAGTACAGCATCACCCTCGACGGCAATGCCGTCATCGTGACCGACCTGGTGGCGGGCCGAGATGGCGTGGATCGCCTGACGGGCATCGAGCGTCTGCAGTTTGCTGACCAGGCGCAGACGTCCGGCGTCGGCACCGCCGTGAACAGCGGGCCTGTGGGGCGTCTGGCGATCCTCGATGCTACCACCGGTGCGCGTGAGGATACGCCTGTCGCCGGCCAGCTGTTGCGTGTCAGCGATCGGTCGTTACGCGACGCAAACAGTGTGAGTGCGGCCAATCCGACCGGTGCGGTTACCGGTGCGGTGTCTTACTACTGGCAGGTCGAAAACATCCCGGGTTCAGGCATCTTTGAAGACATCACCGTTATCGCCGCAGGCGAGGCTTCGCGGGTGACTGGCGCGACCTATCTGGTGACGGACGATGTCGCCGGTCTGAACATCCGCGTTCGGGCGGTGTATCAGGATGGCAGTGGTACGCTGGAGATCGTCGACTCGTCGGCGAACAACGCACCGACCGCTGGGCCGGGCATCCTCGGGTCTGCGTTTCTGAACGAGGTGCTGACCGCCGACGTGTCGACCATCGTCGATGTTGATGGCCTCAGCAATCCGCAGTTCACCTTCCAGTGGCAGGAGACCAATGGGGTGACCTTCGTCGACATCGCCGGAGCCACTGCCAGCACCTTTGCGCTTGGCCAGGCTCAGGTCGGTGATCAGGTACGCGTGGTAGTCAGTTACGTGGATGACTTCGGCGTGGCCGAAAGCGTTACGTCCGACGCTACGGCCCCGGTGGCCTCCGGTGTAGTGTTTGTCGGTACCGCCGGTGCCGATACTTTTATCGGTACGGCAGGCGACGACGTGGCCAGCGGAGGTGATGGCAACGACATCCTGAACGGCCTGGGCGGCAACGACATCCTCAATGGTGACCCGGGCAATGACATTCT